>Ga0315283_10000950_pt1 | contig 22412 bp, 22 predicted proteins | sample YL17G09_0_MG_FD_204541 | JGI IMG/M metagenome (GOLD analysis project Ga0315283, IMG submission 204541) | Sediment microbial communities from Yellowstone Lake, YNP, Wyoming, USA - YL17G09_0 | ecosystem: Environmental > Aquatic > Freshwater > Lake > Sediment | place: USA: Wyoming | collected...
CCACCCACCGCCCGGGGCGAGTTGCTGTACTTGATGTCGACGTCGTGCCAGCCGGGGATGAGCATGACGGGGGCGCAGTACTGCTTGAAGCCTGAAAAAGTAAAAGGTTGGGTAGGAGAGCGCGGACATCAAGAGCTGATTTGATACAACAGCCTCATGCGAGGTGACGTGACCGGCCTCACTCTGTCCCATCAGAAACGCACCTGCCGCCGCTTCTGCGGACAGCCCACTCTCATACACGGCCGCCCCGTCCACGCTCAGCGAGGCCGACCCGTCGTGCTGGAGGCATACCAGGTGGTAGTCGGAGGCGGTGGGGAAGAGGTCGGGGCCCTCGCCCACGACCCCGCCCGCAGGGCGGGAGACAAGGAACTGGCCGGAGAGGACGGCCCCGAAATTGAAGGCCAGGGTGGGGGCCAGGGACGGCGTGCCGGGCCAGGTGGTGTTGGAGACCTTGTGGTTTGGGCAGTCGCACCTGTGTGTGAAAGGAAGATGGAGAGGGGCGTGGGATAATGGAGAAAAGCAGCGAGGGGGGTAGGGAGGTGCGCGCGTGCACCTCTTCCTCCTACCGTTTCAGCGCGGCCTCGCCCTTGAAATCCAGGGGTGCCGCCACCTTGGCCCCACCCTCCGCCGGGTAAGGCGCCTCATAAAAGGCAGCGCTCAGGCCGACCGACTGCCCCGCCTCGGGCGCGATGCACGGGTTGGCGACCGCCGCTGCGAGCGGGGCGGGCGGCGGGGGCGGCGGCGGGGGCGGGGTGTAGCCCGACGGCAGGGGCAGCCCCGCCGTCGCGGCGAAGGCCGGGTCGCCCGTCCGCTCCGCCGACGTCGCACCCGGAATGGAGTTGATGGACAGGCTGTTGGCGGCCAGGCACCGGGTGTCCGCGTTGACGGCGAGCTCGACGCTGGCACCATTGCCCTGTTTTTCGTCCACAGCGCGAACGATGTACAGCGGCCCCACTTGGCAGGCCGAGACGGCCGCGCCCGGCGGGATGGCCAGGGTCCCGGACTCGCCGCCGAGGGTGATGGTGATGGCAGAGGAAGACCGGGTGAGGGTGGCCCCGGAGGAGCCCGGGACGGAGAGGGTTTCGCCTGAGAGAAAGAGAGAGAGAGGTTGAGTGTGTGTGTGGGGGGGAGCGATGCGCGCTCTCTTTTTCATAACTGCCCCCGCCTCGAAACTGCTCGCCTCGTCCTCTCCTTACCTTCCGCGAACGCGACCTCCGACCCGGCCGTGCACCCGAACTCCTCCCCAGGCGCGGGCGCCTCATTGTACGCCCACGCCACAAAGGTGGTCTCCGTGCGCGGGGCCGCGGGGAGCGGGGCCAAGGACTTGACGGAGAGCGGCTTCACCTCCGTGGTCGCAGACACTGGGCAGGCCACCAGGATGGTGCGCGGAGGCGGCAGGGGCGCCGCCGACGAGACGGCGCTAGGAACCTGTACATGCAATTAGTGCATGTGTGTCGTGTGAGCGTGATTTTGGGTGTGTGCGGGGTGGCCGGTGCTGTGCGTGGGGCGTCGGGCGGAGGCGAGAAAAAAAAAGGGGGAGGGGAAGGTCTCGCGCGCCTGGGAGCGCGCTCGCGCTCTCTCCTGCCCTTCCTCTCCTCTCCCGCGCCCTCCTCAATAACTACTCACCAGCAGGCAGGCCAGGGCGGCCGCGGTGGCGGCGGCCGCGGCGGCACGTCGGGCACGAGGCATGCGAGAGGGCGCGAAGCGTGTGTGTGTTTTGTTTGTGGGGCGTTTCGAGAGGTTGAGCGAATGTGAGGGGTGAGAGAAAGACGAGCGAAAAATGGTTTCATCTCACTCACCTTGCTTTCGCGTCACCCTGCCCAGACCACACACCCCGCCCGCACCATGTCCGCTATCCTGGCCGAAGTCCGCATGATCGCCTCCTCCCTGGGGGCCGAGTACAAGAAGACGGCGCCCAACCTCAAGGTAAGTGAAGGGGAAGAAGCGTGTGCAGATCGTTTTCCTTTTTCATTCAAGTTTAAGAGAATGCGCGCGGCAGGCGGGGGGTAGGAGGATTGGGGACGCCATTGCGACGCGCCATGGGCCGGGTTAGATGATGAGCTTGGCTCAGGCGGTAAGATCGCTGGAAAATAGTGTGTGGGTTCGTACGCGCTGGGCGCGTCTCTAAAGGGAGCGGCGCCAGGCGCGCTGCGAGAAAAAAAACGTTTGCGCCGCCTTCGTTCACTCTCACCCACCCATCTCCCAGGTCCTCGACTGCTTCTGCTTATACGCCCTGGCGACAGCGGCCATCCAGGTATGAGAGAGAGAGAGAGTGGAAGGGTGAAATCGAGGCGGGTGTCCTCTCCTCACCCCGCTCCCGCTCCCCGCTCTCTCATCTTTCTCTCCCCCCCCCCTCTCCTCTCTCCCCTCATCCGTCTCCAGGTCCTCTACATGGTGGCCGTCGGCTCCTTCCCCTTCAACTCCTTCCTGGCCGGCCTGTTCTGTTCGGGCGGCTTCTTTGTCCTGACGGCCTCTCTGCGCATGCAGCTGACGCCGGCCAACAAAGGGGAATTCCCAGGCCTGACGCTGGAGCGGGCGGTCGCGGATTACGCCGTCGCCGCCATGCTCCTCTTCTTTGTGACCTGGAACTTCATGGGGTGATGGTAGAGAGGTGTGGGGGAGAGAGAGAGAGGGCGTGCGTGTGCGTCTTTCTGTGTGTAGCTCTGTTTGTTGGTTGGCGTGGTCGTGAGAGAGAAGAGGTTGATGAGGATGGAGGTTGGTGAGAACCCGGTGGGGCCAGTCGGCGCGCCCGTCTCTTCTTTCCTACACACACACACACACACACACACGGGGAGAATAGCGTCAAGAAACAGATAGAGCCTGCCTGTCAGGTCTCTCCACCACCAACCGCCGGCCCCTCATAAACAAGAAAACTAAAAACGCGTCGGCCACCAACCAAGAGGTGCCATTAAAACTAAAGACACACACAGCGATGGCGCCCGCTGCTCACACACACACAAAAAACAATTCCGGAGCACAAAGAGGGCCTCCTGTAGGCCGCCCGGGGTGTGGTGGGGCGAGGGCGCGCGGTCCCACCCAACACACGCACATCTCAAAAATCAAATATCCATCCCTCCAACCCTTCCTCTCCTTCCTCCTCTCCTCCTTTCATAATGCAGGCCACCGCCGCGGGTGCGCCGTCCTGTCCTCTCTCACATTCGGGCCACCGCCGCGGGTGCGCCGTCCGACTCGGCTAGAATCTGGTACAGGGGCAGAGTCAAAAAGTCGTCCAGCACAGGCGCGGTCGCCATATGGCGGAAGATGAGGGCCGCCTCCGCGTAATGCCCGGCGACCCAGGCGTCCGCTCCAACCTCCGCGCGCAGGCGGGCCATCGCCTCGTCCATCGCGCCCTGGAACGCGTCGGCCGTCAGACGCGCCCGTCCACCGTCCAGCGTGGCCCCGTGGTGCACCCACTGCCAGACCTGGGTGCGGCAGATCTCCGCCGTCGCGGCGTCCTCCATCAGGTGGTGCAGCGGGACGCAGCCCAGGCCGCCCAGCCAGGCGGCCGCGTAGGCGACGCCCACCTCGCAATTCGTCAGCAGGGTCGCCCGGGTGCGGGGGCCGGACGGCACGGCCAGCAAGTCCGCCTCAGACACGCGGACGTCGGCCCGGGAGACGCCCAGCTGGTTGGGGCCGGGCATGCCGGCGTTGAAGGCGGCCAGCGCGATGGGGACGAGCGCCGGGTGGGCGACCCACGTCCCGTCGTGGCCGTCCGCGACCTCCCGCTCCTTGTCCGCCCGCACCTTGGCCAGGGCCGCCTCGTTGGCTGCTTCATCCGTTTTGATGGGGATCTGGGCGGCCATGCCGCCCATGGCGTGTGCGCCCCGGGCGTGGCAGGTCTTGATGAGGAGATGGGAGTAGGCCCGCATGCAGGGCTGCGTCATCGTCACCACGCCCCGGTCCGGCACGACCGCGCTCGGGTCCGCCCGCATGGTCTTGATGAGCGAGAAAATGTAGTCCCACCGCCCACAGTTGAGCCCGGCCGAGTGCGCGCGCAGCTCCCACAGGATCTCCTCCATCTGGAAGGCGGCGGGCAGGGTCTCGATGAGGACGGTCGCCTTGATGGTGCCCGCCGGCAAGCCCACCGCGTGCTGGGCGTCTAAGAAGACCTCATTCCACAGGCGGGCTTCCAGGTGGGACTGCATTTTGGGCAGATAAAAGTACGGGCCGTGACCCCGGGCCACCAGCGCGCGCGCGTTGTGGTAGAAAAAAAGGCCGAAATCAAAGAGCGCGCCCGGGATGGGCGCCCCGTCGACGGTCATGTGGGCTTCGGGCAGGTGCCAGCCCCGAGGGCGGACAAAGAGGACGGCCGGATTTGAGGAGAGCGCGTAGGTTTTGCTGGTCTTCGGGTCGGAAAAGGTGAGGGTGCCCCGGACGGCGGCCGCCAGGTTGGCCTGGCCCTTGATCAGCGCACGCCAGGTCGGCGCGGTCGAATCCTCAAAGTCCGCCATGTACACCCGGGCCCCACTATTGAGGGCGTTGATGACCATCTTGGCGTCGACCGGGCCCGTGATCTCGACGCGGCGGTCGGCCAGTTCAGCCGGGACGGGCACCACCTTCCAGGACGGGTCCTCCCGGATGTGGGCGGTGTGCGGCAGGAAAGCCGGGCGGGCGCCCGCATCGAAGGACGCCTGCACCACGGCCCGACGGACTAGGAGCTCGGAGACGCGGTGCGAGTAGCCCCGGGCGAGGCGGGCCAGGAAGGCGAGAGCGTCGGGGGTGAGCACTGCCGCGGCGGTGTCGGGGCCGTCGGGGCCGGGTAAAGGGCGGGCACGGATGCAGACGCCGGGCGGAAGGGAGAGGGGTGGGGGGGCCATGGTGTTTCGCTGTGTGTGCGGGGAAGAGTATTGTGAGGAATTGCGGCCCGGCCCGGCCGTGGGAGAGGTGACGGATGGGGATGGGAGAGCGGTCCGGCCCGGCCGCGTGGGAGATGATGGATGGGGGAGATCGGGGGGAAGGGAAAAGACGCGACGGCGCCACCCGGGCTTGCATTTTTTTTTTTCCGGAACCTGTCCTGGCCATGGAAAGGCGCGACCCCGGCCACACAAGGACATCAAGGACCGGATCACAAAGGCGTGGACTGTCGAGGAAGCCTACCGGGCGTTGCGGCCTCGTCGGTGCGTGTTGATGGGAAGCGACATGGGGAGCGCCGGGGTCGTTCTCCACCTTTTTCCGAGACCCGCGATCTCAGCGGGGGAGTGGTTGAAAAGGGCATGCGTAGCGGCGCCTGTGGGGACTCAAATACTGCCCCCCGATTGCGTACCTGGGTGGGTGTGATGGAGAGGGGTGCTTCTGGGTGGGCCGGAGGCGAAGAATTGAACGAGTGCTAATGCTTCTCGTTCGACGCGCTCCTACTCACTCACTCCATCATCTCTCCTTCCCGCCGCCACCTCTCCTCCGCCCTTCCTCCACTCCCACCCTCACACGTGCGTCAATTATTTGAAGTAGGGAGGCCACTCTTCCCTCCACTTGGCCGTTCCAGAGCGGAGCGCGACGGGAAGGCGACGCCGCGCGTGTCGGAGTGGGACCGCGCTTGGAAGAGAGGCACACCCAAGCGCGCTCGGCTTCCTTCTCCATTTCCACCTCACCAAACCCGCTCGCTCCGACACTCCACCTTCGCCGGGATCAAGCTGAATTGCACTCTGGCCAGCCTTCCATGCACCTATGGGAAAGGGTGGAAGCGCGCGACGGCGAGATCCTATTTTTTTTTTCTCCCATAAAAAAAAAAAAACTCAGAATGTCTGCGCCTGTCAACCCGCCCGCCTCCAAGCACGCCAACCGCTGGGACGGCATCGAGCGGCCCTACTCGCAGGTGAATAGGGGAACGGGGCGCCTTTTTGTCGGGCGATCCATGTGTCGGAGCGGGCGGGTTGGGCGCGGAGCGGCGCGCGAGAAAGCAACCATCCATCCCGGTCAGCGCGTCCGCTCGGCTCTGGACCCTCTCGACCCGCTCGTCCCTCTCATCCATCTCATCTTCTCTCTCTCTCTCTCGTCGCAGGAGGACGTCGACAAGCTGCGCGGCTCCGTCCTCATCAAGCACACCCTGGCCGAGCGCGGCGCCGAAAAGCTGTGGGAACTGTGCTCGGAGGAGCCGTTCGTGCCCGCCCTGGGCGCCCTGACGGGCGGGCAGGCCGTGCAGTCGGTGCGGGCGGGGCTCAAGGCGATCTACTGCTCAGGTAAAGAAAAGGAAGGGGGGCGAGCGTGGGGGTTGGCCCTCTCTCGTCACCTGCGTCCATTGAATAGAAATCACCTTTCTCAACTAGCGTGAAAAAAGAGATGGAGAACGGGTGGTGGCACCGCAAAAGAAACGACCCTCTGAACTCAATCCCATCCCATCTATTCTCTTTTTTCCCCCTAGGCTGGCAAGTCGCGGCCGACGCCAACTCCACCGGCAACGTCTACCCCGACCAGTCCCTGTACGCCGTCGACTCCGTCCCCAAGCTTGTCACCCGCATCAACAAGGCATTGCAACGTGCCGACCAGGTGGAGCACGCGGAGGGCGGCGCCCAGCGGGACTGGTACGCGCCTATCGTGGCCGACGCGGAGGCCGGCTTTGGCGGCCCGCTCAACTGCTTTGAGCTGATGAAGGCGATGATCGAGGCGGGCGCGGCGGGCGTCCACTTTGAGGACCAGCTGTCGTCCGAGAAAAAGTGCGGCCACCTGGGTGGCAAGGTGCTCATCCCGACCGCCCACTTCATCCGCTCCCTCGTCGCCGCCCGCCTGGCGGCCGACGTCCTGGACGTCCCGACGGTCCTCATCGCCCGCACGGACGCCCTGTCCGCCGGCCTGCTCACCTCCGACATCGACCCCCGGGATGCGGACCTGTGTACGGGCGAGCGCACCCCGGAGGGCTTTTTCCGGGTCAAGGACGGCATTGAGGCGGCCATCGCGCGCGGCCTGGCATACGCGCCGCACGCCGACATGCTGTGGGTCGAGACCTCCATGCCCGACCTGGAGGAGGCCCGCCAGTTTGCGGCCGCCATCCACGCCCGCTTCCCGGGCAAGATGCTGGCCTACAACTGCTCGCCCTCCTTCAACTGGCGGCGCCACCTGGATGACGCGACGATCGCCACCTTCCAAAAGGAGCTGGGCGCCATGGGCTACGCCTTCCAGTTTGTCACACTCGCGGGCTTTCACTCGCTCAACCACGGCATGTTTGAGCTGGCGGGCGCGTACGCCGCGCGCGGCATGGCGGCGTACGCGGAGCTGCAGACGGCGGAGTTTGCCTCCGAGGCCGCGGGCTACACGGCGACCAAGCACCAGCGCGAGGTCGGGACGGGCTACTTTGACGCGGTCTCAACCGTCGTCTCTGCGGGCGCCTCCTCCACGCTGGCGTTGAAGGGGTCGACCGAGGCGGCCCAGTTCAACTGAGATAGAGGCGAGCTCTCTCCCTCTGGAACGCAAAACCACGAGACCCCCCCCCCCCCCCCTTTCCCCCAAACCACCGTGCCGCCCCCCGCCTCCACAAAAAAAAAAACTTTTCCTAGGCGCGCGCACGCACGTGTGGGGGTTGATATTCTGAGGGGCCGCGAAACTAGGATTGCGGCCGCCTGTCTCCCTCTCCCGCGTGCACGCGCGCGCATGATTGTGTGCTTGTTTCCCCTTCTTAGCGAGTGTGTGAGTGTGCGCGCCGGCATATCATTCGGTCGTGTGTTTTTGCGTGCGTTTTTTCGTCTTCTGCCCGCCTGGAAGGCGCGGCGAGAGAGGTCGAGGCTGGGCTCTCTCTTCTCTGCCCCTGAACCTCTTCCATAGTGTGTGTTTACAAGGGCGGTGGAGCTCTCTCCCTGATAGGCAGGCGAGATGGAGCTCTCTCTCTGATAGGCAGGCGAGGCACCTCTCCGCCATCGATTTTGACTAAGGCTATTTTGTTTTTTTTTTAGTGCGTGCGTGTCTGTGAGAGAGAGAAGCTTTGTGTAGGATTTGCCACTCTCTTTTGCACGAAAAAACACAATTTGTCGTGTCACGCGCGCTCTCCACCCTCATCCCAGCAGGACATCACACCCACAGACTCCCCAGCTCTATCTGGCGCGCGAGGTGTCAGGCTCGCGCTCACGTAGGCGCGCGCACACAAAGAGCGTGTCTTTTTGCTCGCCAAGCGACGGCTAGCCAATCGGCTTCCAGTCCCTTTCTCCTCTCCACGCCCAGAGGGCTGAGAAAGCGCGCTGATACACACACGCGAACACACACACACGCACACACATACACACACGCCTACCCATGGAATTCCTATCCCCGGAAGGCTTGCGCCTGGACGGCCGCCGCCCGACCGAATTGCGGCGCACCAGCGTCGACCTGGGTGTCCTGCCCCAAGCCGACGGGTCGGCCTGGGTGGAGGCCGGCAACACCCGCGTCCTGGCCGCCGTCTTTGGTCCCTACGTCTTACCCGGTTCACGGTCGGGTGGAGTGGGCGGGGCCGACCTGCGGTGCGAGGTGTCAACCGCCGCGTTCAGCACAGGTAAAGGATAAAGATGGGATGGGGGATGGATGGGAAAATGGATGGTGGTTTGCTCCTCTCTCAACCCCAGCGCCGCGCCACGCCTCACTTCTCTCCATTCGCACACCATTTAGGTGAGCGCCGTCGCCAGGCTGCCCGCCGGGACCGGCGCGCCGCGGAGGCTAGCGCGACCGTGCAGGCCGTGCTCGCGTCGACGGCCCTGCTCCACCTGCTGCCGCCGGCCTCGAGGGTGGACGTGGCCGTCCAGATCCTCCAGGCGGACGGCGGGTCCCTGGCGGCTGCCATCACAGCTGCGGGCGCCGCCCTGGGCGACGCGGGCATTCCCATGCGGGGCGTCGTGGGCGCGGCCGGCGCGATCGCTCTAGACGGGGCGCCCCTCCTCGACCCTAACCAAGCGGAAACCAACGCTGGCGGGGCGGGCGTCCTGGTGGCCGCCCACGCAGGTGCCTTGACCGCCAGCTCACCTGAACCTGCGACTGGTGGAGGTGCTAACGCCATCGTGGCCTGGCAGGTGGATGGCGGTCCGGCGGCGGGCGTGGAGGAGGTGGAGGAGCTGACCCAGCTGGCGGTGGACGGCGCGGCGGCGGTGGGCGGGCTGGTCCGGGCCGCCCTGTTCGAGTCGGCGGCCCGGTGTGCGGCCGGGCGGGCGGGGGCAAGCACCAAAAAAGTGGAGGCTGGTGCTGGGGATGACGCGGAGATGGTGGGCGCGTGACGTGTGAGTAGAAGAGAGAGCACGAAGTTTTCCACAGGTGTCATCAAAGGGGCCTCAACCCATGTGCCTCTCCATTTGTCATTCTCATTCATTTCTCCTTGTCTGCCGTCGCCTTCTTACACAACGCTCTTTTCTCTCGCCGCTCACTCATAATCCTCCTCCAACCATTCTTTCACATCCTTGATGTCCGGGAACCTGTCCTTGAGCGCGGCGGTGACGCCCATCAAAATGGGCGCGGGCCCGGTGTAGCGCACCATGCACACCCCGCCCTTGATCGACACCGGCTCCACCGTCGCCCCGTACGCCGCCAACGCCGGGCGCAGCGTGCTCAGGTGGCCATCCACCGCCTCCACGGACGCGGGTGGCGGGCCGGCCGCGGCCGACCCGCCGCCACCACCCGCTCCGCCGACCTCGATCACCTCCTTGACTGCCGCCCCGAAAGTGGCCTTGAGCGCGCGTTCAATCCCCATCGTCATCGTCGCCCCGGACGACGCGCACGACCCGCACGCGCCCTGCAGCTTGAGCAGGATGCGACCGCCTTCCACTGACAGGACCTCCACATTGCCGCCGTCGGCGATGAGGTACGGGCGGACCTCGTCCAGGGCGGCCTCCGCGGCCTCCACTGTCAGGGCAGGCGAGCCAGACGCGCTCGCCGCCGCCGCCGCCGCCGCGTCCGCGCCCACCTTGCGGTGGACGGCCGCCCGGGCAAAAGGGGTGACGGGCGGGGAGGTAGGTGAGGGCGGGCCTCCCATCGCGGCGGCTAGGCCCCCCCCCTCACCAGGCGCAACACCACCGGGGGTGGTCGAGGCGGTCTGGCCATCGATGACCGCGCTCCAATCCCCTTTCCCCACCGCCTTCATCCAGGCCTGGCGCTTCTCCTCGGGCGTGGAGGGCTCGGGTGCGGTGGCGGACCCTTTCACGCCCATGGCGGCCTCCAGCTTAGCTTTGCGGCCGTCGTGTTCCTCGGCCTCCGCCGCGCTCATCCCATCCTTGACAGCGCCCTCCCGCTCCCACAGCGCTTTCTCGACACCGTTGCCCGGCGGCAGCGTGCCCGCCTCAGCCAGCCACCGGTCGGCCTGTTCTTCCAGGGCTTTCTTGGTCACCATGGCCTTGTTGGCGAAGAGCAGGGCGCGCACAAAGGCCGCCCGGTCCTCGCCCGCCCGCGCGGCGGCCGCCCGCACCGCGCGCGGCGCGTGGCGGGCAAAGCTCACGAACTGCAGGGCCCGGTGCGCGTCGTAGATGGCGAAGACGCCGGCGATGGGGGGCGTGGACTCCCGAGCGGCCAGCCAGGGCTGGAGGGGCAGGACGGCCTCCCCGCCGTCCTCGCCCTGATGATGGGAAAATGGGAGAGGTGAGAATCAGAGATGACGGCGAGAGGGGTTTGGGTGGGTGGGTGGGTGGGGGTCGTTGCAGCGCAGCACCAGTTTTCCCCTCTCTCTTATTTCCAACGCACCGGCACGACCTCGTACACCGCCTCCGTCTGGCCGGCCACGCCATGCGCTTCGACCGCCCCGCCCTCGCCATACAGGGAGGCGTGCAAGCCCTTGTGGCCCTCCGGCACGGAGTCATCGGTGACGGGAGCGACAGCGGCGGCCGCTGGCGGCGGCAGGGGCAACGATGAAGGCGCGCTTGACCGGGCGGGAGCTTCCGCGGCGCAGGGTAGGGGGGCGCGGCGCGGGCGTGTCGGTGGGAGGCTGGGTAAGGGCTGGGAGGGGTGGGTGGCCCGGGCGCGGGGCCCGGGGCGGGGGGTGGGCGTGAGGTGCATGGCTCCGCAGCGAGATGCGGCTAGATAATGAGAAATGAAAATCGATGCGGTCGATGATTTCCCACTTCCTCCATTTCCTTTTGTTCTTCCGTCCAACTAAAGCATCATGGCGTTCGCCCTGGCCACCTCCCTGTCCCGCCCGATCACTGCCGGCGTGGCGACCACCCGCCGTGCCGCGGCGCGCCGGTGAGTGAGAGAGGAGGGCCGCGTGGGAGGCGCGCGGGGAGAGAGACGAAAGGGGAAGAGAGAGAGTCGTCGGGGTGTGTGGGTGCATGCCGTTCTCTCTAACACGCTCTCTTTTCCTTTCCCTCTCCCTCCATCACCTAAGTGCCGTCACCGTCCGCGCTGACGCCGGCACATCCGCCACGGCCGAGGTGCGTGTATGTGGAGCGTGGTTGGAGAGAGTGAACAGGCACACACAGCGCCCGGGGCCGGCACGCAAAGGAAAAAGACCCTGTGCTCCCCCCGCGGCGGCCGGGCGGCCTGTTTCACCGCGGCGCGCCCTTAGGGGCGGGCCTTCTGACTCGACGCTCTCTTGGCTGGAGCCACCGACTATGGCCCGCATCTAGCATCGCAGGGTGGAAGGGTGGCAAACAAGGGCGTCCCTGCCCGCATCGGCGCCCACATCTGAGTCGTCGGTTGCGCGGCCGTCGCCTTTTTTTTCTTTTCTTTTCCCAACCGCGCTCAACCCTCTCTCTCAATGCCCCTCCTCCCCGCACAGAAAAAGCTGTCCCCGCTGGAGCGGGGGGGCACCCTCTCCGGCGAGGCAGCGGCCGGCAAGGTGAGAGAGAAACAGGTGGAAGAATGGGACTGGACGGGCAGTAGCACACGGGGGAGAGAGAGCGGCGGCGACGGCGGGGCGTCGGGGTGCCGGCGGCCGGATAGGGTCGGGCCGACCCTGACTCTCCCCGCCCGCCGCCACCGCCTCTCCGCCCTTTCTCACGCACCCCCGCACACACTGCTTACCCCTTTCTCTCTCCCTTTCTTTCTCTCTCTCCCCCTTGCATCTCCTTTTCATCACCCCCTCAGGACGCCGGCGCCGCCGCCCGGTCCGCCGCCCTCGCCGCCGCGGCCGCGGCCGGCCCCACCATGCAGATCGTGGACGGCCGCTTCCTCGACTCCCGCTGGGCGGCCGGCCGGTGGACGCTCTCCAAGTTCGCGGGCGCCGACGGCACTACGGACTGGGATGCGGTCATCGATGCGGAGATGGCGCGGCGCAAGCTGCTGGAGGAGACGCCCATCCCGTCTACCAACGAGGACCCCGTCTTTTTCGACACCTCCGAGATCCCCTGGTGGGCCTGGGTGCGCCGGTTCCACCTGCCGGAGGCCGAGAAGCTCAACGGCCGGGCCGCCATGCTGGGTTACGTGCTGGCCTTCTTTGTGGACTCCCTGTCGGGCGTCGGCATCGCGGACCAGCAGAACTCCTTCCTGGGCAAGCTCGCCCTGCATGCGTGCGTCTTCGCCGTCCTCCTCTTCCGGTCCTCCTCCGCGCCCGCCACCTTCAAGGGCCTGCTGGACGAGGCAACTTTTTATGACAAGCAGTGGAAGGACGGGCGGAGCTGGGAGGGCGGCAACCGGCCGACCGAGACCGAGCGGTGAAAAAAAACAATGGGGGAGAGAAGAGAAACCCTCAGCTTTTCATATGAGAATGTTTGGCTGGGAGAGAGCGCGTCGTGCTAACCCTTGGTCTCCCACACGCATCGATGTCGTGTGATTGAGGAGGGGCCGTAAGAGAGGAGAGAGAGGGGGAGAGGAACGTTTTTTTTTTTTTCCCCCATCCACCCAAAATTTTTAGCTCGCGCTCCACCCGGGCCCACCCATCATCATCTCTATCTCCTCCTCCACCGCCTTCACCGCCCACCAGTCCTGCGTCGCCCGCTGGACAGCATCGGCCGCCACACTCCGGGCCGGCCCGCCCGGTCGCCACCGCAGGCGGTGCGAGACGTCCGCGGCGGCGGCGCGGTAGGCCGGGTCGGCGAGGAGAGCGGCCAGGCCGCCCGCGACCCGCCCGGGCGTCAGGTCGGCCGGCTTGCCCAGGCTCAGCCCCATGCGCCGGGAGACGGCCTTCGCGATATTGTCTGCGGCGTCCCCAAAGAAGGGCAAACCTGCCAAGGGTACGCCATGGTAAGCGGCCTCGTACACCGAGTTCAGGCCGCCGTGGGTGAGGAAGGCCGCCACCCGGCCGGTCTGGAGCAGCGCGTTTTGCGGGACCCAGGGCGTGAGGTGGATGTGAGTGGGAAGGCCAGGGGTGTTGAAGCCCAGGACAGACGCTGGATCGGCTCCACTGAGCTCCGAGGGCCCCAACTTCCAGATGACGTGGACGGGTGGGGTCAGGGCGGCCAGGCCGGCCGCGATGGTGCGGTAGATGGAAGGATCTTTTGACAAAAAAAGGACAAGAGGGAGTCTGGGGGGTTAAAAACTGGTGCGTTTTTTTTTGGAGTCTCTCTTTCTTTCCTTTTCCCTCCTCTTACCTAGGCTCAAAGATGTGCCAAAGGAGACTAGGATGATACCGTCGGGCGTGGCATCCAGGACGGACTGAGAGACAAGGAGAGAGAAGAATGAGGTTGAGGTGGGGTGGCGCTGGAGGGAGAGAGGGTGGTTGGCTTTTTCTCTCCTCTTCTCTTGCCTGCAGATCCGCCGGGATGAGCTCGCTCGTATTCCCAGCCAGGATGGGTCCGACAAAGCGAACCTTGTCCGGCACGGCGCGGATCCTGTGGTAGTGGGGGTGGTGTGGGAGAGAGTGAGCGTTCCTTCACCTTATCTCCATTTTTCTCTCACTCCATTTAATTTTTCATTCACCATTCTAGCGCAAAGTCGCCGCTGTATAGATGGAGCAGTTCTTGCGGGGCTGAGGCGATGGAGCCCAAGAGCGGGATCCGGTGCTTAAGCCTGTGATTTAATGAGAGGTGTGAGGTGTGCACAGTGTGAAAGAGCAAGCCCATCCATCCATCCATCCATCCATCCATCTCTATTTAAAACAACTCACGCCACGGGCTGCCAAATGGTGTGCCACACGTAGCGAAAGAACGCCTTCCCCGCCGCCCAGGCCGCCACATTGACTGCTGTTCCTTCCCACCCAAGCGGCACCGCCAGCCCCGTCCCGAATTGCGGGGTCGTCCGCAGGTCGTTCTGCAGGCCCAGCAGGTCAGCGTGGAGCGGGTCGACCGGCCCAGTGCAGGAGAGCGTGGCGAAGGGGAGCCCCAGCGTGGCGGCCAGGCCCGTGGTCGCAAGAAAGGCCACATCGCCCAGCACGGAGTGCGGCCCCCAGGCGCGGAGGGCGTCCACTAGAGTTTCATCGGACAGGAGGACGTCGGTCTGAGCCACCCAGGCCCGGACGTGCCCCGTCCCGACTGCGGGCGCTGAGCCCGCCCCCGCCTGGGCTGTCAGGTAGGCGCCCCACCATCCGGGCGGGGCCGCGTCCGAATAGGGTACTAAGCTTATGCGGGAAGCCGCGTAGGGTGGGGCTTTGGCGAGGAGTGACGCGGCGACAGGGACGTCCGGCTCGACGATGAGGAGCTGGAAAAGAGAGAGGCCGAGAGGTTGAGAAGAGAGGTGCCTGCTCGCAGCGTCCGGGGTGCCCCATCCTAACCTCATCATTGTCTTCTGTCTTCACTCACCGCCACCTCATTCCCCCGTGCCGCCAGTTCCTCCACTACCGCCCACATGACAAACAGGTGAGACCGGGCGGCGACGAGTGGGACGGCCAGGACGCGGACGGACGAGGAGGCGGGAAGGGCGGCGGTGGTGGGAGTGGCGAGGAGGAGGAGCAGAGCGGTTGCGACCATCAGGGAGATGGCGGCTATCCGGGCCCGGCCGGCGTGGCGAGGGGGCATGTTTTTGGTGATTTGAGAGAGAACGGGTGCGTTTGTGCTGCTGGTACTTGGTGGCTTGATGATGTGAGCCGTGCGTGATAAACGTGCGTGTGAGTGTAGGTTTCTTTTTTTCTTGCACACCCCTTGCCGACCTCTTTTCACGACCTCTTTTCTCATTCACGTGCCAAAATAAAAACGAGGCCCCACTCTGTTCCGCGCACTCACCGACCCTCCGAATAGAAGCGGGAGATGGCGGGGGTGACAGCCAGGGCGGATGCGTCTAAGCGGCGGCGGCGGCGTGAACAACAAAAGAGAAATGAAAATATGAATATGCCCTGCAGCCAAACCACGCTTCTCACCAACGCCCCCGCCTCACCTTCCACACCCACACCACCGCCCCGCCCGCCGGGCCCCCCCCGGGGCCCCCAAAAGCCGCGCCCCCCCCCCCCCCTGCACCCCCCTTCCCCTCCACCGCTCACGCCGCGCAGGTCTTGCAGCACGGACAGGCCGCCCAGGATGAAGGCCGGGACGGGGAGGATGCCGTACACGAGCACGGTCGCCTGCGGGTTGGCCAGGGCGAACAGGGCGAGCACGCCGTTGACGGCCCCGCTAGATCCCAGAGCTCCCGGAAAGAGGGAGATGCAGGCGGCACGCAGGCGGTCGCGCGTGGGGTGGGCCCGCGCGCACGCGACCGCGCCCGCGGTCACGTGGGCAGCGCTCCCCGCCGCGCTCGCCGCCAGGTACAGGCCGACCAGGCGGTGCCCGCCCTAGGTGCGCGCGACCGACCCGCCAAAGGCATCTAGCGCTAACATGTTGCTCAGTAGGTGTCCCGGGCGTTAATGGGAGAAGGCCGAGGTGATGAGCGTCCACACCCGCCCGTCGCGCAGCGCGCCTGGAGAGACGACCGCGTGCGTCCCCAGGGTCGCCCACATCCCGGGCTGCTGCCAGGCGGCGAAGACGGCAACGTTCAAGCCGATTTGGCTGTAAGCGCGACCTGCGGGTCGATGTCTCCTTGGAGAAAAGGGAGTCCCCGGAGACCCGCCTGGCGTGCCCAAGTGGTGGGATGGGAGGAGGAGGCGGGCGGGCCGGCGAGGCCACGCAGAGGTGGACGTGAACGAGGCCCGCCAGGCTGGGCGGGCCGCGGCTGCCGCCGACCAGGGTTGGCCTAGGAACAGCATTTCCTCGCCCGGGCGCGCCCAGGAGGCGAAGGCAGCAGCACTGCGGGAGGTGGTGGGGTGGGAGAAGGCGGACTAGCCGGCGAGGCAGCGCCACACAGAGGTGGATGTAAACGAGGCCCGCCCAGCCTGGCGGGCTGCGGCTGCCGCCGACCAGGGTTGGCCAAGGAGCAGCAATTCCTCGCCCGGGCGCGCCCAGGAGGCGAAGGCAGCAGCACGGCGGGATAAGGTGGTGGGGTGGGAGGAGGAGGGCAGGCCGGCGAGGCAGCGCCACACTGAGGTGGATGTAAACGAGGCCTGCCAGGCCGGGCGGGCCACGGCTGCCGCCGACCAGGGTAGGCCGAAGACCAGCATTTTCTTGCCGGGGCGCAAGTCGGCGGTGATGGTGGCCATGGTGTGGGATAAGATGCGCTCTGTGTATGTTGCGCGTGCGCTCTCAATCCAGGCGCGTGTGGGAGGGCGTGCATACCCTTTGATGAGAGTGATTCTTTTTTCGCTCTTGCTTGCTCCGCTCACGAGGCTCTCCGTCAACTTTTCTACGCCCAACACCCTCCATCCATCCATCTCACAAAACCTGCGAGTTGACTAGCTGGTAGTACGCCCCCTTTTTTCCCATCAACGCCTCGTGCCCGCCCGCCTCGACCACGGCCCCGCCGGCCACGACCGCGATCGTATTGGCGTCCCGCACCGTGCGCAGGCGGTGGGCGACGATGATGGACGTCCGCCCCGATCGCAGGGCTGCCAGGCCGGCCGCAACTTTAGCCTCCGACGCCGCATCCAGGGCTGCCGTCGCCTCATCGAGGAGGAGGACGCGGGCGGGCTGCAGGGCCGCCCGGGCGATGGCCAAGCGCTGGCGCTGGCCGCCCGACAACTGGACCGCTCCCTGGGCGGCCCCGATCAGGGTGTCCAGCCCGACCGCCAGGTCATTTATAAAGCCCAGGGCGTTGGCAGCGAGGGCGGCGGCCTTTATCTCCTCATCCGTCGCGCCAGGCTTGCCATAGGAGAGCTGTGAGAGTGGAGAGAGGAGGGGTGTGACGTCTGAGTTGCGTGCTGCGGTTTTTCTCTCTCTCTCGCATTTTTCTTAACCCATCTTCCTCACATTCTCCCGGACCGTGCCCGTGAACAGGATCGGCTCTTGTGCCACGAGGGCCACCTGCCCCCGGTACCAGGCCAGGTCTAGGCCCTTGATATCCACCCCATCCAGGAGGACCCGGCCGCGGGAAGGGTCGTAAAAACGGGCGACCAGGCCGATGACTGTCGACTTGCCGCACCCGCTCGGCCCGACCAGCGCGGTCGTGCTGCCGGGCGGGACCGTCAAGGAGAAGTCCCGGAAGACCGGGTGGCCGGGTCGGGTCGGATACGCAAAGGCAACCTGATCCAGGCGAACCTCGCCCGCGACGGAAGGAAAGCGGATAGGCTTGGGCGTCGGGGCGGCGGCGGCCGCCCCGCCCCGACCTCCACCCCCACTTTTTTTTTTGGCAGGCTCCGCCTCGCCCCGCTCGATGGGGGAGGCCGCCTCGATCGCCTCGAACGCCCGGTCCACCGCATCCGCCGCCCGGCCTAGGGCAGGGACAATGCTCTGGACATCGGCTAAGGCATTGGCGGCCAGGACGACCGTGAAGAAGACGCGCATCATGCCGTCAAAGCCTAGCTTCCCGCCTGCAACCTGGCGCCCGCCGTACCAAAAGGCGAGGGAGAACATGGCGTTCAGCGCCGCTTGCGCCGTGCCCGCGCCCAGGCCGACCGCGACCGCCCCAGCCATTGCAGCCCGGGCGCCGGGGGCGAGCATCAGCTCGTACGCCCACACCGCGTCGGCTTCCAGGCCGTAGGCGGCGATGGTGCGCACACCGCGGAGGGCCTGGTCAGCTACGGTTTGAGCCAAGGCCGTGTGCGCGGCGACCACGCCCGCCGTGCGAGAGGCCGCCCAGCCCTGGGCGGCCATGCCCAGGGCAACCAGGGGCATGGCGGAGGTGACGACCAGGGCCATGCGGGGACCGGCCTGGAGGGCCAGGGCAAAGGAGATGACCATGATGGCAAGGGTCTGTGAAAAAGAGAGAGAAAAAAAAATGAGCGAGAAAGACCAGAGCTCATTTCTCTTTACCCAGTCCTCCATTCTTTTTTTTACCTGCGGCAGCAGCGGCACCTGCTCCACCAGCGCGATCGTCACCACGCCCACATCTCCGACCAGCATTCCCACCAGGGCGGACGCGGAGTGGCCGTCGACGTCGTGCCAGCTGATGCCTAGGGAGGTGTAAGCCGAGAAGAGGCGCGCCCGCAGCGCGCTCCCGACCAGCTCGCCTGCGGCCGCCGCGCCCACCCACCGCACCGTGTTGGTGACCAGGGCGATGCCACCCAGCCCCACAAAGACGCCGCACCACTTGGCGACGCGCCGCATCATGACCGCCGGGTCGGGCTCGTAGAAGGCGGCGATGACGGAGGACAGGCACAGCGCGAAGAGCGGGACCTGGGTCCCAATCCCAGCTGCCGCGAGCGAGGCGGCGAGTGCGGGAGCCGCCGCCGGGCGGGCCAAGGCCGCCAAGGCCTTGCCACGCCCCTTGCTGGCGTCACCACGGCCGACGATGGAGATCAGGCGGGCCGCGACGGAGGCCCGGCCGGACCGGCGCGGGGACGGGCGGCGCCCGCCGCCACCCCCTTCCTCATCCCCACCCCCGCCCTCCCCATCCTCGCTCAGGGGCGCCCCCTCGTTGATGAACGTGTCCGCCGGCCGGGACGCTTGCAGGGCCGCCAGGCCCGCATACTCCCCGCCCGCGTCCACCAGCTCTGCATGGGTCCCCGTCTCCACGACGACGCCGTGCTTGAGGACGGCGATGACGTCGACGTTGATGATGGAGGACAGGCGGTGCGCGACGATGATGGAGGTCCGGCCGTACCTGGAGAAAGAAGGGCGTTTTGAAATAAGAATTTGCGCACTTTCGACTCTTCTCTCGCCACTATTCTCTCCCTCTCACGTACATCATGTTTTCCAGTGCCCCCTGAACGACGTGCTCGCTCTCGTTGTCCAAGGCCGACGTCGCCTCGTCCAGGAGCAACACGCGCGCATCGCGCAGGACAGCCCGGGCGATGGCTAAGCGCTGGCGCTGGCCGCCCGATAGGCCTGCCCCGCGGTCACCCAGCCGGGTCTGATACCCCTGGGGTAGGGCAGAGATGAAGTCATGGGCGGCAGCGGCCTTGGCGGCGTCCACGACGGCCGCGTACGGCGCATCCGGGCGGCCCGCCCGGATGTTTTGTTCAATAGTCAGCGCAAACAGGGCCGGGTCCTGGGAAACGACCGCCATGTGGGACCGGTACCAGTCCAGGTCCAAGGCACCAATGTCGGTGCCGTCCAGGGTGACGCACCCGGACGACGGCGTGTGGAAGCGTTGGAGGAGCTGGAGGATGGTGGACTTGCCCGACCCAGACCCGCCGACAAAGGCGACCGCCCAGCCCGCCGGAATCGAGAAAGAGATGCCCTTTAAGATGGGCGTGTCCGGGCGGGAGGGGTATGCAAAGGTCACACTGTCAAGGGCCAGAGCACCCGCGGGCGGGGTGGGCGGGATGTCCCCCGTGCGGGTCTGTGGCGGAATTCTGATGAAGAGAGAGAAATGAGGGTGCAGGTTGAGACGCTCGCGCGGATGGTGGCCACCTTTTGATTCTCCGCTCTCTCTTTCATACCCGTCAACCACGTCCAGCATGCGCCCCGCCGCGGCGGCGCCCAGCCCAATCGCCCCCGCGGCGGGGACGACCTGGGCTAGGGCAAAGCCCGCGCTCATGGCCGCGAACAGGACGTTGACAACGGACCCGCCTGTATACGCGCCCGCCCGCACACGCACGCCACCGTACGCCAGCGCCGCCGCGTAGCCGGCCAGGGAGGCCGCATTTGTCATGCCGGCACCGAGACCGCGTAGAAAGCCGGCGTGGGTGCCCAGGGTGCGGGTGTCGATGAGGAGCTAGAAAGGGAGAGCCGGGGTTTAAGTGCAGTTTTTTTTTCTTAGTCTCACTCCATCTTCGCTCTCCATTTTCTCTCTCTCCATTCACCTTGCCAAACCGGTCCTGCGTCGGCCCTTGCAGGTTGAGCGCGTACAGGGTGCGCACGCCCGCCAAGGCTTCCGTAGCCAGGGAGGCGTATCCCGACGCCGCGCCCACCCGGGCGGCGGCGGTCGCCTTCACCCGGCCGGCGAGGGCGGCATTGGCAGCTGGATAGAGAGAAAAGGTCAGTGCTCAGCGAGCGCAGTGAGCGCAGAAGAGCTTTCTTTCTCTTCATTTAAAAAACTCACCGGCAATAACTGGAGACACGGCCAGCAGGACGAGGGTGACGTCCCAGCCCCGCCAGAAGGCTGCGTGGTAGAGAGGAGAGTGAGTTGTTTATGGTTCGCGCCCCACCTTACCTCCTCTCCCATCATTCATTCCTCAACGCACCGACTGCCAGCCCCGCCACCACCTTGGCGACCTGGTTCACAAAGGGCCCGCAATCCACTGCCAGCGTCCGCCGCACCGCCTCCGCATCATCCTCCAGCGCCCGCATCAGGCAGACGGATACAGTGGCGGGCGCGGCTGAGGCAGCGGCGGTAGCAGCAGCCGGCGCGGGCGCGGTTGCGGCAGTGGCCAGGGTGGCCGCGGACGCAGTGACGGCAACGACCGCCTTGCTGCCCCCACCACTCTTAGCAGGAAGAAGGTCCCCAGCACCACTGGCGACGCCCTCATGAAATGCCATGGGTTTGGCCAGGGCGGCCTCCAAGAAATGGACCCGGGCCGCCCGCCCCGCCCGCACGCCTGCACACCCCCATGCGGCCGCCTCGCACAGCGCGGCCACGCCCGCGGCAGCGCCCAGGTAGAGGAACCACAAGGCCGCCTTGTCAAGGGCGGGCAGGCCGCCAGAAGCCGGGTCGCCGACAGTGTCCATGACCCGGCCGAGCACGATGGAGAAGGCGGGCATGAAAGCGCCTGGACAAAAGAGAGAGAAAAAGAGGAGGAGAGGTTGAGGAAGAGAGCGTGCCCCTTCGCCTGGAGGAGACGAGAGAAGAGCCACCCCCTCTCCTCCTCTCCTCTCCTCTTCGCACTCCACCCCATCCTTTTCTTTTACCGTTGGCACCCGAGGCCAAGGCTCCGACCACCAGGATGGCCCAGTCCAGGGGGCTGGCGAAGCTGAGGGTTGAGAGGATGGAGAGAGAGAGGCCGTGAGAGGGGGTTGAAAAGACACCCTTTCCCCATTCATCTCTCTCTCCTCACCGGACCAGGGCGCCCCAAGTCGCCCGGTTGGGGGGGCGTGGGGGGCGGCGGGACTTGGGCATGGTGCTTGTGTGCTTGTGTGCTTGTGTGCTTGTGTGCTTGTGTGCTTGTGTGCGTGTGTGCGTGTGTGCTTGTGTGCGTGTGCGTGTGTGTACGTGTGCGTGCGCACGTGTGTTGGTGATGGGTGCAGGTCGAAAAGAGAGCACAAACTTTTTTTCGCCGCCGCCCGCCGGAGCGTGCCTGGGCTCTCTCCTCACGACCCACGCGCACCTCACACGCCCGCACACGCCCCACGCCTGGCTAACGGACCGCTCCTCATACAGCGCCGGGGCGGTGCGCAGCGCACAGAGGCCAGGGTCTCACTGGAAAAAAGGGAGCGGGGCACAAATTCGCGTCGTGCTTGAGAGATGGTGAAGGGCAAGGGAGGCGCCAACCCGGCGGAAGCTTTCCACAAAGCCGCCCGGGCCAAGGAGGTCGCCAAAAACAAAAAGGACCGGTCCCTGGCGAGGCAGGCCGCCCGCCTGGCTGTCGACAACCCGGCCGAACTGCGGGCGCGCCTGCAGGCGGTGCTGGATGAGGAGGAGGAGCGCGGCGGGCCCAACGCGGGCACGCGCGCCCAGCGCAAGGCCCTGACCGCCGCGCTGGAGGCGTCCGTGCGCAAGCAGCGCGCGGACGGGGGGGGGGCGGGCGTGGGGCCGAGCGGGTCGTCGGCCGGCTGTGCGGCTGCTGTCGATTTCGCCTCGCCCGACGACGCGGCGGCGGCCCTGCGGGCGGGCCTGGCGTCGGGGGCGGCCGTCCGCCAGGGGCCTGGCGGCGGTGGCGGTGGCGGTGGCCACCCTTTGCGCTCCGTTTACTACCACCCCACCCTCAACCCGTCCGGCGCGCCCCCGCCCGGGAAGAGCGCCAAGTATGTAGAGGATGATGGCGGGGGAGGCGTGCCGCCGGTGCCTGCTGCGCCTGCCGCGCAATACCAACAGCCGCGCCTCCTTCCTCCGCCCTCTCACCACCACCCGCCGCCGCCTGTGCTGCCGCCGCCGGACGAGCCGCCGCCGCCGGGGGCGGGCCCCGCGGCCTGGGTGCCCGGCAGCGGGCGCCCGCACCCGGGCTACACCCCCATCTTCACGCCGGGGCCCGGTGGGGGATGGGTCGGGAATGGGTGGGGTGGTGGGGGGGCGGCGGCGGCCCCCGCGCCCCCCCCCCCCCCCCCCCCCCGCCCCCCCCCCCCCCACCCCCCCCCCCCCCCCCCCCCCCCCCCCCCGCCCCCCCC
>Ga0315283_10000951_pt1 | contig 22407 bp, 28 predicted proteins | sample YL17G09_0_MG_FD_204541 | JGI IMG/M metagenome (GOLD analysis project Ga0315283, IMG submission 204541) | Sediment microbial communities from Yellowstone Lake, YNP, Wyoming, USA - YL17G09_0 | ecosystem: Environmental > Aquatic > Freshwater > Lake > Sediment | place: USA: Wyoming | collected...
GAGTTTCTCGATGATGTATCGGCGGCTCAGCAGCCCGGTGAGGGCATCGTGCTCGGCTTGCTCGCGGGCCAGCCCGTAGAGGTGAGAGACCTCTTGCTGCGCCGTCTCTAGCTCCGCGAGGAGGTTGTTGATCTCCCTTCCCAGGGTCCCGAACTCAACACCGCTGGGGATCTTCAAACGTCCGGCGTGCGTCTGCTCGGCGGCCAGCGCCTTCACCTGAGCGAGCAACCTGCGCATGGGGGCGAGCACCCATCCGCTCAAGGCCAGGTTGAGAGCCACTCCGATGGCGATGATGATGCCAAGAACGATGAGGACGTACTTCGCGACGGCTTGTGTCCCCTGTTGGTAGGTAAGTCGGGGCGATTCCACCTTGAGCACGAGGGCGGGCTGGCCGTAGATGTCATCGAGCCTCATGTAGCCGGCGATCGTGTTGGAGTCGAGAGGGGCGACTGCGATAGAGGCGGAACTGGTCAGAGCGGGGAGCGAAGCCAGTACCTCGGGAGCGACGTCGCGGCCGTTGAGGGGGACGAAGCGGGTATCGAGCTGGATCTGGTCGCTCAGACTCTCGACGAAGGAGGGGGTGAGCAGCCTTCCCACGATGAGGGCTCCCCGGGGCGGTCCCTGCTCATTGCTCCGAAGCACCGGCCTACTCGCGACGAGGAAGGTTCCGTCCGCGGTGTTCATGATCCCGGTAGTTGGAGTGCCCGTTCCTCCCGATTCCACCAAGGGACTACCCGACCTCCAGAGAGCTTTCAGAGCGGCGGACACGTCGGCGGAGGCGCCACTCTCCAGGTCGAACGACCTACCGTAGGTCAGAGTCCCGTCAGACTGCACAAGGGCTAGGAGGTTTATCTGGAACGATTCGTAGACGTTGTCCGGTAGGTTGGTTCGGATGTACTCCGGGTCTGGCTCCTCCATGAAGGCATAGGTGTTGTCCCAGGTGGCGTAGTCGAAGGCACGTGCATCGAGCTCGGCCTGTTCACGTTCCAGCGCCCTCTGGACGACCGATACATCTTTCGTCATCTGATCCGACTCGATGGCCAGAAGCTCGCGGACCAGGATCTGGTGCGAGACTCCATAAATCAGAGCAGCAGACGCGACCAGGGCGATCGCAACCGCGATAAGAGCCTTCATCCGTAGTGTCATGTTCAAGCCTGCCGTCTCCTCGCAGCGGCCGGTCGCCCGAGAGCGACCGATACTCCTCTAAGAAGAAGCTATCGGAACAGGAGATTGGCTACTTGAGCGGAAGGAGTCGCCGGGACTTCACCCGCCGCCGTTGCGAGTTCGGCCACTACTTTCCGCGTACGGCCTGGCGAAGCGCCGTTCCCACGCGTCGTTCTTCTTGAGTTGCCCGTTCCAGTAGAACTGGCTCAGCGGGATCTTCAGCGCCCCACTCCACAGCGCTGCTTTCACTCCGGAGTAGCGCTCGGTCCTTGCCACCGCCGACAATAGATCTGGATCGAAGCGCCCGTTGGCGGCCAGAGACCGTCCCAGTCCCCGCAACCCCTCCCATAGCCGTTTGCTCGCCTCTTCGGGCATGGCCTGCAGTGCTTCGCCGCCGCCACGCACGATGGTGCCTGCATAGTCGCATCCGAGCCGGCGCGCGAGCTTCTCCAAGTAGCGTTCGACAGGTCGCGAGTGGAGCGCCTCCGAAAAGCCTGACTGCACCAGAAAGCCCAAGCGCGGGTTGCCTGCCCGGCCCACGTACGGCGCAAGCGCCTCGATATAGGCTTTCACGAGCGCCGGCATGGAGTCGGTATAGAGCGGCATGCCGAGCAGAACCGTGTGGGCCTCGCCGAAGGCTTCGACCGCGCTCGCGAAATCCCTCGGATGCGCCAGGTGCAGCACCAGCGGCGCGTCGCCGCTGGCTTGTTGCCATCCTTCGTCCAGGCGGGCGAGCATCTTCATGGAGTTCGAGCGCGGACCTCTGGGCGAGCCGTTAAGCAGCAGCAGCGAGTTCATCCACAACCTCCTCGGGTGCGCGGTCCGCGACCGCGGTAAAGGTCAACCGCGACTTCATGTTCCGGGCCATGCGGGCCCACAGGTGCTCGGTGATCGAGAGGTCCTCGGCGTCGGTGTCGGGGCCCGGGGACAGCAAGAGAGCCATGAGCGGGTACCGCGTGTATCGCGCGCGGTGATGCATCTCGCCGCCCTCGATGACCAGATAGGGGTGAAGGAGGGGGATCATCTGGTCGGCGGCGCGTTTCAGCAGCGCTGTCGTGAACCCCATCACCATAGGTGAGGCGAGAAGCACGAGGTCGGAGGCGATGACGGCGCGGCATACCACCGCGCTGTCATCGCGCTTAGCGCACTCGCCCGGGGTCTTGACCCAGCAGCCCCAGCAACCCGAGCAGCCTTTGAGGTCAAGGTCGCGCAGATCGAGCAGCTGGACGTCGTGGCCCCTCGCTCCGGCGCCCACTGCCACGCTGCGCACATACAGGTCGAAATCGGTTCCGGCGTCCGGTTCCCCGTTCAGGATCGTGATTCTCACCGAAGCCCCCCGTGGCTATAAGATTCTACAGCGTAGAAAGAATGACAATTGGCATTCTACACTGTAGAATCATATGGTCAAGACACCCGAAGGAAACGGACCACCCATGAGCATCGCCAAGAAGGCCCGCGGCACGTCCCTTTCCCGCGAACGCATCGTGCGCACCGCCCTCGAGATCGTCGACCGCGATGGACTGTCCGCGCTCTCCATGCGTCGACTGGGCGCCGAACTGGGCGTCGACCCCATGGCGGCCTACTACCATGTCCCCAACAAGGAGGCCCTGCTGGACGCGATCGTCGAGGCGGTGATGGCGGACATCGATCTCGGTGGGGACGACCCCTCAGCGTCTCCGGAGGAACGTATCGTGCACGCCGCTCGAGCCTACCGCGACGCCATGCTGGCGCACGCAAACGCTCTGCCCATCGTTCTCGCTCGGGGCCCGAGCACCCCAGAGGCCCTGCGCCCGGTGGAGTTGCTCATCGGCATCCTGCGCGATGGCGGTCTGCCGCCCGCTCAGGCCATGGCCGGCATGAATGCCATCGCAGCCACCGTGCGCGGAAGCGTCGCGATGGTGGCCGATTCCTCGGCCCTGGCCGCGGTCGAGGAATCGGCCGCTTTCGCCGATCAGTTTCCCGCCGGGGAGTTTCCCAACCTGCGCGAGTGCGCCCTCTGCCCGGCTGATTTTCTCGGAGCCGGCTTGGAGTTCGGCATACGCGCGCTCGCCCGTGGGCTGCTTGCGGGGGGCGGTGAAGGGTGAGCGATCTGGCGAATAGAGAACGTACTTCTGGCGGGAGGTCGGATGTGGAGAGGCATGAGGAAACCTGGCAGTTGCTGAAGGAGCTGCTCGCCTCGCAACGATTCGCCGTCCTTGCAACCGAGTCGGAGACCGGTCCGTATGCGAGTCTTATCGCGTTCGCGGCTGCCACGGATCTGAGCCACATCGGGTTTGTCACCATGCGCGCGACCCGCAAGTTCAGCCACTTGGCGGCACATCCCAGGGTGGCGCTCCTGTTCGACGATCGCTCCAACCGTGACATCGACGTGCGGGAGGCCATGGCCGTTACCGCCCAGGGCACGGCGCGGGAATTGACCGACGAGGGCGCTCGCGCCCTTGCTTTGGATGAGTTCGTGGCTAAGCACCCTCACCTAGCATCGTTCGCGGCCACGCCTGGCTGCGCCTTGGTCCGAGTCGTCGTCGACACCTACTACGTGGTCACCCATTTCCAGAGCGTCGTCGAACTGCACATGCCGGGCTCCGAGAATGCCGGCTAGAGCTACCGCTGGGGGCGAAGAGGCCTGGATCGACGATCTGTACGTCTCCACGGGGCAGTCCGGATCGACCGGCAGCGCTCAGTTGACCGGGCAGGCTCCGACGGGCGCGGCGGACAGTAGGCGATCCTTGCCGGCTGCGGAAAGGCCCAGGCTGTCAAGTTCGGCGCGCAGTTGTTCGGGTGTGCCATCGCCGTAGAGGTAAGCGTTCACCCGCGTGGCTGCCGTTGAATCCACCAAGTCCCAGAAATCGGGATACACGGCGCGGAGCTCGGCAAGAAGCGGGCCGTTTCCTTGGAGCGCGTATTTCTGGTGGTAATCCTCGGCAAGATAGAAGTCGGCCGCCGGGATTATCTGGGTCTGGATGACGTCTTTCGAGACTCCCTGCAGCCGCTGCATCACCGAGCGGGCGATCCGTTCCTGATCGGCGCCGTGCACGAAGATGGCCGACATGTACTGGCGCCTCCCTGCCGACTGAGTAGCATCGTGAGCCGCGAAGAACTTCTCCACGAGGGCTTCGTACGTCACCTTCGATGGATCGAAATCCAACTGCACGGTCTCGGTGTGGTCGCCGAGATTGTGGTAGGTGGGGTTCTTGGTGCTGCCGCCCGTGTATCCCACCCTGGTACGGATGACTCCTGAGAGGGCGCCCAACTGCGCCTCGGCGCCCCAGAATCAGCCGAAGGCGAACGAGGCCGTCTGGTACTCGGCCGGTGCTTTCAGATCCAGGGAGGGCAGCGGGGGGAGCACCGACGCCTGCGCGCCTGATGCGGAGGTCGGCTCGACGCCTCTACCCGGGTCGCTCGCGCAGCCCCCCATGTGAACGGTGAGGCCGGCGCCGAGGCCGACGACGGCTCCCGCGAGTCCCACGTTCTTCAACACTTCACGTAGCCGCATGTCGCAACTCCTTGAGCGCAGTATATGTTGATATCATACCAGAGCTCGCCGCGCAGGCGCAGAAAATACCTGCAAAAAGCGCGCCTAGGAGGGCATGGGCAATCGCGTCCGCGTGCCGGCTTCGCCCAGTTACCGGGAGCGCGCCGCTCGCCTCCCAGCCCGGCAGAGGCCGCAGCCCTGGCAGCAGGTGGCGCCCGGCAGTTGGTTGTCGAAGCCGTAGTAAAGACCCAACCGGCGCAACTCCGCCTGCGAGAGCGGACTGTTCTCCGCGACGGTGGGCCCGCTCTCTACGTAGGACTTGGGGTACGGCAGCACCAGACGATCGCCCGACGAGCGGATCCCGATGAGGGGCACCGGTATCTTGTGGGCGCCAACGGTCTCCACCAGCAGCCACGTCGTACCGAACTTCCTGCGCGGAAAGCCGAGGCCGGTGATCGTGCCGATCTTCTGGGCGTTCGCATCGAACAGCTCCCGCCCGATCCATGGATTCGGTTTGTCGCTCTGCTCCACCATCGTCCTCACCTCACGCGGAATGTCTTGGCGGCACGAAGAAAGGCCACGATGAGCGGGTGCGGTCTGCCGGGTTCTGATGACAACTGGGGGACAAACAGGGTGGCCATGAAGAAGGGGTGCGACTGAAGCTCGACGATCCTCACGTTGCCCTCGCCGTCTTCGCCCGCGATCTTGAGGCTGCCCCCAAAAAGCAGGTCGCGGTAGCCTTCGTTCAGGCCGCAGTTGCATAGGAACTTCTCGGTGGAGCGGTCCTTCCCGTACGCCTCGGAGGCGAGCGTGCCCGGGAGCACGCAGACTACCTGCTCCGCGCCACGCAGGGAGCATGCGAGCCGCGAGACGACGAGTGTGGACGCGTCCGGCGCGCTCTCCTCGTGGTCGGCGCCGCGTATCCCCAGTACGTTGCGTGCATGCTCTACCAGAGCATGTTGGAAGCCTCCTCAGGTGCCAAAGAAGGGCCACCGCGCCTCGCGAGCGAAGCGAATAGCCGCTAACCCGCCGTCCTTGTTCTCGTACTGGCCTCCGGGGGCGAAGATGCCGTCGAATCCTGACAAAGAAGCGCGACTTGAGTCGGGGTCCAGGGTCGCGGTAGAGAACCACTGTACTTCAAGCGCCAAATCGAGGGCGTCGGCCGCGTGAGCGAGGGCCTCGTTGGCCGACGTGCGGGAGGGATGCCCCGACTCATGGTCGGCGATGGTGGCGATTCTCACTCGATCACGCGTTGTCATGCTCATCCCCCGTACCTACCTGAACAGCGCCGCCCAGATGATCGCGTCCAGGATGGCCGTATGGAACGCGAAGTAGCAGCTTCCCGCCACCGCCAACCAGTAGGCTGCGCCGCGGTTGTTGGGCCGCAGCGTGAGCAGCGCCCAGGCCAGCGCGATCGAGGCGAGTCCCACGATGGCCAGCACCACTCGCACGGCTATCCACGTGCCTGTCTGGGGATCGCCGACATCGAGGTTCGTGAGCGGCATCCAGAAGGCGGAGGGGACCAAGATCAGCAGGAATATCCAGTAGAACAAGCCGTAGCCGAACCGGCCGCTGATGACCACGTCTCCCGGGACCGTCTTCACGAGGAGGAAGTACAGAAAGGCGAAGTAGCCCAGGGCGCAAATGACCATGGATACCGTGTAGACCGGTCGGATGCTCTCGGGCACTCCCCCCCAGAGGACGGCCGCGCCCGACTCTCCCCGGAGTCCCAGGACGTAGCTGCCGATGACGGCCGCTCCTCCGAGGACGTTGATGAGCAGCAGGATCAACTTCTGTCTTCCCATGGATCCTCTCCCGTTCTGTACCGTCACGCCGGCATCCAGCTGACAGTGTATTCCAGACCCGTGGCGACGGTATGCGGCGGGGGCCGCTCGACCACCCATAGGCCGGTCAAGCCGTGCTCGCGGGCCACCAGCTCGAAATGGCACATGGCAATGCCCATGTCCACGCGCTGCAGGTCGGCAAGCCGTAGCAGCGAGGAGAGCGCGCTACCCTTGCCGTAGCCCTTCTTGCGCTGGAGGTAGAAACGCCAGTCATCTCCCGACCGGACCACACGCCAAGGCTGCTTGTTCGAAGCCGACGGCGCCCATCTCACCGCTTCGAGCACCTCCGAGTACCCGGCAGCACGAGAGAGGTCAAGGGGTTCTCCCGGCCTTTCTTCCCAGAAGAGCTGCTCGTGTGGCAGCCGGCGGTCGCTGCCCGCGCGCCCCCGAACCCAGCCGCCCTTGCTTCCCTCCGCTGGGTAGCCCACGGCAACAACGGCAGGTACGACTTCACTCCGCGTGGCATGTATCTTTCGAGCGAAAGAGCTCTTGGTGAAGGTGCCGCCGAGCCAACAGGTCCCCAGGCCGATGTCGGTAGCGGCAAGGACCGCCTGCTCCAGACCGTATCCGTAGTCTTCCATGTCTGTGGGACCCGGCTCCACAGCTCCGACGATGAATCCGGCGGCCCCCTTGACAAAACCGTAGGTCCCCAGCCCCTTGAGAGACTCCCGGTCTGTCTCGGTCGCCGCTACCAGCGAGAACCTAGTGTGGCTCCCCAGGGGCCCCGTGCCGAGGGATGCCAAAAACTCAGACAGCGTCTCCCGGTCGGTGGCTTCGATGGGCCGTTCGACGTAGGTGCGGCACGAGTACCTACGCTTGACCAGATCGTCGATCGAGCTCTTCAAGATCGTCCTCCACTTGGCGTTGGCCCGTACGGCTGGCCGGGCCGCCCGCTCGTGGTCCTCTTTCACCATGTCTACCGCGTGCCCCGAGATAGAATACAGTCGATCAGCAAGATTCTGGTACCGTACCGCGGCGGCAAGGAGCAGCCGGAACATGCCCCAGGTCCGTTCTGCCGTGCACATATTGCGCAGCCTATGAGTAATCTGGAAGACGGTGTGCTCGCCGCGGGATTCCTCCCCGACCGGCTTCTCCGCCGGGTGATCCTGTCGCGCGTGAAAGGTCTGGAGATGAGCTTCGACCGCCTGAACGCGCAGGAGCGGGCAGAGCGGGAGGCGGCTCTTGTAGCCGCGTTCGAATCCGGCCCCATCACCATCAATGCGGACGACGCCAACCGTCAGCACTACGACCTACCTCCAGAGTTCTTCCAGTTGGTTCTGGGCCCGCGCTGTAAGTACAGCTGCTGCTACTGGCCGGAAGGGGTGACCGCATTGGCCGAGGCTGAGGATGCGATGCTCGAGCTCACCGCCGAGCGTGCCGGTCTGGGCGACGGCCAGGACATCCTCGATCTCGGTTGCGGCTGGGGATCGCTGGCTCTGTGGGCGGCGGAACGCTACCCGGGCAGCAAGGTGCTGGCAATGAGCAATTCGCACACCCAGCGGCGATTCATTGAGAGACTGCGGGAAGAAAAGGGTCTGAAGAACCTCGAGGTAGCCACGGCCGAGGTGGGTGGGTTCGCGCCCGCAGAGCGCTTCGACCGGGTGGTATCGGTCGAGATGTTCGAACACGTGCGCAACCACCGAGCCCTCATGGAACGGGTGGCGGGTTGGCTGAAGCCGGAAGGTAGGCTGTTCGTCCACGTCTTCTGTCATCGGAGGCATCTCTACGCATTCGAGCCCGACGCGGGCGGGGGATGGATGACCCGGCACTTCTTCTCGGGAGGCGTCATGCCCTCCTGGGACTATCTCACTAGATACCAGGCCAGCCTGACCCTTCTCGACCGCTGGCAGGTCGATGGTCTTCATTACTCCTTGACGCTCCGGGCGTGGTTGGAGAACCTGGACCGGCGCCGCGAACAGGTGATGCCTCTGCTGCAGACCACCTACGGCCGCGACCAGGCCCGCCTGTGGTTCGCCCATTGGCGGATATTCTTCATGGCATGCGACGAGACGTTCGCGCTGGATTCCGGCCGTGCCTACTTCGTCGGGCACTACCTGTTCTCAAAGGGCGGCGTGGCCCGGGCCACGTGACGGGGCGCGGGTCATTATGACCCAGACTCAGGGCGTTTCAAGTTTCGTGAACACCCAATCAGAGCCCTCCGCTTGGAGGTGACAACCCCAACACAAGCTGTCCTCACCCGCGATCGTCCCGTCGGGGCGATACTCGATCCATTTCCAGTCGCCATGTTTGGGGTCGGAGCCTGCCACCTTCTGCATGACGGCGACGAGGCCCGCTTCGAGCACTTGCTTGACGATCACCGTGCCGTCGGGAAAGGGCAGATCAAGGGTCCCCTCGGGCGCGATGGTCTGGCGATCCTGATTGACGTAGATATCGGTAAGCCCATGGGTGCGACCTTGGATCGGGCTCGAGTTCATCTTGAGCCACTGCTTATAGTCCTGCAACTCAGCCAAAGTGGGGGGTCCGGCCGGCTGTGCTGCCGTTGACTGGGTTACTGGAGTGGCGGTACCTCCGCATCCCTGCATGGCTCCCATCAACAGGAGGAGGGACATGCCCATCGTCAGGGCCAGCGCTCTGTGCAAACCTGTGTGCATCGATCACCCTCCTTGTCGTTACCCGCGCGAAGTTCAGAATCGTACAGCGTCTCAGCGTTTGACGCGAAGGAATGATTCCCGTCATGCATTCCCTCCAAACGAGAGCCTGCCGTGAAGCGATCGGTAGGACGCTGACCTGGTACAGTCAGGAGACTGGCTAGCTGAACTCCGGGACTTGCCGGGCCGTTGCGCCCCTGTGCCCCGTGGCGTGTAGAGATGAGTCGATTGAAGGGGGGCCCATGCTAGGAAAGATGCTGGCGGCCGGCGGACTCGTATTGATGGTGGCACTGCTGGGATGTGGAGGCGGGGGGGAGAACACGCACACCCCGACGACCGCCGCGCTGAAGCCCATCGTCGTACCCACCTTGCCTGCCAAGATCCCTGGTCACAACGAGCTAGATACCGCCACGGGTCTGCATATGACGGGTACGCCGGTGGTGATAGACCTGGCCGGCTACCGGCTCAAAGTAAGTGGCAAGGTGTACCGCGAGCTCAGCCTCTCCTATGACGAACTACGCCGTTTGCCGAAGGTGACGGCCAAACCTACCCTGGTCTGCTCGGAAGCCATGTTCGTGGTGTTCGCAGATACCGCCACCTGGTCGGGCGTGCCGCTCAAGACCATTCTCGACACGGCCGGACTAGCGCCCGACGCCAAGCAGATCACCATGAAAGCCGCGGACGGTTACTCGGACATCCTCACACTCGACAAGGCCCTCGAGTCAGAGAACTTCTTGGCCTACGAATGGATGGGCCAGCCCTTGCCCGTGTTGCACGGCTTCCCGTTGCGTGCCATCGTCCCCCACCAGAACGGGTTCCACTGGGTCAAGTGGCTGCTGGAGATCGTGGTGGAGTGACAACGTTTCGTCCGCCAAAGACCCTCGCCCTGGCCATTCTCATCGCCGCCTCGCTTGTCACTCTGGCCGAGTGCTCGGGTGCCGACCACAAGCTGGATGGAACGCGCTGGAGGCTCGACGTGTGGACCCTGAGTTCCGTGAGCCCCAGGGAATTCCCGATAACCGCGGAGTTCGCGGACGGACGCGTCTCGGGCAGCAGCGGCGTCAACACCTACAGCGGGCCTTACACGGTCGGACCGGGCGCCGCCTTCTCGGCGGGACCTATTTCCAGCACGCAGATCGCCGGTTCCGAAGCCGCCATGCGGGTAGAGACCGCGTACCTAACGCTGCTCAATCAGGCCACGTCGTTCGAGATGACCGATGCCAAGCTGACGCTGTATGACGAGTTTGGAAGCGAGTCAATGAACTTCGAACCCCGGTAGCAGCGGAGGAGGCGGGCATGAGTGAGAGGCCACGCCGAGTGGTCATCACCGGATCGGGCATCATCTGCCCTTTGGGCAACGATGTCGCGACGGTCTGGACCCGCCTGCTCGCCGGGGAGAGCGGCGTAGGCGCCATCACCAAGTTTGACTCCTCGCGTCTCACGTCGCATATCGCCGGAGAGGTGAGGGACTTCGACCCCGAGGACTTCATGGAAAAACGTGCGGCCCGGCGTATGGACCTCTTTGCGCAGTACGCGGTCGACTGACCACGTTCGAGCAGCAGTCGCGAGTGGTGCTCACCGAGGGATCGAGGCGCCTGAGCCCGTTCTTTGCGCCGATGATGCTCCCGAACATGGCCGCGGCGCAAGTGTCGCTGGAGTTCCTTGGCGAACCGGCCGGCGAGCTCATGGCTGTCGTGGCGTTGGGCTATCCAGCGGCAAGAACCAGCGGCCCAAAGAAACTCCCGCTGGAAGCTCTGGTTCGGTATCTCGACTAGATCCGGCAGGGGCGATCGAACCGCCCGGCGCGGTAGCCTGCGTGCACAGCGACGACCAAGAAGCGGAGCGAACATGAACGTGATCGCAGTGAACGGAGGACCGAGAAAGGACTGGAACACCGGCACCATGCTCAAGAGCGCCCTCGAGGGCGCCGAGAGCGTGGGAGCGCGGACGAAACTGGTCCACCTCTACGATCTTGCGTACAAGGGGTGCACGAGCTGCTTTTCGTGCAAGAGGAAGGGCAATGACTGCGGCGGACTCTGCGCCATGCGCGACGACCTGCGGGTCGTTCCTCGAGCGCCTACTGTTCCCCAGCGCCTCCTACGACGAGTTTGGCACGTCGACGTTCGCGCGGCAGGTGTCGTGCGGCTTCACCTTCACCATGAACTGTCCGGAGGAGTTCGTGAAGACTGTCCACTACGACGTCCTACTCGAGAATCACGCCCTTGTTCTGGGGATCCTCAAGGGCAGGACGGAGGTCCTGACGTCGCACGAGGGGTACCAGTTCGCCGACTACTCGGCGATGAACGCGGCGATGTTCGACGTTGAAGCCAAGGCCAAGAGGCGGGCCGAACGTTTCCCGGTCGACTGCCAGAAAGCGTTCGAGATGGGCGCCCGGCTCTCGGCCGGGTAGGTGCTAATCTCCTGCGCCAACTAACGGCAGTTCCTTGTCAATTCCAAAGATAACCAAAAACCGGGGCTCTTTTGCCTGCAGATCACTGGGATAACAACGTCGACATATATCGTTTATCAGCTCTGAATCCTGCTCTTCGCTGATCTTTGTCAAGAAGAGACGCTTACCTCGATAGCCTTGACCTTCTTCGATAAACAAGTACACAGCATGCGGATTGGTCTTTAGATTCTCATGGGTGAGACGATTGCTCATGATCGAAGCAATCGTCCCGTCTTCCATTACATGCGGTCTTGCATAGACCGCCGCATCCACTTTCCCCTCTTTATCAGCGGTCGCCAAAACCCCGAAACCCTTGGTATTTTCGAAGTATTCCTTTAACTCCATGGTATGCGTCTCCTGATGTCTTTCCTACTGGTATGTCTGCGCAGGAATATACTCTCCTGCCCGGCCGAGCTCCAATCACCGTACCTCCGCAACAAGACCTATGGGGTGGGCGCCCGGGCAAGGAAGGAGTCGGGCCTTTTAACTCTTCGCGAGTCTCGACACTCTATAGGTCTTCCATCCCGAGACCGCGCAAAAGACGATGAGTCCAGCCATGGCGACCGCCGCCGCCGGTGAATCCGGGTTCCACAGATCGACCGATGACGCCACGACCCCGGCCACACCGAGTACCACGCTGGTCCAGCCGATCCCCCTGCCGAACTTCGGATTCTTGATCATGGCCGCTCCGAGGCAGATGACCCCGATCGTTGCGAGGATGAGTCCCACAGTCAGCAAAGCGTTGAACACCGCGTAGGCCGCCTTCCACAGTTCCAGCGCAGCCTCGTTGCTGATCGTTGCCCCTGGAGCATGCACGAGGTCGGACACCGCCAGCGTAGTGATGTGCGGGAGCGCTCCGGCTGCGAGGACGACGAGTCCCACGATACCTAGAGCGCTACCGAACAACGCCGGCGCGAGCCGCTCTTTTCGAAGGGCACGATACAGCGCCAGGAACAGAGGGATCCACAGGATCATGACCGCCAGGTAGAGACCGTCCTCGAACGTGCGAGCGACCCGGATCCCCGGAAAGCCCATCGGCTCATTTGGATCTGATCCCACAAAGACGGCCACGATGACAAAGACGACGACAAGAACGATGCTTCCGACCATTCCGCCAAGACCGCCCCACTTCAAGACGCTTCTTTCCTGTTCGACTTCCTGCGGTTCACTCATCACTGCCTCCGACGCAATGGGATAGCTCTTGGTGCAAGTGTAGGGATGCAGCTGGGTCGCGTGACCGGCCGGGAGCAGGGTTGTGCGCCTAGCCATCAGGCCAGTCTCGCGAGCCGCCTCAAAGACGCCAAAACATGGCCTCAGCCACTCGGTCGCGCGACATGCTTCTTGGCTTCCTGAAGCGGACAGGGGGATCCGAACCCCCGGTACCGTTTGCACGGCACGACGGTTTTCGAAACCGCCGCGTCAAGCCAGCTACGCCAACTCTCCGTAATGGCTCACCCGCGACCCACCGGTCGCCGGGCGGCCGTGGCATTCGTGGCCGGTGTGCCGTTGAAGGGCAGAAGCCTCGGCGAAGCGTCGGTGCTCGCTCGAAGCCGTGGTCTTACTTTCTGAAGGGAAACGGCTTGCCGCCGCGAATGCTTGCGTTCAAAGGTCAGTCTGATTTCGCGTGCACGTTGTCTCGTCGGATCAGTAGATTCGGGAGGGGAATGATATGAGCAGAAGGAACGCCACGATCATAGCGGGAGTGGTGACCGTGATAATCGTCGCGGCGATCGCCTACGGGGTTTGGGGTATCGGTGGTTCCGACACAACCGACACGACCATCGCCGCAGGTGGCACGGGCACGACGGCTGCAGGTGGCACGGCCACCACGGGCGCGGGCGGCACGGCCACCACGGCCGCGGGCGGGACGGCCACGACTGCCGCAGGCAGCGGCACCGGCACCACAGCCGCAGGTGGCACGGGCACGACGGCTGCAGGTGGCACGGGCACGACGGCTGCGGGCGGGACGGCCACGACTGCCGCAGGCAGCGGCACCGGCACCACAGCCGCAGGTGGCACCGGCACCACAGCTGCGGGCGGCACGGGCACGACGGCTGCGGGCGGCGGCACCGGCACGACGGCCGCAGGCGGCGGCACCGGCACGACAGCGGCAGGCGGCACCGACAGTTCAAGCTCGAATCCGAGCAACTTCCAGACGGGCGGCGGCGGCGCGGCCGGTCCCGGGCCCTGGACATGGATGCTGGTCGCCCTCGCCGCTGCCCTTTGCGTCGGGCTCCTTGCGTCGGCGATCCGCCTGTATCACAAGGGATAGTCCCGACTCCAATGGGCGAGGATCCCGCGCGTCGAGTCTCTGGGCGGTCGGGCGCGCGTGCTTCTTCGGTCAGCCGGCGCGAGTACTTCGCAGCGAGACGACAGCGCAAACATAGACGCAGGCTCGCGACGTTTCTTGTAACTTTGGCGCTGCTGATAGCAGCGGGGACCACCGTCGGCGTCCTTCGCCAGGCGTCGCCGGCGGCGGCTGCCATGGCCCCGCCCTCGTCCTTCCGAACGCCGCCCACAGGCTCGATCTTGTCTCCCGGAGTCTCAACCTCCACTACCATGGTCGGTCTCCCGCCGAGCGCTTCGGAGCCCGGCTCCAGTCCGCCGTCGACCGCCACCTACACCCACGTGATCGCCGATCCCACGCGGGTGGTCATCCCGAACGCGGCGGTGGATACCGACCTGATGGCGGTCGGCCTGCAGGACGACGGTGATGTCGAACTGCCTCCCTACGGTCACGCCGCATGGTACAAGCTGGGTCCCGCCCCCGGAGCCATCGGACCGGCGGTCATCCTCGGCCACTACGACTCGACCAGGGGCCGGGACGTCTTCTACCACCTGAAGGACCTCAAGCCCGGGGATGCGATCTTCGTATATGGAACGGAGGAGGATGTTGCGCTCTTTCTCGTGGATTCCATCGAATTGGCGCCCAAGACCCAGTTCCCCAGCGAGCGTGTCTGGAGCGATGCCAAGGAGCCCGTCATCCGCCTGGTGACCTGCGGGGGAGAATACGACCGGGCCAGCGGCCACTACCTTGCCAACCTTATAGTCTACGGGCACTTGGCCAAGTAGGAGGGCAGCCCGTCGCTCTCCCCGAGAATAAGGAGAAGAGGGCTATGGCCGACAACTCCAACCTTGACGTTCTGATTGGGACGGGGCCCCTCGGGCTGGCAGTCTCGCGTGAACTCTTGGCCAGAGGCAAAAGAGTGCGAGTGGTCAACAGAAGTGGCAAGGCCGACGTTCCAGAGACCGTCGAAGTAAGAGGGGGAGACGTCGGCGACCTTGACTTCGCGCGGGAGGCCTGCCGCGGAGCGGAAGCAGTCTACCTTTGTGCCAAGCCTCCGTACAGCAAGATGGCGGACAGTTTCCAGCCGATCATGGACGGCGCAATAGAGGCAGCGGCTGCGACAGAGGCCAGGCTCATCTACGCGGACAGCCTGTACGCCTACGGACCTGTCTCTGGCCCCCTTACAGAGGATCTGCCCTACGCGGCCACAGGACGAAAAGGAAAGACGCGAGCCCGATTGGCAACGCAGTTGATGGAAGCTCACGAGGCCGGAAAAGTACGAGCCACTATCGGGCGCGCTTCGGACTTCTATGGCCCCGGCGTGCTCGAGTCCGCCGTTGGGGAGCGCGTGTTCGGATTCGCCCTCGCTGGCAAAGCAGCGAGTGTGATAGGGAATCCGGACACACGCCATACGTACATGTTCGTCGGCGATTTTGCCAGAGGTCTCGTCAATCTCGGCGAACATGAGGAGGCATTTGGCCAGACCTGGCACGTGCCGAGCGCAGAGACAGTGACAACGCGGGATTTCATCGCGCTGGTGTTCGAAGAACTGGGGAAGCCGGTGAAGATCCAGGTCACTCCTCGCTGGTTGCTCTCCTTGCTCGGGATCTTCAACCCGGTGATACGTGAGCTGCCGGAGATCCTGTATCAATCTGAGCAGCCGTTTGTCGTGGATCACAGCAAGTACGAGCGGGCCTTCGGCTTCCACGCGACACCTCATCGTGAAGCCATCAGCAGGACGCTGAACTGGTACCGTCAGAGGGCTGGCTAGTCGACCTTGAGGGGCTTGCCAGACCAACGCCGACGATCACCCAGAAAGGGCGTAGCAATCCGTGTACTCATGATCAACGGAAGCCCCCACGAGAAAGGCTGCACGTACACGGCGCTCTCTGAGGTTGGCGGGCAGCTCGAGCAAGCCGGTATTGAGACCAGCATCTTCCACATCGGAGGCAAGGCGATCCGGGGATGCATCGGCTGCGGTGGTTGTATCGAGAGTGGGTACTGCGTCTACAAGGACGACGCCGTCAACACGTGTATCGATCTGGCCCGGCAAGCGGATGGCATCGTGATCGGGTCTCCCGTCTATTTCGCTGCTCCGAACGGTGCTCTCTGTGCGTTCCTCGACCGAATGTTCTTCAGAAAAGGCGCGGGATACGCCTACAAGCCGGCGGCCGCCATCGTGAGCTGCCGCCGTGGCGGCGCCAGTGCCGCGTTCGACCGGCTGAACAAGTACTTCACCATATCCAGCATGCCCATCGTCTCCTCGCAGTACTGGAACGCGGTCCATGGCAACACCCCTGAAGAAGTGAAGCAGGACCTTGAGGGCATGCAGACCATGAGAACCCTCGGCCGGAACATGGCGTGGCTGCTCAAGTGCATCGATGCGGCGAGGGGCGTGGTGCCCTATCCTGAAACAGAGGCGCGGTTGATGACCAACTTCATCCGGTAGACCAGCAGCCCATCCAAGGGCCGGCATGAGGCATAATGGCCCTGCATCCAGGCCCGTGCAGACGCCGCAAAGGAGACCAATACCAGTGGTCGCGTGCAAGACCCAAGCTCCACCCGCTTGCAGCCGAGGGTCGGTGAGCTGACGATGAGCGCGGCACCCAAGGCGCACGGGGGTTCATCGCGGCGACGAGGACGGGCCTCGGACCAGTACCCCCCCACGCCGGAGGACGTGGCGACGAGCGGGGCCAGCGGGGCTAGCTCGCCACCGCTCGCGCGCATCGGCGTCATGGCGGACAGCCACGGCTATCTCGACCCGGCAATTCTCGAACTGTTCGCGGGCGTGATGCACATAGTCCACGCCGGTGACATCATGGATCCGCAGATCCTCGCGACGCTCGCCACCGTCGCCCCTGTGACTGCGGTGGCCGGCAACCTCGATACGGGCAAACTGGCCGAAACGCTTCCCCGCGAGGCCGGCGGCGAACTGCCCGGGATCACCTTCGTCGTGTGCCACAAGCGAAAACGCCTGTTGAAACGTCTGGCCGCCGGCAAGATCGCTATCGGCCCCAGAGGTCTCGCGCCCAACCTCGTCGTGTTCGGTCACGAACACATTCCCTCCGCCGTCTGGGTCGACGGGATGCTCCTTCTCAACCCGGGCACCACGAGCTCCCCATACGAGGAGGACGACGACCCGACGGTCGCCATCGTGCAGGTGGAATCAACAGGGTTGTCCGCGCGGTTCATCCCGCTCAGTCGTCGCCCGACCGCCGACGACGTCTGACGAGGGGGCCATGAGCCCGACTGAGCCCAAACGCTTGGAACGCTGGGTTCCCGGCGTACTCATGGTGCGTACGTACGAACGCGGCTGGCTGCGCACCGACCTGACCGCCGGCGTTGTGCTGGCCGCCATCCTCGTACCTCAGGGCATGGCCTACGCGGAACTCGCCGGTCTGCCTGCCGTTACCGGTCTGTACACGACCATCGCCTGTCTGGTCGCCTACGCTATTTTCGGCCCCTCGCGAGTGCTGGTCCTAGGACCCGACTCGGCGGTGTCGCCGCTGATCTTCGCCGCTATCATGCCGCTGCTCGCCGGTGGCGACACCGCGACCGCCATCGCCCTCGCCGGGATGTTGGCGCTCTTCGTGGGCCTGATCGAGATCGGGCTCGGGCTCGGCAAGCTGGGCTTCGTCGCCGACCTGCTCTCGAAGGAGGTGCAGGTAGGCTACATGAACGGACTCGGCATCACGATCATCGTTAGCCAACTGCCGAAGCTTTTCGGCTTCTCGACCGATGCCGACGGGTTTGTTGAGAAGATCAAGGCCTTCTTCGTCGGCCTCGACCAGACGGACATGACCACCCTGCTCGTCGGCGTCGCCTGCCTCATCGTCCTGCTCGGGCTGCCGCGGCTCACGCGCCGCGTGCCCGCGGTGCTCGTGGCCGTCGTCGGAGCCACCGTCGTGTCGGCGGTACTGGGACTCGCGGAACAGGGCGTGAAGACGGTCGGCGCGTTTCCGCAGGGAGTGCCCAGTCCGGCCTTCCCGTGGACCAGCCTCAGTGACGTCGGTCCTCTGCTCATCGCCGCCGTGGGCATCACACTCGTGACGCTGACCGACACCATCGCCACGGCGACGAGCTTCGCCGCGCGGCGCGGCGACGAGGTGGAGCCCGACCACGAGATGATAGGCATGGGCACCGCGAACATCGCCGCTGGGCTCTTCCAGGGGTTCGCCGTGTCGACCAGCGCGTCGCGCACGGCCGTGGCTGAGCACTCGGGCGCCAAGACCCAGGTCACAGGCCTCGTAGGCGCAGTGGTCGTGGCGGTGCTCCTGGTGCTCTTTCCCTCGCTGCTCTCCGACCTGCCCCAGACCACGCTGGCCGCAGTGGTCATCGTCGCCGCCCTCTCGCTGGTGGACTTCGCCATCCTCGGCCGCTATTTCCGCGTGCGCAAGAGCGCGCTCGCCCTCTCCCTGGTCGCCACCCTCGGCGTTGTGTTCTTCGGCGTGCTCTGGGGGATCGCCATCGCCGTCATTCTGGCGATCCTGCTGTTCTTCCGGCGCAACTGGTGGCCTCATGGCGCCGTGCTAGGCCGGGTTGACGAGCTCCCGGGGTGGCACAGTGTGGACACGTACCCGGAGGCCCAGCAGATCCCGGACGTGGTCGTGTACCGCTGGGAGGCCCCCCTCTTCTTCGCCAACGCGAACATCTTCCGCCAGCGGATCCGTCGCCTCGTGCGCGACCGCCATCCCTCCTGGGTCGTTCTTCAGTGCGAGGCGATCACCGACATCGACGTCACCGCGGCGGAAATGCTCGAGCAGTTGGACAAGGAACTCGACGTCATCGGGGTCCACCTGGCGTTCGCCGAGCTGCGCGACCGTCTGCAAGACCTCACGCTGCGCTACGGGCTCTTCGAGACCCTCGACCGCGACCACTTCTATCCCACGCTCAAGGCCGCGGTGAAGGACGTCGAGGACATCGGACCTTTGCCGCCGGCACACGGGGACGGCGAACAGGAGGGTCGGCCGCGACGTCGACCCAAGAGAGGCAAGCGATGAGCCGGCGCTCCGGCGCGATGATCTGAGGCGGTCGGCCCCGTCTTCCTCTACACTGACGAGAAGCAACAGAGTCGGTGTCTCTCGCGACGCCGTGCAGGTCAACGTAGGAAGATGGAGGTCGAGATGGGCGGTGTGAGGGAGCCGGTGGCGGTTGGTGGCTATCGGCTGGGACGGCGGCTGGACGCGGCCGGGTCGGCCGAGACGTACCAGGCGACGGGGCCCGGCGGGGAGGTCGTGGTGCTCAAGGTACTTCGGGACGTGTCCCCGGAGCTTGCGGCCGACATGTCCGCGCGCCTGCAGGCCGTTGCCGGGCATCCCAGCCTGATCATCCCGAGCGCGTGGGGCCGCGAAGGAGACGACTTCTACGTGGTGCGCGACTACGTCCCGGGCATCGACCTTGAGAGCATGATCCAGGCGGGAGGACCGCTGGAGCCGGAACTCGCGGTCCTCTACGTCGCTCAAGCCGCCTCGGCGGTGGCTGCCATCCAGTCCCAGGGCGTGTCCCACGGCAACCTGAAGACCTCCAACCTGCTGGTCTCGGCCGAGTCGGACCAGGTGAAGGTGACGGGGTGGGGCATGGCCATCGCCAACCTCCTACCCGAGGGGGAGAGCCGGGCTGCCGCGACAGCTTACTATCTCAGTCCGGAGCAGATCCAGAGCGACCGGGTGATCCCTCAGTCCGATGTCTACGCTCTGGGAGCGATCCTGTACGAGCTGGTGACCGGAAAGGTCCCGTTCGATGGCACATCGGCCCCCGAAGTGGCCCAGAAGCACCTGACCACGCCGCCCACCCCCCCAAGCAAGCGCCGGCCCGGCGTGCCTGGGTCGATAGACAAAGTGGTCCTACGGGCGCTGCAGAAGGACCCCGCCGCCCGGTACCGGTCGGCCGAGGAGATGAGACAGGCGCTGGTAGGCCTCAGCTGAGTCCCTAGCTACAAGATCGTGAACCCACGAATGGCGATGTAGACGGCAACGACGCCCAGGACGATCACGCTTCCCTTGAAGCCCGGAGTGCTGTTACGCAATCCCACCCACCGCCACTTCCATATAGCATCACGCTGCCTTTGACGGAGTTGACCTCGACGTTCTTGCACGTGACGACTCCTTGCCGAGTGGGTCCTTCTCAGTCGTCGGCGCCTCGCGCAAAGAACCTTAGTCTGGTTGCGGTAGGGCGCTGTGTCCGAGCGTGGGGTCGCGTGTATCATCAGGAGCCGCACGCCCTTGCACCCAGCGGCTCGGCGACGCTCGCCGGGTCGGACTAAAAGGAGATCCCGTGGCCTCACAACCTTCGCGACGCTGGGTGCGACCCCTGATCGGACTGCTGCTCACCCTGGCGTGGCTCGCCCTTGCCGGACTTGGTGGCCAGTATTTCGGCCGGATCGATGAAGTCGCGACGAACGACCAGTCCGCGTACCTGCCCAGCAGCGCCGAGTCCACCCAGGTGCAGAAGCGGTTCACCGACTTCTACGGCGACGACACCATCCCCGCTATCGTGGTAGCCGAGCGCGCCGGCGGCCTGACTGCCGAGGACCGGGCCTGGCTCGCAGCACAGTCCACCCAGCTGCCCGAGAAGGTCGATGCCATCCCCGGCGCCGCGTCGCCGGCCATCCCGTCCCAGGACGGGATGGCGGCGCAGATGTTCGTGCCTTTGTCTACCGATGCCGACGTCACAGCCGCCGTCGGCGAACTGCGCACGGCCCTCGAGGGGGCCCCCGAGGGACTCTCGGTGTACGTCACCGGCGCCGCGGGGCTCAGCGCCGACCTGGGCAACGGGTTCGCGGGCGTGGACGGCCTGCTGCTGCTGGTCGCGGTGCTCAGCGTGCTGATCATCCTGGTCATCGTCTACCGATCTCCGCTGCTGCCGATCATGGTGCTGCTCGTCTCGATGAGCGCACTATGCGCGGCCGTCATGGTGAACTTCTATCTTGCCAAGGCGGGAGTCTTCAAGATCAACGCCCAGGTCCAAGGGATCCTCTTGATCCTGGTCATCGGAGCGACGACGGACTACTCGCTGCTGTACGTCTCGCGCTTTCGGGAGGCGCTACGCGACAACGAATCGGTCTGGAGTGCGACGAAGGCTGCCTGGAAGGGATCGGTGGCGCCTATCCTTGCCTCGGGCGGCACGGTCATCGCCGGGCTGCTGTGTCTGCTCCTCTCCGATCTGGCCTCGAACAAGGCATTGGGTCCCGTCGCCGCGGTCGGCATCGTCTTCGCGGTCCTGGCGGCCCTTACCTTCCTTCCGGCGATGCTCCTGCTGGCCGGCCGGGCTGCGTTCTGGCCGCGGCATGTGGACTACGGTAGCCCGCACAGCGAACATAACCCGAAGAGCATCTGGGCTCGAATAGCCGGCACGATCCGTACCCAGGCCCGGCCGATGTGGGTCGCCGTGGGGATCGTGCTGGCGCTCGCCTGCATCGCCCTCGTCGGCCTGAGCGCGAGCGGGGTCCCGGCCAGCGACCTGCTGATGGGCGAATCGCCTGCACGTGATGGCCAGAACGTCCTCGCGGCCCACTTCCCCGGCGGCTCGGGTCAGCCCGTACAGGTGATCGTCCCTCAGGAGAAGCTCGCCGAGTCTGCCGCGGTCGCCCTCGATAACCCGGGGGTGAGCGGCGCCTCGGTCGTCTCCGCGGATTCGCCGAGCGGTTCCATCCCTATCCCCACTCCTACTCAAGGACCGTTTGCGCAGGCCACCCCCACCGTGGTCGACTGTGACGTGATGCTGCAGCTCACTCTCGCCGACAAGGCCGACTCTCTGGAAGCGGAAAAGACGGTCACCGACCTGCGCACCGCTCTCCGCTCGGTCGACTCTTCGATCATCGTGGGCGGACCGACGGCTACTGCTCTCGACACGAACGTGACCAGTACTCGCGACCGTAACCTCATAATCCCGGTGGTTCTCCTCGTGATCACCTTGATCCTGATGGTGCTGCTGCGCAGCATCGTGGCGCCACTGCTTCTGACGGTCACCACGCTGTTGAGCTTCGGCGCGGCCCTGGGCATCTCGAGCCTGATCTTCAACCATCTGCTCCACTTCCCCGGCTCCGACCCCTCCGTCCCGCTGTATGCGTTCGTGTTCCTGGTCGCCCTGGGCGTCGACTACAACATCTTCCTGATGACCCGCGTACGCGAGGAATCACCGGCAAACGGGACGAAGGAGGGCGTGCTGCGCGGACTCGTGGTCACCGGCGGCGTGATCACCTCGGCAGGTGTGGTGCTGGCTGCGACCTTTGCCGCCTTGGCCGTGATCCCGATCCTGTTTCTGGTCCAGCTCGCCATCATCGTCGCCTTCGGCGTATTGCTCGACGCGCTGGTCGTACGCGCCTTGCTCGTGCCCGCGCTGGTGTACGACGTCGGCGACCCGGTGTGGTGGCCCTCGAAGCTCGCTCGCCGGGTGGCCGGTCGCGATGCGGGCGCCGCGGAGAAGGACTCGGACGGCTGACAATCAGTGCGGCACCGGAGCCGTCACCCACGCCCTGCTACCATTGCTTTCGAGTTCGCGTGAGCTGAAACGGTCCGACAGGAGCATCCCATGGCCGGCAAACAAGGCGCCTCATCGATCGTCGCTTCGCTCGTGGTCGTTCT
>Ga0315283_10000957_pt1 | contig 22358 bp, 20 predicted proteins | sample YL17G09_0_MG_FD_204541 | JGI IMG/M metagenome (GOLD analysis project Ga0315283, IMG submission 204541) | Sediment microbial communities from Yellowstone Lake, YNP, Wyoming, USA - YL17G09_0 | ecosystem: Environmental > Aquatic > Freshwater > Lake > Sediment | place: USA: Wyoming | collected...
TGAGTCGTGATACCTGTGATTGGTTCAAGTATCCCTGCAAGGTATGTTCCGATTTTTTTCATCTCCTCGGATTCTCCATAAACATATATCTTGCTCTTTCCCTTCAATGTAAAATACTCACCTGATGCAACTATTGAAACAGGCTTTGGAATAATGTTCTCTTTTGACAGATCGGAAGGAGATCCGGTTTTGCATGACTGGGCAATAACCATTGATACAATTATTGTAATTGCCGGAAAAATCAAATTTTTTTTCATTCTTTCTGGTGTTTTTGAAGTATATGAATAATGATTTATTGTAAAATGCTCATTTCTTTAAAGGATTCGCGGCTCTTTTACCGAACTCGTCCTGCAATTCCTGAACAGTATTATTTTTCTTCAGATATTTTATTAATTCTGCAATCTGATCCGACCAGCCGGCTATTAAAAGCTCACCAAGTCTTTTATTTGGCTGAGCAATGTCACTGGCATAATGATTGGGGTATTTTGCATACCACCATATCCCTGTATAACCGAATGGCAGGCTGTCAAGGCGTTTCTGGTCCGCACCAGATTCGTTGTTTACTGCTTGCATATCAACCAGATCAGGTCTGATAAAGTACATCATCGAAGTCTCTTCCTCTCCTGCATGGCCATCAAGTTTTGCCTTTTTCAGTGATTCTATCTCCTGCTTGTAAACCGGGTTTGATGCCTCCTGGAAAAGAACAACTGTATAATCTTTTTCGGAAGCAAGCTGTGACTGGCAAAAGTATTGCAGAAAGTTTGAATTCCCTCCATGACCGTTTACAAGAATAATCTTCTTCAATCCGTTTCGTGACAGTTCCCTGCATGTTTCTTCAAGCATTTTCCACATCAGTTCATTACTGTATGCAATTGCTCCCGGCTGATGCTTTGCTTCAAAGATCTGACCGACAAAATATGGCGGATAAACAATTGCATACTCTTTTTTTGCAGCTGCAGCGGCAGCTTCCCTCGATTCAAAAAGATCAGTTCCAAGCGGAAGATGAGGGCCATGTTTCTCGATTATCCCGAGAGGAATGACACAAACACCACCTGAGAGTTCCACGGCTTTTGCAAACTGGGGAGAAGTCAGTTCTTCCATTTTAAACGGCAGGTTCACCTGCCCGGAGAGTTGGCCAGAACTAACAACCATGCTAAAAAGTACAGGAAATAAAATCAAAAGTTTTTTCATAGTTAAAGTGTTTAAATATTTATTTTACGATTTTAATGCCGGAACAGTTTGAGGAAGAATCTGAAATACCTTATTCCTGAAAGAAAAAGGGCCAGACCAATCCCGTTATATAATATAGACAATAAATTTTTTGGAAAAGCAGAACGCCGTAAAGTGATTCCTGCAGTAACCATTACAAGTACTGTAAGATAACTCCTCCACGTCATAAAGGAGAAAACACATTTTTTTTCTGTTAATGGCAGTAATCGCTTAAGGTTTTTATCTGCAATTCTTAAAAACCCAAAATGATGAACAGGCATGGCAATAAGAAAACCTGCAAAACAGAGCAATATCTTCTGGTCATATTTTGATATCCATCCAACAGCCAGCCTGATTAACATTACCCCTACTCCGCACCACATCAGACCTGCCAGAAAAACAAGGATCTTCTTGTCAACAGCAGGATTGAGATCAGATATTTTCATAAATAATTAGTCAATCAATGCCAGCCGGTATGGTCTGATTTCAATTTTTTCCCAGACATCATTAATAATATATGGTTCGTTTTCCAGACTTTTGTCAAGGGCTTTCCTGTCGGGAAATTCATATACTATCATCGATCCTGTCATTTTCCCGTTGTCATCCATAATAGCGCCTCCCAGTAGAAATTCACCCCTTTTTTTTAATACTGCAATCTTTTCGAGATGTCCGGGTCTGGCTTTCATCCTTCTGTCAAGGGCTTCAGAATCGGTTCCGTCATAAGCAACTAATAGAAACTGCATTTTATTGATTTTTAAAATGACGCTAACGGCCAAATTTAATCAATTATAAAAATGTTCCGTGCTATTATGATACAAATGTTTTTAATCAATCATTACTTATCTTTGCTTCAGCGGTAAGCGGATAAACGGTAACTTACAGAAAAGCACACAATTCTTCAGGATGTTGAATTTTAGATCATTATTCAATCCATACCGGTTTATAAAAGATCTTAAAAGAAAAGATCATAAACCTGCTTTCGGTGCGCTTGATATTTTTAAATACATAGGCCCCGGATTACTTGTAACAATAGGATTCATCGACCCGGGAAACTGGGCAGCCAATATTGCAGCAGGATCTGGATATGGTTATGCTCTTTTGTGGATTGTTACTCTTTCAACAATAATGCTTATTATTCTTCAGCATAATGTGGCTCATCTGGGAATTGCCACAGGACTGTGTCTTTCGGAAGCTGCCGCCATTCATATAAAACCTGCTGTTTCAAAGCCAATCCTCTATTTTGCCGTTCTTGCATCTGTTTCCACTTCACTTGCAGAAATCCTGGGAGGGGCAATAGCACTCAACATGTTGTTTCATATACCTGTTAAAACAGGAGCTTTGCTTGTAACAATTTTTGTTTTAATAATATTACTTTCAAATTCATATCAGAAAATTGAAAAATGGATAATTGGTTTTGTTTCAATCATTGGCCTTTCTTTCCTGTACGAAATTTTCCTGATAGATGTTGAATGGCCCGAAGCCGCTATTTCATGGGTAAAACCATCAATTCCGGCAGGGTCAATGTTATTGCTTATGAGTGTACTGGGTGCAGTGGTTATGCCTCATAACCTGTTCCTTCATTCTGAAATAATCCAGAGCCGCCAATGGAACCTTAAAGATGAAAAGATTATCAAAAGACAACTGAGATACGAGTTTGCCGATACCCTCTTCTCAATGATAATTGGCTGGGCTATCAACAGTGCAATGATAATCCTGGCTGCTGCCACATTTTTCAGCAATAAGCTTGAGGTTCATGAACTCCAGCAGGCAGAGGGCCTCTTAAGGCCCCTGCTTGGAAATAACGCTTCGTTAGTTTTTGCAGTGGCACTTCTTTTTTCCGGAGTAGCATCTTCCATAACCTCCGCAATGGCAGGAGGTTCAATAGTGTCGGGTATTTTCGGCGAGCCTTATGATATTAAGGATAATCATACAAAATGGGGTGTCATTATCTCACTTGCAGGCGCCCTGATAATAATTTTCTTTATAGGCGATCCTTTTATGGGGCTTATACTTTCGCAGGTATTCCTGAGTATTCAGCTTCCATTTACAGTTGGAATTCAGGTTTATCTTACTTCTTCGAAAAAGGTAATGGGAAAGTATGCAAACAAGACTCTCCTGAAAGTTGTTTTACTGGTTATTGCATTATTTGTCAGTTACCTGAATATCAGGCTTCTTTTTGATTTCATCTTCTGAAAAGGATAAGTAATTTCTTACAATGAAAAGAAAAAAATATAAGACAGGATTGGTGCTGAGCGGAGGTGGTGCCAGAGGTTTTGCCCACCTGGGAGTTCTGAAAGCACTTAACGACAACGGTCTTTTCCCCGATGTGATATCAGGAACCAGTGCCGGTGCTCTTGTCGGGGTATTATATGCCGATGGATACACACCCGATGAGATACTTAAAATAATGAACACCACAAGCAGATTACACTATATAAGGCCAACCGTACCACGCGAAGGGCTTCTTCAGATATCCGGGATTGAACGTATTCTGAGGGAAAATCTAAGGGCAAAGCGGTTTGAAGATCTGAAGATGCCCCTGTTTGTAACCGCAACAGACCTGAATAATGGGATAGCGACATATTTTTCATCAGGAGAATTGATTAAACCGGTTATTGCATCGGCAAGTATTCCGGTCCTTTTTAATCCTGTTATAATCGATGGCATACACTATGTCGACGGTGGTGTGATGGACAACCTGCCAATTAAACCAATTGAAGGAGAGTGCAGCATTATTATCGGGTCTTTCGTTAATCCTGTAGGGTATGAAAAAACAGTAACAAGTCTTGTTCAGATAGCTGAACGTACTTTTATGTTAAACATGTCGAAGGAAGTTGTTGAGAAAGCACAGAAATTTGACATTTTCATAGCTCCGCATGAATTAAAAAGCTACAAAATCCTTGATCCGGAAAAAGCTGTTGAGGTCTTTGAAATCGGATATAATGCAACAACGAGTAAGCTGCAAGATCCTGAAATAAGGAAGCTTTTATCCTTTATATTTTCGCACCCAACCCTCTAAAGGGGGCTTTTAGTATAAGGATTTCAACCCCCCTTCAGGTGGGCAGGGGGGCCGATCAAAGAATAAAGCTTTTTGATCTCGGTTGCCCAGAGAGATTCTTCAGGAGTCTCAAGAATCAGGGGCATATCATCAAACCTGCTGTCGTTCACCAGCAGTGAAAAGGTATCTTCTCCAAGAAAACCTGATCCGATATTTTCATGCCTGTCGACCCGGGTACCAAAATCCTTCTTGGAATCGTTAAGATGCACTCCTTTGAGGAAACTAAAACCGATGATGGTTTCGAATCTTTCAAATGTCTCCCTGAAGCCCGACGCTGATTTTACATCATACCCTGAAGTATAAGCATGACAGGTGTCGATACAGACCCCGACCCTGGATTTATCTTCAACTCTCTCAATAATATACTTAATCTGCTCGAAAGTATGTCCCAGATTGGTTCCCTGTCCGGCAGTGTTTTCAATTACTGCTGTAACACCTTTGGTCTCTTCGAGAGCAATGTTGATTGATTCTGCAATTCTTGCCAGGCAATCTTCAATCGCGATCAGATTAAGGTGGCTTCCGGGATGAAAATTAAGCCTGTCGAGCCCCAGAAGCTCGCACCTTTTCATCTCGTCGATAAAGGAAGCCCTCGATTTTCCAAGAGGTTCTTTTTCAGCATGTCCAAGATTAATCAGGTAGCTGTCGTGAGGAAGGATTTGAAATGGTTTATAATCAAGTTTCTCACAATTATCCCTGAAAGCAGTGATGCTGGTTTTGGATAGCGGGCTGGAAAACCATTGTCTCTGATTTTTTGTAAAGAGAGCAAAAGCTTTTGCACCAATTGCATCAGCATTCCGGGGTGCATTCTGAACACCTCCCTCAGCGCTTACATGAGCTCCGATATATTTCATATTGTTTATTAACTATTTTTGTATAAATATAACAGGTAACAGGCATCTGGCATCAGGCGACTGACGACCGGTATATGTCATTCATAACACAACACCAACCTGCAGCCTGACACCTGCTGCCTGTAGCCTTATTCATAATAGCTCGACCCGTCCCAGCAATGAGTACAGAGTTTCTCCTTGGGCAGACCAATGGCTTCGACCAGATCGTCAAGTCGTTGATACATAAGGCTGTCGAGATTAAGAGTTTCTGCAATCCTTGATACCATAGTCCTGTGCTTCTCCGAATCAGGATCAGAGTATTCATTTAACTCATCAGTATCTCCCACTAGCTGATGAACAGCTTTCCTGCCGGCAAGTTCAAGCGGGGACCTCGATTGTGAGAAATTGAGAAACTCGCAGGGATATAAAAGAGGCGGACAGGCAATTCTCATATGCACTTCCGCTGCACCTGACTTGCGAAGATCAATAGTATTATCTTTCAGTTGAGTTCCCCTTACAATACTGTCGTCGAGAAAGACCATCTTTTTGTTCTCAATAATTGCGCGGTTAGGTATAAGTTTCATTTTTGCAACCAGATCCCTCTGATTCTGGTCCTGTGGCATAAAACTTCTTGGCCAGGTGGGCGTATATTTTGAATAAGCTCTTTTGTAGGGAATCTTTTTCTCATTGCCATAACCTAATCCATGACCAACACCGGAATCAGGAATGCCACAAACAAAATCAGCAATAACAGGATCCCTTCTTGCCAGTGCCGCACCACATTTGTACCTGCATTCATCAACATTTATACCTTCATAATATGATGGAGGATAACCGTAATAAACCCAGAGGAACGAACATATCTGCATTTTATCTCCAGGCTTCTTCAGCTGGTTATAGCCTTCAGGTGATACCTGGACTATCTCTCCGGGGCCAAGATAATATTCAATTTCAAATCCCGTGTTCGGAAAAGAACATGTCTCAACGGCCAGTGCATATGCTCCCTCCTTCTTTCCAATAATTACAGGTGTGCGGCCAAGCTTATCCCTGACTGCAATGATCCCATTTTCTGTCAGGATAAGCATAGAACACGATCCCCTTACATTTTCAAATACATTTTCAATACCCGAGACAAAGTCATCTTTTTCACAGATCAGATTTGCAATCACTTCTGTCGGATTGATATTGCCTTCAAAATTCTCAGTAAAATGTTTCTTTCTGCCCAGAAATCTTTTTTCAAGGTCATTCAGATTTAATACTCTGCTAACTGTAACAATTGCAAACCGTCCAAGATGCGAGCTGAACAGAATCGGCTGTGGATCAGTGTCGCTGATAATTCCCATACCTGAATTCCCTTCAAAGCTTTTTAATTCGTCTTCAAACTTGTTTCTGAAATAGGAATTTTCCAGGTTATGAATTGACCTTCGGAATCCTTTCTGAGGTGCAATAAAAACCATGCCTGCACGTTTAGTCCCCAAATGGGAATGATAATCTGTTCCATAAAAAACATCTTCAACACAACTGGTTTTTGAAACTACACCGAAAAATCCACTCATATAATTGAATATTAATTATTTATAAATAAAGGGCTCAATGGTAAATTTAATCATTGATACGGATTTAGCATATATTAAATGATATTATTAATTTTGCATCATAAATTATTTTAAATACAAGCAAATAAATGACAGACACAGGCACCTTCACCCCGGTAGAACAGCCAAAGAAAAAAAGCGCTCCCATTGCCATGATTTTTACTACAGTTATTCTGGCTGCAGCTTTAATCTTCCTGGTTGTAATGTATTTTGACCAGAAAAATAAAATGGTCGAGATGGAAACCGTTCTCACCCAGGAAAAAGATTCACTGGCAAATGAACTTCGACTTATGGTCCATGGGTACGATACCTTAAAGACCGATAACGACACTCTTATGGCCAACCTGCAGAGGGAGAAAACGAGAATAGTCCAACTTCTGGAGATTAATGCCACAAATGTTCAGCTGATAAGAAAATATAAAGCTGAGATTGGGACAATGAGAGAGATAATGAAAGGGTACATTGTTCAGATTGATTCACTTAACACACTAAATCAACAGCTAGTTGCTGAAAATACAGGCATTAAACTGCAGATAGCTGATGTTCAGAATACCAATGTGGAGCTCACAAAAGCCAAGGAAGAGCTAACTTCAAAGGTAACAGTTGCTTCAGTTATCCAGGCAAAGGATATTAACGCTGTCACACTTAATAAAAAAAGGAAAGAGACTACAAGGATTAATAATATTGATAAGCTCAGGATTTGTTTTACACTGCGGGAAAATCCTATTGCAGCCCCGGGCGAAAAGGAAGTTTTCATGAGACTAATAAGGCCCGATTCTCTTGTCATAACAACAAGCCCCGATAACCTGTTCGACTACAATGGAAATAAACTCGTCTACTCGGCAAGCCGCCTGGTGGATTATATGAATCAGGATATTGAAATGTGCATCTTCCTGGACAATACAGGTGATTTCATTGTTGGAACATACAGCGTGGAGCTTTATCTTGAAAACAATATTATCGGACGTACAACATTTGCACTGACGAAGAAATAATTAATCTTCTCCGGGCAACATTAGTTCGGATATTATATTATCGGAAATCATTTTACCCTGGTTCGTAAGGATCAGGGTTTTATTTTCCTGTTTTAACATGCCATAGTCAATAAGTTTACCGGCAATGTTAACAATATAATCATAGCCTTCCTTATCGAAAATATTTTCCACATAATCAAGATCAATACCCCACATTGTTCTCAGAGAAGTCATTATATATTCGTTGAACCTGGTTTTTTTATCAAGCTCTTCCTTTTCAAAGAAAACAGTACCTGAATTGACAGCTTTTATATATTTTTTAACATCACGGATATTCCATTGACGGGAATAACCGTTGAAAGAATGGGCAGAGGGTCCAAGACCAAGGTAATTAACCTGCTTCCAGTAATTTGTGTTATGAATTGAAAAGTATCCCGGTTTGCCGAAATTCGATATTTCATATTGCACAAATCCGGCAGTTTGTGTCTTATCTATCAATATATTAAACTGAGCAGTGCTCTCTTCTTCGTCAATTTCGGTTAACAGCCCTTTTTCTTTCATCTTATTTAAAACAGTGCCGGATTCATATGTAAGATGATAGGCAGACAGGTGGTTTATATCATATGATAAGCTGATGTCAATGTTTGAAGACCAGTCTGATAGTTTCATACCCGGAATTCCATAAATAAGATCGATTGTAACATTACCAAATCCGGCATTGATAGTTTGTGTAAGGGCCTCAGCTGCCTGCAGAGCATTATGCCTCCTGTTGAGAAACTTAAGGTCGGAATCTCTCCATGATTGTATCCCAAGACTAATTCTGCTGATACCTGAGTCTTTAAGTGCACTCAGATATTCATTGTCAATATCATCAGGATTCGCTTCTATTGTTATCTCACATTCTTCGTGTAATGAAAAAATCTTCCTGATATTCTCCAGAATTGCCATGATCTCTCCGGGGTTAAGAACTGATGGAGTTCCTCCTCCTATATAAATTGTAGTAACTATTTCATTTCCAATATATTCCCTGCGGACAGCTGCTTCCTTAATAAGAGCATCAAGAAAAGATCTATTTTCAGACTGAGTTATTATATGGTAAAAATCACAATAAGAACAGAGTTTTTTGCAGAATGGAATATGAATATAGATACCTGCCATTTTAATTTAATGAAGTGTCTAAAATTATCAAGAAATTGTCATTCTTATGCCTAAATTTGTCTCAAACTGATAAAATGATAAAAAATAATTTATTCTCCATAGCCTTTTCCCTGGTTATCCTCTATTTAAGCCTTGCTAATGCTGAAACATTCGAAGAGATCGGATTCTTCGATATACCTTACCTGGACAAATTCACTCACTTTGGCCTCTATTTTACGTTTATGTCGGTAATTTTGCTTGAACACAGAAACTCCTTTATAAACACAAGGCAAATAATTCTGGTGGCTTTGATACCTGTTTTTTTCGGAGGCCTTATGGAGTTATTCCAAACCGGATTTACGACCACCCGCAGAGCTGATATTCTCGATATTATGTTTAATTCGGCAGGAACTGCAGTTGCTGTTTGTATATGGTTATTTTTCAGGCCATACTACAAGAAATAACCTAGTGTCAAGTTAAACCTATTATGTCGTTGTTATGATCATTTCGGATTTCGGATTTCGGATTATATTTGTTTTTTAATCTGCAATCCGCAATAATTTAAACGATTATTTCTTCTTTCTGTCATAACCATAATTCGTCAATTTATAATTGACATAACGGCCCGGCGATTGAGGGAGTAAACGTTTATTACCCCAACCGTCCGGTAGCTGCTGGGCAAATTATGTGATTGTGTTGGTGAAACAACATTTTCTGCTTTAGCCGCCTGTCTCGCTGAGTGGCAGCGACGGGCCGGAAGGCTCTTTACGCAATGACAAATTTAGTATTATTAACATTTTTATCTTTGCGTAATGTGCCTGACGGCTGGGGGATGGTTTATATAATGTTCTAGAGTTATGATGATAAAAAAAATGTTTTTATTTTAGTTTGAAATCATATGGTAGGAGATCTCCGATTCGTTGTTGTGCCATTTGACCTGACATCATTACCCCCGAGCCATCGAAATAGCCTTTAACGTCAAAAAAAATATGGTCTTTTAATGGTTGGATACAACTTGAAGGAGATTTAGACAGGTAATAGATATAAAGATCACTTTTACTTGAAAGATATTTCTTAAAACCAGCTCTTACACTCACTATATCTTCATAATTAATAATTTCTTCCACTGAATTTTTAATAAAGAAGCCATTAGAATTTAAAGAATTTGTCCATAGTGAAGAGAAAAAGTGACTCCTTGATCCAAGATATGCTTTCTTCCTTCTTTTTTCAAAGAAGTTTTTACTGGTTAACGATGTAGACATGTCTTCGCTGAAGAATGCATTGCCTTTATATAGAAATGATTTGCATTTCCAGCAGTATTCAAAATTATCGAGATAGTAGGTGATTTTATAACCGAGAGCATTATTGACAATCAGAATCGGTTTTGAGGCATAAGCTTTTAAAGTATCACCAGAGTTTTTAAACGTAATATCACCTTCGTTCGTAATAACACAGTTCTGCCCATTATAACCTGATCCTAAAAACTGGTCTCTGAAAAGTTTCAAATTTGTTTTTCTCGCTTTTGCAGTCGACCTGGCTGATACAACAACTTCTTTAAGTTCAAACGTCTTTGGAATCAGATAAACTTCTATCTGCTTTTCAGACGAAAAATCTGTAAGAGTGACTGTATAGTATCCTAATGCGCTGATAGTTAACGGGAGTGAACCAAACTTTGAAATATCCAGTTCAAAATATCCGTTCTGATCTGAATACGTTCCAACAGAGGTTCCATTTATATAGATTGATGCAAATATTATGTATTGATTATCAGACTTATCGCGTAAAGTCCCTTTAATATTTTGAGTTTGACCCACCTTAAAAAAACTGGCAAATAACAGTAATAGAATTATTTTTTTCACTTTGTCAGGTTAAGAATGTTCAATTTATTTGACATCATACTCAGCCTTACCTGTTACCGGGATGCCACTCCTTGTGATGCCCTCTGCAATGATACTGACCCTCGATGTATTATCTGCATTATAATAATTAATAATAACTTCCCTAGTGCCCTCAAGGTTTATGTCATGGGTCCATAATAGCGTTTTTCGAATATCAAAACTAAGGCTGGAGTCATTTAAATGTTGTGGTGAGTAAAAAATTCGTGGTTCGTTATATCCTGAAAACCTGATATTTGTTGAGTAATCCACTGGCGTTTTAATTTCTGAACTTTCACCTGTTCTGGTTATTAAATTGATAACTCCGGATGATGCCCTCATACCAAAAACAGAGGTTGCTCCAACAGATTTTAATACATCAATCCTTTCGATGAAATTAACCGGGATTCTGTTTATTTCTTCATATGGTACCGGGTTACCATCAACAAGTATGAGAGGCAGAGTAACAGATTCCATACCCGGCTTCATTTTTTTTGGATCTTCTCGAAGAGTAAAAGCTCCCCTGATTCTGATTTTGAAATCAGGATAATTTCCTAAAACTTCTACTCCTGGAATTCTACCTCTCATAAGCTCCGGCAGGCTGTTAAAACTTACATCTTGTTCGGAAATTATTAGTTCACCTTCGGGTGTACCATATTTTAAACGGCTCTTCTCTAATTTTTCAGCCTGAAAGTCATTATGACGTTCAGAAATAATAATTACCTCTCCAATCCTGATCGTATCTGAAAGTTTGTATTTTTTCAATATTTCCTCATTAATTGTATAGTAGGATTTTAATTTGGAATTATTGTTTTCAGTAAAGACTGAAACAATAGACAGACTATCAGATACTTTTGCCGGATCATAATCAACCGAATCCAAAATCAACAAACCCTTCATTCGGTCTTTTTGATCAATCCCGCTTATAATTAATCTTGCCTCGCCAGTCAGGTCAACGTCTGACAAATTGAATCTACCGGTTGAGTCAACTGGTAAAGTTGTAAAAAATGAACTTGTACTACCGAAAATTCCGACACTTATCCTTGAACCCTCAATTGGTTTGTTTTTATAGGAATTTCTCAATCTCCCGGATACACTAAACCCATTCTCCGGAGGAAATAAAATTGTATCGTACTTCCAGGCGAAATCACGCCAGCCTTGTGTTAGTAGAAGAAGATCCATATTTTTTACTCTATCAGGATTTGACGGATCGAAATAATATGATGGCTCATCAACAGATCCACGAATATCGGATTCCAGCAGAAACCATGAGGATATAGTCCTGGGGAATTGAGATGTATTATTTGTGAAGGTTTCATCAACAACAGCTAAGGAGACATTACCCTCTCTATCAATCGTTGAATCACCTGATAAAGAAATCTTTAGATTAACTTGTTCTCTCTTTTTATAAAGGTGTTTATCAGTTTTAATTAGCATTTTTAATGGAGTCTCTCTTTCCAAATAAATAAGTCTTTCAGAAAGAGGAAGATCTTCCCGGGTAGTAAGAGTCAACATTAAAATTCCTTCGGGAAGATAACCAGTTGTAACCACAAAACTGGTAACAGGAGATTTAATTCTAAAGGGAATTGTATTAATAACTTCTTTTCGTATTGAAATACTAAGTAACATGTCATATTCTGAAATGAGTGCCAGAGTCTCAGCGTTTGTCTTAGTTGTAATCAATAACTCGTTATCTTGATTTATAGCAGCGCTTAGAGTTACACCTTTTGGAAAGCTTGTTGGTAATTCTGTCATGATATCAACACTATCAGCTCCCCTTATTATGGAATAGTATTTCAAACCCGAAGATGGTCTAAGGAAAAATTTGCCCATTCCTAGGTGAGTGGACTTGATTGTAGTGATCAAGTCGCCATCTGACGAATAAATTTTACCGGACACATCACAACCCACACCTAAATTATCAACAGCCTTAAACGCTACTATTGATGGCACATTGTTCACGAGGGAACCTCCCTCCGGAAAAAAGTTTATTATGATCTTTTTTTCTAAATATTTTACTTTATCTGAGATTTCGTCTTGCCCATTATCATTCGCGTTAACAATGGTGATTTCTTTGCTGAAGAATAACTGATCACTGAAATTCCTCATATAATTTGTGTAAGCCCGTAGCCTATATCTTCCAGACTTGATGTCAGCAGGTAGTTTGAAGTCACCATTACCTAAACCTCCTTCAAGACGAATTATCCTACATGATATGATTTTTGAAGAGGGAGAAATCAGTTCGACATGCAGGTTGTTGCTATTATCTGTAAGTAAGTGGTCCAGAGCATCGATCAGATAAGCTTGGAACCAAATATCATCACCTGCAAGGTAATTCTCACGATCTATATGAAGATACACTTTCTCTATAAGCTTTAAAGAGTCATCTTCAGAAGGATAATGAATGAATTTACCTCCAACGGCTGATAATTGATTGAATATTAAAATCAATACACCAACAAGGAAATTGAATTTATTCATGTTTGAAGTGTATTTTATCTTTAAAATTAATAAATTCTATATAATAAAGAAAGTGTAAAATAAAAGGGGAAAGTAAAAATTGGGCAATGATAAGTTGTCTTTACAGTACCAAGTCCCTAAAGATGGACGAAAGTTGTAATGACATAATTAAACTGACCAGATGGTGGAGTCCGCGCGGGCAAAGAAGCATGTGTTTTGCAGCTAGGACGGTTGCAGGGATGGGCTGCAAAACTCTTGCTTGCGCGTCGGAAGTCCAGGTAGAATGAGAACTTTGGTCACTTTGCCTTGCAGTTAACACTAAATAAATATATATTCTGACTCTTCTGAACTTTTAGCAACCTGTGCAACTGTTTTATTTTTAAATAATTCTATCAAATCGTTCCTGATTTCTGAATATTCTTTATGAACAGGACACAACTTTTTGCTTCTCTTAACATCGGAACAGGTTCCGTCATGAATTATACAATCTTTAAAAAGAGCTTCCCCGTCAATTATTTTTATTAATTCAAAAATTGTAATTGATTCAGGTTTTTTTAGAAGTGAAAAACCTCCGTTGGGTCCTTTTGTTGAATCGAGAATCTTATGCTTCGCCAGCTGTTGCAGGATTTTTGCAAGAAATGGAGTCGGAAGTCCCAGGTCGCCTGAAATTTCCTTTATTCCTATGGTGTTCTTAATACCATTACGGCTGGCCAGATATATTACAGCCCGTATCCCGTATCTGCAAGAATTTGAAAGCATATCAGTATATTTTTATCGGGATTTTTTCTATTCTCCTTTCATGACGCCCCCCGTCAAATTCTGTTTCCAGAAAGGCTCTTACTATCAGCATTGCTTCTGATTCATTTATGAATCTTGCAGGCAATGCACAAATATTTGCATCATTATGTGCCCTTGCAAGACGAGCAATTTCTTCATTCCAGCATATTGCACTCCTTATACCCTGGTGCTTATTAGCTGTCATATTTATCCCGTTCCCGGTACCGCATATGGAAATTCCAAGCTCGTATTCACCATCTGACACTCCCCTCGCAAGAATATGTCCAAACTCAGGATAATCATCAGTCTCTTCATATTTGAAACTTCCCAGATCCTTTATATCTGTATTTTGTTTCAAAAGAAATCTTATTATTTTCTCTTTCAGCTGATAACCTGCATGATCAGAGACAATTGCTACCTTTCTGCTTTCCACTTTTCACGGTATTATTTATCTGCAAATTAATAGAAATGATCCGTTTAAAGAAAATAATATTCTTTTATCTTTTTTTATGAATTCTGTAATTCATCAATTTTACTGATATTATTAAGTTTTCCCTGTTGATTATCTGTAAATAAACACATACGAACCTTAAAGTTTATCAATTTTATTAACTGTTTTGCTATTTTCAGATGCTTTATAATACTTCTGAAAGAAGTTTTAAGTAAATAGGTGCATGATGTAAACCTTAGATGAACATTGAAACACATATATTTGTTCAAACATATGTATCAGAAAGAAGATTTTAACAGTTGTTAATTATTTTGCTAAATGACTGATATTCAAAAATGGTACATTTTTTGAACTGTTGAAAAAATGTTTACCGGATAATAGCTATTTAAAATAAAAGAAAAATCTCTTTTTTCTTTCAACACAATTAACAGGATATTATTAGTATCATATTAAATTTTAAAATTATAGTTTATAATAATTATAATATCATAGTTGATAATTGAGAGGAATTTAAATTACGAGTAGTATTTTTACAGCTTAGTACCCTGAAGGAAAATTATTATTTGTTTAAAATTTCCTTTCAGCTGAAAGCTGTCAAAAAAAGTTCTTATGGATAAAAATTATTCCATAAATTATATTTCAGAAATTAAAAGACTGAAGCAGCAGAAAAATGCTATAATCCTGGCACATTATTACCAGACAGGAGATATTCAGGATATTGCAGATTTCGTTGGCGACAGTCTGGCCCTCTCTCAGAAAGCCGCATCAAATGGTGCAGATATTATCCTGTTCGCTGGTGTGAAGTTTATGGCTGAGACAGCAAAAATTATATCACCGGAAAAAAAAGTGCTGCTTCCTGACATTAATGCTGGTTGTTCATTGGCAGATTCATGCAAGGCTGAAGATTTCAGCAGGTTCATTGAGAAAAATCCGGGCAGGACAGTAATAAGTTACGTCAATACAAATGTTGATATTAAAGTTCTCTCTGACATAATTTGCACTTCCTCAAATGCAGTACAGATTATTGAATCGCTTCCTGCAAACGAAAAGATAATATTTGCACCGGACCGTAATCTGGGAAACTATATTCTTAATAAGACAGGAAAAGATATTGTTATCTGGGATGGTTCCTGCCACGTTCATGAAGAGTTTTCACTTGAGGCTATTTTAAAACTTAAGAAAACATATCCCGATGCTAAAATAATTGTTCATCCTGAATGTAAATTACCAGTCAGGATGATAGCTGATTTTATAGGTTCAACTTCCGCACTTTTGCAATACACAAAAAGTGATAATTCCAATAGATATATAATTGGTACTGAACGAGGAATAATACATCAGATGAAGAAAGCCAATCCTTCAAAGGAATTTATCCCTGCTCCACCAAAGGATTCGACATGCGGATGCAGTGATTGCAGCTTTATGAAATTGATTACAATTGAAAAAATATATAAATGTTTAATGGAGGAAGATCCTGAAATAGTTATAGATAATGATACTGTTACTAAAGCTCGGAAGCCAATTATCAGGATGATGGAAATATCTGAAAAACTAGGTCTTTAAAATGAAAAAAATTCAGTTTATTATTATTTTTTTACTTACAGTATTTCCGGCTTTTGGGCAGACTGAAAGTAATTTGCAGGAAGGTTTTCAGGTCTTCAGATATCCGAATGGTACTAAATCAAGCGAAGGAATCTTTAAAAAAGGAAAACCTGAAGGCTTCTGGAAAAGTTATTATGTTACAGGAATAAAAAAATCTGAAGGGAAATATAAAAATTTTGTCCTCGACAGTATATGGGTCTTCTTTGACCAGGCCGGAGATACCCTGGAAAAGATAAGTTATCTTTTCGGTAAAAGAAACGGATTTTCATATAAATACAGGAAAGACCCTCTTGCCGGATCCTATATCTATTCAAAAGAGCTTTTTGCCGGGGATAAAAAAGAGGGATTAGCCTATTTCTATTACCCCGATGGCAAAGTGCAGCAGACAATCTCACACAGAAATGGTAAGAAGGAAGGATTATCAAAGGAGTATGATAAAAACGGAACTGTGATCACTCAGCTCGAATACAATAATGATTTTCTAATAAGCAGGGAGAGAATTAACAGATCAGACACAAAAAACCTAAAACAGGGTGTTTGGAAAGAATTCTATGGCAACGGAGGGATAAAGTCGGAAAAAAGCTATAAAGATGATCAGCTGCATGGTTATTACAAAGAGTATGATAACAGAGGCATTCTTGTTCTTACAATGCTTTATGATAACGGATCTATTGTCAAATCAAAAGTGGAAGATGAACCGGATATTGAAATACAGAACAAATATGACCAGGACAACAAACTGATATACAGCGGTCCTTTCAGAAATAATATTCCTGTTGGTATTCACAGGGATTACGGAGCCAACGGGAAAGTTATTAACGCATATGTTTACAATGATAACGGACTTCTTCTTTCAGAAGGGATCGTTGATGAAAGCGGAAACAGGAATGGTAAATGGAAAGACCTTTATCCCGACAGAAAAACACAGGCTGAGGGTCAGTATTCAGAAAACAGGCGTTCCGGAACCTGGAAATTCTATAGTAATGCTGGCAAACTTGAACAGACAGGAGCATATAACAACGGAAGGCCCGACGGTATATGGAATTGGTATTATGAAAACGGTGTCCTGCTGAGAGAAGAAGAATATTTTCAGGGACAGAGGGACGGTGCATTTACTGAATATTCTCCCACCGGAGAGGTTATAACACAGGGCATATACACTGATGGTGAGAAAAACGGGGAATGGAAATATAAATCGGGCGACAACACTGAGGAAGGGAAGTATATAATCGGATTGCGTGATGGTTTATGGAAATCATTTTACCCTGACGGAAAAATAAAGTTCAAGGGAAATTATATCCAGGGAAATCCCGATGGACAAATAACTTATTATTATGAAAACGGACGTTCTAAGGAAGAACAATTCTATCGTATGGGGATCAGGCAAAAGACCTGGAAAAAATACAATGAAGAAGGGATTCCTGTTCTTACAATTACTTACAAGGATGATGCTGAGGTAAGTATCAACGGAGTTAAAATAAATCTTCCCGAAAGTGATGTAAAGCTTATTAAATGACCATTGTTGAATAATTTAGTAAGTTTGCTTTATGGAAGAGAATATCGATTTAAGGAACGAAAACATTAATGAGAGCGACCAGGAATTTGAAAAACAGCTGCGTCCGGTAAAATTTAATGACTTCAAGGGGCAAAAGCAGATAATAGATAACCTGATAGTATTTGTAACTGCAGCCCGGCAAAGGGGCGAATCACTTGATCATGTACTGCTTCACGGACCTCCCGGCCTGGGAAAAACTACCCTCGCCACAATAATTTCAAATGAACTGCAGGTAAATCTGAAAGTTACATCAGGTCCTGTCCTTGACAAACCCGGAGATCTCGCCGGGCTGCTCACAAACCTCCAGGAAGGTGATGTTCTCTTTATCGATGAGATACACAGACTGAGTCCGGTTGTGGAAGAGTACCTCTATTCTGCAATGGAGGATTTCCAGATTGATATTATGCTGGATAAGGGGCCTAGTGCAAGATCTGTTCAGCTTTCTCTGAATAATTTCACACTGATAGGTGCCACTACCCGTTCGGGACTTCTTACAAGCCCACTGAGGGCAAGATTTGGCATAACTTTTCATCTTGAATATTACGATCATGATGTTCTGACAGGGATTGTAAAAAGGTCTGCAGGGATTTTGAATGTAAAAATTGGAAGTGATGCAGCCGTTGAGATTGCAAAGCGCAGCCGGGGCACACCAAGAATAGCAAATGCTCTTCTGCGGAGAATAAGAGATTTTGCACAGGTAAAAGGGACCGGGGAAATAGATCTTGAAATAACAAAGTTTGGCCTCAGGGCCCTGAATATTGACCAGCATGGGCTGGATGAGATGGACAACAGGATTTTATTGGCTATTATTGATAAATTCGGAGGCGGACCTGTAGGCATAAATACAATTTCGACAGCTGTAGGCGAAGAGAGTGGAACGATTGAGGAGGTATATGAACCATTCCTGATAAAGGAGGGATATCTTAAACGTACACCCCGCGGACGGGAGGCAACAGAACATGCATATAAGCACCTCGGAAAAAACTTCAGCCGTGAGGCAACCGGAACACTGTTTTAGTAAGATTTGCAGATATAAGCCAGCAGTAGATTAACTTCTTGTCAGAACGTTACTGATCTTCTCCAGTGCTTTTATGTTAAGGATCCTGATCTTTCTCCCGTTAAGTTCAATAAGCTTATCCGTCTTAAATTCAGATAATAATCTTATAACTGATTCGGTAGCGGTTCCCACAATATTCGAAAGTTCTTCTCTGGTAAGTGAAATCTTCAGGTAATTCTGTTCATCAAGGCCAAAATCATTTACCAGAAGAAGAAGGATTTCTGCAAGTCGTTCTCTGACAGTTTTCTGGGCAATATCTGTGATAAATGAATTTGCCTCTCCCAGCTCATAGCAGGCTAGTTTCAGTAATTCAAGGGCATATGCTGAATTGGTTTTAATGAAGGAAATCAATATTTCAGAAGGAATGAAGCAAACCTGGCAATCCTCTATCACTTTTGCTGAAGTGCATGCTACTTCATTGCTTAGTACGCTCCGGTATGCTATAATCTCTCCGGCCTTGGCAAAACGTATAATCTGTTCTTTGCCATCAAAACCGGTTTTGTAAACTTTTATTATTCCGCTGTGAATGCAATAAAAACCGCTTATCCTGTTCCCTTCCTGATAAAGAGTATCACCGCGCTTATATTGACGGAACTCCTTCTGAAAATTAATCATTTCAACTTCATCCGAGGTCAGGTTTTTAAATATGGAACCTGTCTCGAGTGCACATTTCTCACATAATGGAATATTCAGATCATGCTGTTTCATCTATTCATCCTCTTTTATAAAGCAATAACACCAACCTTTTCTTTATGTTCACTATCCTCTACAGGGCTGTTTTAAACTGTTCAAGGAATCTCAGGTCATTTTCAAAATAAAGACGCAGATCATTCACCTGATATTTAAGCATTGCTGCGCGTTCTATTCCCATACCGAAAGCAAATCCGGTATACTTCTTGCTGTCAATACCACAGGCATCAAGCACATTAGGATGGACCATTCCGCATCCCAGCACTTCGAGCCAGCCGGTATACTTACACACATTGCAGCCTTTACCTCCGCAGATTTTGCAGCTTACATCCATTTCTGCCGAAGGTTCTGTAAACGGAAAATATGAAGGACGAAGTCTTATTTTTGTCTCCTTTCCGTAAAGCTCCCTTGCATAAAAAAGTAATGTCTGCCTGAGATCAGCAAAAGAAACATTTTCATCAATATATAATCCTTCAATCTGATGGAAAATACAATGCGCCCTTGCGGATATTGACTCATTTCTGAAAACCCTTCCCGGTGAAATAGTACGGATCGGCGGCTTCTGGCTCTGCATAACCCGCACCTGAACAGAGGAAGTATGAGTCCGGAGCAATATATCATCAGGACTTGAATCTTCTGCTGAATTCCTGAAAATATAAAATGTGTCCTGCATGTCACGGGCCGGATGTTCAGGAGCAAAATTGAGTTTTGTAAAAACATGATTATCATCCTCAATTTCTGGTCCTTCCGATACTGTAAATCCGATTCTTGAGAAAATATCAATTATTTCTTTCCTGACTATTGAAATAGGATGCCTGGAACCTGAAAGATAAGGAAATGCAGGTTTTGTAAGATCATCCTCTCCTGTTCCTTCCTCTATGGATTCAAGCTCTTTTTTAAGTGAATTGTACCTCTCCTGTGCTGTCTGCTTGAGTTCATTGAGCCGCTGGCCAGTTATCCTCTTCTGTTCGGCCGATATACTTCTAAATTCTTCAAACAGTTCAGATAGAAGACCTTTCTTGCTAAGATATTTAAGACGGAAAGATTCAAGATCTGCGGCGGTGGTTACTTTTATAGAGCGGATCTCTCCAAGCAGGTTTATTACTTTGTCAATCATCACTATTTGATTTCTGGTCAGCTTATTTATTTACTTATGAGTTTCATCTTAATAATCCTGATATCATTCAGCGGCTTATCGTCCTGGTTTGTCTGAACAGCAGATATTTTGTCAACAACCTCAAGTCCGTCAATTATTTCTCCGAACACTGTATAGGTGCCATCAAGACGAGGTATCCCACCTGTTTCCATATAAGTTTTCATCTGTTCTTCAGAGAATTTAAAATCTCCGTTTGTAGTAAGATAGTCAAACATCTTCATAGAAGCTCGTGCCTGTATTTCACTGTCCTGAACAGGGATTCCGGAAAGTCTGGCGCTATCGGAAACCTCCCTTATAAATCTGCTGAAGAGAATCTGTTTTAAATTCGCGTTAATTTTATCTTCAGCTGCATTAAGTTCTGGACCGGAATATTTCTTCCCCGCGACAAAATAAAACTGTGTTCCGGATGAACGCATTCCGGGATTTATATCATTTCCTTCACGGGCTGCTGCGAGAACACCTTTTTTATGATAATACTCCCTGTTAAACTCAGCGGGAATAGTGTAATCAGAAAGTGTATCAAGCTGTTCTTTTGAGAGTCCTGTTCTGGTGACAGGATCACCGGCCTGAATCACGAAATCCTTTATCACACGATGAAATGTAATCCCATCGTAGAAGCCCATATTAACAAGTTTAATGAAATTGGCTTTGTGAATGGGAGTTTTGTCATATAATTTTATCTTAATATCCCCCGATGTGGTTTTAATTAATACAAGTGTGTTCTCATTGCCACCTGGTGCATTACATGATATGAGCAGAAAGGTAAGAAAGAAGAAAGTATAAAGTCTCGCTATTCTGTTCATGAAAATTTAAATTTGGTTAATAACGTTGTTCAAATCTGACGGCAAAGATATTTAACTTTGGCCGATACTCGAAAAATTTAATTTTCAAATTGGGTGAATTTTGGTGAAGCTCCTTTAAAAGCTTACAGTTTGACCCATTAGAATTATCTTTGTCGTCAAATTTTTACAATGAGTGAGGTCAAGAAACTTGCGGGTCAGACTTTGATCTATGGTCTGGGAACTATTATTCCGAGGTTCATGCATTATGCAGTAATGACCCCCTTTTATACAAGGATTTTCTATAATGAACTGGGCCAGTATGGTGTAATTACAGAGCTGTATGCCTGGATGGCTATACTGCTCGTCCTTCTTACGTATGGAATGGAAACAGGCTTTTTCAGATTTGCACAGAAAAGCGAAGATTATGAAAAGGTCTACAGCACTGCAATAATCAGCCTTTTTTTGACATCAGTGTTTTTTATAATTATGATGAATATTTTTATTGGCCCGGTTTCGTCGGTAATGAATTATAAAAACAATCACGATTATATAAGAATGTTTTCAATAATAGTGGCAATAGATGCTTTTACGGCAATTCCTTTCGCTAAACTGAGAAAAGAAAACAGACCAGGTATTTTCAGTGCGATTAAGATTGCCAATGTATTGATTACTATAAGTCTGGTGGTCTTTTTATTGAAACTGGCACCAGGGATCTGGGAAAAAAGCCATGGATGGTTCAGGAATGTGTATAATCCTGATTATAAAGTTGGTTATGTTTTTGTGGCTAACCTTATTTCAAGTGTATGCACACTTATAATTTTACTGCCATTTATTTTCAGGATCAGGCTAAAGTTCGATTCGGGGTTGTGGTACAGAATGATTACTTACTCATTTCCGCTTTTACTGGCTGGATTAAGCGGAACTATTAACGATGCACTTGATAAGGTCATTTTAAGAAGAATGATCGGTGATGCGGATGGACTTGCTACTGTCGGGAAATATGGTGCCGGATATAAGATAGGTGTATTAATGGCACTTTTTATTCAAATGTTCCGATTTGCTGCCGAACCATTCTTTTTTGAGCGAGCGAAACATTCGGATGCCAAGAAGACATATGGGGAAATAATGAAGTATTTTATAATAATCATGCT
>Ga0315283_10000959_pt1 | contig 22326 bp, 13 predicted proteins | sample YL17G09_0_MG_FD_204541 | JGI IMG/M metagenome (GOLD analysis project Ga0315283, IMG submission 204541) | Sediment microbial communities from Yellowstone Lake, YNP, Wyoming, USA - YL17G09_0 | ecosystem: Environmental > Aquatic > Freshwater > Lake > Sediment | place: USA: Wyoming | collected...
GACCACCGCTGGCAGCATCGGGGCAGTTGTTGCTTTCACCCTAGATGAAGCTATTGAAAAGGTGATGATCATGGCTGAGGCGGGTTGGTCCCTTCGCAAAGACTTGATGGTGATCTGCCACGGTGGGCCATTCGACGAACCGGATACCGTGGGTAAGGCGTTGAAGAAGATGCCCGGCATTGTTGGCTTCTTTGGCGCATCCTCAATTGAGCGCTTGCCAACCGAACGCGCCATCCGGAGCCAGGTGGAAGCTTTCAAAGTACTCGAAATTTCACGCTAGTCAATATGAAAAGAGATGACTAAAGATGTCTCGTAATAGAACAAGGAGCAGATACGCAGCACGGCGGGAAATAAGCGCTCCTCGTCCAGGAGAAATTGTGCATAAATGGTGATGTGGTCGGTATTGCGTATTCGGTTAAAAAGGAAAGGCAAGTAATGGGTGAATTGGATGATTGAGACAAACTTGGAGCTCCGTGATGCACTTGTAACCGTGCTCTCCCCGACACGAGTGCTTACCAGACCCATCGAGCGTGTCGCCTTTGCGAGCGATGCCAGTTTTTACCGATTGATCCCTCAGGCGGTGGTTCAGCCAAAATCAGTGGATGAGATAAGCGCTCTGTTCAACTTTAGCCGGAATCGCGGAATACCATTGACTTTTCGCGCTGCTGGTACCAGTTTATCGGGGCAATCCGTTACCGACGGAATTTTAGTGGATATCTCGAAACACTGGAGTCAGATCAGTGTTGAGGAAAGTGGGGCACGCCTGCGCGTCCAGCCCGGGGTGATCGGGGCATACGCCAATGCCATCCTGCGCCCGTACAAGCAGCGTATCGGTCCTGACCCGGCATCCATAGATGCTTGCATGCTTGGTGGAATCATTGCCAACAATTCCAGCGGAATGTGCTGCGGTGTACAAGAGAATGCTTATCACACCCTGCGTTCGCTCACCTTCGTCCTGCCTAACGGGCTGATCCTTGATACTTCTGCACCGGATGCAGAAAGAAAACTCAAAGGGGAATCGCCGGAAATTTGGCAAGGCTTGCTTGACCTTCAGACTAGACTGCTCGCAGATGATAAACTGCGCGAGCGGGTACGTCTCCGCTATCAGACCAAGAACACCAATGGCTACTCACTAAACGCCTTCCTCGATTTCGATAATCCGATCGACTTGATTGCCCATTTAATGGTTGGCTCGGAAGGCACATTGGGCTACATCGCCGAGGTGGTGCTAAACACCCTCCCCGATTATCCGTTCAAGTATACGGGCATGCTCTATTTTCCTACCGTTCAGGATGCCGCTAATGCTATCCTTCCATTGCGAGATTCAGGCGCACGCGCCCTGGAGATTATGGATCGAGCGGCTCTTCGTTCAGTCGAACATCTCCCGGGAGCACCCTCTCTGCTCGTCCAGCTTCCCGAGAGTACTGCGGCGATATTGGTTGAATATCAGGATAACCGTGCAGATCGCTTCCAGAATTTTATTCAAACCTCCAAGAGTGCCTGCGGTAAGCTGAAGTTGTTGAGTGAGCCTCTTTTTACACAGGATGTCGATGAACAAACCGCCCTTTGGAAACTGCGCAAAGGGATGTTCCCCTCAATCGGAGCCACCCGTCAGCAAGGCACCTCGGTCATCATTGAGGATGTCACTTTTCCGTTGCCTCGCCTGGCGGAAGCCATTGATGACCTGCATGACTTGTTTCAGAAACATGGTTACACTGAAGCGATCATCTTTGGGCATGCAAAGGACGGCAACCTTCATTTCGTTATTGCGCAGTCGTTCAATACCACTGCTGAAATCGAGCGCTACGACCAATTCACAATCGATATTGTGGAACTGGTCACCGGCAAGTACGACGGCGCGCTTAAAGCAGAACATGGCACAGGACGCAATATGGCGCCCTTTGTCGAATCCGAGTGGGGTGCAACTGCCCTCTCCATTATGCGTGACCTGAAATCACTGCTCGATCCAAGCGGACTGCTCAACCCGGGCGTCATCATCAATCAAAATCCACGTGCCCATGTCACAGACCTGAAAACTCTTCCCGTGATTGAGTCAGAAGTGGATCGATGCATCGAATGTGGATTTTGTGAACCTAATTGCCCCAGCCGGCGCTTGACCCTGACCCCTCGCCAACGGATTGTCGTCCGGCGCGAGATCGCCCGTCAAAGACTTTCCGGTTCAGATCATACCTACCCGGCGGACTCCGCCACCCTGACTTCCCTTATCTCCGATTTCAAGTATGCCGGTATGGATACCTGCGCCGTGGATGGTTTATGCGCCACATCGTGCCCGGTCACAATCAATACAGGCGACCTAACCAAGCACCTGCGCGCCGATGGTATTTCTTCGCGTGGACAGCAAACTGCATTGACGCTCTCGAGGCATTTCAAGACTGTCGAGCAGGTGGTTAGGCTAGGCACCAGGCTGGGTCATCTAGCGGAAAACGTTGTTGGCACGACAGGTATCCTTGCAGCTACCCGCCTCGCCGAGCGTTTAACAGGCTGGAATCTCCCCAAGTGGAATAAAGCCGTCCTCCATCCGACCAGATGTATTCCAATGACGCATAAAGAGGGGGCAGAGTATATATATTTCCCCTCCTGCATCTCAAGGATGATAGGAACCCCATCCGAGGATGCCAAGGCGCCCTCGCTCATTGAAACCTTCCTAACCCTTGCGGATCGAGCTGGTGTTAAAGTTTGGATTCCGCCCGATGCTGCTGGTCACTGCTGCGGTATGCCCTTTGGTTCCAAGGGATATACAACTGCCAACCAGGATATGCTCCACCGTACACTAGTCAGCTTCTGGGACTGGTCTGAGGGTGGGCGTTTGCCAGTTGTCATGGATACCAGCTCCTGTGCATACACCCTGCGTTCCTGTGCCGATGACCTTTCACCTTCGGATCGTGAAATATGGCAGAGGTTGACAATCCTTGATAGCCTGGAATTCGCTCACGACATTTTACTGCCCCGGCTGGAAGTTCATCCCCTTTCCGTGGAGGTTGTCCTGCATCCCAATTGCGCAGCCCGCAAGCTGAATTTGAGCGGAATATTTGTGGCCATCTCGAAAGCGAGTGCTGAGTCAACTACCGTCCCTTATTCTCTCGACTGCTGCGGTTTTGCCGGTGATCGGGGCTTATTATTCCCAGAGCTGACTGCCTCTGCTACTTCCCGCGAGTCTGCTGAGGTCAATGCCCACCCCTATGATGGTTACTATTCCAGCAACCTGACCTGCGAGATGGGAATGGCTGCTGCTACGGGGAAACCTTACCGCTCGATCCTGTACCTCTTGGAGCAGGCAACCAGGTAGGCTAAACTAGCAGCAGGATGTTTCATGCACCCGGGAGAAAGCACCTCTCCGCTGGCCCTCGCACTGCGTCCAGAGAATGATCCACATCGATGGAAAGAACCTTAGAATTATTAAAATTGAAAACTACTGGCATCTAAATATACACTTGTTCAGACCACAGTAAAGATTAGCTCTCGCTATACGATGGAAAAAGAGAAAAACCGGTCTGTTTGCAAATTATTAAGATAGCCGCTTATTAAATGATTATGTAAATTGGATGTAGTAATTAAAGTTCAATTAATAGTTAGGCGTCCAATGGATATTCTTCACATAAGATATGAGTAAATCGTATCTGTGATAGGATAAATAAATATACAGATGAGATAAAAATTTGTTAAAAAAACATCCCCGTGCTTTCTCTGAGATCCTGCTATGGATTACACAATTCCCGTACCAGAAGTTGGTACCCTTCGGGGAATTGTTCCTCCATGTTGCGAGAATCGGTTTTTATGAGGTTACATGCTTGGTAATGGTAAAAGGGATTAGCTCTGATAATTGAGCTCAGGACATGTACTTTTTCCTCCTGTAAAGCGGATGCATAGCCTTCGACAAATGGCATCCATTCAACCCAATCATAAGGACGTAGATCACGCTCAATTACAATATCGCCGAGACGAACGATTTCCTCCCAGTCACCGCGCTGACGCGCCAAGTCAGCCTTTTGGTAAAAATAGCACCAGCTTTGGGATGGCTCATCACCGAAAATCGAAGCGGGTGGTGTTATCATTTCATCGGCAAGTACAATTTGATTGATCTGAGAATATGGCGCTACTGCGATAATTTCTGACCTCGAACTATCGGAAAGCTCTAGATTTTTTCCATCCAAAACGTGTACGCACGAGAATTCATTAGGCATGGATAATACTAATAAATTAGCAAAATTTGATTCTGAGATAATACTTCGTCGATCGTTTGTCAGTGTGGCTTGACTAAGTGCAGCGAGTACACCGGAGGTATCTAATGTTGATGCAGTCACTTTTAAATTAGTGGCAGATTTTGGATCTAGTTTTGGAAAATAGATCAGATTTGCCGGTCCCCATACAAAATAATCTTCAGGGATATCTTTCCCAGCAAAATCTGCCATCAGAACAGTCCCTGCTTTCATTTGTGGTATACGCCAAGACACTTGCCACCAAAAATTACGTACAATCTTCCAATTCTCGGCATAGGCCAAAGAGTTTCCAATATGTGACAAAGTGGCTAGGGTTACCAAAACAACTATAATCCACTTGGTAGCGCTCTTTTTCCCAAGCGCTAGCCAGGCTCCGACCAAAACCAATACCGCACCAGCTGATGCTGGAAGACTAAAACGGCTGAACGAAGAAAAAATAATCTGACGATTGCCTAGATGGATGGGCACCAACGCAATCATTACCGCAAGCAAACCAATTATGACCATCTCTTTGGAAGTCCTTTTGGCGTCGGTATTCTGGACTGCATTGCTTGTGTTGTTTTTATATAACGACAACGCAAACCAAGCCATACAACCCGCTACCAGAGCAAGTCCAAACTCCAGCAGAAGAAGTTTCAGGCGCATAGCAAAGGCATAATGGTAAACAGGTTCAGTCCAAGAGTAGATGATAGCGTTCAGCATATCCTTAAGCATGTAAACTGCCATCCAAACCAATCTTAAGGCAGGTGATTCTTCCACATTGCTTAACATTAAGTTGATGTCAAGTCGTTCTGCTTGAAAGATTTGTGTGCGCCAGTACATAAACCCGATCAAGACAAGGGTGGTAGGCAACAAGCCCAAAAACGTATTACGCACCCATTTCTTCGGCTCGCCAGGATTTTGTTTCATGTTTAAAAAGGCAAACAACAAGAAACGCAACCCTTCCAATCCAATGTAATACTCCATTAATGCCAGATATATTATTTGTGTGGCTATTGAAAGAATAATCCAAAGTACCTTTGCCCAGTATTTTTGACTACGTGCCATTTGCAATGTACAGCCAATGGACAGAATCGCCATGGTAAAGCTCCATTGGTGTGATTGAAAATCAATTGCATTGGGTTGATCCAGAAAGCCTGGATACACCGCAAAGAGCAAAGCAGCTGCAAAAGTAGCCTGCTTCTCTTCCGGCCAAACCATACGTAATATCCATAAGAATCCAATGGCACTGATACAACGCATGAGAAATGCACTCAGACTGTAAAGCCATGGATTGACGCCAAACAAATTGAACATCCATCCAACAAAATATCCCCGAAATGGGCGGTCGATCGCAAAAATATCATGGAATTTCTGCACACCCTGGCTTGTACCGCTGTAAATCAGATACCAATCATCGTTGTAGTATCCAAATAGATGGGCTAAGCTCATATAGCAAATCGCGGCAATACCTATGAGAAATAATACAGGCACAGCAGATAGAAGAAATTGACGTATAGGATATTTCAAACTATACCTCCAGAGTGTGGTAACGACCGGTGCTTTGCATAATTTGTATCCTTGTTTCGACAACAACCATAAAGATTTTTATCCTTTATGTCTTGTTTCTAAAAACGGGAAATTTCCATAGGCGACCAGGAGTAAAAATGCAATTCATTAAATGCGACCTGGTTTACACCACCATTCTGTAAACCACCAATAAATACCTGCCGCATTTATGATGATGCTAAACATAACTTAAGCAGTGAAGACGCGAGATGGACGTTTTCCAATTCCCAGACCTATCAGTAATAGTACCGGCAATATGAAATCCAGTAAATAGCGGTATCCTAACTGCCACGATCCTGTGTTGTGGTAAAAAAGCAGTAAACCAATTGAAAGTATAATCGATGTCCATGCTCCAACCGTCCACCAATTTAGCTTGAAACGCCGGAATATATATATTATCGCCGGTGTTGTAGCAAGAATACTTATCCCTTCACGGGTGGGGGAAAAGTAAAAACACCCATCGGACAATTGAATTCTTGGTAATTTTACAAACATAGCGTAGAAATTCTCTGGAACAAAATGTACGTTGAACATTCCATAAGTTCGTACCGCTTCCATGAGCCATTCTGCGCTACTGATTGTTACATACCCAAAATATAACCAATCATTAAAGCGTATAAAATTATAATAGAGCAACCCTGCGATCACCGGGAATTTGCTGTGATACTCGTCGCGGAAGATATGCACATCGGTCCCACAGATGCCAATCTGAGAAACCTGAACGATAACTTCATCCGCTCCACAGATCGGGTCATTCACCACTTCTTCGGATATTTTCCCAGGCGAAGGAAAGACAACTGCGCGCATAGGTTACTCCTATTTCACACTTGCATCGTAACAAACAAACTCCAGCAAATTCCCCTCTGGGTCGGGAAAGTACAGTGAGCGAACATGTAACCACTCGTGTACAGTCGCATTCACCTTTAGCCCCAAACCCTCGAGGCGCCTTTTCTCGGCTTCGAAATCTTCAAGAGCAATATTGAGCGCAATGTGGTGGAGCGTAGACTGATCCAAGCTTAGTTGTTCAGATTTAGCTTCCAGGAACATACGGTCGGATGCATCAAAGAGAGCCAGATTCTGGGTATGACCCCCATACCCTTGTGCGATTTTGAAGAACACAAAACTTTCCTCTCGCTTCAGCACTTCGAGTCCAACCACTTCTTCGTAAAACTTGTGCATCGCGTCCAGGTTCCTGACTCGAATTGATACTTCGCCTAATCCTTTGATACGGCGGTCTGATGGTTCCATGACTCCTCCTTTGAAGGTGGTTGGATTCAACGGCGTTCTACGGGAAATAGAATCCCATTCGCTAAAGCACTCCCAGCATGACCTGTGTTGAGCGAGGCGACTGACGGAATGGATCAGTAGGATCTATCCGGTTACATTTTAAGCCAATGTCGGGATGCGCCGCGTCAGCTCTGCCCAGTCATCGCCGATCGCTTTTTGGACGAGAGACTTGACCCCCTCGAAAACAGGCGGTGGCATCACCATTTCCCAAATACGGGTCATATTCTCTCGATCGTCGTTGCCAATTAATGGGAACATCCATGCGATCACTTCCGGGAAGCGTTCTTGTGGCACAGTGCCTGACATGGTGGTTAATGCCGTGATCAGATCTGGTACGGGCACTCGTTCTTTCACCAGGCGATATAAGTGTGCATCTTCCTTCCCCAGGTGAATGTCGAGGTGGAACTTGAACGCCGCGGAGGCACGCGCAGTCTCCAACATATCTCCCATAGACACTGCCTTACTCATCGCATCGAATGCAGCGTCCAGACCGTGGTGATCTCGTAAATATGCCTCGGCGACCAAAGGCGCGACAGCCTCTAGGGCAGGGAAGATAGCCAGTTCCTCCCCATGGGCATGCCAAACCAGCACTTCGTTAAAAAAGAGGAAGCGTCCGACCGTCGGCGCACGACCCGCCTTACCACGTGCCATATCGAGCGCCGCTTTGTCGATGATGCTCATGTCGGCTCGGAAGGCATTATGGATTGCCTTAATTGCATCAAGTGGTTCTGCCATTATTTGTTCCTCCTGTATTCTTCGTGGGTTGGTAAATCTTTGGTTTTCTGTTTGACCATAACTGATTACAATAAATTAATCGGATTATGATCAAACCATGGCTGAGAGCGCTCGAGCTGACCAGCCAGGCGGAATAGAGTAGCCTCGTCACCAAAGCGCCCGACAAAATGCATTCCGATGGGCAACCCGGCTGCATTCCAGTATAACGGCACCGACATGGCTGGCTGACCGGTTACGTTGAATATCGGCGTATAGGGCATGAAATCGAAAGTCTTGTTAGCCAACGGCTTGATGATACCAATCGCATTCAGCAGCCAGGCGGCTTTAAGCCGGCCGATCAGTCCCACCATGACCCGCTCCGCTCCAGAGGGCTGTAACGAACCGATCAGTACAGGGGGTTGAGAGAGGGTCGGAGTAAGCAAGACATCCACATCTTCGAAGAAGCGACTCACTTCTCGTGCTGAAGCCATCAGGTAATTCAACGCATGGGCGTATTGACCCGCACTAAAAGCCTGTCCGAGCATTGCCAATGCACTGGTACCCGTTTCGAAATCGGAATACGATGCTTTTTTCCCAGCCAAGCCTGCAGCCCAATCAATCTCATCACGTGTCTCAGCCGCGATCATCGTTATAAATGCGATGGCAAACGCTTCTTGATCAATCTTCGGTGCGGCCTCGACAAGTTCATGTCCTAATTTCTTCAATAGATCCACAGTCGTTTCCAGCCCCTTGAGGCAATCTTCGTGAACGTTATGTCCCAAGAACGGGTGGGAAGTGTAGGCGATGCGTAAGCGACCGGGTTCCTTGCTCACTTCATTTAAATAAGGTTCCTGCTGTGGGGGTGCCCAGTAAGGTGCGCCCGCTTCAGGACCGGCGATAAAGTCTAACATCGCGGCACTGTCACGCACGGAACGGGTGATCACATGTTCCTGGGCAAAGCCGCGCCAGATATCCCCAACATCAGGCCCTGTAGGAGTGCGGCCGCGGGTGGGCTTTAAACCAAATACGCCACAGCATGAGGCTGGGATACGTATGGATCCACCTCCATCTGCACCTCCTGCAACGGGTACCAGGCCAGCTGCTACAGCGGCTGCAGAACCACCGCTGGAGCCGCCTACCGTGCGAGTGAGATCCCAGGGGTTGTGGGTTGGACCAAATACTTCTGGCTCGGTATAGGGCAGTAAGCTAAATTCGGGGACATTGGTTTTACCGAGGATGATTAACCCCGCAGCTCGGTATCGACGTACGATTTCGGAGTCGTGCGGTTGGGGAACATCTTTCAGCATGCGCGTGCCACTGCTCGTGGGCACACCCTCTACTGTGGCATGCATGTCTTTTAGAAGGAAGGGCACGCCTTTGAACGGGGCGTCCGGCAAACTACCTTGGGCGACTTTGTGAGCTTGATCATACGTTTTATAGATGACGGCGTTGATCTTGGGGTTATGTTCCTCTATACGGCTGATGGCCTCTTCTACGAGCTCATCTGCCGAGATTTGTTTCGTACGCACCAATTCGGAAAGGCCTAACCCGTCATACTTATGGAATTCAGGAAAGGTGTTCATGATCTCCTCACATATTTCTAGGGTTAAAGGGATTTATAGTATGCTAATAATTCTGTTCAGACAAAACGGAGCGTACAAACAAGCTGGTATAAATATTATAGCTCATTTCGGATGAACCCATTGTATACCCTTAGAGGGTGGGTCACTGTAGTCCTTGTACACGAGAGCATCAGCAGGATACTATTTTATTTTGTGTGGAGAAATAATACGTTATCGTAAATACAATATACATTCCATCTGGTGCTTGATATGTTGGATAGACTGGAGGGCGGTGTTGGCTTGCTTGCTATCGCAAGAAAGCCTGCCAATGCACATTCTTTTCTCGGCGCTGATGATTCGGGTTGGTTGAGGTGATCAGTGGCTCGCGGTGGGACAAGATTAATGCGCCTTCCGCCTGGGCTGAGAAATATGATCTTTTCAAAAAGCTCCCCTGAAATTACCGACAAATTTGCGCCTGACCCAGGCTCTTTCTTCTCTCTCCGGCTCCCACGTTTTAGTAATATCCTCACTTGCAAGCTCTAACTAAAAACCAGGTAAACAAAATACCCATCTACCAGGAAACAGAAAGCTGCGATTGCGATCAAGATCCCATTGACAGCCTGGGTAGCCGCTTGTTTCTCAACAAGTCTTCTTAGCAGACTAATGCAACCTGCTGCAAGAGGCAGTAAAGACAGGATGCCCAGAATACGAAAATCCACTGGATAGATCTGGGAGGTAAGCCATGGATAACACAAGAAGAATAATGTCGCCAAGAGAAACGACGCTGCTATCAAAGTGAAGGCAAAGCTCCGGCCTTTTCGAGCTACCCACGTCCGCTTATTGCCCAAAAGGTCCGATTCCATATCCGGTATCTCTACATTAAGAATGAAAGCTAAACCATACAGCGTCAGGGGAATGAGAAAAATCAATCCTTCCTTATTAATCTGCCCATTTGCAACCAGATATCCAAACCCCGGGACCAGCAGGCCGATGGTTATGGCCATCGATATTTCTCCTAGACCGCGATAAGCAAGCCTGATAGGTGGCGCGGAGTAAAACCACCCTATTAGATTGCCCAATAAAACAAAACCCAAGAACCAGATCGGAAACGAATATACTATTTGAAACACAATTCCGAGTGCCAGGGAGCACAAAATCAGGGCTATCGCGATCCAATGGGCCGGTCTCCTCAATTCTGGATGATCCACCAGCACACCACTGCCTCCGCTGAAGGTGGTGGGTTTATCGTACTTGTCAACCTCAACGTCAAAGTAGTCGTTACTGTAGGAAATGGAAAGATGGGCCGGCAGAAGGACCAGGTAGCCAAGGAGTATCCTTGATGGGTAAATAGGCGCTCCCAATAAAATTGCCCATAAAGCCCCAAACGCGAAAAGAGCCATTCCGCAAATCAAGAATTGTAACCGAGCCACCCGAAGCATTTTAGTAATTGATGAGCATATCATTCATGATTCCCATGAACCAAGATCAGCAATCGATTTGTCTAGTCATAGATTACGCACTTACCAACAATCCATCTGGTTCTGATTTCTCATCCTTCTCCAAAAACCGACTTATCTTCTTCAGAGCATTGATCAAACCGCCAAACCGAAATCCTACTTTTGCCTAAAAAACACACTGACCAGTTCACCCATTTATTAGAGAAGCAGTAAATCTATCTTAATTGTAAACGATACCAACTTAGTGGTTTGCTGTTATTTAGTTGCTTACCTGCTTATCAGCCGTTGCAGCCTAATGGCTTGCCTTGGCTTTAGCCGCGGAGCCTGCGATACTCCTTCTCAACTATCGCACCAAATCGTGCAAAGTGCGCCTGCAAGCGAGCAGCGGAATCACAGCCTGCTGGGGCTGGTGTTTGGCGGATTGGACATTGGATTATGCAAGTAGGTAATGGTGCTCTGTGAATCGCTTCCAACCCTTCTTCGTTCGAGCCTCGACAGCCCAGTTGAATCCGCCTATTTCGTTCGGCCAGTAAATCATCCGCGCCAAACCTGCCGGCATGTGTGCTTCAAAACCAACCGATTGGGGATGTATGTCACTCGTATCGGCGATGACTCCCTGAGAGTGCTTACCATCAGATGTAAACGACCAAAAAGCGAGTTGCTTGTTTTCGTCCACTCCGAAAAAGGCTTGCTCTTCGTAAGTGCCTGTTTTGAAATCCCAACGAGCGGTCAGTAGTATGAATGTGCCCCCCAATGCGGGTGCAAACCTGCGTGTGCATCGCACGCTACCCATGGGGGTCTCGGCTTGTGCCTGCCAGGTGCCTATGAGCGGTGCCATTGCGCCAAGTTTGCCGCGGCCTTTTTTCCAGACAAAGGTTTTCGTGTTCATAAGGACTCCTTTGATCCGTACATGTCTCTTTACCCGCCCAACGCCTCCACGGTTCCTTCTACAGTTGGTTTCGGAACATCAGCACTGCCGAATAACATCCAATCGCCGTGCTGCTTAAGCCTTGCATGCAGGTCTTCTATGCAGCGCAATTGGTAGCTGAGCTTGGTTGTGCCTTCGGTGCAAACCAAGGCTGGCGGATTGGATGGCAGCGTTGAGGGGGAGGTTTTGGTAAGTCATTCATGAGTTTTATTACAACTTATGGACTCTCCTCGAAAAACAATGTGCATACAAACGCCGACGGCAGTCAGGTGGAGACGGTTTGGGCAGTGCTCCGAATTTTGTTACTGTATATTCACTAAGATTTATGGAGCAATCCATACAACAAAGCTCAATTCATAACCGTTGTATTCACCCGTAATTTCCCAACAACCGGGCGTTGGAATTTCAACTCCAACCAGCATCGCCTCGCCGAAGTCTGCCCTGGCATTGGTTGCGCTTGATGCTAACAGCGGCAGCGCTGGTGCGTCCAATCGTTTACCTATGACTGATAAATTGGGGTTCGGCTCTGCACTCATATCGTAGCCTTGCCGCCACCAGAAGACCTTTTGGGTATACCCGTCACTAGTGAGTGGCAGGCTATCCCAGGTACCGTCCTCGCTCAACATCGTCCATAGCTCAGGTGTTCCATACCAAAACTCTCCCACATACGCAGAAGGCGGTTTCGCCGGGTACGGTGTTGGTGGTGTAAAGGGTACATCCGAAGGAAGAGTGATTGGGCAGGAAGCAGGTGGATCTTTTGGTAAGGGTGTGGAAACTGTAGTAGCGCCCTGCAACACCAACTCCTGCGGCGCTGTTGCCTTTGGTTTTCCCAGTGAAGGTTGTGCACCGCATGCATTTAATAGCAGGAATACACTAAGTGGTAGCCAGAAACGGATATTTGACATGGGTACCTCCGTATCGAACGAAACGATAGATATGGGATCAGCATAATCGCTGATTTTACAGACTATTGCTATATTCTGCTGCAGATATCAGTATCGATAACCTGTACCGCCAAATGGTGTGTATTATCGGCTTTTGTAAAGGAGTGCAACTCTGTGAGGCTATTCAACGTATGTCAACCCCCCAGTCGACGCCGATCTCGTTATCGGCAGTCTGTGTCACCTGTTGGCGATCAGTTCCATCTGGCAGACTCGTGTAGATATCTGCGAACGGTCCGCCCGTCCCGAGCGAAAACGCGATTCGAGTTCCATCAGGTGACCATACAGGACCAAATAGATAAGAACCGGCAATGGCAATTTCGTGTAAGACCTTTCCATCCAAGTTAGTCACTTCGAGACTTCCATTTGTGGATGTTACCACGGAGAGACCATCGGGCGAGAAGCGTCCAGGATCCTCCATTGGGCCATCGTAAAGGAGTTGCGGCTCGCCACCGTTTGCATCGACTAGCATTAGTGGACCGGGGCCCTCGTCGCCAGAATGCCGCTTGAAGACGAATTGTCCAGCGGAGGAGTAATCGCCTGGAAGATCGTGCTTGCCAGCAGGTGGGGTAGTTAGCCGTTGCAGGTCTCCACCGTCGGATGCGCGAACTGTATATATCCCGTTACGTGAAGAGTCTATGTCGTCCCACGCCTCGCAGGCGAGGCGGGTATCATCTCGCGACCAGACCGTGCATGAAACATTGAGCGTCACATCGGGAATCTCTAGGACGCGCAACACGGTCCCATCTGGGGCGATGATCGCTGTACCGATTCGTTTATCAGCCAAAACCCTCATTACAGCGATCTGGGTGCCGGATCTCGACCATCGCCCTCCGCCCTCAGACCCAGGCAACGGGATGGTAATCTCGTCACTGCCGTTGGTCTGGGAAACGAACATGCCGGTGAACGTGTGCGTGGCTTCAATAAACCTTGAAAAGAGCAGTCGACCGCTGGCCACTGTAATCGTGGGTTGCACAGCGACAAGGGCCGGGGTTGGAGTCGGTGAGGCACAGGCGGCTAGAATCATGGTCATTGCAATACCAAGCAAAGTGATCCGGAATAGGTTATTTTTCATGATTTCTCCTTCTTTCAATATAAGACGAGAGACGAGCAGGAAAGCTCTACTAGTCCCTCAAAACTGCGTTTCAGGTTGGACCTCGTGGCCTGGCTGGTGAGTAGTAACCCGCCGTGACCCGGGGTTTTGAACATTTATGGAGAAGCGTTTCCAGTTTTATGCTTATAACAAGATCGTGAGGCAATGCCATGATGTTAAACTATAGTTTCACGCGCCTGGGAAAACGCAAATCCCATCGTACCCGCAAAGTACCTAAAAGGTGAAGGGGATCCCTCCGAATGTGTACTGACCGTAATAATCGGAAGTTACCACTTTGTCCACAACAATCAGAATGCCCGGTTGAAGACCTCTTTAAAAAAAACGATAAATGGTGAGCGAAATAAGGTGGATGGCAGAGGTCACTCTTGGAGTGTGCCGAGATAGGTGTGACCCAGGTTTCGAGCATGTCTTTCTGGGACTCAATATTGGCATCGGCCTCGCACTTTAAACCCAAGAGATCAGCGAATCCACCAGATCCATCAATCTACCCGTTTACGTTTCGATTCCCGCAGGGAGTCTTGAATCCTCAATCGTCTGCAGTAGTTGAATCTTTTCACCTGTAATAGGTTATTACAATGAAATAACCTACCTTTATCATTCTTTTCTCCCTCTTCGATTAGAATAGTTTAATTATACCACATTATATATAATTTAGACCTTATTAGTATAGATATATATGTCCTTTTTATTAGTTTTCGGATAATAATCCCCCTGTCCGGTTCTTAGGTGGTTTGTTAGGGAGTAGTACACTCTCAAGGTGAACACCCGGAGGCTAACAACAGCATCAGGTCTCCGGGTTGGCATAAATCCCCTGGCTTGGTGAGGAAATTCATTACCAGTTCTAGATAATCCAGCGGCAGGTTCACGATGTTGGATTCGTTATCACGGAACTAACCCATTTTCTGGCATAGATCGCTTTACATCATCATAGATCTTTATGGCTATCGATACTTTTGTCGTCCTTTCAATCCGCCAGATGATGAACGTTTTCCTCGGTTAAATTGATCTCGCACCCCTGACAGAAAACCTTTCACGGTATCCAAAATACCTGGCTTTTCTTCAACCGGTGGTGGGAGAGGGGGTTTCTCCATGATCTTTGCATAAATATAACGAAACACCAGGTTTCCCGTGGCAATTGCCGGGGTTGCTAAAAGTGCGCCCAGGATACCAAATGCCCCGGCACCGGCGACGGTGCCAATTAATACAACCAGGGTGGGGAGATTAACAGCATCCCCCATGATTTTGGGCACGATCAATTGATTTTCCAGCAACTGGACAAGCACATAAAAAGCGACCACAATTAATGCAAAAACCAGGTGGTTAATTTCGAAATTGGCAGATCCGAACAACAGGGCGAGAAGAACCGCTGGAATTGCTGCCAGTGTAGGACCGACATTGGGGATCAGTTCCATCACTCCCGCAATAACACCCAGTAAAACCGCTTGTGGCAGTCCTAGTAGTGTCGCACCCAGCCAGATTACGATGCCAATGATCAGCATAAGTGTCATCTGACCGCGCAGGAAACCAGTCCAGGTCTGGCGTATATTCGCCAAAAGCCCGTTAAGTTCCGGGCTAAAATTTGGAGGGATCAGGTCTGCATACCAATTCGTAAACGCATCCGCAGTGAGTGACATTTGCAGCGACATCAACAAAGTGAACAATAATGAGGCCAGAACTGAAAAAGTCGGTCCCAATATATTTGCCACGGTGCCCATAGCCTTCCCAAATCCACTAGTAAAATCAGCCACCGACAGGTTTATGCCTGAAACCCCGACTTGGGTCGTGGAGGCAAAACTTTCCAGTTTTATAGAAAGGGAATCCAGGGTGGGCTGAAGTATCGCAGCCAACCCGGGGTTCGCTTGCAGCGCACTTGATATGGATTGGATCACCTGGCTCAATTGGTTTGCAGCCAGATTGGTGTCGATTTTCGTTACGAAATTAAATGCCTGCACCAACGATGGAACTGCCAGCAGGGGAACCAGTACCACGATGGCTACCACAAAGAAATATGTAATCCCAACAGCCAGCCCTTTTTTCATCCGTACGCGACGCATCATAAACTTGATCAGTGGATCAACTAACAAGGCCAGCAGTGCAGCGCCTATCACCAGGGGTATGGCTGACCGACCAATAAACAATACAACGATCACCGCCAGGAACAGGAACACGCCCATAATGTAACGCGTGGGGGCGCTCCAGCGGTTGCTGGAATACATTTCCACCGCAGCTGCGGTTTTCGCCATTGGCTGGCCGGTTTTGGATGGGAACCCTGGTGTCGGAACCGCGGGTGAAGCAGTTGCTGTGGATGAACCCCCCCTGCCTTTTTTAGCAGGATCATTGATTATCGGATTGGGAACAGGCATTTCAATCCCGCGAGTAACAGTCGGTTCCCCCGCTACCAGAAATGGCTGAACCGGGGATGGCAGTGCTGCATCCAGGCTGCCACTCGCTTGATCGTCCGATTCACCTGCCAATCCGTTTTGGGATTGAAGCTGCGTTTGCCGGAAAGCGGCTTTGATTCGGTTTGCTAGCGATAATAGCACCAAAATAACGGCTCCCGTGATAGCCCCAAGGGAAAATATCATCAAGGCAGGGCTCTCGTTGCCAGACTGGTTTTTATCATTAAGGGGATCATCTGTTCTCATGCAAGTCTCCATATTCCAGTTTGGTTCTATGCAAGCCAGCAGGATGCAACCGTCAATCTGGAAAATCCGTCGTGGCTGCAGCTGTTCACTCAACAACTCCAATATTTTATCGTAAACCAGCTATTTCTTGGCTTCCCGTTCCCCGGCAATCCGTGGATAGGCAAAAACCATTACGACCTTGAACATGAGAAATCTTAAAATTTTCAGGAATTTTCATAAACCCCATGTAGTACAGAACATTTGTGCTATAATCAAGGGCGTACTTTGCCCGCAGCCTCGCGAACAGTTTTTGTGAGCGAGGAAAGGGGTAATTACTCACCACCAGTCCACGTAGGTGGACTTCGTGCTCTTTTCAGGTGCGAATTTATTCGCCACCTTTACTATTTTTGTGAGCGAGAAAAGCAGAAATTACTCACCACTATGCTATTTCACCTACCTGCGAAATTTTGGGCTGTGCACAATCGAAAACAGGAGTCCGCAGGTGGTTTTCACTGCGGACTCCTGTTTTCCAACCTCTTTCCCCCTTTCCCGGAATTTTGTGGGAAGTGGGGATACAGGGGGGAAGGGTGAGTAATTACATAAGACATAAAAATATTCCTGCCCCATACCGCACCTGGAAAAGATTAATTGAATTCATTTGAATTATATACAAACAATTCAATCCAGCGAAACACCAAGCCTGGCAGTTTTCCAAAACCTACCAGGTTTATCTCGGCGCCTAACCAGGCTTGATTGAATGCACCCCATGAAAGTAAGCTGCAAAAATATGCAAGGTTATTCCCCACCCAACTCAACCTCGCAGGATATTCGTTTGGATTCGTTTTTTTAAATTCAAATACTGATATGCTCAAGGTCATCTCGCACCCCTCTGATTGCCTTATTACCAGATCGCCTGGTTTCTGTTTATTCTCTCCTTTGAATCCTTGAAGCCGGAGTGTGCTCTTCCATTTTCTTCCTACTACTAATCGCTAACCTCTAATTTCTCCCCCATCACCTGCGATGCTTTCTACGCTTCTGAGAGCGGGTCAACTGGGTTTGGTTGGCTGTTGCACCAGCTTCATCCTCATCAGCCTCCTGTTCGAGCCCAGTCTCATCAACCGGTCCTTCTTCAATGATCTCGCCCCCATCTCGAATGGCAGGACCCAGGGAGGCTTCTACCTCAAGCTCCTCTGCCGAGGACAAGTGGCGCATCTCGCTCTGTACTTCGCTCATATTGCGTGGACGATAAATGAACATGCGTGAGATCACGCCTGAACGCATATCCTTGAGCAGATCCTGGAACAACTCCGATGCTTTACTCTTATACTGCACCAGCGGGTCGCGCTGGCCATAGGCTTCCAGACCGATGGAAACGCGCAGGGCTTCCATCTGGGTCAGGTAATCCACCCATAGTTCAGTAATCACGCCCAACAACAATTGGCGGTAGACCTCGGTAATTGCGCGCCGTCCAAGCTCGTCCATCACCGTGATGATCTGCTCGCGGTCCAGGCTTTGCAAAGGCTGGGTCTGTAAAGTAAGACAAGTCTGTTCACCCAGGATGACACACAGGGTGTCACGCAGTTGAGGCTCGAGCTCAGGCAGGCGGGCTTGGGCCAGGCGTGAAAATTCTCCCGCCCCCCAGGCCCGATGGATGGTTTGCTGGGCGGCTTGCAGATGTTTGAGTACATCCTCAGTTATATCGTCTTTCACAAGTGATTCTAGCAGGTGGGCTGCCAGGTAAATGTAGGTCAGGCGGGTAGTGCGCTGAAGGATACGCCGGTGGGTCTTTTTGTCAAAGGAGGCTCGCGTGCCCTGCGGCATCATCAACAGCAAACCCAGCATATGGTTGGAGGTAACGGGTCCGCTGATCTTTGCCAGGTTGTTTTCCAGGTCACGTGCCAGCTGACCGGAGGCTGGGCCAGCGCCGTTGCCCATCAGGCGTTCACGGCGCTTTTGCAACGTGATCTGTACAGCCTGGTATACCTCGTCTGCCAAAGTTTCCCAATCGTCCGTGGCCAACTTGGAAGAATCGAGCTCAAGCGTATCTTCCAGGCGGCGCTCAATGGCACCCACCAGGCGCAAGGTCGATTGATTGATGACGGCATTCTCAACCTGGGTACGCACGACCTCGCGTACCTTGTCGGGGTCATCGCGCAGCAGGCGTTGTTCCTCGGGCGTCAGGCGGACGTTGATATGCACCACACCTACCAGCTCATCCGTCAGCTCGCGCGGGCTGCGTGGAGCGGCATCTTCCGACTCACCCAGCCCCAGCCCTTCGAAGAACGTGTCGAGTGTTTCCAGACGTTCCTTCACCTGAGTTTCCAGGCGCTCGCGAGAATTCTCAAGCAGGTTGTTAACCGTGTGTAGCAGATGTTCTTCCTCGGCTTTGAGAGCTTCGCTTGCCAGGCCAAGCAGGGCATCGCGCAGCTCATCCAGCGAAGCATATACCTTTTGCTGGCTGGCAAGGTGGTCGAGTAATAGCTTTAGTGAGTAGGATGGGAAAAGCATGCCACCCAGGTCGAGAGGAGGCTGGATCTGGTCCAACCAGGCGAGTAACTTCCATGGGCCTTCGTCGTCTGCCAATGATTCAGGCACCCGGCGGTTGACCTCGGTGCCCAGGAGCTCGGTCACATCCTCGGAGAGGTCTGGTTTGGTGAAGATGAGGTCGCGCTGGGCGTAGATGCGCTTGCGTTGTGAGTTGAGCACATCGTCGTATTCGAGCAGGTGCTTACGCACGTCAAAATTGGCGCCCTCCACGCGTGTCTGCGACTGTTCGACCAGGCGGCTGACAAGGCCCACTTCCATGGGCACAGCATCGTCGATCTTCATACGCTGCATGATCGATTCAACCTGCCCCCCGCCGAAGCGACGCATCAGGTCATCTTCCAAAGAAAGATAGAAGCGCGATGAGCCGGGATCGCCCTGGCGGGCAGCACGGCCGCGCAGCTGGTTATCGATGCGGCGGGCTTCATGGCGCTCGGAACCAATAACGTGCAAGCCACCCAGCTCTTTTACACTTTCCATATCCTGCATGTATTGCAGGAAATTATTAATATCGGCCTCATAGATGCCAATCTGTTCTGGGTTAAGTGCAGTAAGCGACTGGCGACGCTCTTCATGACGTAGGTCATAGGGGTCAGCAATTCCAGCCCGGTGAAGCACACGGTTGACAGAGTCGATCACACCTTCAGCCAGCTCGCCCCCGAGCTTGATATCGACCCCACGGCCAGCCATGTTGGTGGCAATGGTGACGGCACCAAAAGCACCTGCCCCAGCGATGATCTGTGATTCCTCGGTGTGCTTGCGGGCGTTTAATACTTGATGGGCGATACCAGATTCAAGGTCAAATTTGAGACGACCGGCATCGGAAGGCGTCAGGTCGAGGATATTCAACAGGCGGGAGAGGTTTTCAGGGTCTTCGGGGTTGAAGGAGATACCCAGCTCGCGTGCCATCTTCCGCATCTCAGATATATTCAGCTGGTCCAGGGGGGCATTGAGGGGTACCAGTTCTTCGATGATGCGTCCATCTTCCTGGCGGTCGTTTGTCTCCAGCCAGACCTGCCGCAGGAGGGCTACCTGAGCCAGCTTGCGCAAAGGCTCAGCACGCAAGCGGGAGGAGAGGTGGTCGGAAAGCTCGACCGAGGTGGTGCCAACCAGCATGGGGCGTCCCATGGCATGGTAGCGCAGGATCTCGCTGGTGATGGCGCGGAACTTTACTTCCTCGGTGCGGTAGATAATATCGGGGAAGTCCTTGCGTTTGAAGTAGACCGGTTCTTTGGCATCATCGTCACGGCGGGAATAGTACTGATATTTGTAACCCTGGTCATCCTTGGCTTCCAGTTGGATGAGGTGTGCTTCATCCCTTGATGCCTGGTATTCCAGGTTGGTGGGGATGGCGATCACATCCAGCTTATAGATCTTGTCGAATTCTTCAGCTTCAGTCAGAGCAGTACCGGTCATGCCAGCCAGTTTCTCGTACATGCGGAAGTAGTTTTGGATGGTGATTGTGGCGTAGGTGACATTCTCTGCCTGGACACGCACACCTTCCTTAGCTTCCACTGCCTGGTGTAAGCCATCCGACCAGCGGCGACCAGGCATCAGGCGCCCAGTGAACTCATCCACAATGACCACTTTTCCGGTCTGGACGAGGTAGTCCTTGTTGCGCTTAAATAGGAATTGAGCGCGCAAGGCCTGCTCCAGGAAGCCCATCAGGCGGGCTTGTTCGGGAGTCACATCCTCCGGACGGTCTGGGTCACGCAGAGCCTGACCAAGTAGCTCCTCAATGTGGATTTCGCCGATCTCGGTCAGGGAGATATTCCGGTCACGCTCGTTGAGCTCATAATCCTCGGCTCTCAGCTGGCGGATAATCTGTGCCATATGCACGTATCTCTCAGCGTCATCCTGAGCTGGTCCGGAAATAATAAGTGGGGTACGGGCTTCATCGATAAGGATGTTATCCACCTCATCAACAATCGCGTAATAATGGCCACGTTGGACGCGCTCATCCAGGCGCATGGTCATGTTATCACGTAGGTAATCAAAGCCAAACTCTGAGTTGATGCCATAGGTGATATCGGCGGCGTATGCCTCTGCGCGTGGCACCAAATGCAATTGGTGCTGGTCTTCGTGGGGGGAGGACCTTTCCAGGTCCACAATGAATGCCTTCTTGCCATTCTCGGTGCGAGATGCCATCTGGAGCACACCTACACTGAGACCGAGGGCGTTGTAGATAGGTGACATCCAGCGGGCATCACGGCGGGCAAGGTAATCGTTCACGGTCACCAGGTGGGTGCCGCGCCCGGTGAGAGCATTCAGGTAGAGTGGCAGGGTAGCAACGAGGGTTTTACCTTCGCCAGTACGCATCTCAGCAATTCTTTTCTGGTGCAGTGCGATACCACCGATAAGCTGGACATCATAATGACGCTGACCGTTGGTGCGTTTGCTAGCCTCACGCACCGCCGCAAATGCTTCAGGTAGTAGGTCGTCGAGCGTTTCGCCTTCTGCAAGACGGGAGCGGAACTCAGCCGTCTTGGCAAATAAGCCTTCATCGCTCAGTGCTTCGAAGCTTGCCTCCAGGCTGTTGATCTGGTCGAGGATCTCGTTCGATCTGCTGATGGCTTTTTTATTGGGGTCACCACCGAAAAGAGTGACGAATTTCTTGAGCATAGATTCCCTTTCTGCGGGGGGATTATAGCATAGTTAGTTTAATGGAAATTGAGAGGCGTGAGGGTTTATTATTGCAGGTTCCAGTGTATGCAATATGAAGTGGTATCCGTGATCCAAAATCAAAACAATGTCATCAGTACCGATGAGAGATGGTTTGGCTATGTTGTAAGCCCCCACAGATTTGGAACGACTCTTAAAAGGCTGAGCATCTAGCTCCTAGATCTTTACCATAGCCACTGCGGCCTGAAAAGCCAAATAGGCTGCCAACATGTCATCAGAGGTGAAAGTCAGACGCCTGCCGTCCATTCGCTTGGAACCGGGGAATATAGCAGCCTGGTCTGCCTGGTCGGAACTGTTGAAGTCAATCGTGACGTGCACTGGAGAGGTAACTATAAATGGTTTGGGGGCTTTACCCGCCTTCAATCGCTTGACAGCCAGAGTGGCCGCATTTTGAATATGTTCTTGAGTGACAAGTGGGGGGAGACATTCGGCTGCCATGCGGCTGATGGCAGTCTTTACGACCACCGTCTCAATACTTCCGAGCAGCTCGGAGGCCTGTGCGCAGGCAGTTTGATCACCAGTAAGCATAAGCACGGGGACGTTGAAATGCCCGGCAACGGCACCGTTCAAGCCATACTCACCCACCAGGGCATTATTCAGCCACAGGTTTGCTATCCGCACGCTGGACCAGGTATGGTCGAGGATGGCATTCTGACTGCCCGCACGGGCGTGATAGCCCACGAAGAT
>Ga0315283_10000963_pt1 | contig 22280 bp, 15 predicted proteins | sample YL17G09_0_MG_FD_204541 | JGI IMG/M metagenome (GOLD analysis project Ga0315283, IMG submission 204541) | Sediment microbial communities from Yellowstone Lake, YNP, Wyoming, USA - YL17G09_0 | ecosystem: Environmental > Aquatic > Freshwater > Lake > Sediment | place: USA: Wyoming | collected...
GAGCCAATCATCAGGTGGGCCAGGATGTCCAGTGGCTTGTCGAAGTCGAGCAGGGCATTCAGCGAATAGCCATCGGTGTTCTTGGTCTGGTAACGGACTCGCACACGTTCGGTCAGCGCTGCGTCTGCCAGAAGGCGGCGGCGCAGGTCGAGCAGGCCATTGGCGATGCTGGGCGCCTCCTCCTGGAAGCGGGCAGCCGCATTCGCTGCACCCGTATCCAGTACCAGGCCATTGGGCAATACCAGGGTCAGCGATTGGAGGGTGTGATAGGCATTCTCCCCCACTCCGCAGCACATACCGCTGGAGTTGTTGGCCAAGATGCCTCCCAACATGGCTGCATCAATGGAAGCGGGGTCGGGACCGATGCGTCGTCCGTAGGGCTTGAGCACATTGTTAATGTAGCTTCCCACCACGCCTGGCTGGGCGCGCACCCGGGTACCACCGTCTTCAACTTGTACATTCCCCCAGTGGCGTGCAAGGACGACCAGGATACCGTTGCTGACGGACTGTCCCGAAAGACTGGTGCCGGCGGCGCGGAAGGTGAGTGGGATGCGGTTCCCCTGCGAGAACTGGAACAGACCGCGGATCTCGTCAATTGAGGCGGCCTGCACGACCGCCTGTGGGATGAGTCGGAAGTAGGAGGCATCGTTGGCAGACGCGTAAAGCTCGAGCGGACGCGTCAGGATGCGCTCTTCGGGAAGGATACTGACGAGTTTGGATTTCAAATCCATATCAAGCCGCCGTATTACCGCCATCCACCATCAGGATATGATTAGCCTGCAAAAAGATGCAGCGACCTCCAGCGAGCCGGATCTCTCCCACTAACTGCCCCCCAACGTCTGCATGAGTCCTGCGAAGATCAGGTCGGCGCTCTCCTGTGATAACACAGGAATCATGGCTCTGCCAATGCAAGAAGTGGCACCCGTGATGATGGCACTCTGGCTGGTTAGTATGTCCATGCATTCATCCGTTATTAATAGTGAAGTATACCATTCACCAATTTCGGCCACTTCTGGCTTCCCGGGCCTATCTATTGGTTGTAATTTGCTGAATCAATCCATTATCCAATTGGCGCTTTTTTGGTGGTTAATTTTGTTTCCGATTCACCCAATAGCTTGTCTGCAACTGTCCTCCAATTATATACTTATCGCAACTATTTGCGTTTCTACAAAGGAATCGCTTAGGACCGGCACTGACGTATAAACCCTTTAGGAAACGCCACAGCGGCATCGTTGGACACCTGATGGCTCAGATCCTGCTTTTCCTTATTGAGCTGTTGATTGGCGTGTTGGACATCACTTACTCACAACCCCAAATTGATTATGGACGCTCACAAAAAAACCGCCAGATATTCGGGTGTGAATTGAGAGAGGAGCTATGGAATGATTCCGGCCTGGCTCATAATCGCTTGGTCGCAGGTCCGAATCCTGCTGGGCCCACCTGAATACTACATATTCCAAAAAGGCAGTATGTAGTATTATTTTGCTTCCACTGATTTTATTGGCAGTCTGACCAATATGCGGTAGGATGTCTTTGTATTTTGTGGAGAGAAATAATATATATATGTTCGAGATTGTGCACCTCCGTTTTAACCAACTCACCCGTGAATGGGTGTTGGTCTCTCCCCAGTGTGATATCACTCCAGAAACCGCAGCCGCCCACCTGCGCAACCTGCCTGAACTCCACTACACCCAGAGATAACCATGCACCCTAAAGAGCTTGTTACCAGAACATTTCACCAAAGATTTGGCAAAGTCCCTGATCATCTGGCTCTTGCACCTGGCCGTGTAAACCTGCTGGGTGAGCATGTGGATTTTAATGATGGGTTTGTGCTACCGGCTGCCATCGACCGGGCAGCTTATATTGCCTTTTCCCCGGCGGATTCGGACTGCTCCACTCTTGTGGCCGTGGATTTTGCCGAGGAGTCAACATTTACCCCAGCGAGCATCCCCGCCAGGAACAACGCCAACGGAAACCCGCTCGTTGAGTGGGCGCGCTACCCTGCCGGGGTGGCATGGGCACTTGCAGAAGCCAACTTACCAGCTCCCGCGCTGAACGCTGTGTTTGCTTCGGATGTGCCTCGCGGTGCAGGGTTAAGTTCTTCTGCTTCAGTAGAGATGGCTTTTGCAATAGCTTGGTCGGAGCTGGGTGGTTGGGTCTTGCCTCCTTTGCAGCGCGCCCTGCTCGGCCAAAAAGCTGAAAACAAATATGTAGGTGTCAACTGCGGCATCATGGACCAATTTGCCTCGGCCTGTGGCGTTTCTGGTAATTTGCTCCTGCTCGATTGTCGTTCACTCGAATGGCAGGTCTTGCCCATTCCACAGGATGTTGCCATTGTGATCGCCGACACCTCGATCCGCCGGAAACTGACCACCAGCAGCTACAACGACCGCCGGCAAGCCTGCGAAGAGGCGGTCAAGATCCTGGGTCAATCCCTGCCGGGAATCCGGGCTCTCAGAGATGTCAGCGTGGATGATTTCAATCGATTGTGTAACCGGCTTCCGGCTTTGGTTGAAAAGCGTGCGCGCCACGTTGTTGAGGAAGTGGATCGCACACGGCGCGCCATACCGCTTCTGGAGCAGGGCAATATTATTGAATTTGGGGAGATTATGAAACAGTGTCATGCCAGCCTGCGGGATTTATATGAAGTCTCCATCCCAGAACTGAATGTGATGGTTGAGATTGCCGATAGCCTGCCTGGCTGTTACGGTGCGCGCCTGACCGGCGCCGGTTTTGGAGGTTGTACGGTGAATCTGGTGGAGAAATCCGAAGCTGAGTCATTTAGCGCACAATTGGCACTCCGCTACCAGTCCCAAACCGGCTTAATACCCGAAATCTACATCTGCCATGCTTCAGACGGTGCGAGGATGATCGGGTAAACACCCCGCTGGTTCTTCTCGTCATTTGTTATGCAATGACAGGTTGCTTGCCGCATCGATGAAACCCACCCTGCGCACTGACTGAAACGGATGGATCGAAGCCTGCGGAGGCCTGCTCGAGAATCACAAGCTGCTGATGCAAATATACGCAGATGTGACCGGGCGCGAGATTAAAGTCACCGCCTCGAAACAGACTCCCGCTCTCGGATCTGCCATGTTCGGCGCAGTAGCAGCGGGAAAAACCGCTGGAGGATACGACTCCTTCTACGCCGCCGCACAGACCATGGCGCATCTCAAAGATGAAATTTTTAAACCTATCCCCGAAAACCAGAAAGTCTACGAACTACTCTACGCCGAATACCTGCGGCTTCACAACTATTACGGCCGCGGTGAGAACAACGTGATGAAAACACTCAAGAAGATCAAGGCTGAGGCAAAGCATGCTACTTAACGATCTACGTATTATAGTCTGCCGCCTGTAGGAGGAACTTCCCCGTAATAATTTGGTGGCCTGGACGTCGGGTAATGTTTCAGCACGCGACCCAGGAACTAGTTTTGTGGTCATTAAACCGAGTGGCATCCGCTACGAAGACCTGACTCTCGAGAATATGGTTGTCGTGGACATGGATGGAAAGGTCGTTGAAGGGAAGCACAAGCCGTCCTCAGACACCTTTGCCCACGTCTACGTCTACCGCCACCGCCCGGATGTGAACGGTATGGTCCACACCCATTCGACATTCGCCACTGCATGGGCAGCGGCCGGCAAGCCAATCCCGCCAGTGCTGACGGCCATCTGCGACGAGTTCGGCGGGCCAATCGCGGTGGGAGCCTATGCCAAAATTGTCGGGGACGAGATCGGTCAGGAGATCATCCGCTCAATCGGGACCAATCCGGCTATTTTAATGAAGAACCACGGTGTTTTCACAATCGGGAAAACACCCGAAGCGGCCGTCAAGGCCGCCGTCATGGTTGAGGATGTAGCTCGGACTGTTTTCTACGCCTTGCAACTCGGTCAGCCGGACGAGATTTCTGCTGATGAAGTCGCCCGCGCCCATCGCCGCTATCTCGATGAGTACGGACAATCTCATTAAGAGTTATCCATTCAATACATTCTTCTCAAACGGAACAGATTGGCAAGTGGCAATGTCACCACCTATTTTCGCAAAGATAGTAGGCTATGGAAGCAGCGGAAAGAATCTAGCTCGAATTAAGAACAAGTGTGAGTCCGACCACAAACAACTTGCCCTGGGGTTGCAGCGGATTTTGGCCTTCTGATCTCTTAAGAACAGCAATTTCCCCTATCGGGTATGGAAGCATAGAAAATTACCACTAGATATAAGGGTGCTGAATTAGAGTAGAAGCAATGGAAATGAAGTCACCCGACTCGGGATTGCTTGGTCGCAGGTCCGACTCCTTCCGAGTCCGCTCTTATTGATTCTTTGGTAGATTATTCAGTTCTACTGGGGGATTGATCTTGATAAGAAGTTCTCCCTTGGCGATCTGGGTTTTGGGCTGAACGTTGACCGAGTCCACCACGCCAGCGCAGGCGGAGCGCATTTCCATTTGCATTTTCATCGATTCCAGCACCACCAGCACCTGCCCGGCTTCGACAGTCTCGCCCGGGGAAACATGTACGCTGATCACGATGCCCGAGATGGGTGCCGTCAGGCTTCCGCTGCTGGCTGTTTTGGCTTTATTCCCCCGGCGGCTGTGGCTACGCTCCACTCTTGCAATTGCATGCCGTCGGTCCGCGTTGAGTGTATATTGGCTGTTGCCCTGTGACTCGATGAAGATTTCGGTCTTACGTGTAACGCCGTTCAACAGATATTTGCCGCGTTCTTTCAAGGCCACCAGGGCGGCCTGCACAAGTTCGCCGTTGATTTTGTACTGTTGCCCGTTGATCTCAATCTGGTATTCATTTTTTCCAACCGTAACATAGTAGATACTCATGAGTACTCCCGAATTTATTTCCGCATTTGCTCGCGCCAGGCCTGCATCCGCCATTGATTGGACACACCTTGCAGAAACCTTTCTGGCTGGTTGGAACGCGCCTGCTCTTCAAGAAACGCCGCCGTGAGCGCCATGTCGCGCTCCAGTTCTTCGTCGCTTTCCGAAAGTACAGGCAAAAAAGTTTCCAGATAAGTGGTATTGGCGCTGGCTTGGATGAAACTGTCCGAGTCGATGATCTGGATCAGGAAGCCGATGTCGGTGCAAACTCCACCGATCTCGAATTCGCCTAATGCCCGGCGGAGCCTGCGGATGGCTGTTTGACGGTCTTCTCCCCAGCCGATCACTTTTGCGATCAGTGAGTCGTAATCAGACGTGACCGGCATGCCCGGATACAGGGCCGAATCGGTGCGGACCCCCGGCCCGCCCGCCTCTTTCAGGAGAGTTATTTCCCCGGTTGAAGGCATGAAACCATTGTCAGGGTCTTCAGCGATGACGCGCGCTTCAATGGCCGAGCCGCGCATTTTGATATCTTCCTGCCCATATTTGAATGGTTGTCCTTCGGCCAGTCTGAGCTGCGTGCCTACCAGGTCGATCCCGGTGACCATTTCAGTGACCGGGTGTTCCACCTGGATGCGCGGGTTTACTTCGATGAAGTAGCAGGAGCCGTCTTCACCGAGCAGGAATTCGATCGTACCCAGGCTGCGGTAGTTCAGCGCCAGACCCAGGTTGAAAGCCATTTCGTAAAGTTGATGACGCATGTCGGAGCTAAGGCTGGGGGCTGGTGATTCTTCAATTAATTTTTGCCGCCGCCGCTGGATGGAACACTCGCGTTCCCCCAGACATAAGATCCGCCCGAACCCATCCCCAATGATCTGGATCTCGATATGCCGGGCTTGTGGCACCAGCGGCTCGAAATAGACTGTGCCGTCACCGAAAGCGGCCTGGGCCTCGTGCCGGGCTGCCACCACCATCTGCTCCAATTCGTCACGCCTGCGCGCCAGGCGGATTCCACGTCCACCGCCTCCGGCCACGGCTTTAATCAGCACCGGGTATCTGATTTGCTCATGCAGGCTTTCTGGGATTTCGTCGGCAACGGGTTCGTCCGGTCCGGGCAGGATTGGCAGGCCCGCCTCGCGCGCCACCCGCCGGGCAACCAGTTTGTCCCCTGTCGAAGAAATCGTCTCGGGGCGCGGTCCGATAAAGATCAAACCGGCGTCTTCCACCGCTTGAGCAAAAATTGCGTTCTCGGACAAGAATCCGTAACCGGGATGGATCGCGTCGGCACCGGACTTTGTTGCAGCAGCCAGAATGCGTTCGATATTCAGATAACTATCGGCAGCTGGCGTGGGGCCGATAAACACGGATTCGTCCGCGTAACGGGTATGTAAAGCCTGCGCATCTGCTTCCGAATAAACCGCCACGCTTGGGAAGCCCAGTTCACGGCAGGCGCGCAGGACGCGAACAGCAATTTCACCCCGGTTGGCAACTAAGACTTTCATATGTCTGCCTCCTAGAGTGGGATGTTCCCGTGTTTGCGCGCCGGGGTTTCCTGACGTTTTTCACGCAAGCTTTCCAGGGCTGCAATCAAGCGCAAGCGGCTTTCAGCCGGGGGGATGATATCATCCAGATAGCCGCGTGAGGCGGCCAGGTATGGATTGGAAATTTCCGTGCGGTATTTGCGCATGTATTCGTCCATGATGACCTTCGGGTCGCTGGCGGCGTTGATCTCTTTGCGAAATACGATTTTTACCGCGCCTTCCGGTCCCATCACCGCGATCTCGGCCTGCGGCCAGGCCAGGTTATAGTCGCAGCGTAAGTGTTTGGAACTCATCACAATATAGGCTCCGCCGTAGGCTTTCCGCAGGACTATGGCAACTTTCGGGACGGTGGCCTCGGAATAGGCGTAAATCATTTTTGCACCATGCCGGATGATGCCGTCATGTTCCTGTTCGCTGCCAGGCAGGAATCCGGGTGTATCCACCAGCGTGACCAGGGGGAAGTGGAAAGCGTCACAGAAGCGGATGAAACGCGCCGCCTTGTCGGAAGCGTTGATGTCCAGCACCCCCGCCAGGTATCCAGGTTGGTTTGCAACGATCCCAACCGGGTAACCGTCCAGGCGGGCAAAACCGACTAGGATATTTTCGGCGTATTCCGGCTGGATCTCCAGGAATTCGCCTCCATCCACGATCGCCTCGATGACCGCATGCATATCGTAAGGGCGCTGTGGGTCGAGTGGGACAATTTGCTCAAGGTCCGGGATGAGACGGCGCGGGTCATCCGTGGATGGCTGGTGAGGTGGCGGTGTCAGGTTGTTGGGCGGCAGGTAGGAAAGCAGCCAGCGCAATTGTCCTAGCAAAGCCTCCTCATCGTCGGCGGTCAGGTGAGCCACACCGCTTTTCTTTCCATGGACTTCCGCACCGCCCAGCGAGTCAAAATCAACCTCTTCATGGGTCACTGCCTTCACAACCTCTGGGCCGGTTATGAACATATAGGCATTCTGGTTGACCATCAGGATGAAATCGTTGATCCCAGGCGAATAAACCGCCCCGCCTGCGCAAGGACCCATGATGACAGAAATCTGCGGGATGACGCCGGAAGCGCGCGTATTACGGTAAAAAATTTCGCCGTAGGATGCCAGCGAATCCACGCCTTCCTGGATACGTGCCCCGCCCGAGTCGTTCAGCCCGATTACCGGCGCGCCATTCTGGTAGGCCAGGTCCATCAATTGGGCGATTTTCCTTCCATGGGCTTCTCCCAAAGAACCACCCAAAATGGTGAAATCCTGGGCGAACACGTAGACCTGCCGCCCATCGACTTTGCCCCATCCGGTCACCACGCCATCCGTGGCCGGATGACTATTTTCCATGCCAAAGCCAATCGCGCGGTGCGAGACGTACAGGCCGGTTTCGGTGAATGTGCCGGGGTCCAGGAACATTTCGATCCGCTCACGGGCGGTCTTCTTGCCTTTGGCATGCTGTTTTTCGATCTGCGCCGCGCCGCCTCCTAAAAGCGCAGCCGAGTGGAGTTCATCCAGTTTCGCCTCAAATTCATTCTTCATAGTTTTTTCCTTGGATAGCGGTTACAGGCAAGCCAGCGCTCCCTTGAAGCCTTCCGCGGGATTGAGCATGGTTAAACGCTTGTTTTGAAAGATGTCATATTTTCCTTCGCCTTTTCGGCAGGCGGGAAAAACCTTCGCCAAATTATCTTTGGCAGGACTTGTAAAACCGGACCCGCAGGCTTTCAGAAGGGCTTCTTTGCACGTCCACAGCGTAAAGAAGCGTTCCAGTTTCCTATCAGTAGGCAATGCTTCGAGATCGGCAAGGTCATCCGCTGAAAGAAAAATCGATGCAGTGGCTTCCAGGTCGCTTATAGGGTGGATTTCTTCGATATCCACACCGACTTCGAAACCATTTGCAATTGCAAAAACCACCAACCCTCCGGAATGGGAAACGTTGAACGATAGTTTCGCCTTCAATCCGCCTGCCAACTCTGGTTTTCCGTGAGGACCATATGAGAATACCAATTGTTCCGGCCTGGATGCCAGGGTACGGCCTAACAGTGCACGCAGGATCCCGCGCGCCACGGTAAACCGGTCCGTGTTCCGGGAGCTGCGCAAACGTTTGGCGCGCAGGCGTTCGTCTTCGGACAGGAATCCCCACAAGGCATCCGGGTCTTCTTCATCCAGCCATGCCAGCCAGAGTTGGCATTTGCCAGCAGGTAGGACTTGTCGTTCAGGTAAATCGTTCCAGTGCCTGATCATCATTACAGGAGTGGCTCCATGGGATAATATTGTTCGAGTTCAGCCGGAAACTGCAGGCCCTGGAGTTTAAGGGTCTGTAGGCGGTACTGGCAAGCCGCGCCGGTCAGGATTTGAAGCGCCACATCGGCTACTCGCCGGTTTTCAGGTTCGGCGAGATACGTACCGCGCACCCAGTCGTTGAAACTACCCATGGCAGGGCCGCACCAGATCTGGTAGTCCATCTCGCGGCCTTTTTCGCCGCTATTAGACCAACGCGAGGCCAGTCCCAGGTACCAGCGGAAAATTAAGGCCATCTTGCGCTTGGGGTTGTTCTGGGCCCGATCGATCTGGGCGGGGTCGCGCTCGCTGAAGAACTTGACGGTATCCTGCCAGATGGATGCGATATCCCGTTTGAACACCTGCTTTTCCAGTTTCTCGCGCTCATCGGCTGGGATCTGGTCGATCGAATCGAAACGTGAATAGAGATCGTAGAGCTTCTGAGCGCGCATCGGGAATAGTGTGCCGTGCTTCAGCACCTGGACCTTAACGCCCATCTCGAACATATCCGCTGAGGGGGCCATCGCCACGTCGGCCATGCCGGCCTGCGCCAGCAGTTGGCGGGTGTGTTCGGATGCGCCGGCTTCAACGCAGGACTGGTTGACCGAACCGGTGACGATGTATGCAGCGCCCATCATGAACGCAGCCAGGGCTGAGGCTGAGGTGCTGATTCCACCGGCTGCCCCAACCCGCACGGGGACCGGGTAGTTGTATTTTGCCTGGATTTCATCCCGCAAGGCCAGCATTGTGGGTAGCAGGCAGACCAGCGGACGGTTGTCGGTATGACCGCCCGAATCGGCTTCGACGGTGATATCGTCGGCCATCGGGACTTGTTTGGCAAGTCCAGCCTGCTGCGGCGTGATGCGCCCTTCGCCGACCAGTTGTTCGAGGATGTTTTCCGGCGCCGGCTGCATGAATTTCGTGGCAACTTCGCGCCGGGACAGTTTGGCAATGACATGGTTGGCGATTTGTACCTCGCCGTCCCCAGACTGACTCAGTCCCGCCGCCCGGTAATACACAATACTGGGCGTCAGGTCGATGAAGGCTGAGGCCTCCACCACCCGGACACCGTGCTGGAGGTAAACTTCAACGGCGTTCCTTTCCAGTGCATCCTCGCTGGGACTGTGGATAAGATTGGCTGCATACGGACCGTCCGGCAAGGCAGCCTGGATGCTCTGGATGGCGGACTCCAACCGGGGGCGCGCCAGCCCAGCCGCCCCAAAGGAGGCCAGCAGACCGGCTTTGCCCAAAGCCACCACCATTTCAACAGAGGCGATCCCGTTCGCCATGGATCCGGAATAATAAGCGCAGCGCACCCGGTAGGTTTTCTTAAAACCGGCATCTCCCAGGTCTTCTATGGGGACTGCCGGGACACTTGTGATGAAGTTAGCACCGGCCTGCTTGCGAAAAGCCTGTTCTTCGCAATTGGCTGAGATCAGACCGATTTTTCCATCCTGCTCGATTACATACAGCGGACGGTTGATGGTGCGCAAAGCTGAGCCAATTGCGTGCGGTTCAAATGCAACCTGGCTAAAGTCCACAATCCCTGCCACCGGAGATTTTTTACGGTTAATGGTTAATTGCTTAGCAGAATTTTTCATTGCATTTTGGCTCATCAACAATCCTGTTCTTCCTCAATGGCAATTGCCAGGTTCCGCACCTCATAAATCCTGGAATCGTCCGCCCAGAGACTGGCATCACCTGTAAAAAGCTTCGTTCTTCCATTACATCGCGTTTTATGGAAATGGACTTCAACCTGCATTTGCTGATGGTGCTGTAACACTTGGCCGCGATAACTCCAGTTCATCTTCTGACCGGCGACTAAGACCGCGGCCGCAGGACCTTTTGACTGTTGCAGGGCAAAAACTTTCATTGCCTGGATAATTGCTTCTATCCCCAACGAGCCGGGCATCACCGGGTCTTCATGAAAATGACAGGCGTAAAACCAATCCTGAGGATGGTTCCTCCGGTTGGCATACACGTATCCCTCCTGGTGGTTGCCGACGGTGCTGTCTGTTACCGCACCGTCAAGCAAGTGGAGTTTCCCTTTCGGCAGGTTTTTTTCGAGTATGGTTTCTTCGACGGAAACAAGCCTGCTTTCCTGGCCTGCCTGTCTTAGCCAGGGCAGGACGGTTTTCCCGCCGTCCAGCCCGGCCTGGCCTGCCATTCCTTCGGCGGAGAAATATCCAAAGGAAGATTTTCCTTCGAAGAAAACTTCCCCGTCGCAATCCAATTCAAACGAGAAATGCTGGATGATCGTCGAACCATAATAAATGGTCTTGAGCAGCTCCGCCCGGGCGCGGACTGTTTTGCCGCGTGCATCCACCAGCCGGTGGAACACAGTCTCGCCATCCAGATTGCGGAAGTAATAATCAACCTCGGGAAAACGGAGCGGTGTTCCCAGGTATGCGGAGAGAAAACCGCATGGCTGCAATGCCACTTCGATACAGACTGAATAGGGCAGCTGACCGCGCGGTTCGCCATCAAAGTACCAGGCTTCTGCCGGAACGTCGTATTCCGCTGCAATGCTGGAAGTCTGGTCGAACTCTCCCTTTTGCCCCCGTATGGATAGGATGCGACTCATCAACAAGAGTTCGCTGTTTGGGATGCGCAAACTGCGGCGGCCTGCATAGACGGCATACTCCTGTCCAAGGCATTTCACAACGGAGCCGGTGGCGAACTCGTTCAGGTCATCCAGAGTGAACAGAGCGTGTGCAAACCCGGAATTGATCGAGCGGCAGGATTCCACCTCATTTTCGATGGTTCCCGCCAACTGATCCAGTCCTGCCTGGCGCATTTCCAGGAAGCGGTCGTGGACCTGCCCAACCTGCTGGGTATGCCCATCCCACCATTTCATGTAATTCTCGCGGATGTCTTCGGGGGTAAGTGGTTGCATGACGCTAATCCTGATAAAGCACGCTCAGATTCGTTGGGACATGCTGGGAAACCATTCGGGCCATAAGACGAAGGATGGAAGCGTGGTCGTCCACTCCCTTACGGTTAATCGAATAAGCCGCGTGTGGCTGACCCTGCAAGGTATCGTTGACCCAGCGGGCGCAATTACTGCCTGCGCCCAGTTCGATGAAAATACGTGCCCCGTCGCTATAGGCCAGATTTATCAACCGTGGGAAATCCAGGCAATGGCATAACTCTTGGGCGATGCGTTGAGCTATGGTTTGCCGGTCGATCGGCATTGGTCCGTAGGTGGCGGCAGAATACAGGGTCATGCCGGGTTGGCCCATAACCGGAACGGAATGCAGTTTGGTTAGCATGTCGTTCTCGGAATGGATCGGCTCGCAATGGATGGCGTAATTGAACGGCGCCTGGATCGACTTGCATTTCAGCCTGTCGATTATTCTCCGGCATCCGGCAGGGTCTCCGCCGATAACCACCTGGCGGGGTGTGTTGATATGGGTCAAATAAACGTGCGGTTCATCCGGCAGGACATCTCTGACCTTCTCCGGCCCAATCATCAACAGGTAGTTCACCCACAGCGCCTCGTGCGGGTTGCTTTCGCTCCGGGGGGGCAGGTTCCAAAACTCGCGCACCGCGTTTTGAGGTCCGGTAAGACGCGTACGGAAAAGTGGGGACTCTCTCAAAGCTTTGCTGGTCCCGTCGGCCTCCGTCCACACCCGGCTGGCAAACATCATACTGACTTCACCCAGGCTGTAGCCGAATGCGCTTGCCGGATGGATTTCGAAAACGTTCCGAAGTACATCGGTAAACAAGACTGCCAGGCAGCTTCCCGAAATGAGCATCGTGATCGGATCGGCAGTCAATTGGGCTTCAATGGTTGCCAAGTCAACCGATGTTAGTGCGGTCATGCTCCTGGGGTACAACAGCCGTTCGTTAAGCAAATCGCCAATATCGCCGGTGAGCCCGGAGATGTGGTCGTAAAGACTCGGGAATAGATGGAATAGGTCGCGCCCGACGCCGGGGTAGGAATTGAACGCGCCGGGGTAGACAAAAGACACCTTGCCGTCTTTACCCAGCGGCCGCGGCGTGAAAAAACTCCCCAGCGGAGTTTGCCAGTCCGACTGCTTCTCAAAGGCGATTGGGATGCCTTTGACGGCAAAACCAATCTCACGCAGAAGTTCGTCGCTGGTTTGACCGAGCAGGCAGGCTGTGTGTTCTGCCGTTGGTTTCTCCACAAGGTACTGCCGATATGCGTCCTGCGCGGCTCCGCCCAGGCCTGACCCGGACATAAGCTTCGATTGCAGGACATTCATCTTTCCGAGCAATTGGTTGACTGAACTGGCAGTGAGCGGGAATAGGCGCAAAGCCTCCAGCTTCGGCGCTGCGACGTAATGTGGAGCAACCCAGGCTGCGTCACAGAAAAGGATATGCGTAAAACCGCCGTCCGTTGTCAGGATATTCAGGCCGGCATGGCGCTTCTCCAGGCTGGATGGGATAAACCAGGTACGCGACTCGGCTGGAACGTAGAATGGCGAATGCAGCCAGGCTTCCGGCTGGGCTGGTCCGCCCCAGCCAGGGACACCCGGGATGACGCGCTGCGAGAGACACCATGCGGTTTTCACCACCCCCAGCAGGCCTGCCAGACTGTCGCCAAGAGCACAGGTCAACTCTAGTTGCGGGCCAAATGCGTCCAGCAGCCCGGCTGCCTCTTCGATTTGGATTCCCGCACCAGTCAAAGTGGCCACCTCGATCAATCCGATTGACTCAGGCCGAACGCCGGAGGCCCGCTGTGCCTCCTGCAAAACCCCGGAGATGGCCGCCGCGCTCGAAGGACTGGCCGTTTCGGCGGCACCTGTCACCCGCGCGTAGATCGACCTGGAATTATCCAGTGCAGATTTATATTCTGCCACCAGAAGTGCACAAACGGCCTGGGGCTCATCCTGGACTTCGATCAGCAGGGCAACCTCCTCGCCGCCGCTCTCGAACCAGTCTGAGGCCATTGCCATGGCAGACGAAACCCCCGAAGATTCCTGAACCCGGCAACCGATCCCGTTATCCTGCAGGATCCGAACAATGGATGGTGATAGGCTGACGACCGGCACCTGCCCGATTTTCAGACGCGCTTCCCCGCATACCTGCCGGACCGATTGAACGGCTGCGGCTTCGAGAGTTAACGTCTCATCGAATTGACCGCTCACCGGCAAGCTGCGATAGACAAGCCTGCCGAACTCGTCATTGCCCCCCCCACCCGGAACGACAACTGACATACCGACAATTGCCAGGTTGGAAATTTGATCTAGGCGCAGGATCATTTTTCACCGGCTGGTACAGGCGCAGGATCTCCCCTGGTAAACCGTTTCAGCGCCGGGCTGATCGTACCTTGAAGACCCGTGAATTTGGCAAGGATCGCACCCTGGGGTTCGGTAACGATAATATCTGCAACGACCGATGTCTGGTTATGGGAGACGATTTTCATATCTACGAGACTTAAAACACCGAAAGGAATTGCCCGGAATTGCTCCAACCTGACGAGGTGTGACGGCAGGCAAGGTGCCTGGTAGTAACGTTGTGCCCAGATGAGCAGGGATTGCACGATCGCATCATACACAAAAGGATTGTAGGTCTGTAATGGGAACTGTCCCTGCTGGTCAGGAGGAATGGCCTGAAGCAGGCACTCCAGGACCAATCGGTCTTCGCCCAGGCTGGCGACGCGCTGCACGCCCTGGAATGATGGTCCGTGGAAAAGGGTGCCATCCTCGTAAAGGGCTTTGCCCAGAATACCTTCGTTAGCCCCGCCAGACGGCTGTAGATCCACATGATGAGTGGTCGTTGGCGGCGTTTCCCGCAGTAATGTGACATTCAGGCTGTAATGGTACAGGGGACGGCCGTTTTTGTTCTTGCTCCATATGCGGGCAGCGAACTTTACCTTTTCTCCTGGAACTTTTTCGATTTCATTTAGTTCGAGAATATGCTCGTGCGCCAGGTTTTCATCGAAGACGATCCCCTTCAACACTTTGAAATCTTCAAGCTGGTAGAAAGTGAACCCGGGGAATAATTGTTCACAAACACTGGCTATCCAGGATGCGGCGCAGGTTGCAGGCAGCACCGGATATGACCCGATTTGATGGTCGAGCAGAAACGGATTGGCGTCCAGGCTGAGATGACGGTGGATCTCGAATTTCTGTAATTCACCGGAAATATCGCTGGGAGCGCGCGTAGGTAGCTGGCCCACCACAATCTGCACAGGTTGGTCATCCACTGTATGGCTGGAGGTGATTTCTTTCACCAATAATTCAGCTCCCGCCTCGGTTGGGATGACGGTCATATCGCGTTCGGCGAAGGCGCGTTTGAGTTCAGGTGTAACCATCCCGGAATCCCACGGGCCCCAGTCAATGGACACGACATGACAGGTCGGGTTATCCCGTTTGATCTGGTAGGCGGCTTTGTTGAGCACTTCGTTAGCCATGGCATAATCCGCTTGGCCGATATTTCCGAAGAAGCCAACCACGGACGAAAACAGTACTAAAAAGTCGAGCTGCCCGGCCGGAGCGACCTCCAGCAGGTTGCGCAAACCATCTACTTTAGGCATAAAAACCGTCTCGAAATCCCGGATGGTTTTCTTCTCGATTCTCCGATCCGACAGAGTGCCGGCGCCGTGAATAATGCCGTTAATATTTCCGAGCCGCTGGACGGATCCAGCCAGTTCCTTTTGTAACGTCTGCACAGGCGCGGTAACGTCCAGGTTCAAATATTCCACAATCGCCCCGGTCTGACGTATCGCCAGGAGTGTGGTTTCGACTTCCTGTTGAGCGCGCACCTGGCGAAATATTTTCTCAACAGCCTGCGGGGTGGCTTTTTTGCCTTCGACCGTAAGTTGGGTCATCGCACGGCGCTTTAGTTCGGCATCCTCAGGGCAGTCCAGCGCCCATTCCGGAAGCGGGTCATTAACGGGAGTGCGTCCCATCAGGATGAATTTGCAGGGGGTGTGATGAGCAAGTTTAATAACGCACTGGGCAGTAATGCCCCTGGCTCCGCCGCTCACCAGGACGACCGTATCCGGGGTGATTAATGTTCTTCCAACCATGGTGTCTAGTTCTCCGATTCAGGCTGTTCAACCACCAGGGTAAAACGGCCCTTATTGCTGTAACCGACTTCGCTGATCAACCGGTTCGGGTCATAGAGTTCTGCCATAATGTGTTCGACCGCCATCGCTAAATTGACATCAGGGGATAGATCGATTGCTCGGCAGAAGACCTTGTCCCATTCCAGGTTTAGGGTTTTTACCAGGCCAAACAGGCTCCCGCTGACCGGTTCAAAATATCCGGAGGTTGTCAGGCCGAATTCTCCATCCATATGTGTGACGGTGACAAATGCGGCGTAATTCACCTGGGCGGATTCGGTCAGGTTTTTCATCAGATATTTTGCAACCAGGAAAGCGGTACGCGCGATCGTTTCCTCGTTCTCCGGGAACGACTCATCCGATGTACCCGGCGGATCCAGATGAATATACATGCCCGCAAGACCATATTCCTGTTGAAGGCTTGCCAGGGTGTTCTGAATCCCGGTTTCGGTTAAGTCCTCCATGAGGACACGTCGGATGTTCTTGGGCATTGGTTTCTGGTCACCGACCAGGGAATTGGCCAGCCCCAACACAACAACTTTGATACCCTGCCCGGAGAGCGCAGTAGCCAGGGCTGGGGTCAGGTCGGTGCCACCGTCCATCAAGATACAGGTGCGGTCTTTGGGAAAAACCATGTCCAGGTGGTCTGGAGACGGAAGGAATTTCAGTGCCACGACTCCGCGCGGCAGGCTCTGGACTGAGCCTGATGAATTATTGTCAGGTTCTTTCATAACCGTTTGGGTCTGCGGCGCGAGCGGTTCCCCTGCCGGCGTAACCGAGGTCAGGTATTCTGTGATCTGGTTGAGCGTGTGTAGTTCAGCCAGCGCGGTCGTATCGGCTTTTGGCAGTTCAGGGAAGCGGGTTTGCAGTGCGCCTAATATTTCGACTCGCTTGATTGAGTCGATTCCAAGGTCGGCTTCCATGTCCATGCCGGGATCGAGCATTTCGGTGGGATAGCCGGTCTTCTCGCTGACAATCTCCAGCAGAGCCTGTCTTACGGTTTCCACGTCAACGCCCGCTGGGGCAGGAAATGGTGCCGTCCCTGCCGCAGCTGCCTTATCCGCCGGTATCAATACCGGTACAGTAACCTGCGCTGCCGGGGCGGATGCCACCATGTGGTCAACGATCTGTCCAAGAGTGCGCATTTCGGAAAGAACGACAGTATCCGCCTTGGGCAGCTCCGGGTAACGCGTCTGCATGGCGCCGAGGATTTCGACCCGCTTGATCGAGTCAATCCCCAGGTCGGCTTCCATGTCCATGCCCAGTTCGAGCATTTCGGTTGGATATCCGGTCTTCTCACAGACGATCTCAAGCAGGGATTGGGTCAGGATTTCAAGGCTGATAGCCGGGGTTGCTCCAGCCGGGACCGCAGGTTCTGAAACGGCAGCCGATTCCACCGGGGATTGTCCATTCCCGCTTAATTGAGTGTCAGCCGGTCCCGGTAAAGAAGAGGCGATGGGCTGAGCCTCGATCGGTTTGCTGACCACCAGAGCCACTGGCACCCCCCTTGGGATATTCTGCACCTGCATCAGGCTGTTGATCAGTTCCGCCTGGTTGTGCAAATACTGTTCATGCACGCGCAGCGTCTCGGCCTGGTGCTGATGGAACTGCGCCATACTGCGGTCAAGGGTTTGCAGCGCGGTATTGATTTGCTCCAACGTTTGTTGGGATGGATTACCGGAGAGCAGGTCAAGCTCCTGTTTAGTGATTTGGCTGAACAGGCGGGTATATTCGCCGTCATTCGATAGGAATTGGTTGTGGGATTTCAACGTTTCATCCTGCCATTTCTGAAGCCGGTCCGCCATCTGATCTGTTCCAATCTGGTTAACTGTCTGGGCAGACCCGGCGGCCGTGCCTGGGGACTGAAGCTGCCCGACTGCTGGCGAGGCGGTCTTCGGTTCTGGCCGGGCAGCAACCAGGTCCAGGGTGTCCTTTTGCGCCACAGCGATTTCAAAGGTGCTGCGCGTCTTGTCTGTCAGGTAAAGCCCGCCGTTCAACATAACGCTGATGACCGATTTCTTCGCCTCAACAAACGGTTTGGGCGGCAAGGCGTAAGCATCATACTCACGCAAGTCCAGGCCGAGGACGCACAGTTGGGCAACGGCTTCGCGGAACTGGCGGTCGCTGTCCTTTTTGGCGTTCGGATTCAAAGCCACCGCGAAATGGGGCTTGCCTTCCAGAATATTCTTCACCAGGTTGGTGAGCACGTTTTTGGGGCCAAACTCGACAAAGATGCTGCCGCCGTTGGCGTAAATGGCTTCGATCTCGTCTTTGAAGCGCACCGGCTTCAGAATGTGCTCGGTCAGGCTCTGGCGGATCTGTTCGGGGTCAGAGGCGTGCACCTGCCCCGTGCTGTTCGAATAGACGGGGATACCGGGCTGGTTAAACTTCACCTTCTTGACCGCCTCGGCAAACGGCTTCTGGGCATGGCCGACCAAAGCCGTGTGGAAGGCCGCCGACACGGGCAGCGAAATGACCGAATATCCCTTTTCAACCAAAACTTTCTGTACGGCGGCAATGGCAGGTTTGGCTCCGGCCAGCACCACCTGGTTGGTGGAATTCCAATTTGCCAGTGTGATTTCGGGGAAGGATTTTAATTCCTCTTGCAGCAACGCAACATCCCCCTTGACGGCCAGCATTGTCCCGGCGTCAAAATCAGGATCGGCGGGCGGTGCCATGGCTTTGCCGCGCGCTTTTGCCAGGGAGAAGAAGGCGTCACCGTTGTAAACACCTGCCGCCCACAAGGCAGTCAGTTCGCCGAAGCTGTGACCGGCGGTGAAGTTGGCTTTGAATCCGGCCTGCTGCAATAATTTGTACAACCCGACGCTCAACGTCCCGATCGCGGGCTGGGCATGCTCGGTGCGGGTCAGGATGTTGGACAGTGATTCCTTCAGACTGCTGTCGAAAGCAGGGATGGGATAGACCACGCTCGAAAGCGGAGGCAATCCATCCGCGTCGAAGGCTGCATCCATGTCGGCAAAAGCCTGCCGCATCGGCGGGAAACTGACCGCCAGTTCCCGGCCCATGTCCAAGTACTGCGAACCCTGGCCGGGGAAGAGGGCTACCAGTTTGCCTTGCGGGTCCAGCCCGCCCTGGCGATAATACACTCCCGCAGGATGTTCGGCATTTTCCTGGGCTGCTTTGGCCTTGATAAGTTCCACAGCCGCGGCAAGCTGACTCACGGCCTCGTCCTCATTGGCGGCCACGAAACCCACCCGGGCATCGCTTTGCGGAACCGCCTTGGCGGCCCAGGCTGACGCCAGGTTTACAAATTCCTGCTTTGCCTGCGATCCCATTAGTTTTTCAGACCATTCCTGGCAGACAGCCAGTAGTCCTTCCGGGGTCGGGGCGGAGAGCAGGACAACTTTCGCAGTGGAATGCAGGCGATAAGTTCCGGTTTGCTCGCTCTCATTCTCTTCCAGAGCCACGTGGAAATTGGTCCCGCCAAAACCAAAAGAACTGACACCCGCGCGGCGGGCATGCTTGGCCGGTTTTGTCCATGGGCGGATCTCGGTATTCAGATAGAAAGGGCTTTTCTCTATTTCGAGTTTTGGATTGGGTGTATTGACGTGGATGGTGGCCGGTAAAACCTTGTGATACAAAGCCAGGGAAACCTTGATCAGGCTGGCAACCCCCGCAGCCGCCTTGGTATGTGCAATTTGAGATTTCACACTGCCCAATGCGATCGTTTGCTTGTTGGGATTATTTTCAGAGAATACTTCAGTCAACCCCTGGAACTCTGCCGGATCACCGGCCATCGTACCGGTCCCGTGCGCTTCGATTAGCCCGACGGTTGCCGGGCTGTAACCGGCTTCGGCATACGCGCGCCGCATGGCCAGGGACTGCCCGGCCGGACGCGGTGCATAGATGGACTTGAAGCGCCCGTCGCTCGAAGTGCCAATCCCTTTGATGACCGCGTAGATCCGGTCATTGTCGCGCCGGGCATCGGCCAGACGTTTCAACAGCACCATGCCGATTCCCTCCCCCACCATCATGCCGTCTGAATCCTTATCGAAAGGACTGGGGTTCTGGCTCTTGGAGAAAGCCGGGGTTTTGCTGAAACACATATACGCGCCGATCGAATTGTCCAGGTCAACACCGCCAGTGATCATCATTTCGGCGCGGCCCTCAATGAGTTCGCTGGCGGCCATATGGATGGCTGCCAGCGAACTGGCACAGGCTGCATCGACCACGCAGTTCGTCCCGCCCAGGTCAAACCGGTTGGCGATCCGTCCGGAAACGACATTCCCGATCGAGCCGGGGAATGTATTCTCTTCCCAGCCTGGATAGGCTAATTTAATTTTTCCGATAATCTTGTGGGTGTCTTCCGCCGAAATCCCGTAACTGCGTAAGACTTTCTCCCAGACTGGATATTGGAGACGCGCCATCAACGGAATTACCAGCTTGCTGCCAATGCCCACAAACCCGAGGATCACGCCCACATTTTCCCGCTCGAACTCCCTTCCTTCTCCGTAACCGGCATCTTCAAGGCAATCCTTGGCAACCACAAGCGACAATAACTGGGTGACATCGGTCGCTTCCAGAATGTTCGGCGGCAAGCCAAATTCAGCCGGATCGAATTGAATATCTGGGACAAAGGCACCCCGTTTGCAGTATGTTTTGTCGGGGGCGGTCGGGTTCGGGTCGTAATATTCGTCGATCTTCCAACGCGATGCCGGGATATCCACTATTGCATCCACTTTGTTGAGGATATTGTCCCAATACTCCTGAAGGTTATGTGCCTGGGGAAGGATTGATGACATTCCGATAACGGCCAGCGGGGTGGTCTGAAGTTTTTGTTCCAGAACCGGTTGTGTGCTTTTCGAGGTAGCCTTCATAGGTATAGATCTCCAATGCAGATAAGAACTTCTGCCTTTTTGATAAGAGTTGACTAGACAGGTTGTTGTTGTCCGGGGATTGTATGTCTTTATAACTCTCTCGGTTGGGTTTAGTTGCGGGAAAGCAGGTGGCTCTAATGCATGTCTAAGCAGCATTACGCGCTGGAGAATCTTGTGAGTTTTGTAACCTTTGTTTCCCCGGTCACGGTTTGCATAAACTTGGGATTTGAGGATCGCCAAAAAAAACAGCCCACCGGTGTCAACCAATAGGCGGTTATACGCTAATTAAATCAGGTAGCCTGGATGATGTCAGTCATACCGGGCTTGAGTATGGAAGTGGACGCACACGAAGCGGCTGGTCCGGACGACAACTTATTTGGAATGATTTGCCGCTACCAGGAGGCAAACAACTTCTATCCCTCTGCGATTGGTGGCAATGGTTATGCGGGCATTACGAAGCGAACCGGAGGGCAGGTTTTAGTTATTTCCAACCCATTACTCACTCGCTCACCAGCCGTGATAAGGGGTCAGGAGAGCAACCATCTAAGAGCCATTTGTCAGGGCAACAAGTTGAGTCTCTATGTCAACGACCAACTGGTAGCACAAGCTACCGAAAATGATTTTCAGGGCGGGGATGTAGGCCTACTCGCTTCGGCGGGCAATCAAGCCGGTGTAGAAATTCATTTTACCAATTTTGAGCTTCCCCGCCCGTCCTCCCCCAAATCCGGGCTGGGATGTTCACATGGTTTCAAAAATTCAGTCTTTTTTTCCTCCCGGTTTCTGTGGAAGCTCCGATAATCCTTCTTATTTGGAGGCTTTGGCCAGGATGGCTTGAATCCCCTTCTTTTTGTCAGGAGCCAGGGGTTCAGGTTGATGTTCCGCCAGGATCTTCTTCACGCGGGCGTTCAATCTCTCACCCAGGGTGGTTCCGCCGTCTTCCAGCCATTTCTGCCGGCGATTGCGATCGAGAAGCCCCGGGAACCAGAATTCGCGATAATGATCCCGGGTGGTCTTTGACTTCAGGTAACTGCCGCCCGGGCCGATCTTATGGATCTCATCCACCATCAAGGTGCTTGCATTGACTTCGATCCCCTTAAAGAGATTGTCTGCCATGCCGATCAGTTCATCGGTAAGCACGATCATCTCATAAGAAGTGGTCAAACCGCTTTCCATATACCCGACATCATGGATTAGGTTTCCGCCTGAAAGCTTTGCCATAATGACCGAAAGCGTGGCCTCCACGGCAGCCTGCTCGTCCAGCACCTTGGCGTCCGAACAACCGGCATACCCCCAGGTTGGCAGGCCATACCAGCGTCCCAGGTCGGCGATCGCGGCCTTGGTCTGCTGGAATTCCGGGGAGCCATAGCAGATCTGCATCGCGCTCATATCCATATGGTGGATGCCGGCTCCGAACACGAACGGTGCTCCCGGCCTTTTTAATTGATGCACGACCAGGCTGCTCAGGATTTCAGCCAGGGCCACCACCAGCCCCCCGGCCAGCGTGATCGGCACCACGGCTCCCATCTGCGGTCCAGGGGAATGTACCACCGGCAGTTCGTATTCCGCCATCAGCAATAACTTGTCCACCGCAGTCTCAGTCTGCTGCAATGGCGAGGAGGGTTCTGAATACAGCAGGATATGCTGCTGCTCGCGCAGCGCCTCGTAACCGCCGGCGACTACTGCAGCCATGTCAATGGCTCGTTGGCAGCTGGCCTTGTCATTGGTCACGAAGACGATTGGCTTGGTTGTATCCTCCAGCATATGCAGCATCTGGACATCGT
>Ga0315283_10000966_pt1 | contig 22253 bp, 44 predicted proteins | sample YL17G09_0_MG_FD_204541 | JGI IMG/M metagenome (GOLD analysis project Ga0315283, IMG submission 204541) | Sediment microbial communities from Yellowstone Lake, YNP, Wyoming, USA - YL17G09_0 | ecosystem: Environmental > Aquatic > Freshwater > Lake > Sediment | place: USA: Wyoming | collected...
TTGAACCTGTGATTTACCTTAAGATCACTCTGCCCAACGGCATCGAGAAATACTGTAAGACCGTGTCACAAGCGGCACGTTTTTATGCAGACGAAATGACCCGGCGCAGTTGCGGATATGTGTCTGGGCTACATGAGCGAGTTTGATGTCGCCGACATGGCCGGCTCCGAAACGCCATCAAAGCCCTTGAATCGTAAGGGAAAATTGACTCAAATGAGTCCTTGACTTTTCGGTTAACCTGCGCTATAATAGCTGTATAGTAAATAAAGAAAGCGAAACGAAAATGACAAACCGTATCCGCGTAATGACCAAGCAATGCAAGCGCCATGGCAAAGTGTACCCGGCTTCGCCCACCCAGTATTCTGTTGAATGCACGGGAGTATCCAAGTCTGGCTACAATGGCATCACAGTTTTCAAAGACGAGCGTGACGGCACCACGGTGCAGGGCACGTCGTTCGTAGTTGGCGACACCGCAGAATACGGCTCCTACAATCTGTCCTACACTGGCGATATCGTCAAAATCTCGGACAAGTGTGTAACGATCGTGGCCTGGCCCGGTACGCGCAACGCCCAAATCCACCGCCTCAGCATGAATGAGTTCTGCTGGCGCAATCATACTTTCAACGCGGAAAAAACTGCGGCTCGTAATGCCGAAGAAATGATGTACATCTAATATGACAAATATCAGCGCACAAAACGCAGAATGGCTCGCCAATCGCCCGATGTGGCAGGTTGACAAGCAAGACGCAAAACTTTTGAAGCACCCGACGCGCTGGCTGGCCAGCACTCGTGCATGGGCCGCTGAATATACGCGGTACCGCAGCTACGGCTGGCTCACTCAATCCGCGTTGAGCAACATCAAGCACAACGAAGAAATTCAAAACTCGAAAGCGAAGCGCAAATGAAAAAGATCAACATATTCGTTGCTCGCTCTTGCTACAATCGTCGATATTTTGCCTTCGCTTGTTCGACTGAGGCGTCAACGTGCAAGGAAGCCAAAGAATCGTTTTACTTTGCCAGGTATCCAAAATATTCACGCGCCGATATCAAGGTGAAATTTGCTAAGGAAGCGAAATGAAAAAAATATTTTCTGAGGGTACATTGTGGGCGATGTTCGCATTGACTCATGTGATTGTGCTGGCGTGTCCCAATGAGCTGAGCGCGACAATTGGCGTCAATTGGTGGGCGCTGAGCTCAAGTCCAGGCTTCTATTTTCCGTGAGACAGACTATGAATTATTGCGCATCGGGGATCGTAACTGCGCTATGCGGCGCCGTGTATGGAGGCATAGCCCTTAATTATGGAGTTGGCGCCCTGTTTCTCGGGCTGTATTGGTGGGCGATTACGTCGACGACTATGATGTGGTTCCCCTCTTGCCCCGTGGAAAAATAGTCCTTGACTTTTCACCGAATATGTAGTATAATGCTTTTACACTAACAAAACGGAGAAGTAACCATGTTTTTCTTGACCTCATTGATGACCCAATTGTCCACCATGCCGTTGCCGAAGTTGCGCGATGTTGCAGATGCCGACTACGGCCTGGTGAAGTCCGACACCAAAGGCATGACGAAAGACGAGTTGCTGGATCAGATCGAATCGATCGAGCAGACCAACTGTTTTAAGTAAACGTCGTGATGAATGGAAAGTCCCGCTTGCGCCCATCGAGGTGGGTGGGGCGGGACCAACCATTTTAGGAGAGTACCGTGAAAGAGCACCACCAAGAACACAAGCATAAAAGATTTTACATCTATCGTCATGTAAAGGGCGAGCAGGTGAAATATATTGACGGCCTGGGCAATTGGGTCGACAACTTCTTTCACGCTAATCTGGACGTAGACTTTGATTACGTTCAGCGGTTTGCTCGAAGACATGCTCGAACAGACACAGATTGCCGGGAGGCAATTGTGGCGATCGGTTGCGTTGATGTTGCAGTTGACGGACTGTTTTTTCCAGTCGTTAGCAAATAAATTGGCAAGGAAATAAAATGAGACAAATGGCAACAATCCAAAAAATTCTTGACATCCAGCCCATCGAGGGCGCGGATGCCATTGACGTCGCAACTATCAATTCCTGGAAAGTTGTAGTCAAAAAAGGCGAGTTCAGTGTTGGTCAGCTTGTGATCTATTTTGAGATTGACTCGTTCATTCCAACTACGCTGGCGCCATTCCTCACCAAGTCTGGTCACTATCCCAAAGTCTACAACGAAGTTGAAGGCGAACGTTTGCGCACGATCAAACTCCGCGGGCAAGTTTCCCAGGGGCTGATTCTGCCGTGTCTGGGCGCGCCTTACAGTGCGTCTATTATCAGCAAAAATGAAGGCGACGATGTTTCTGAAGAACTCGGCGTAGTTAAATACGACCCGCCTCTGTCAGCTAATTTGGCTGGTGTTGCGCGTGGCAATTTCCCAAGCTCAGTGCCAAAGACTGACGAAGAACGTGTTCAAAATTTGACGCGGCGATGGCCTACGTTGCGCGACCTTAGCTATGAAGTAACAGAAAAAATGGAAGGTTGCTCGATGACTGTGGGCATCGTCGACGACGAGTTCGTCGTGTGCAGCCGCAACCTGAGCTTGAAAGACACCGAGGGCAACACGCTCTGGGAAGTGGCTCGCAAATATAACATCGAAGACCAAATGCGAGCAGCAGAGATGAAGAATCTCGTGTTCCAGGGCGAGTGTGTTGGAGAGGGCATTCAAGGAAATTACTACGATTTGACAGGTCACGATTTCTACGTGTTTAGGATCTTTGACGTTGACCTGCAGACATACCTGCCAACATCCGTGCGCCAAGAAATCTGCACATTGATGAAACTGAAGCACGTCCCGATCCTGCCGCAGATCGTAATGAGCGGTTGGGAAGTCGACGAAGTTTTGATGGCAGCAGACGGACCATCAGTTATCAATCCAGCCAAGGCGCGCGAAGGTCTCGTGTTCAAAGAAATCGACGGGCAAGAGCATTGGAAAGCAGTGAGCAACAAATATTTGCTCAGGGCAGATAGCCGAACCGCTTGACATTTCGGCATGGATAGCGTATTATAAGGAACAATATGAGCAGAATACAATTTACATTCCACGCCGACTTACCAGACTGGCTTACTCGGTTTCGGTGGAAAAACGTTAAAGGTTACTTCGCGTATCAGCTGAAGCCTTATCGTTGTGTAGACTGCCAGAAGAAAATGCCATTCGAGCATTTCTCAGTTGATTGCACCGACGTCACATTTCCGATGAGGACTAGGCTTATGGTCGAATACTCAACGGAGTGTGTCTGTCCTTCTTGTCTGCAAAAAAGAATCAAGGCGGCGGCGGCAGCAAAACCAAACTTTGTGACGACGCAAGAGAGCGAAAGCTTCAATGTCTCAGAGCATTGTGACGTATGCGATCAAGATAAGAAAGCATACAAGTGGATTAAAATGTCGGATAGTCCTATCGACAATGTCCGCTTCTGCATTAACGCATGGAATCATGACCATATCTGCCTTGATTGTGCCCACCAAGCACTTGAGTTGGGGGCAATGAAACCAGGCATTTACGATTATTATCAGGAGAGGGCATGGCCAATAAATGGTCGCGGTCTCCCAGTTGAAAACGGGAAAGTCATCTTTCCCAAACACTAATCAGGAAAAATAAAATGTCAAAAAACTATGGACTAAAATTTACAAAGGGCGGGCGCGTAAGCAACAGCGAGTGGGTCTACGATCGCGAAAAAGAAGAAGGCGAATACGTCAGCACTGATATCACCGACAATACGGCCTGGCTGCATCGTCGCACCAAAGATGTTGAATTCGCCGACGATGTTACGCTCAATGATGTGTTTGAATTTGTTGCCCGCGATGTCGATGTTGCCGATATTATCTTTACCAACTGTTGGATCAAAGATTACGTTGAAGAATGGAAACGCATCAAAGAAGAAAATCTTCAACCTGAGATTGAAGAAGACCAAGATCAGCTCATCGAATATCTTGAGCTGTACTGGGGCCCAGAGCTTTCCGAATACGAAGGTCGCGTTGATATTGACGGCGTTGATCGAGCTGACTTCCACGGCATTGGCTTCGAACTTAGCAAAGATCAAGAAGATGGCATGGGTTGGAAAAAGGGCGAACGAATTACTTGGGGAATTGATTTCTCCAGCCTCAAAGATATCTTGCACTTGCCCGTTCGACTCAACGAAAATTTTGTTATTTACGACGACTGGATGAAGTATAAAGATGTCCCCAACTTCAACTTCAAAGACCTTCCTAGGCTCATCGACTGCAAACGTTCTTTTACGTTGGAGCAGGCAATTCAGGGCGTAATGTGGGAACTAAGTTTTTATGGTGTTAACTCAGAAAAAGAAGCCGTAAGAGCTGAAGTAGAATCGCGTTACGAAGAAGTAAAAGATTCGCTTGACAAAGAAGACAAAAATGACAAAGTCTGAACTGAAGAAACGGGCACTGGAACATATCGCCAACCAAACCACCGACAAAGACGACTGGTATTGCTCAAATCAAAGCGCGGCTGCTCGGGTACTAGGAGAATTTCTCAAGGATGAATTTAACATAGATTTGGATGACGAAGATGTGTGAAACACGACAGCACGATTTCTTAATTTGATTACGAGGTTAAAATGTTTTCTTTTCTAGCTGTGTACGTCACCGGATTTCTTCTTACCTTTTCGGGCGTCTATTTTGTAACGATGCACGAAGACAAATCCGATCACCACATGCTGTGGTTTTCGCTACTGGTGGCAGCATTTTGGCCAATTACTTTTCTCTTTTTAATCTCGCTTATGCTCGGCTACGAAAAACTATGGACAAAGAAAAAATGAATAATAAACGCAAACTTAAAGACGCAGCAAATCATCTCTTGGAAGCATACACTCTTTTGGTCGACCTTGACCCAAAAAATGCGGCCGCAGTTGAGCGAATTTACATCAAATTGAATCAAGCAGCAATGGCCGAATCGGCTCACAGAAACAAACCACCGATCAAAGCCATCATCACTCCGTTGTCCAACCCGATGTCTGAATAAAGGAAATACCATGTCTAATATCAAAACCTCCCCCGTAACCGAAGCCGCCACGGCGGCCGTGTATGTTTATCAATTTAACACGGCTAAGGCTGCTCGCCACGTATGCAGCGAGGTTCCTGGCACCCCGTACGAGGATGCCGTTGCCGCAATCACCGCGGTGGCTAAGGTGCAGCGTTCGGGGAAGAAGTGATCTTTAACCTCACCAAGACTCGAGTGATGGAGATGTTGTCCATCATCGGGTGCGTTGGTGGATCATTACTAGTTGCCATTTCGGTGGCAGGCACGTGGGCAATAACCGGTTATTTATTTTATACCTTAGGCTCGCTGACCTCAATTTGGCTTTTGGTTAATTCAACCGCTTCTAGGACTTTAATCGGTTTAAATGCTTATTTCATTGTGGTTAACATCATCGGGATTGCCGTTCGCCTATAAATAGTAGGTGCCTATCCTAAACCCAATTATTGAGTTAATGCAAACGCCACTGCCTAGTAAGAGATTGCAGCGAAAGGAAAAATTCAGGCCAACAAAAGATCAGATCCACGAAACGTACGATTTATTAAATGCCCATATATTCGAAGGCAAACTGATTCAGCCAAGTATTAATCGAAGAAGCATGGCTGAGTTTGGAATGTGCATCGGATGGTCAGAGCCAAGACATTTTAGTAAAATTTTGTTAAATCGGCAGTTTTTTTGCGTCCAGTGGTTTGTTACAATTTTAGCTCACGAAATGTCTCACCAGTACCAATGGGACATTCAGGGCGCAGTTCGGTTATTAAAGAATAAAGGTCCGCTTTTAAGTCACGGGCCATCGTTTTACCGGTACGCAAAACCAATGGCAAGGTGCGGCATTCCATTAAAACCAGAATACTCGCCCACCAAGTGGTTTCGGACACAAGATATGATGAAAGTGTTTTAACCCATCCCAAAAGAGGTAGTAAAATGAATTTAGTCCCAATTGTAGTAGAGAAAACAGCCAATGGAGAACGCAGTTATGACATCTTCTCCCGCCTACTTAAAGATCGTATTGTTATGCTCACTGGCGGCGTCGACGAACATTCGTCTAATTTGATCGTTGCCCAGATGTTGTTCCTGGAGTCCGAAAGCCCCACTAAAGAGATCTTGTTTTATATCAACTCTCCTGGCGGCGTCGTCACTGAAGGCATGGCCATTTACGATACGATGCAGTTCATCAAGCCCGACGTGCGCACCGTCGTCATGGGTCAGGCATCATCCATGGGATCGCTGTTAGCTCAGGCCGGCACAGCAGGCAAGCGCATGATTCTGCCAAATGCGCGGCATATGATCCATCAGCCGTCTGGTGGCGCACGTGGACAAGCAACCGATATGTTGATTCAGGTTAACGAAATCCTGGAAATGAAACGTTTCCTAACGCAGATTTATGTCGATCACAACTCCAAGGGCAGGACTTTTAAGAAAATTGCCGCAGATATGGAACGTGACAATTTTATGTCAGCGCAGGAATCACTTGATTACGGGCTAGTCGACGAAATCATTAAGAAGCGTTAAGATGGGCTTAGGCCTTGAACTGGCGTTTCAAGCGATGTTGTTGGTTGATGCTCGCCAGAGCCAATACGCATTGGACCGGCCAGCGCAGTTTCGGGAATATAATCCGCTAGTCAGAAAGTATGGCGTTACGAGGTATTTTATTGCAGCCGGGGTAGCCCACGCCGCAATTAGCTACACCATACCGGAAAAATATCTACCTGCATGGCAATACGGTACTCTGGCAATAGAGGGGTTTGTGCTTGCGCACAATGCTCGAGTTGGCGTAAAGATTAGCTTCTAAACTAATGCAAGACTACGAAAAAGCAGACTTTGGTCTGCTTTTCGTTTTCTGATAAATATTCATTATGCGAGCACAAGAAATCATATCAGAAGCAGAAGTGAAGCCCTACGTAAGCCAGGAGAGAAACGCTGATAAAATAATGGCAACTCTACAGGATCATTGCTCTGAGGCTATGACTCACTTTAAGACGCCGCTGTGGCGCGGAATGTCAAATCATGACGAGCAGGCCCTGTATATCAATACTACCAATAGTGTCCGTAAGTCCCAAAATTTATGTAACCATTATACTGAGTTAATGGATAATTCGCCATACTTCAAGAATTTTCCTAAGAGAAGTAAGAGTCTAATAGCCTCGACTTCGCAAGACCGGGCCAGTGGATTTACCCGCTTCGGAAGGGGAAATGTTTATGCTTTGTTCCCATTCAATGGTACTACTATTGGAGTTTGCCCAGATTTTGATATTTGGGAAACTCCAATTCAACTATTAATGACTGACCAATTTGGCAATCAAAAACTTATACTTGATACAGATTTTGGTATGCTGCCTAAGTATCTACAGCATATGGGTCTGCCCGAAACTTTCAAAGGAATGGCCGAGCACGTTAAGACCGATCGATTTGTTTTTGAGCTTGGATTACTACTTGGACGCGAAGCTGCGATCAAGCAGCGTGATAGTTTCCTCAATGAACTTCAAAAAAGTATGTCCCCAGAAAAAACTGGCTTTACGTTGATAACCACAGCAACAAATTTGGGCGCTGAGGAAAGAAAAAGCAGTCATGAAGTTTGGTTCTCAGGTAAATGCATTGCTATTCAATCTGAGACCTGGATTAAAATATATCGAGAGATGAGCAATCTATGAAAGCACACGAAATTATATCAGAAGCAGAAGTAAAGCCTTACTTGGCCGTCGCCCTTCAGGAAGAAAAACTGATGGGGCTATTAGTCCAGCATTGCTCAGAGTCTCTTCTGAATGCTAAGACTCCAATTTGGCGTGGAATGGCAGACCACAATCAGCTTGCGGTGTATATAAATACCAGCAACAGTGTTCGTAAGTCGGAGAACACATCCAATCAATATACTCTCTTAATGGATAATTCGCCTTTCTTTGCGCGGTTCCCTAAGCGTAGCAAGAGCCTAATCTGCTCAACGTCTGACCGCATTGCCAGTGGCTTTACTTATGGCAGCGACATTTATGCTATGTTCCCTTACAATGGTACGCCCATTGGCATTTGCCCAGCCTTCGACATGTGGCACTCAGAAATTAAGGTTACAATGAAAAATATTACCGGGCAAGATATTATATTATATCATGGTCGATTTATTGGGCTAACAGAATGGTTGCAATCATTGGGCTTTCCTGATACTTCTTACGGGGCAATGGTAGCGCACCAAAAAGATCCTGATTTTTTCAAATGGCTTGCATCTAAAATTGGGCTTGGTGCAGCAGAAAAGCAGCAACTCAAATTTATTCCACGGTTGCATGAATGTATGGCACCAGAGAATACAGGATTTGGATTGGCTAGCCCAGGAACATTTAATCCTGGACACGAGGCAAGTACGCCCGGATTAGAATTATGGTTTGCAGGATCATGTATTGCGATTAGACGTGACGTATGGTTCCAAATGTTTATGAATCCAAAGACGCATGTGTCAGTGCATCCAATGCCTAGGGCGCCAGCATGAGAGCACACGAATTTATTAGATTAGCCGAAGCCATTGTGCCAATGGAATTTAAGAAAATATTGAGTAAAAAAGGGTATAAGCATTTTGGCAGTGGCGCTGATCAACAGGCATTTTTAGAGCCGGGCACCGGGCTCATCGTTAAAATATTCGGAACTGAGAAAGGGTCAGACTCAAAATCTGGCATATCTAAATCGCAAAAGTCTTTTGCTGACTTCGCTAATTACTGTCGGAAAAATCCAGATAATCCGTTTTTGCCTAACTTTACCAATTGGGGATCTTTTGTTTTTAAAGGGCAAACTTACTTGCAGATTCATATGGAACGATTGTTTCCTTTCACAGGCAAAGTTAAATCATGGGGATATGCCTTATCTGTTATTGCTGATGAAGCTGAACGCGTACCAAATCCAGTAAAGGGCATTGACCGACTGGTGAGCCGGGCGTATTCTAGAGATATCATCGAGCAACTAGTAATGCATATGGGGAAAGAAGCAATTTATCAATTGTGGACAACTATTTACGAGTTAGGACAAATTGCTAAGAAGAACAGGTATATATTAGATTTACATTCGAAAAATTTTATGTTAGGCAGCGATGGTCACATTGTGATTAGTGACCCATTTTGGATTGACACTTCTGACTCTGTTCCTTTTAATTTGTCAGCAGCTTGGTCAGCAAAAGAAAAGAAGAAGGCGAACAAGAAGGCTAACAATTTTGCAAGCAATGATCCGGATTCGGAGACAGAAATTACAGCAGTTGCGGGCGCTGGATTTGAAGATGATCCTGAACAGTACCATGATCGGAATGCTTATTAACCATGCGATTTAGTGAACTAACAGACGACGTCAACCAAGAAATCTTCAGAGTCGGCTTTGAGAAATCAAAACCAATCTTGGGCGGAAAGGTCGTTCTTATGGCGACGCCCGGAATGATTCCTTACCACCCAACAAAGAAGATTACTTCCAGCGATCAGTTTCGCATCACTGCTAAAGATAAAGATGGAACACAGATTGGTTGGGTAAATTTTGAAATGATTGGCAATGAGCTCGAGGCAATTGATGTCGTCGTAGACCCAAGTTATCGCCGGCAAGGCATTGCGTCAGAAATGTACAGATTTGCAAAGGAACTTAGTGGATCGTCTTTGCCACCATCAGGCAAACTTACTAAGCACGGAAGAGCTTTTCGTGGTGGATTAGATCTCACTGAGGGATTGGCGCATCCAATTATTTGCGTGGACGTACAGCCGGAATATGCGTACTACGGCAACAATGAACCAGTTTGCCGTGACATTGTTCGCTTCGTAAACAAGCAGACTGGCCCAGTGCTGATGTTTGTCAATGCTGAAGATCAAGGCATGTCAGGAGACACCGTTACAGATATTCAAATGTTTTGGGAAGACACTATCCGCGGCGAAGACTTTAACTATGAGGCGGATGAGGTTCCCGAAGACGACGTCAATTGGAATCGGTTTACTATTGTGGACAAGGGCTTTGGATATTTCCGCGCATGGATGGATCTAGAGGCCAATGAATCACTTATCATCCGCGTTATCCGTGCCATGTACCAAGCTAAGATTAACGATAGCCGAGAATTTGAAGATGTTGGGATTGAATTGCCCGAGTTAGTTGGCGAAGAGTGGCAAGAATGGATGAAAGACGATCCGCTAATTATTAACTGGACATCAGTTGCGCAACTAAGAAAATTTAGCGGTGCCTACATTGTAGGCGGTGGCAAAAATGAATGTTTACGAGAAGTTGAATTGTTGATGAATGCCTTCAACATTAAATACAAAAGAATTGAATCGTTGGTGTACTAAAAGGAGAATTAGAATGACCGATATGAGGAAACTAATCAGCATCCTTAATGAGGATGTAGATACCCCAAATCCACAAGATAAAATTACAGTTGATGTTCCACTGCTAATTCGTTTGCTTGAATACGCAAAAGAAGATGCTAAGACCGACATGGATCTGCATGACTTAGCTGAGAAACTAATTGCCGCAAGTAGCGAGGGACGCACGTTGACAATGGCTGACTATGATTCGTTGGTGTCAGCGGCAGCACCAGAATAAAGAACACAACCGGGACCGTTATGGTTGCGTAGGCGCCCCAGCCTGGCCAGGATAATTCGCTACTATCCTGGCCGAAGGTGGCATAACTAAAAAGGTTTTATGTCAATTACAATTACCGAACGAGCAGCAAATCATGTGCAGAAATACCTGGCCAAGCGTGGTCGTGGCGTCGGCATCCGCTTTGGTGTTCGCACGACGGGCTGTTCTGGTCTCGCCTACACACTCGAATTTGTCGATGCCGCGAGCCCAACCGACCAACAATTTGAAAGCAACGACGTCAAAATATTCGTCGACCCTAAGAGTCTATCGTATATTGACGGAACCGAGCTTGATTACACAAGGGAAGGGCTTAATGAGGGATTCAAGTTCAACAACCCAAAAGAGAAAAATTCTTGTGGTTGCGGCGAATCCTTTAACGTATAAATACCCAATGAGAGCAAAAGAATTTACCTTTGAGGGTGGTTGGTCAAGCCCACTAACACAAAACACAGTGATCACGCCTCAATTGGTTGAGCAAGTGTTTAAGATCCTGCATGTATTTGTTAATGATCTAAATAACTATTTGATAATGAGAGGCATTCCAACAGTTGAGCTAGGATATCCTTGCGGCAGTACCACTTATTACAAGCGAGATTTGGTGCAGAATCCAACTAAAGAATACGGCGACATTGACGTGAACCTGTTTATTCCTCGCATTGAAGGAATGACAAATAATGCGAACTCATCATTGATTTACTCAGAAGTTAAACATTTTTGCGATGCTAGTCAAGATTTCCAAACACAAAATGGCACTAATGTAATCTTTAAGGTTGGCGAAGATTATGTGCAAGTTGACTTAATTACTGCCTATTACCACAACAAAGAATGGACTACTACTCTAGCCCCCGAACATAAAATTAAAGGCGTACTATGCAATTCACTTTATTCATCATTGGGCGAAGCATTAAATTTAAGCATCGGCAGCGGGCATGGGGTACAGGCCAAAATCCAAAACGGAGCACTTGTTCCGTTTGCGCAAAATAAAGACGTAGAATTAATTACGATTACCAATAATCCACACACGTGGGCAGTTGACATAGCTAAATATTTTGGGTGTAGGGAATTATCTCCGCTACTCAAGCAATACCCAGGAAAGTTAGATGAGATTCGAGTTGCTGACATGATTAACTCGATAAAGGGGATTGCCCAATCATTGGAGATGAGCGGCAAAGGCGATGCCGCCACGTTGATATCAAAAATTAAAGGAATCTACCTAGGAAAGATAGATAGGGCCATTAATTCAAGTAAATTTGATAAGGCGGCGACGCCAATGGCAATCGAAAAAGCAAAACATACTAAGGAAATGCTGGCGAAAAAATCTGCTGAAATCGCCGCAAATTTTGACAAATGATACTAGCAGACTTATTTACCGAAGCCATCGCAAATGAGGGAACAGCCCTTTACCACGTTACTAAGACAGTAAACGTGCCCAAGATTCAAAAGAAAGGCATACTCGCATTTCAACCTACTAACTGGATACAAGCAGGCAACAAAGAACGTTACGGCGACGGCAGCATCTTTGCGTTTGATCATAGATCAGATGCCATCAGATGGGCCGCAAAGTGGGATTGGGACCTAACTAAATCAATGGGCAGCGGCGCAGTTTCTATTATAGAGTTTCAGTCAGATCCATCAACGTGGCAAACTGATACCGCTGATCCACTGGGTCAAGGTGGTAAAAGCGGCAATTGGCTAAAGTCAATGCAAAGCATAAAGCCAACACAAATTACAGGAGTCACACCAGTTACAATTGATGTGATTAAATCAAGATGAGACCAGAAGAATTTAGCGACGAAGACAACGAACGTGCTGAAGATTTCCAACGAGAAATTGATGCGCGTAAGGGCTATGCGTTAACGAATTTTGGATTCAACCAACACCAGGGGCACGATAAAGTCACTGTTCGCCAGTTGCAGACGTTGGCAGACAAGATCAAAAAAGATTGCGCTCCTTACATTGAAGCAAATCGTTCTGAGCTGCTTGCTAGAAAATATTTGTTTCGAGGCGTAGTTGGTGCCCGGGTTGGCGAGCTTGCTATTACAGGAACAGTTCGCCAAGATCGTAAGCCACGCGACACTGCTAAATTTTGGCACTATGCGTTAGATGATTACTTTGAATATGACTTTGGTTGGAGATATCGTTCGGCCTCTATGTTTGCATCGCCTAGTCAAGGGTTGGTTGCTGACTTTGGACCAAGATACATTGTTTTCCCAATTGGAAATTATACAATGTGCTATTCGCCAATGGTTGAAGATATTACGACTATGCTTGGGTCTGATGACCTTCTTTTTAATAGAGGGTATGTAAGCGAATTACTACATACTTTGCCAGAGGAAGAACTTTGGACTAACGCAAAAAGATTTGAGATTGAATTAGATAGGACTAAGGCTAGGCAAGAACTAATTTCGTTATTCGCGCTTTTTGCTGATCGAACTATTCGTCACGCAGAATTTAACAAGCCCTTAGCTGAGAAATTTAGTTATTTTCTAACGCGATATTTCTTTCCGAAACTAAAATACCAAGAAACTCTTTCACTCAAAGAGATTCCACAAGTCGAAGTAATGACCAAATGCGATTCCTTCCATGGCATCTCAACCGACTTGACTTACCGAACAAGCGGAGTTAATCTCCAATTAATGGATATGATCCTGTCCTAGTATTCGGTTATATCCGCTCTTGACTTTTATTTACCGTAGTGTATAATATACACTGTACCTGCTTTTAGGAGAAATTAATGATGACAGGAATTGATACACCGCCAGACAAGGTCAAGGTAACTCTTGATCGCCTCGGCAAACTTGCCGTAACGTGCATCACCATTGCCACCGAAATTTGCATCGTACTTGCCATTGGCGCCTACGTCGGAAACTACTTAGGCTCAAAAATAATTGTGTCTGACTGCCAGCGTGTAGCAATGGCAAAAGTTGGAGATACTTATCTTAACTGCTCAATTGTAATTCCAAAGAAAGATACCGAGGCGATGCCACCACGATGAGAACTATTAGACGTCACCTTACAGCGGGCGCAATTGGGGCAACCACAATGTTCCTTGCTATCAATCACACCGAAGCAAAAAACTTTGCAATTAAAGCCGGCGAACTGGTAATGCAAAGTTATGCGGCAGGCGCATTGGTAACTTACGAATTACCAAATGGCAAAAAGCCGGAAATAACCCTAAATTTGGCGCTTTTTTCGGTTAAAAAGAGTTAAAATAATGCTTGACTCGAGTCCGGTTTTATAGTATAATTGTAGTATAGTTTGTCAAAGTAGAGTGAATTACCTTAATTAACCAACGAAGGAGTATTACAAATGTTTACAATGGCCGGTGTTACAAAGCAGAATGGCGCTTTCAAAGTTCGATTTCTAAATGACGGGACGCAAGTTGCCCGCGTGAAGATTTTGATTAAGGAAGGCCACACGGAGATTAATTATCTTCGCCTGCCGAAGCCGATGGACAAACCCGAGATTCTGAAGTATCTGCTGACCCAACCGGAACTGATGTCAAACCCGGAAATTGCAGCAGTAATTGAGGAAGCCGACGTGAAATATAACGGCGTGAAAACAGTCAAAAAGACCCGCGTTACCAAAGCGCCAAAAGTCGCCAAAGTCGAAAAGACTCCCGAAGCCACCATGGCGTCACTGAAAGAAAAAGCCGCTGCCAAAGAGCCCAAGGTCACGACTGCCTAACCCCAGTTTTGGTCCGTTTCGCCCTCTAAAAGCCCCGATTTCGGGGCTTTTCGCATTAAATGGCGCGATTTGGGGCGTTTTTCTGGGCGGCGCTGCCCGTTATGCTCCAAAAGACTCCGGGGCGCTCCAATCGCCCCAGTAAAGGCTTGATTCTAAAGGAGAAATTGAATTAAACGAGTTCTTGACATTTCGGTTAGCTTGCGCTATAATAGCTGTATAGTAAGAAAACGCAGTAAAAACCGGAGATACCAAAAATGACGACCTTGACCAAAAATGATGTTATCCGCGCCCGCGCCGAACTCGAAAAAGCCCTGCGAACCGCTTCCGTTGTTCTCGGCATTGACTTCAAAGTGGGCAAAATCACTTACACGTCGGACTCGTTCCGCTGCAAGCTCGACGCCACTGTGCGCGGCGCTGGCGGAGCATCCACTAAAGTTGCGACCGACCCGCACTATGCCGCACTGCTCAAAGCCCAGTTTCTCCTGCCCGTTGGCTTCAGCTCGGCCCTTACCTACAAGTCGGATACGCTCGGCAAAATCAAGTTTGTCGGTTACAACACCCGCGCCCACGCCTACCCGTTTATCGTGCAGAGCACCGTAAGCGGCAAGAAATACAAGTTGACCCGTGCCGCAGCTAACGCAATCGTCGAGCGTGGCGACGTAAAATGACCGCAGCATTCTACAACGTCCCGGCAGTGGGCAGTCGCGTCACAGTGACTACCCGCTACCCGGAGATTTGGATTTTGGCCAAAAACAAATGGCGTGATTCGACTTACGTTGGCACAGTGGTCGCCCCGGACAAAGGGACGCCAGCTACTTCTTTTAAACTGCATACGGGCGAATCGAAAATGCCAGTGCGCGAAATTAGCACCCTGCAGGTTCATAAGCTGAAGTTTATGGACGGCGCAGTAGCCAAAAAATCTGTTATTGAAGCCCCGAAAACACTGCAAGTCACTGGTTCTAAAGGGGAAAATTACACCGTAACGAAGACCGGCGGCAAAGTTCGATGCACTTGCCCGGGATTTACGTTCCGAAATAAGTGCCGCCACCAAGAAATGATTTGAAAGACCTCTTGACTTTGGCTAACCGATCTGTTATAATAACTTATTAAATAAAGGAACGTCACAAACATGAACAAACCATGGATCGTACTTGCCGAGCTCGCTGCAACTGACAGCAAGACTGAAAAACAAAGTATAATTGCTCGCGAAGCGAAAGCTGGCAACGAAGACTTTTTCCTGGGTGTAGGACTTGCCCTGGATCCGATGGTTACGTTTGGCGTTAAGAAAATTCCGAGTTCTGCCAAATCTGGCAAAGGACTCAAAGCTGATGCGTTCATGAAGCTGACTGAAGATTTGGCAGCTCGCCGCGTCACTGGTGGTGCAGCCCAAGAAGCGATCATCAAGTTGCGCGACGTTGCCACCGAAGAAGAATGGAACGGTTGGTATGCGCGTATCCTGGCCAAAGATTTGAAGGCCGGCTTCAGCGAATCCACGCTGAACAAAGTGTGCGAAAAGAATTATCCCAATTATGCGGTGGCAGTTTTTGAATGCCAGCTCGCAAAAGACTGCGTCGACGACGAAGGCAATGTTGACGAAGCTCTGCTTAACGGCAAAAAGATTATCGACGTCAAGCTCGACGGAATGCGCGTATTGACCATCGTCCAGCCCGACGGACGTGTTGACCAATTCTCGCGCAACGGCAAAGAGCTGCTCAACTTTGGCAAAGTTAAAGACCAAATTGCGAAAACGGCGAAGTCGTTCAAAGTGCCAATGGTTCTGGACGGCGAAATTATGTCAGCGAGCTTCCAGGATTTGATGAAGCAAGCACGGCGCAAGACTAACGTGCAGGCGAATGACTCCGTGCTGAATTTGTTTGACATGCTGCCACTGTCGGAATTTCTGGCAGGCAAAAGCAAACTGAAGCAGGACGCCCGTTCTGCTGCATTGATCGCGTGGGGCACCAAATTTCTGTATTGCTTGCATAATGTAGAAATTGTCGGCCAAGAAGTGGTTGATCTCAATACGCAAGCTGGCCAAAAACGGCTGCTCGAAATTAATGCGAAAGCACTTGCCGGCAAGTATGAAGGCGTTATGCTTAAAGATCCGGACGCCGTGTACGAATGCAAGCGTTCGCTGAACTGGATGAAAATGAAGCCGTTCATTGAAGAATCGCTGACAGTCGTTGCCGTTGAAAAGGGCAAAGTTGGAAGCAAGTTTGAAAATACGATGGGCGCGTTGGTTTGCGAAGGCGTCGTTGATGGTAAGAAAGTCAGCGTCAACGTTGGTGGCGGTTACAGCATTCAACTCCGTGCCCAGCTCTACGCCAACCACACGGGTGTAGCCCAAACGTGGCTAAAGAAAGCTGGCGGGAAATGGGTTACGATGACCGAGAAGCCCAGCGGCGAGCCCGTTGTTGGCTTGATCGCAGAAGTTCGTGCTGATGCACTTACAAAAAGCGAAGGCAGCGACACGTGGAGCATGAGGTTTCCGCGGTTCAAGACTTTCCGTGGCTTTGAAGCTGGCGAAAAGCTGTGAACGAGAAATTTACGAAACTTGCAGAACAAGCTGGCCTTGAAATTAAGCAGGATGGTGCCGGTTATGAATATTACAAAGCATGGCCGGAAGATCTGCAGAAATTTGCCGAGTCGATTGTCCGCGAGTGCTGCCAGATGGCCAATGAGCGAATTCAGCATAACAACCCACACGACTGCATATTGGTGTTGGATATCAAAGAACATTTTGATATCGAGCCTGAGTGTGGCTGTGTGCGCGGCACTAAAGAATGTAAATTTCATCTAGGCGCCGGAAAATGAACGATGAAATTGCCAAGCAAGACATAACGGAACGGTTGCGTATTCGCGCAGAGATTCGTCGTCAAGCTAAAGGACGGCGGAGCGTGGAAGAAGGTAAGCCAGATCGTTTGGCCGACCTGTTGGACGAAGCAGCCGCAATAATTACATCACTACGCAACGAACTTTCATTGAACCTAGACGAGGTAAAAAATGAGTCTAATACTTCATCCATCAAACATTGTTGAGGTTACCGCGGGTAACCCGCTGTTCGTGCTGACAGATGGCATTGCCATTGCTCATCGCGCCTCTATCAGAGTTTCCGAGGACTGCCCTGCTCATTGCCGAGATATACTTCATTCTTGGTATGAGGCCGGCTGGATTACTCCTGTCGCCAATATGTATGACTTTGAAATGACCTTTACTACACTGAAAACACTATGATCACTGCTAACGAAATTAAAACGTTTGAAGACTTTACCCGCGCCATGAGCCGGGCGTTGCATGATGCTCTACTTACTGGCGGATCTAACGAAATGCGGCGCGAACTGTACACCTGGCTTCCGTACTTTTTATCTTGGTCCGCAGAAACTAAGACCGAAAGCGCAAAGAAGGAAAAGAAGAAACCTAGAATTGGTCCAGTCCGCCCTAGAGGGAAAATCTAATGAAGAATGTGAAGCATATTGGTCGGCGACGTGGCTGCGGAATGCCGCGTGATCGGCAATCAACTGCCCAATACACAGATGTCCAACGTTACCGCGCCGTCAGGAAATACGGTGACGCCCGCACGAATGATTTTGGGGGCGAGTTCGATGCGTACATTGACAGCTGGCTTGACCATCTGAAAATTGCATCCCCAGCAGATTTTGCTAAGATAATGAAGGATTAGCATGAAACGATTTATGCTTTTTAAGTGGAACCAGTATTATCCAGACGGCGGAATGAAAGATTTTCATGGATCATTCAATACAAGAGCAGAAGCAATTAAGGCCGCTAATGTTTGGCTAAGATCAAGTCTGTGTGATTCAGCCCACGTATATGATCTCAAAAAAGAAGAAATTACTGCTTATACCGACTATGATAAAAATTGGGTTAAAAACTAAGGAATAATATGAGTAAAAAGATCTGGGAAATAAAAATCGAAGAAGACGGCGGCGACCTTGTGTTGCCTTTTCCTGCAGATCTGCTCGAAGCAGTTGGCTGGAAAGAGGGCGATGAGCTCGAGTGGATTATGCTTCCCGACGGAACTGCATCTCTTACTAAGGTCGGCAAAAATGAAATGGTTTAGAGAAAATGGTAAGACTCGAAAAGCGCGGCTTAATAAAATTACCAAATGGTTTGCGTGGTATCCTGTGGCAATTTCGCGGGAGGGTGGCGAGGACATAGTTTGGCTCCAGACTATTTACCGCAAGCCCATTGAATGGGATACCCGCGGACATTCGGCCGTGTATGCATATTGGCTCGACGATTTTGATTTACTGAAGAAAATTGACAAAGAATGATCTACGTGACCTTGCTCCGTCCGGTGCCCACGCTATCTTTCGGAATTAAAATACCAATTATTCCGGCAGGCAATTATCAGTATTCCGAAATATTTGATATTCCGTTCTACGTTACGCCGTACGCCGATACAATATTTTCTGTTGCTGCCGACGAAGTAATGTACATCAAAAATCGCACGGGCGCATTGCCCAGCGACTCCGAAATCACCTACATAATCCTTAGCAGTAAATTTATTCGATAAAAAAAGCTGACCGAGGTCAGCTTTTTTGTAGTAGGCGCTTGCCTAAGTCGGGATATTCAAGTCTCATTAAAACTATCCACTTTAACATTGCCAGCCTCTCGGCTGTCTTTTTGGATATTGGCTTGTGTTTCTTTTCTGCTATCCCTGCTTTTGATTGAACATTGAAGATGTCATTTAATGAGTCATCATCAATATCATCTTCATTTGCCCAATTACTTGGCGACGACTGGCGTTGCTGCAACCGGCTTAGCAGCTGGTGCTGCTTCGCTTTTGGCCACTGGTGCTTTTTCAGCCTTTTTTGCAGGTTTTGCTTTGGCTTTGGCTTTGGGTGCAGGTTTAGCTGCGGCCTTAGCAGGTGCTGGGGCGGTAGCGGCCTTAGGAGTTGCAGCAGGAGCCGCAACCGGGGCAACTACAGCGGTGGTCTTAGCCGGCTCAACTGCTTTGGCTACGTCAGCGGCGATAGCGCCAAAGGCAAATACTGTGGTTAGAGCAATGATAACTTTCTTCATGATTTATTTCCTTATAAGGTTAGTGTTACCCATATATAACGCGCCAGTGTTCTAAGTCGTTGACCACTCTTTCGGTAGATTGCACCGAACTACCTCTACCGTTTCTTTTGCTTTTCCCTGAGCAATAATGTATTATTAATAAATGCTGCACGACAATGCAGCCACTACTAGGAGAAATACATATGTCTTTTACCAATCTGAACGTAACACAAAATGAGTTTTTGGTTTCACATCTACGCGGTACCGGCAAGACAATTTCTGCAGCTCAAGCAGAAACGACTTACGGAATCCAAAATCTACGTGCTCGCATGACGGAACTGCGCAATGCAGGTCTAGTTGTCCGCACCCACAAGAATTCAGTGGGCCGCAATGCATACAGCATCAGCGCACGTGACATCACCGGAAGCCGCGCAAACGTAGCGATCTAATTGCCATAATGCCGACGCCAAGTCGCCTCCTTTAAGCTTCATAAGGCGACGGCCATTAGAGCAAGAAAAAGGGCAGATTTCTGCCCTTTTTTGTTGATATTTACCTTGACTTTTCGGTAAATATAGCGTATAATGTAGTATAAATGAAGTATTGGAGCAAGAAATGACTATTCGAGTTACCGTTGTAAGCGATTTGCACCTCGACATCGGAGGAGAATTTCCGATTATGGCGGGCGGTGACGTATTGGTCCTTGCTGGCGATACTTGTGAAGGGCACCACATCAAGAAATTCTTGCCTGATCCTCACGGGCTCCTTAGTCCAGGATTCAAAATCATCAATAACGATCGAATCAATGGTTGGCTCAATAACGAGTGCGCTGCAAAGTACGAGCACGTTATTATGATCGCAGGCAATCACGAACATTATCGTGGCGTGTTTGACCATACCATTGCAAAGATGAAAGAAAACGTGCCGGACAATTTTCGGGTCCTTGAAAAAGAAGTATTCGAGGTTGGCGATGTACTGTTCATTGGCGCTACGCTGTGGACTGATATGAATCGGGACGATCCAATGACTCGGATGGCTATCAAAAACGGCATGAATGACTTCCAGTGCGTTAGGAAAATTTACAACCGCGTTCTCGAGACTAACGTTGGTGATTATGGAAGATTTACCCCTGAGATCGCAGTACAGGATCATCGTCGGGCATTGCAGTTCATTAAGATGGCGCTGGACAATCCAGGTACTGTCGGCAAAAAGGTTGTGGTCGTAACGCACCACGCGCCTAGCAGCCTCAGCATTGACGACCGGTTCAAAGGCGACTTTTTAATGAATGGCGGGTATCACAGCAGGCTCGAGGAATTTATTCTCGACAACCAACAAATTGGTCATTGGTTTCACGGCCATATGCATCATGCTAAAGATTATCAGATTGGCAACACCCGAATTGTTTGTAATCCGCGCGGATATCACGCTCAAGGATATAATGAATACACTGGTTGGGACCCAAATCTGACTTTCGATATTTAAAAACAAAAAGCAACACGTTGGGCCGGTAGAATTTACCGGCCCTTTTTTTGATTCTGTCACGATAAATACCAAACAACCGGAGAACTGGTATGTTTGGATTTATTAAAGATGTATGGTGGAAAATACAAGATGTCTTAGCCGTTCAAATTGGCAAGGTTTCATGGAAGACATCGCGCGTAATGTCAGCCGAGGATTTTGATGTAATCCGCGGCAAACTGAAAGACAATTACTTCATTATTGTAACGCGCCATAACGGGCACTTATCATCGCACGTTATTTCACTTCTTCATTTCTTTCTAACTGGCAAATACGGTTATTATGGCCACGTTATGATGAACGTAGAAGATGAAGTAGGAGACGATGGCGATTATCGCTTTATTGAGTCAACCGCAGAAGGAACTCACTTTTCTGGATTTACTCGGGCATTTGATCCTGGCGTTAGTTCGGTTGCGCTGCTAAAACCAAAGTCTATGTCGATTACGTCGTGGACAGCCGTATTGGATAAGGCTAAGATGCAAGATGGCAAGCCGTACGATACTTTGTTTGACTTATCGAACGATCGGGCCCTAAGTTGTGTTGAACTAATTCGAGTGGCGCTGCAATCCGAACCTGGTTACTCTACCAATTTTGCCGAATTTGAAAAGATGATTGCCAAAGCAAAAAATCTGGATCCGATGTTCTTCTACGAGTGTGCGGATTTTGAGGTAGTTTGGGAAATGCGGCACTAATTTACTTGCTTTTGCGGCCTCGCTTCCGTTATAATATAAGTATATTATAGGAGATTATAATGACAACTGAATTTTTGAAAGATCCGCCTCCACTAACCGCTTTTACAAGTAGCGTCATGCCGCCGGTGTCATGGCAGTCGCCGACTAACGGTACAGCAATCGGAATCACCACCACCACTACGACGCCGTTGCCAAATCAATGGACCGTTGCCTCTCCCGCTACGTGGGGGACCTATCCCGGACCGGCCGGACCAGTAACAACTCCGTGGGTTTCCAATCCGGTCCTTTCAGCTGGTCCTGGCACTGGCGATCTTCATGCGACAGGCAAGCTTCATGCAAAAGATGTAGTCGTTGATGGCGTTAGTATGTTAGACGCAATTAAGAAAATTAATGAGCGATTAGCTATCCTGGTTCCAGATCCAGTATTGCTGGCAAAATACGAAGCCCTTCAGGAATTGTATTCCCAGTACAAAATGATGGAAGCTCTTTTAACGCCAGCAGAATGATTTATCCAGTTAGGGAAATTCAAAAATATGATATTGGTGGCGTAACTTGCTATCTCTATTCAATGGATAATCCAGCGTGGACCGGTAGAGAGTCATTGCCCGCTCTTATGGAATTATACGTTAACGGGTACAACTGGAAGAAATTTATTAAGCCTGGATCTACTATCGTCGACATTGGTGGGCACAACGGAGATACAGCAGTCCCGATGCAATACCTAGCTCGGGGAAC
>Ga0315283_10000967_pt1 | contig 22249 bp, 20 predicted proteins | sample YL17G09_0_MG_FD_204541 | JGI IMG/M metagenome (GOLD analysis project Ga0315283, IMG submission 204541) | Sediment microbial communities from Yellowstone Lake, YNP, Wyoming, USA - YL17G09_0 | ecosystem: Environmental > Aquatic > Freshwater > Lake > Sediment | place: USA: Wyoming | collected...
CCTATACGGCCCGGGAGGTGCTGCGCAAGCGGCTGTTCCACGCCCGCTGCGATCTGCCGGAGCGCTGGGCCCGCTACTACTGGAAGGACATCACCAGCCGCGAGATCCCCCACCCCACCCGTCACCGGCTGCGCTATGCCGCCTGAATGATGGAAGGCCGGGCCTCGCGCTGCGGCGCGAGATCCCGTCCAGAATCTTCGGGGCACAACTTACGGCTTCACGCCGCTGGCGATCGCGGTGGCGATGTAGGGGTCGCGGCGCTCGATCCCCGCCTCATCCAGGAGCCAGCGATTCATCCGCCGGACCAGTTTCCGGTCGAAGAGTTTGGGGAACAGCGTGTGGGCGAGGGCGGTCGTGGCCAGAACCACCGAGGTGAATCGCTCGAGGCCGACCGTGGACGGGGAGGTGAGGACGATGCCGACCTGGACGTCCCGGAACCCCGCATCGCGGAACAGGCTGCCCAGCGCCTTGCCGATGTTGCCGTCGCTCCCGATCTTCGCATGGACGGCCAGCAGGGCCGCGCGGTACGCCTCCCAGACCGGGTCCGGCACGTGGCAGTCCATGTGGGCCTCCACGGATTCGACCGCGATGAACGTCCCCTTCCGCTTGAGCCGCTCGAAGGCGGCGCCCACGAAATCCAGGGGCTTGGACGAGTGCTGGAGCGTGTAGCGCGAGAGGATGGCATCGCGCCGCTTCCGGTCGAACGCCGCGTCGAAGAACGCCGTCCTGAAGCGCACGTTTTTGATGGACCGTCGGCGGAGCCTCGCGTTGGCCTTCTCGATCGCGAACGCATTGTGGTCGATCCCGAGGAACCGGCTTCCCCGGGCCTGCCGCGCGACCTCCAGCAGGAACGACCCTTCGCCCGTGCCGGCGTCGAGCACCTCGCGGCACTTGCGCTCGTTCAGGATCCGCACGACCAGCGGGGTCTCGGCGGATCCGCTGGCCCGCGTCTGGGCCTCCAGCGTTGCGCTGAGCAGAGCCGTCTGCTCGAGCGTGAGAAACGTTTCCAGCAGGGACTTCATGGGACCCTCCATTCGGGCAACCAGAGTAGCACGGTCCATCCAGGTCATCGTCCAAGATCCGCACGGCGCTCGCGCTGGGAACACAGTCTCTACGGGATCGAGTCTGGTGGGACTGAGGATTCGATCGCGGGCGCGGTGGAATCGGTTGTCGCGGCGAGCGAATCGGCGGGCGGATGGAACACGGCGCAGATGCGTGTCGGTGCCGTGCCGGGCAGGAAGGGCACGCGCATTGTGGCGCAGTCCGTCCGCGCCAGCAGCCCGGTCCAGGGGTCGATCCAAGCGAGCGTGAGCCCGGCATCGCCGGGGAAAGGCTCGGCCGGGAAGCCTTCCAGCAGGGCGCTCATGATTCCGGCCCAGATCGGGAGTGCGACCTCCGCGGCCGGGCGCTGCAGTGTGCGCGGCGTGTCGTAGCCCACCCAGACGCCGGCGACCAGGTCCGGCACGAAGCCCACGAACCAGGCGTCGTAGTAGTCGTTGGTCGTGCCGGTCTTGCCGCCGGTGGGGCGCAGGAAGCCGTACACGGAGCGCAGCGGGTAGGAAACGCCGAAAATGACCACGTCCTCGAGCAGGCCGGTCATGAGATCGGCGGTCGCGGACGGCAGGACCCGCACGATCGGAGCGGTCTGCTGGAGCAGGTCCTGCCCCGCGGCGTCCAGCACCGTACGTACAGGGGTCGGGGCGTGCCGCACCCCGCGCGCGGGGAAGACGCTGTAGGCGCCGGTAAGCGCGAGCAGCGTGGCCTCGTTGGTGCCGAGCCCGATGCTCGCGACCGGCTTGAGCTTCCCCAGCCCGAAGCGCTCGGCATAGCGCGCCACCTGTCCAGGGCCAATGGACTCGACCAGGTTCGCGGTCGCCACGTTGAGCGATTTGACGAGTGCCTTTGCGAGCGTGACCTTGGGGTGATACTCATCCCGGTCGTTTCGCGGCTTCCACACCGTGTCGCCCGCGGCGAATTCGCGCCTCAGGTCGGGCACGGTGGAGCCGGGGCCGAAGCGCGGTGCTCCGCGCCCGGAGTCGAGTGCGGCCGCGTAGACGATGGGCTTGATCGCCGAGCCAGTCTGGCGGCGTGCCTGGGTCGCGCGATTGAAGTCTCCGGTCCCGGCTGCGCGTCCGCCCACCACGGCGCGCACGAAGCCGGTCGCGGGGTCGAGCGCCACGAACGCGCCCTGCAATGGCTGGGGTCCGCGCCCGCTCCAGCGCTCGAGCGAATCCACGCCGTCTGCGAGCCCCCGCTCGGCTTCGGCCTGCCAGACCAGATCGAGCGTGGTGAACACCGAGAGGCCCCAGTGCTCGGCGGCGCCCGGCGGCAGGTGCTCGGCGAGATATTGGCGCACGTAGCCGACGTAGCTCGGGAAGAGGTTGGGGGCAGGCGGGCCGCGGCGCGCGGCCAGGGGCGCGGCCCGCAGCCGCGCGGCCGTCGCGACCTCGAGCGCGCCCGTGGCCGCCATGTCGCCGAGCACCGAATTGCGCCGCGTCGTCGCCAGGTACACGTCGCGGAAGGGGGAATAGGCGTTGGGCGCCGGGATGATGCCCGCGAGCAGTGCGGAGCGCGCCACGTCGAGCGACTCGACCGGAGCGTCGAAGTACCAGCGCGCGGCCTCGGCCACGCCCGCCACGCCACCAGACCCGTTCTGTCCCCAGTAGACCGAGTTCAGGTACATCTCGAGGATCTCGTCCTTCGAGAGCAGTACTTCGAGTCCCACGGCGATCACCGCCTCTGAGAGCTTGCGGCTCCAGGTGCGCTCGCGCCCGAGGAAGAGCCCGCGCGCCAGCTGCTGCGTGATGGTGCTGCCGCCCTGGCGCACCCCGCCCGCCTGCACGTTGGTGACGAGCGCGCGGAAATTGCTGCGCAGGTCCAGCCCCCGGTGCTGGCGGAAGCGGCGGTCCTCGGAGGCGATGACCGCGTCGCGCAGCGCGCTGGGTATGCGGGCGAGCGGCACCCAGGTGCGCAGCACGCGATGCTCGTCGGTGAGGAGCGCGATGGCTACGGGCTCGAGCCGCGCCGGCCGCGAGGTGTCGGGTGGCGTCGCTGCGGCGAGGCTGCCCAGGCGCTTCACCTCGACGAGCCGGCCGCCCGCGATCCGCAGGCGCACGCGCTCGGGGCCGCCCGAGCCCTCGGGGTCGCGCGTGGCCGCGAAGCCGCGCAGGATGATCTCGAAGCCATCCGGCACGGCGTGATACTCGCCCGGTAATGCGGCGGTCGCGACTTCGCGGTACCCACGTGCCTCGAGTTGCGCGCGCAGGTAAATCCCGGGGCACACACGCCCCGGCGCGAGGCTCACGCCGTCGGAGTAGACCCTCGAGGGGAAGGACCACGACGGCCCGGTGGCGTGCCGCTCGCGCAGGACCCGCACCTCGATGGTGAGGCGCATGAAGCCGGCGAGGGCGGCCAGCGCCAGCACGACCAGCCCGGCGATCATGGCAGAACGCCAGGGCCGGGCGCGCGCGGGCGAGCGGAGCGCGGCGATCCGGGATGTCCCGCGGGTTCCAGAGCCGGAGCCCCCGGATGGTTCGTGTTGGGTCGTCATGAAGATCGCTCTGGGAACGCGTCCAGGGTCAGGTGGTTGTGAGGACTCCCCCGACAGACTAGTCGCAAGGGCGGGCGGGCGCACGTGGGCGGGCGGGCCCGGGTGGCGTAAGTCGCAACAGCGCAGCCAGCAGGACGCTCCGGCGTGAACCGTTGCGGGCCTCGAGGCTCCGTCCGGGGGACCGGGAAACCCCGTGCAGGGTCCTGAAGAGACCTGGCGCACCGCGCGTTCTGGAATCCCATCCATAGGAGGACTCATCCATAGGTGAGAGAGGGCCGTCACTTGGCTGGAGCGTCAGAGGAGGATGTCATGGCAGGGCGTGAGCGGGGTGGTTTCGCAGGGATGGACAGCGACAAGCAGCGGGAGATCGCCCGGCGCGGGGGACGCGCTGCGCACCAGAAGGGCACTGCGCACGAGTTCACCGCGGACGAGGCCCGCGCCGCCGGCCGAAAGGGCGGTGTGTCCGTGAGCCAGGATCGTGAGCACATGTCCCGCATCGGGCGCGCCGGGGGCAGGAGTTCCCGTGCAGGACGTAGTGGCAGGGGCGTGGCATCGTCTGCGGGTGCGGACCAGAAGCCTTCCGGTGGCCGGATGGAGACCCACCCCACGGCCGCCTGACGCGACGGCCGCCGCTGGCCCGCGGAGCGGCTGCCGGTTCATGCTGGATGGGCCGGGAGGGGGAGTCGTGCCTCGCCAGCCCCCCGGCGCGGCGCCCTTGACCGAATTCGAGCTTGGAGAATTCCGTCGTCGGTAGGAGACTCCCGGCGTGGTGGCCCGCATGGCCGCCTTGCCCGCAACCATCTTCGACCTCGGAGTCCCTCAGGATGATCGCTCGCTCGCCATTCTGGACCGGATGTGGTCCCGGCGCTGCCGTCGCATCCGGAAGTGCTTCCGCATGAGCGTCCCGGTGCGCATCCTCTTCGTCGAGGATTCCCGCGACGATGTGGAGCTCATCCTCCACGAACTCCGTCGCAGTGGCTTCACGCCGGATCACTGGGTCGTGGAGACCGAGGAGGCGATGCGACAGGCGCTGGCCGACGAATGCTGGGATCTGGTCATCGCCGACCACTCGATGCCGCATTTCGACGCCCCCGGCGCGCTGGCCGTGCTCCAGCGCAGCGGGCATGACCTGCCGTTCATCGTGGTCTCGGGCCACATCGGCGAGGAGCAGGCCGTGGCCTGCATGAGGGCGGGGGCCAGCGACTACCTGACCAAGGACAACCTGGTCCGCCTCGTTCCCGTGGTCGAGCGCGAGCTGCGCGAGGCCGCCCAGCGGCGCGTGGCGATGGCGGCGCTCGACACCAGCGAGGAGCGCTACCGGCTGCTGGTGGAGAACTCCGCCGACATGATCACGCTCCAGGACCGCCAGGGACTCATCACCTTCGCGAGCCCCTCCCTCGCCCGCGTGCTCGGGTTCAGGCCCGCGGAGGTCCTGGGCCGCAAGCTGAGTGACTTCGTCCACGAGGACGATGTCAGGATCCTGGCGTCGGCGCTGGATGAAGTGCTCGTCCGCGGGTACACCCCGCTGATCACGGGGCTGCGGTTCCGCCACCGCGACGGCACCTGGCGCATCGTCGAGGGCAGCGCGGTGCGGATCGTCGAGTCCGACGGTAAGGTCGGCCTGGTCACCACCGGGCGCGACATCACCGAACGCATCCAGCTCGAGGCGCAACTGCACCGGGCCCAGAAGCTGGAGGCGGTCGGCCGGCTGGCCGGCGGCGTGGCCCACGACTTCAACGACCTGCTCACCGTGATCCTGGGGTACAGCAACCTGCTGCTCGATCAGCTCGAAGAGGACCGCATCCTCTACCAGGAAGTGGCCGAGATCAGGCGCGCAGCGGACCGGGCCGCAACCCTGACGCAGCAGCTCCTGACGTTCGGCCGCAGGCAGGTGCTGAGCCCGCGGCCCGTGGACCTCAATCCGATCATCGGAGCACAGCTCGACACGCTTCGCCAGCTCATCGGCGAGGGGGTCGAGCTCACCCTGAAGCTTGAGGCCGACCTCGCTTCGACCCGGGTGGAGCCCGGCCAGGTCGAGCAGATCGTCATGAACCTGGCGGCGAACGCGCGCGATGCCATGCCGCAGGGCGGCCGGCTCTCGATTGAGACCGCGAACGTGGAGCTGGACGTCGCCGGCGCGCGCCGCTGCGCCGTGCAGCCCGGGCCCTACGTCACGCTCACCGTGACCGACACGGGGTATGGCATGGACGCGGCCACGCAGGCCCGGCTCTTCGAGCCCTTCTTCACGACCAGGGAGCCGGGCAAGGGGACGGGGTTCGGACTTTCCAGCGTCTACGTAATCGTGCGCCAGTGCGGGGGCAACATCGTCGTCTCCAGCGAGCCGGGACGCGGGAGCAGTTTCAAGATCTACCTGCCGCGCGCCGAGGGGGAGGCCGGAGTAGAGCCGGCGAAGCTGGCTTCGGACGAGGCCCGTGGTGACGAGACCGTCGTGCTGGTCGAGGATGAGCCGCTGGTGAAGAACCTGGTGGGCGAGGTGTTGCGCAAGCGCGGCTACCAGGTGATGGAGTTCATCAATGGCCGTGAGGCGCTGGCCCGGACGAAGCGCTACAGCGGGCTCATCCACCTGCTCGTCACCGATGTGGTGATGCCGGGCATGAGCGGCATCGAGCTGGCGCGACACCTCGCTCTGGGCCACCCTGAGATGCGCATCCTCTTCATCTCGGGGTACACCGACGACCTGGTCGGGCGCCAGGGCGTGCTGCAGCCGGGGCGGGCGTTTCTGCAGAAGCCGTTCACCCCGGACACGCTGCTGCGGAAGCTGCGCGAGTTGCTCGACACGCCGCTCAGCGAACCGGACGAGAGCGCCGCCCCGGCAGACGAGCGGCCTGCCCCGCCCGGTACGCCCGGCGACTGAGTCCCGCGCCGGGCGCGCAGCGTTCCTCTCGCGCGACGGCGCGACCCCGACCGCCGCGCCGCGTGCAGCTCAGGCGCCCGTTCTCTTCCCCGCCGTGTTGTGGCACAGTGCCCAGCATGACGATGCCTGATCCCCAGCGCGCGCGCACTCTCTTCACCATGGCGCTCGCCCGCGCCTCCGCGCTGCCCGGCCCGTGGCGCCACCTGCTCGTTGTGGACGTGCCGCGCCAGCGGCTCGTGCTGCTCGACCGGCAAAGTGAAGGACTCGCCGAGTACCCGGTCTCCACTGCCGCCGCCGGGATCGGTGGCGAGGCGGGCTCGCTTCGCACGCCGCCCGGCCTGCACCGCATCCACGCGCGGATCGGCGCGGGAGAACCCGCGGGCATGGCCTTCGCGAGCCGCGCGCCCACTGGCGAGATCTGGCGCGGCGAGCCGCGTGACGACGATCTCATCCTCTCCCGCATCATCACGCTCGAAGGCCTTGAAGACGGCGTGAACCGCGGCCGCGGGCGCGATTCGCTCGAGCGCTACATCTACCTGCATGGCACGAATCACGAGCAGGCGCTGGGCGAACCGGCCTCGCACGGCTGCATCCGGCTCGGCAACGCGGACGTGATCGACTTGTTCGACCGCGTCGCCGAGGGCGACCTGGTGGCGGTGCTCGGCGAGGTGCCCGTGCCCGACTGGCGCAGCGGGCGCTTTCACTATGCGGGACTCGGCGGCAGCGGCATGAGCGCGCTCGCCCAGTTCCAGGTCCTGCGCGGTGGCACCGCGAGCGGTAGCGACCGCGCCTTCGATCGCGGCGAGCGCGTCGAAGCGCGCGCACAACTCGAGCGGCTGGGCATCCAGGTCACGCCCCAGGACGGCAGCGGAGTCGAGGGCGCTACAGCGCTCGTGGTCTCGACCGCGGTCGAATGCGAGGTGCCCGACTACGCCGCCGGCCGCCGCCTGGGCGTGCCGATCGTGCACCGCTCGGAGCTGCTCGCGCGCTTCGTCGCCGATCACCGCACCATCGCGGTCTCGGGCACGAGCGGGAAGTCCACCGTGGTGGCGATGGTCTTCGAGATCCTGCGTGGCGCCGGGCGCGAGCCCTCGGTCATCACCGGTGGCGACCTGGTCCTGCTCCAGCGGCAGGGCCTGTGGGGCAATGCCTGGGCCGGGCGCTCGGACCTGCTCGTGGTCGAAGCCGACGAGAGCGACGGGTCGGTGGTGCGCTACGAGCCCGCCGTGGGCGTCGTGCTGAACCTGCAGCGCGACCACCGCGAGATGGACGAGGTGGCCGTGATGTTCCGCACGTTCCGCGGGCGCGCGCGAGAATCGTTCGTGGTGGGGGAGGGCGCGAACCTCGCAGAGTTCGCTGCGGGCGCGGCTGTGTTCGGTCTGGGCCCGGGCGCTGGCGTACGCGGAGTGGACGTGACGCTCGAGCCGCGCGGCGCGGCCTTCACCGTGGACGGCGTGCGTTTCACGCTGCCCGCGCCCGGGCGCCACAACGTCGAGAACGCACTGGCCGCGATCGCCGCCTGCCGCGCCGTGGGCGTGCCGCTCGCGGAGATGGCCGCGCCGCTCGAGCGCTTCCAGGGCGTGGGCCGGCGCTTCCAGTCGCTGGGCACGGCGCGCGGCGTCGAGGTGGTGGACGACTTCGCGCACAACCCTGCCAAGATCGCGGCCGCGCTGGCGACCGCGCAGGCGTGGGCCGGGGCGGGGCCGGCGCCCGATGCGGGGCAGATGGCCGGTGCGGTGCCGGGGGAGAGTGGTGCGGCATCGGGCGCGGGGCCGCGCGGCGGGCGCGTGCTCGCCGTCTACCAACCCCATGGATACGGGCCCACGCGTTTCCTGCGGCGCGACTTCGTCGAGACGTTTGCGACGGTGCTGCGCCCCGCGGATTGTCTCTGGATGCTCGAGGTGTTCTACGCCGGCGGGACGGCCTCGCGCGACTTCTCCGCGGCCGACATCGTCGCCGAGGTTGCCGCGCGCGGTGTGGCGGCCGAGTTCGCGTGCTCACGCGAGTGGCTCATCGAGCGCATCGCCGCGGAGGCCCGGGAGGGCGATCTCGTGCTCGTGATGGGAGCGCGCGATCCATCGCTCACGCGGTTGGCGCGCGAGGTGCTGGCGCGGCTGGGGGTTGGGAGCGCCTCAAGCGCCTGAGCGGACCTTCGGGGATGAGGCGGTGATGCGCTCGGGGGAGGACTACCTCCGCGCTGCCCGGGCCGCCGAAAACGCGCCGACGAACGTGCCCCCGCAGCTGGCGAGCAGGATCCCGGTGCCCTGGGCGAGGATCACATCCCCGCTTTCCACCAGGGCCATGATGACGACGCAGACGAGTGGGACGGCAGCCAGTGCCAGCATGATGCGCCAGTCGGTGCGCAAGGCGTCGGGGTTGCCCCGCGACAGCAGGAACTGACAGATGAAAAAGTACACCGCCAGCGCAGAGAACGTCGCAAACAGGCCCATCGTTTCACCGATGAGCTTCCCCAGGAACTCGCCGATGAACATCATCAGAATGAAGGAGAGCACTCCCAATAGAAACGCACCCGACAGTCGATTCATTTCGATCTACCCTCTCGGCCGGACCCGACCTCCTGGCTTCCTGCCGCCCCACAGTCCACATCCGGCCGGACCTCAGGCGGGAGTTGAATCTCCGAATCTCCGAGAACCCCGACTCGGCCCTGCTGTCGTTCCCCTCGCCGCGCGGACGCTTCAACTTCACGTCCGCGATCTCCCACGGCGCCCTCAGGCCGTCAGGCTCGAGCTCTCAGCCGCACGAACGCCGGACACCCCTCGGATGTTGGCTCTCCTGGCGACCGGTCGGGAATGCCCCATGAACAGGAGCGCTATCGAAAACACCACCTCAAAGAACAGCACAGGGAATACATGCCTTTCAAACTCATAATAGCCATCACCATAGACCACGAGCAGTGGATACATCAAGGGCACGCACGCGACGATGACATGCCAGGGATGCCTGTGGCGTATCGCAACGACCAGGACTCCTATCGATGACAACAGAACAAGCAGGCCGAAGATCCGCATGACGCGCGCATGGATATCCAGCCATCCATTGTTCATATCCGAGATGAATACATAGTTCATTCTGTAGTCAGCCTTGACCATCGTGAAGAGCGGCTCAGTCAGAAGTCTATAATAGGAGTGTGGATTGGCAAGAACCGTCTCCCAATACCATTTGCCAGCATTCCGGGACACGTACGTGCCGTCGGCTGTATCTAGTTTGTATCCAGTAGGCCAAAAGGAACTGCCCCAATAGTTCCGTATTCGTAATGAATCCGCCGGAAGGACAACGCCTCTACTGGTTGTCATTGTCCCGGCGATGGATTGCCGGGCCATGAAATCATTAACCGTCCAGGTAGACACCCGCGACATGCTATAGGAAAGCCCATTGAAATATCTGTTGTAGCTGTTCGGTTCTTTGGACTTGCTCAATTTCATGACAACCACACTGACTACCAGGAGCGACATCAGCAAGTAGACGATGAAATGCTTTGACTTGAGATTTTTGATGCCGAATAGTAACGTAGGTGAGGAGTGAACCGTGGTGGACGCCATTGCCAAAGAAATCAGCCTGGTCGCGAATGCGCTCGACACGCCTTCTCTTAGGAAGAAGAATGACAGCATCGGACAAAGGGCGATGAACAAACTCTCCTCATAGGGTGAGTTGAAATAGGCCAGGACATATGGATTGACCAGAAACAGCAACACTGGGATTGCGAGAATGAGTCGAATGTTCAGCAGGAGCAGCAGAATCCCCAGGAAATAGACTGCGGAGTATATGGCCGTGACCCAAAGAAAGTCGAAGTGTTTGAACTGCGCGGCCCGCTGGGCAAATGAAACCAGCTCCACAATGGCGGCGGATGAACTCATTGGAATCAAGGCACGGTAGTCGATGTCTCCGATGGCTCTAAAGTCATAGAACCGTGGAAATGGCTGATGTGCGGGATTGTCCTGCGATGAGAGGATGTGAGCGGACCGTAGAACGCGCCAGCCGTCGCCATTGTTGCGCCTCTGGATATGATGGGAGAGCGGAAGTGACCCTGCGAAGATGATCAGCATGCAAGTAGCGATCACGGATGTCTTCATTGCGATGCCCCGTCCCGGCCGGACCTGACGTCGTGGCTTGCTGCCGCCGCATGATCTGCATCCAGCTTGGCCTCAACCGCCTGAGCGAACTCCCGCCCCGAATCTCCGCGCGACGTACTGGTCGAGCATGCGCACGAAGTCCCCGGCGATCGCGTCGCCCTTGAGCGTGGCGGCGAGCTTGCCGTCCACGAAGACGGGTGCGCGCGGGTCTTCACCCGTGCCGGGGAGCGAGATGCCGATGTCGGCGTGCCTGCTCTCGCCGGGGCCGTTCACCACGCAGCCCATCACCGCGACGCGCAGGGTCTCGACCCCCGGATAGGACTCGCGCCAGTGCGGGATGCGCTCCTGGATGTGTGCCGTGATGCGGGCGGCCAGTTCCTGGAAGACCGTGCTGGTGGTGCGCCCGCAGCCGGGGCAGGAGGTGACCTGCGGGGCGAAGCGGCGGATGTCCAGCGACTGGAGCACCTGCTGGCAGATCCGCACCTCGTCGGCGCGGTCGCCGCCCGGCGTGGGCGTGAGGCTGGTGCGGATGGTGTCGCCGATGCCCTCGGCCAACAGGATCGAGAGCGCGGCGACGCTCGCCACGGTGCCCTTCAGCGCGGGCCCGGCCTCGGTCAGTCCGAGGTGCAGCGGGTAGTCGCAGGCCGCGCCCAGTGCGCGGTTGACCGCGACTAGGTCGGTCACCTCGCTCACCTTGGCCGAGAGCACGATTCGCTCGTGCGGGAGGCCGCAGTGCTCGGCGAACTCGGCCGAGCGAAGCGCGCTCTCGCGGATGGCCTCGAGCACGACGTCGTGCTCGGGCCGTGGCTCCGGGCGCCGCGCATTCGCGTCCATCAGTGCCGTCAGCAGCGCGCGGTCGAGCGAGCCCCAGTTCACCCCGATCCTCACCGGCTTGCCGTGCTCGACCGCCACCTCGATCATGCGGCGGAAGTTCTCGTCGTGCTTCCCGCCCACGCCCACGTTGCCGGGATTGATGCGGTACTTGTCGAGGGCGCGGGCGCACTCCGGATACTCCGTCAGGAGCAGGTGCCCGTTGTAGTGGAAGTCGCCGATCAGGGGCACGCGCACGCCCTGCGCCTCGAGGCGGCGGCGGATGTCGGGCACGGCGGCCGCGGCCTCGCGCGTGTTGACAGTGATGCGCACCAACTCGGAGCCGGCTTTGGCGAGCTGCACGACCTGCCGGGCCGTGGCGCCGGCGTCGGTGGTGTCCGTGTTGGTCATGGACTGCACGGCCACCGGGTGCGCCGAGCCCAGCAGCACGTCGCCCACGCGGCAGGTGACGGTCGGACGGCGGCCCGGGAGCGCGCCCTCGCTGCGGACGGGAGGCATGCGGCGAAGAGTAGGCAGGCCCGTGGGGAGCGTCAACCGCGCGTGGAACCGGTCATCGGCAAGCGTCCGACGGTCCGCCCCTTGCACCGCGCCTCAACCCGCGTGCCGCGCGAGTTTCGCCCCCAGCGGCAGCGAGGCGGCCAGTGCGGTGACCAGCGCGGCATACCCGAGTCCGGCCAGCAGGCGCTGCGAGCGGGGGATGCTGTCGTAGCCGGGCACCGGACTTCGCCAGCGCTGCACCAGCGTGAACAGGCCCACCAGCAGCACCAGCAGGAGCACGGGCGAGCGCGTCAGCGCCAGCGCCACCACGCCCAGCGCGTAGCCCACGATCCAGAAGGTGCGCGTGAACGCACCGGCGATGCGCCCGCCGTCGAGCGGCGAGACCGGGATCAGGTTGAAGAGGTTGATCAGCACGCCGACGTGTCCCAGCCCCGCGAGGAACGGGTCCTGCCGCAGCCAGCCCGCGAGCAGCACGGCCCACGCGGCGAGCGAGCCGATCAGCGGTCCGCCGAAGGCGACCTTGGCCTCGATCCAGGCATCGCGCGGACGGCCCTTCATGGTGATGAAGGCGCCGAGGAAGGGGATGAACACCGGCGCCCCGGCGGGAATGCGCTCCTTCCACAGCACCAGCGCGTGCCCCGACTCGTGGAGGAAGATGAGCAGCACGAAGCCGACGGCGAAGGGCAGGCCCCACTGTGTCGCATAGAGGCCGATCGAGAGGGCCATGGTCGCCAGCGTCTTGAGCTTGAACAGCCCGACGAGGAAACCGAGGAACTTGAGCTTGCCCGCGAGGAAGATGAGCGCGGTCAGGCCGCCGCCCAGTGCGGTGTTGCGCGCGGCGTGGCCGTGGGGCTTGCCGTCGCCGGCCGGCGGTGCCGGGGTGGCCGGGTTCTGCAGGCTGCGGTAGACCGCGCGCAGGTTATCGAGCTCGCGCTGCCGGGGTGTCGGATCGCTCACGCGCCGGTCCGGTTGGGGAGCCTGAGGGGTGCGGGCATCTGCCACGCCTGCCACAGCACGATGGCGAGGAACACGAAGTCCATCAGGCCGAAGCCGAGAGCCACCACGCGGGTGAACAACGCCGGGTCCATCGTGAACAACTCGATGCGTTGTCCGTCGCCCCGCTCCGCCAGGGCCTTGTTGATGAAGGTGGCGTTGACCAGGTAGGTGGCGACGAAGTAGCCCGCCAGCGCCACCGCAGCTGACAGGACCTGCAACCCGCGCGAGCGCTTGTTGCCGGCGAAGCGCACGGTGCCCCACCCCACGGCGTATCCGATGGCCACCGCGATCAGTCCGAAGGAGATCCTGGTGAGCACCGTGAAGCCCCACCACAGCGCCGCTCCGGCCGCGCCGCCGAGGACCGCCCCGACGAACGCCATCGGATAGTTGATGTCGGTGGACATCGCGCCCACCGACAGCTCGAGCTGGTGGCGCAGCGTCTCGTGGCAGGAGCGGCAGAAGGCGCGGTCGTCCGCGTCGACCCGGTCGTCTCCGATGAGCGTCCGGTCGCAGCGCGCGCAGGTCGCGGTGGCCGCGGCCGGGGTCGCGGACGTCGGGTCGGTCGTGATCTCGGTCATGAGGGGTCTCCTTCGGGAGCATTCGGGACCGCGGCGGAAGCCGCGGTCCCGGTCCGACGGCGTGTCCGTCGCGCGCAGGCTACTCGCCCCGGGGGCGGTGGGGAAGCGCGCGGCGGCCTGTGCCGGGCGGGACCCTCGTCGGAACGCCACCCGGCCTCCGCCTCGGGTTCGTCTCGGCAGCTTCCGCATCGCCAGGCGCGGCTGAGGTAGCGCTGGTCCAGCCTGTGCAAAATTGCATGAAGAAGTGCTTGCCATCTGCCGATTCCTGGTCTACCCTTGCCGGTCAAGGAGGTGCGCCGATGAGCACGCCACGAAAGGTCGCATCCCGGTCCGGTCTCGCCACCGCCGCCCCGGGGCGGCCAGCCTCAGCTCCGCTCCGCGCCGGCCAAACCCGCCGGAGCGGCGCAACCGCTCCAATCGATCGATCGCGTGCCCGCGGGGGCCTCGCGCCCGTCCGGGACCTCGATGTCCGTGTCCTGCGCCGGGCGTTCGGTCTGAATCGCCCCGAGTTCGGCCGGTTGCTGGGTTACTCGGAGCGGATGCTGGCGATGTGGGAGACCGATGGGCGGAGGCCGGACGCGGTCGCACGCCGCCGTTACCACGAACTCCAGCGCCTGTTCGAGGAGTTGTCGCGCATCATCCGGCCGAAGCACATCCCGGAGTGGCTGGACACGCCGAACCGGTCCTTCAAGGGTCTGAAGCCCGTCGAGGTCATCGAGCGCGGGCGGATCGACTGGCTCTGGCAGATGATCTACGAGTCCAAATACGGGATCGCGATGTAGAGGCCGGCGGACGGCACGCGACGAGGCCCGGCGCGGTGCTCCGCGCCGGGCTTCCGTCTGCGTGCCGCCCCGCCGTTTTCGCCGCTACCTGCGCGCCAGCTTCCGGTACTTGATGCGGTGCGGCTGGTCGGCCTCGCGGCCGAGCCGCTCGTGGCGCACCTTCTCGTAGTCGGCGTAATTGCCCTCGAAGAACACCACCTGGCTGTCGCCCTCGAAGGCCAGCATGTGGGTGGCGATGCGGTCGAGGAACCAGCGATCGTGGGAGATGACCACGACGCAGCCGGCGAACTCGAGCAGCGCCTCCTCGAGCGCGCGCAGCGTGTCCACGTCGAGGTCGTTGGTGGGCTCGTCGAGCAGCAGGACGTTCGCGCCGCTCTTGAGGATGCGCGCCAGGTGCACGCGGTTGCGCTCGCCGCCCGAGAGGTCCTTCACGCGCTTCTGCTGATCGGCGCCCTTGAAGTTGAACGAGGCCACGTAGGAGCGCGAGTTCATCGAGCGCTTGCCCAGCTCGATCATGTCCTTCCCGTCCGAGATCGCCTCCCAGACGTTCGCGTCGGGCGGCAGCACGTCGCGGCTCTGGTCCACGTAGGCCAGGCTCACGGTCTCGCCGATGCGCAGCGTGCCGGCGTCGGGCTGCTCCTGCCCGGTGATCATGCGGAAGAGCGTGGTCTTGCCGGCGCCGTTCGGGCCGATCACGCCGATGATGCCGGCGGGGGGGAGCTTGAACGTCAGGTCCTCGATCAGCAGGTTGTCGCCGAAACCCTTGCGCAAATGCTCGGTCTCGATGACCACGTTGCCCAGGCGCGGGCCCGGCGGGATGTAGATCTCGATGTTCTCGAGCTTCTCGCGGCTGTCCTCGGCCAGCAGCTTCTCGTAGGCGGCGAGTCGCGCCTTGCCCTTGGCCTGACGGGCGCGCGCGGCCAGGTGCACCCAGTCGAGTTCGCGCTGGAGCGTGCGCTGCCGTGCGCTCTCCTGCTTCTCCTCGACCGCGAGGCGCTTGCGCTTCTGGTCGAGCCAGGAGGTGTAGTTGCCCTCCCAGGGGATGCCCGCGCCGCGGTCGAGCTCGAGGATCCAGCCCGCCACGTTGTCGAGGAAGTAGCGATCGTGGGTTACGGCGACGACCGTGCCGGCGTACTCCTTGAGGAAGCGCTCGAGCCAGGCGACCGACTCGGCGTCGAGGTGGTTGGTGGGCTCGTCCAGCAGCAGCAGGTCCGGCTCCTGCAGCAGCAGCCGGCACAGCGCCACGCGGCGCCGCTCACCGCCCGAGAGCGTCGTCACGTCCTGCTCGGGCGGGGGACAGCGCAGCGCATCCATCGCGATCTCGAGGTGGCGTTCCAGCTCCCACAGGTTGCCGGCATCCATCTTGTCCTGGACCTTGGCCTGCTCGTCGAGCAGCTTCGTCATCTCGTCGTCGTCCATCGGCTCGGCGAAGCGCGCGCTGATCTCGTTCCAACGGCGCACGACGGCGACCTTCTCGGACACGCCCTCCTGGACGTTCTCGAGCACGTTCTTGGCCGGGTCGAGCGTGGGCTCCTGCGTCAGGAAGCCGACCGTGTAGCCCTTGCCGAGGAAGGCCTCGCCGATGAAGTCGGGGTCCACGCCCGCCATGATGCGCAGCAGCGAGCTCTTGCCCGCGCCGTTCAGTCCGAGCACGCCGATCTTGGCGCCGTCGTAGAACGAGAGCCAGATCCCCTTGAGGATCTCGCGCTTGGGGGGGACCACCTTGTGGAGGTCCTTCATGGTGTAGATGAAATCGGGCGACATCAGGCCTCGCAAGGTGAAGGGACTCGGGAGATCCACGGGAGAACGCGGCGGGACAGGATGCGGGATGGCGGTGGCGCGCGCAAGGCGGCGGGCGGCGGCGGGCGGCGGCGGGCGCGCTTGGGGGGCCTGGTGCCGTCCAGTCGCCGAGCTCACGCCGAGGGACCCTCCGGCGGCGGCTGACTCCCAAGAACAAGAGGCGACACGGGGTGCCGCCTCAATGGAGCCTGCTGGCGGAGTGTGCCTACCGGACGGGGGCCGCCCGGTGGAAGCCGCGCCGGGTGAGCCACCAGATGGCTGCGACCAGCAGCACGATCGGGAGCGCGGGCAGGAGCGCCATGAACAGCAGCGGAATTCCGACGAGTGCTGCGATCACAAGCCCCCCGATGAGCAGGGCGGGCAGGAAGAGCAGTGCGCCCAGCGCCTGGAACGCGAAGCCCAGCAACCGGAACGGCAGCAGCACGACCCAGAACACCAGCGCGGCGACGCCCAGCAGCGCACTGACGACGGCGAAGACCACGAATGCCGCGAACCCCAGCGCCAGCAACTCGAACACCTTCCTGCCCTCCACTTGCGTCCCGGGGATCGGCCCGGCTGCCTCCCGGTTACCCGCCTTCTGCGGGGCCGGGTCCTGACAGTTGGGTGCTCGCCTCCGGAGCGACCTTCTTGGACATTACTACGGGGCGGTGCCCCACCAGGTTGCGCGGTGCCCCATCGCTGCTAGAGTGCAGGTTCTGGAGGGTTGTGGAGCGCAGAATGTTAGTCCGGCTTCCGACCGCGTCCAGGGGCCGATCCGCCACTATGCTGCAATGACTTAGCGTGTCTGAAAGAGCCACCAACATTTTGCGCTCCACAACCAAAGTGCCCACGCCCCAAGTGGTTACGCGCGTCCGGCCGGGCAGGTGCGGGCTGGGACGTGACCGCGGGGGAGGCCCGCATTGAAGCCTGGAGGTGAAGATGGCAGCCACCCGTATCACGGTGAAGAACGACGGCTCCCTGCGGGTCGAGGGCGACTTCGAGATCGTGGACCCGGAAGGTCGCGCCTTCGGCCTGGCGGGCCGTCCTAACGCGGGCCTGTGCCGCTGTGGCCACTCGCAGAAGAAGCCGTTCTGCGACGGGGCGCACAAGACCGCGGGGTTCAGCTCGCTGGTCGTCGCCTTCGACCTCGAACCGCCCACTCCGAAGCCGGGGGCGTGACACGGAGGCCGCGATGAAACGCTCGACCCTGTTCCTTGTTCTGCTCGCGTGCGTCGTCCTGGCTGCCGCTCCCGTTGCCAACGCCCAGCGCAACTTCAGCGACGTCGTCATCACGCCCCTGAAGTTGGCGGATGGCCTCTGGATGCTGACCGGGGCCGGTGGGAACCTGCTGGTCTGCGCGGGCCCGGACGGCGCGCTGCTGGTGGACGCCCAGTACGGGCCGCTCGCAGCGAGGATCCTCGCCGTGGTGGACTCGCTCTCCGGCGGCCACCCGCTGCGCTTCGTCCTCAACACCCACTACCACGGCGACCATGTCAGCGGTGACTCGGCCATGGCCGCGGCGGGTGCGACCATCGTGGCGCACGCGAATGTGCGGCGCCGGATGAGCGTGGACCGGTTCAACGAGACCTTCGGGAGCACCACGAAGGCGGCGCCGACCGTGGCACTGCCCGTGCTGACTTTCAGCGACTCGCTGACCTTCCACCTGAACGGCCTGGAGATCCTCGTTCTGCACCTGCCGCCCGGCCACACCGACGGCGACGCCGTCGTGTGGGTGCCCGCCGCGAACGTGCTGCACACGGGCGACCTGCTCTTCAACGGCACCTATCCGGTCATCGACGTCTCGGCCGGTGGTTCCATCGGAGGCATGATCCGCTCCCTTGACCTGTTGCTGCCCCTCCTTGGCCCCGCCACGAAGATCGTCCCCGGGCACGGTCCGCTCGCCGACCGCGCTGCGCTGCTGCGTTTCCGCGGCATGCTCCTGGCGGCGCGCGACCGTGTGGCCAGGCTCGTGGAGGAGGGCCGCACCCTCGAGCAGGTGAAGGAAGCAAAGCCGCTCGCCGACCTGGACCGCGTCTGGGGGACAGGCTTCATGAAGCCCGACGCCTTCCTGCAGGTCGTCTATCGGGATCTTTCGCGGCCGTTGCCGCCCCCGCTGCCTGGTGACTCCCACGACCATCACCACTGAGGCCCGTGCATGCGCGCGTTCCTGCTGCTCCTGCCCGCGGGGCTGAGCGCGCTCGTGCTGGGCGCGCACTTCCTGCGCCGGGGCGATCTCGCCCTGGTGGCCGCCTGCCTGGCGCTCCTCGGGCTGCTCTTCGTGCGCCGGCTGTGGGCCGCGCGCCTGGTGCAACTCGCTCTGCTCGCGGGCGCGCTCGAGTGGTTGCGCACGCTGGCTGTGCTGCTCCCCGAGCGCCGCGCCGCGGGCGAACCCTGGGTGAGACTGGTCGCGATCCTCGGGGGAGTGGCGCTGCTGGCGCTGCTGGGCGCGGCGCTCTTCGAGACCCGCAGGCTCCGGGAGCGCTACCGCGGCTCCCGGCCGGCGGGGCCGGTCGGAGACGCCCGCTGAGCGGCTAGCGCGATCCCGCGACCGCCTCCACCCGCCCATGGTGGCCGGAACCTCAGGCGCTGGCGTCGAGGCGGATGGAGCAGCGGCCGAAGCGGCCGAACGCGAAGCTCAGCCGGGCGGGATCCGCGAGAGCCGCGAGCACGTCCCGATGGACATAGAGGACAATCCCGCCGGCGTCCAGGCACTCATGCCCGGCGGGGTCTTCCGGGATCTCGAGCGACCCGACCGGGCCGCGCTCGACCCTTCATCAGCCGTGCATGATCGCCTGGAGCGAGACGTACAGCGTCCCGCCCCGGGCGGCGATGTACTCGCGGAGCTCTTCAGATTCGAAGTGGGCGTGTCGCATGGCCTTGAGCATACCGGAAACTGCGGGGCGTCGCTTCCTGAAGTCGCCAGGAAAGGCTTCAGGCCGCTGGAGGGGCGTCCGCTCTGGACCCCGACACCGGGTCCTCCGCCGCGCATCGCCCGGCCACCAGGCGCAGGTGCTGGCGTCCGGCCTTCGCGGCCTCGGGACTGTGCGTGACCAGCACCACCGTCCGACCCTCGTTCTCGTTCAGGTCCCGCAGGATGGCCAGGATCTCCGCGGCCAGGGCGGGATCCAGATTGCCGGTCGGCTCGTCGGCCAGGATGACCTCGGGGTCGTTGCTAAGGGGCTGCTGAACCCGCCTGAAGCGCTGTCGCGACGCGCAATGGCGCCATCGGCGAGGTAGCCGGGCGCGAGCCTGGGCTACGGCGCGTTCCGGCCCTGCCGGCAGGGCTGCGCGCCCCCCGCGCTCTCCCACTGGAGGGTGGGATGCACGATGCCGAAGCGCTCCGCAAGGTCGTGAGCGATGCGCGCGGTGAGATCGTCATCGAAGGTCGCGCGGTCGGTGACCAGGTGAGCCGTGAGCGCGATCTCGGTGGTGCTCATGGCCCAGATGTGGAAGTCGTGCACTTCGACGACGCCGGGCACCGCCTCGAGATAGGCGCGGACCGCCGCCGGGTCGATCCGCCCGGGCACTGCGTCCATGGCCAGGTCGAGCGACTCGCGCAGGATCCCCCAGGTGCTGCCGACGATGAGTGCGCTCACCAGCAGGCTGACGACCGGGTCGAGCCACGACCAGTGAGTGAAGACCAGGGCGACGCCGGTGAGAACGACACCGAGGGAGACGGCTGCGTCCGCCGCGAGATGCGAGGCGGCGGCGCGCACGTTCAGATCGTCGCGCCGGCCCCGGCCAAGGAGCCACGCGCTGAGGCCGTTCACGACGATGCCGAGCGACGCGACCGCGATGACCGTGGGTGCGGCGACGGGCCCCGGGTGACGAAGCCGCTGCACGGCTTCGAGTGCGACGGCGCCCACTGCGATCAGCAGCACCACGGCGTTGGCGAGTGCCGCCAGAATGGTGGAGCGGCGCAGGCCGTAGGTGCGGCGCGCACTCGGCGCACGCCGGGCCAGCAGGATGGCGCCCCAGGCGAGCAGCAGGCCGAGCACGTCGCCGAGGTTGTGACCGGCGTCCGAGAGCAGGGCGAGCGAGCCGGAGCGGAACCCGAAGACGACCTCGAAGACGACGAAGGCGATGTTGAGCCCCGCGGCCACGAGGAACGCGGTGCGGACGCCGTCCGGCGCGGGATGTGTGTGATCGTGCGTCATGTCCTCCTCACGGCCAGGGGCTCCAATTCGAGGGGTACAAGGTCGCTCAGGACAGCATCTCCTTCAACTGCTCCACCGAGGGCACGCGCCCGGAGAACTTGACCACGCCGTCGATCACCAGCCCGGGCGTGGACATGATGTGATAGCCCATGATGACGTTGAAGTCGGTGATCTTCTCCAGCTCGCATTCGAGCCCGAGCTCCTTCACGGCGCGTTGGGTGTTCTTGTACAGCCGCTCGCAGTTGGCGCAGCCGGGACCGAGTACCTCGATCCGGATCATCGCGTCGTCTCCCTTCGGAAAGCCTTCCGGACGGCGGAAGGCAGTGGATCACAGCAGCCAGTTGAACAGGTAGCCCACCAGGATGATCCCGGCCGTGACCACCCCGAGCAACACCGCGATCAGTGTGGGCTTGAGCACCTTGCGCAGGATGATGGTCTCCGGCAGCGACAGCGCGATCACCGCCATCATGAACGCGAGCACCGTTCCCAGCGCGGCGCCCTTTTCCAGCAGCGCGTGGACGACCGGAATGATCCCGGCGGCATTTGAGTACATCGGCACGCCGATGAGCACGGCGAGCGGCACCGACCACCAGGCTGCCCGGCCCATGATGGACGCCATGAAGTTCTCGGGCACCCACCCGTGGATCCCAGCGCCCACGGCGATGCCGATCAGGACATAGGCCCAGACCTTGCCCACGATGTCGCGCACCGCTTCGAGCCCGTGGTCCAGACGCTCCTCCCAGGTGGTCCGGTGTTCGGGCAGCCCGGCGTCGCCCGCGGCCATCGCATAGACCCAGGGTTCGACGTGGCGCTCGAGCCGCAGGCGGCCGATGACCCAGCCCGCGACGATGGCGACGGCGAGGCCGGTCCCGAGATAGAGGGCGGCCACCTTCCAGCCGAACAACCCGAACAGCAGGGCGAGCGCGACCTCGTTCACCATCGGGGCCGAGATCAGGAAGGAGAAGGTCACGCCCAGCGGGATGCCCGCGGTCAGGAAGCCGATGAACAGCGGCACCGCCGAGCACGAGCAGAACGGCGTCACGATGCCGAGCGCGGCAGCCAGCACGTTGCCCACCGACTCGGCCTTGCCCGCGAGGATGGCGCGCGTGCGCTCGGGCGTGAAGAACGAGCGGATGACCCCGACGCCGAACACCACCAGCGTCAGGAGCATGAGCACCTTGGGGGTCTCGTAGACGAAGAACTCGACCGCGCTGGCGAGGTGCGTGCCCGCAGCGAGTCCCAGCAGGTCGCGCGTGAACCACGCGGCCGCCCGCTGGAGCACGCCGTAGAGGGCGACCCACAGCAGCAGGGCGCCCGCGAGCGAAAGGAGCAGGCGCGCAAGCCGCGCCGGGGATTTGCTCATCGTGGGCTCACGCCGCCGGCTCGTGGAACCAGCGCCGCCGGAACCACAGCGCCACGTTCACCAGGCCGATCAAGGCCGGCACCTCGACCAGCGGCCCGATGACCGCCGCGAAGGCCGCACCGTGGTGGATGCCGAAGGTCGCGATCGCCACCGCGATGGCGAGTTCGAAGTTGTTCGAGGCCGCGGTGAAGGAGAGCGTCGCCGATTGCGGGTAGCTCGCACCCACCCGCTTGCTCATGAAGAACGAGACCAGGAACATGACGACGAAGTAGATGAGCAGCGGGATGGCGATGCGCACCACGTCGAAGGGCAGCTGCACGATCTTCTCGCCCTTGAGCGAGAACATCACCACGATGGTGAAGAGCAGGGCAATGAGCGTGATCGGACTGATCTTGGGGATGAACCGGCGCTGGTACCAGTCCTTCCCCTTGACCCGCAGCAGCGTGAAGCGGGTGATGATCCCGGCCAGGAACGGGATGCCGAGGTAGATGAAGACGCTCCGGGCGATCTCGGCCATGGTGATGTTGACCACGACGCCCTCGAGGCCGAGCCAGCGGGGCGCGAGCGTGATGAAGACATAGGCATAGAGCGGGAAGAGGAGCACCTGGAAGACCGAGTTGAGCGCGACCAGGCCCGCGCAGTACTCGCTGTCGCCCTTCGCGAGATCGTTCCAGACGATGACCATGGCGATGCAGCGCGCCAGGCCGATCAGGATGAGCCCGACCATGTACTCGGGCTGATCGCGCAGG
>Ga0315283_10000968_pt1 | contig 22217 bp, 21 predicted proteins | sample YL17G09_0_MG_FD_204541 | JGI IMG/M metagenome (GOLD analysis project Ga0315283, IMG submission 204541) | Sediment microbial communities from Yellowstone Lake, YNP, Wyoming, USA - YL17G09_0 | ecosystem: Environmental > Aquatic > Freshwater > Lake > Sediment | place: USA: Wyoming | collected...
AAGCCCGATTTTCGAGAGCGTCTGCAGCACGACGAGGTTGCGGTTGCCGGCAAGCAGATCGACGACACTTTCAGCGGTGAAATCGTGGTAGGCCTCGTCGATGACGACGATCCCGGGGGCGGCTCGAAGATAGCGTTCCATGATCCCCCGGTCGAAGAGGTTGCCGGTGGGGTTGTTCGGCGAGGCGAAGACGCTCAAACGCGGTGAACACGAGGAGGCGCGCTTCAGGAGTGCCGGTTCGTCAAGCTCGAAAGCCGGGGTGAGCGGGACCTCCTCGATACGCCAGCCCAGAGAGCGCGCGATGTGGCGGTACATGGAAAATGTCGGCGTCGGCACCAGCAGCGTCGCGCCCTCCCCGCCGCAGGCCGCGAGCAACAGCAGAATCAGATCGTCCGAACCGTTGCCGAGAAGGATGCCTTCACGCGTCCAGCCGCAGCGATCGGCAAGGACGCGCCGCAGCGACACGGCCGCCGGGTCCGGGTAGCGGTTGAGTTCGAGGGCGGCCGCGGCGGCGCCGATGCGCGCCATGAGCCCAGCGGGCGGCGGGCAGGGGTTTTCATTGGCATCGAGCTTGATCAGTCCCTCCGCATCTTCGGCCTCGTAGGCGCGAAGGCTCGAAAGTTCCGGGCGGAAGAAATGCTCGCCCGCCCCGCTCATGCCTTGTCCCTGCGGACCAGGACCGAGCGGGCGTGGGCCTCCAGGCCTTCGAGACGCGCGAAACGCACGACCTTGTCGGCCATTGCCTCGAACTGCTGCTCGGAGAAGGACATGATGTTCGAACGCTTCTGGAAGTCGGGGGTCCCCAGCGTGGAAAAGAACCGGGCCGATCCGCCCGTCGGGAGCACGTGGTTGGGTCCCGCGAGGTAATCGCCGAGGGCTTCGGGAGTGTGCGCCCCGAGAAACACGCTGCCGGCGTTGCGGATCAGGGGCAAAAATTGCAGCGGTTCGCGGACGAGCAGTTCAAAGTGCTCGGGCGCCACCGCGTTGGCCACCTGCATCCCCTGCTGCAGATCGCGGACGACCATGATCAGACCCTGCCCGCGCAGTGCGGCGCGCGCGATGTCGGGCCGCGGCAGCGCGTCAACCTGGCGTTCGACCTCCACACGGACGCGATCGGCGAGTTTTTGCGAATCGGTGACCAGGACGCAGGTCGCCAGTTCGTCGTGCTCGGCCTGGGAGAGCAGGTCGGCCGCGATGTGACGCGGATCGGCCGCGGCGTCGGCGAGAATGAGGATCTCGCTGGGCCCGGCGATCATGTCGATGTCGACCTCGCCGAAAACCATCTTCTTCGCGGTCGCCACGTAGATGTTGCCCGGCCCGACGATCTTGTCCACCCGCGGGATAGTCGCCGTGCCGTAGGCCAGCGCCCCGACCGCCTGGGCACCCCCGATGCGGTAGATCTCCTCGAGACCGAGCATGTCCGCGACCACGAGAACGTGCGGGTTGAGAACGCCCTCCGGCGCCGGAGTGCAGATGGCAAGCGACGGCACGCCGGCGACCTGGGCCGGGATCGCATTCATCAGCACCGAGCTCGGGTAGGCTGCCTTGCCGCCGGGGACGTAGAGACCGACCCGGCCGATCGGCGTCACCAGCTGACCGAGCAGCGTGCCATCCTCGGTGGCTTCGAACCAGGATTCGGCCCGCTGGCGCTGGTGAAAGGCGCGGACGCGCGCCGCCGACTCCTCGAAAAGCGCCAGGACCTCCCGCGGGACTTTGCGATACGCCTGCCGGACCTCCTTGCGGCTCACGGGGAACTGGGCGGGGTTGAGACGCACCCGGTCGAAACGCTCCGTGTACTCGGCAACGGCCTCGTCGCCCCGCTGCTGCACGTCCTGAAGGATCTGCCGCACCGGCTCCTCGACGGCCGATGAATCGCGCCGCCCGCGATGTTCGAGGCAGGTGAGCATCTCGCGGAACTCGCGATCCCGGTACCGAACCGTCTTCATCTCCATCCCCCCCTGTAGCAGGGAGCTGAAAAAGGCCCATCTGCTGCGTCGCGCACACCCCGGCTCACTGCGGCGTACAACTCGTACGCCTCATTCGCCAGGTTTTTGCGCGTCTTGCACCTGGACCCTTTTGAGCAGCCTGCTGTTCCATGAATATTCAACATCCCGTTCAAAAGTGGCCATAACGCCAACAACTAAAGCCGTTCCTTGATACGCCCGGTTCGAGCGCCGATGCCGGCGAGTTTCTCGTCGAGTCGCTCGTAGCCGCGGTCGAGATGGTAGGCGCGGGCAACGACAGTCTCCCCCTCGGCGCGCAGGCCCGCCAGCACCAGGGAGGCGCTCGCTCTCAAATCGGTGGCCATGACGCGAGCGCCCGACAGCGCCGGCTTCCCGCGCACGATGGCCAGGTTCCCGTCCAGCGTGATGTCCGCGCCGAGACGTTTGAGCTCGGCAACGTGCACGTAGCGGTTCTCGAAAATGGTCTCGTGGATGACTCCCAGGCCGCGCGAGACCGCGAGCAGCGCCATGAACTGCGCCTGCATGTCGGTCGGGAACTCCGGGTAGGGACCGGTCTTGATGTCGACCGCGCGCGGCCGCCCCGGCCCCTCGACCCGCACGCCCGCCGGGGTCTCTTCCACCCGCGCGCCTGCCTCGCGCAGCTTGGCGATGACCGCGCCGAGATGGGTCGGGTCGGCGCCTTCCACCAGGACGTCGCCGTGCGTGATGGCCGAGGCGAGCATCAGCGTCCCGGCCTCGATGCGATCGGGCATCACCGCGTGGTCGAGCGGCCTCAGTCGCTCGACACCGCGGATGACGATGCTCGCGGTCCCGGCGCCGGAAATGCGCGCCCCCATACCGCCGAGCGCCCGTGCGAGGTCCGTGATCTCCGGCTCGCAGGCGGCATTGGTGATCTCGGTCGATCCCTCGGCCGTCACGGCCGCCATCAACGCATTCTCGGTGCCGGTGACGGTCTGTTTCTCGAAGTGGATTCGCGCGCCGCGCAGCCTCCCGGATCGCGCTGTGATATAGCCGTGCGCGATGGCGATCTCCGCGCCGAGAGCCCGCATCGCGGCCAGGTGCAGGTTCACCGGCCGCTCCCCGATCGCGCACCCCCCGGGGAGCGACACCCGCGCCTGGCCGGCGCGCGCCAACAGGGGGCCGAGCACGAGCACCGACGCGCGCATGGTCTTGACCAGATCATACGGGGCTTCCTCGCCGCTCAGCGCGCCAGTCTCGATGAGCATCTCGTCGCCCTGACGTTCGACCTTCGCGCCGAGAATTTCGAGAAGCCGCGTCATCGTGTCCACATCGCGCAAGCGCGGGACATTGCGTACCCGGTGCTCCCCCGGAACGAGGATCGTGGCCGCGAGGATGGGCAAAGCGGCATTTTTTGCGCCGCCGACTCGCACGCTTCCCCGCAAGCGGGGCCCGCCGGCAATCGTGATGCTCTCCATGGTCGGTGCGCTTAAGCGGCCTTTCTCGCCGCAACAACCCGCTCGATGCCGGCCAGATCGCGTCGGGTCGAGATGTCGTCGAAACGACCCGTGCGCTGCAGCAGCGCCCGCACCGGGTCGGCCTGTCCTGCGCCAATCTCGAGCAACAGCCAGCCGCCACAGCGCAGAAGCGACGGCGCGCCCGTGATGATCCGCTCGATGACGACGAGACCGTCGCACCCGCCGTCAAGGGCCCCGCGCGGCTCAAAGTCGCGCACTTCCGGTTGCAGGTCGCCAAGCTCTGCCGTGGGAATGTAGGGCGGGTTCGAGACAACCGCGTCGAGCAACCCGGGGAGGCCGCGGAGCGGGGCGAGCAGGTCACCCAAGAAGAACTTGATGCTTTTCGCCAACCCGTGCTCGGCGGCGTTCGCCCTCGCAACTTCGATGGCTGATGCGGAGCGGTCGGTGCCAAAGAACTCACCGATTCCCAGCTCGAGCGCCAATGCGATTATGACAGCTCCCGAACCGGTGCCGACATCGGCCACCCGCGCGCCGGAGCTAATGCGATCAAGGGCAGCCTCGACGAGCGTCTCGGTCTCGGGTCGCGGCACCAGCACCCGGCGATCGACCCGCAAGCGCAAGGACCAGAACTCGCGTTCCCCGGTAATGTACGACAGCGGTATGCGTCGCGAGCGCTCATCAAGAAGACCCTCGTACCGCTGCACCGCTCCAGGATCCGCCGGCTCGCGTCCCCTGGCCAGCAGCGCGGCACGGTCGAGACCGGCGGCGTGTTCGAACAGCACGCAGGCCTCGAGCCCCGCCGCCTCGATGCCGACGGCGGTCAGCCGCGCTCGACCCCGATCGACTGCACCGGCGATGGTCTCGATCATTCCCCGCCCCCGCTCAGGGCGAGCGACTGGAAATGGGCGGCGAGCGCGTCGATCATCTCTTGAATGTCCCCTTCCATGAAGCTTTCGAGCCGGTAGATGGTCAGACCGATGCGGTGATCCGTCACCCGGTTCTGCGGGAAATTATAGGTCCGGATCCGCTCGCTGCGGTCCCCGGTGCCGACCATGCCCTTGCGCTCGGAGGCGCGCTTCGCGGCCGCCTCCGCCTCGAGGCGATCCTTGAGCCGCGCCCGCAGGATGCGCAGGCCCTTGGCCTTGTTCTTGTGCTGCGATTTCTCGTCCTGGCAGGAGACGACCAGACCCGTCGGCAGATGCGTGATCCGCACCGCGGAGTCGGTGGTGTTGACGCTCTGGCCGCCGGGCCCCGAGGATCGGAAAACATCGATCCGGAGTTCCTCGGGTTTGATGTCGATCTCGACCTCCTCCGCCTCCGGCAGCACCGCGACCGTGACGGCCGACGTGTGAATGCGGCCACTGCCCTCGGTGACCGGCACCCGCTGAACGCGGTGGACACCGGCCTCGTACTTGAGGACGCTGTAGGCGCCGTGGCCCTCCACGAGGGCGATGACCTCCCGGAGACCGCCGATGCCGGTCGACGTCTGGCTCATGACCTCGATCCGCCAGCGCCGTCCCTCGGCAAAGCGACAATACATGCGAAAGAGTTCGGCGGCGAAGAGCGCCGCTTCCTCACCGCCCGTGCCGCCGCGAATCTCCAGAAAGGTGTTCTTGTCGTCGTTCGGGTCGCGGGGCGTGAGCAGAACGCGAAGCTCGCGCTCTCTCCCCTGGAGCTGCGCAGCGAGGTCGACCAGTTCCTCCTGCGCCAGTGACCGCAACTCGGCGTCACCCTCTTCGAGAAGTGCCCGGCTCTCTTCCTGGCTCAGCCGGAGCTTCTGGTATTCCAGGTACTTCTCGACGATCGGCCCGACCGTGCCGCGCTCGATCATCAGTTCGCGGTAACGCTGCCGGTCGCCGAGAACCGCCGGGTCGGAGAGCTGCCGGTCGATCTCCTCGCAGCGTTTCTCGACCTCAGCCAGCTTGGTGAACACCGCGCCTCCCTTCCATGTCCAAAACCTCGCGCAGGGCTTGCAGCGCGATTTCGATCTGATCGTCGCTCGGGGGTCGCGTTGTCAGGGCCTGAAGCCAATAACCGGGCACCGCCAGCCACCGTGCTCGCGGTCGGCCGCCGAGCCGCAGGATCTCGAAGGCGATGCCGGCCACGACCGGCAGGAGAGCCAGACGCGAAAAAAATTTCGCAGTGAATCCCCAGGGCCCGGGAATGAACGAGAAGACGAGAACACTCACGGCGACGACGACGAGCAGAAAGTTTGTGCCGCAGCGCGGGTGACGGGTCGAGTGGGCGCGGGCACCCGCCACAGTGAGCGGATCGCCGTTCTCGTACGCCGAGACCACCATGTGCTCGGCCCCGTGGTACTCGAAAACCCGGCGGATCTCTGACCAGAGAGCGATCAGCGAGAGATAGACGAGAAATATCCCGAAACGCATCAAGCCATCCACCAGGTTGAAGGCGAATCCGGTTCCGAGTGCTGGTGCCAGGCGGGCGATCCCCTGCGTGAGCGCCAGCGGCAGGAGAAAGAACAGGCCGATGCCGGCCGCGATCGCGACCGCAGAGGCGAGGACCATGCCGATGGCGTTCGGAACCTCGGCCTCGGCAACCGCCTGGGCCGCGGAAAACTGCAAGGCCCGCATGCCGTGCACCAGCGACTGCAGCAGCGCGGGTGTCCCCCGCACCACCGGCAACCGCAGCAGGCGCCAGCGGTCCGAGAGCAGGCGCAGCGGCTCGCGCAAGATCGCGACCCCGCCATCGGGGCGGCGGACGGCTACGGCAAGCGACCGCGGGGCGCGCATCATGACGCCCTCGATCACCGCCTGTCCGCCAATCAACGGTTCGCCCATCCGCCCGCTAATCCTGGTTTGCCAGTAGCGGCTGCGGCTCGTCGGTGCCCCAGCCGCGGTACGCCGCACGGACCTCGCGGAGCCGCCCGCAGGTGAGCTTCCCTTCGGGGCAGGCCCCGGCAATGCACGAAGGACCACACCTCTCGAACAGCACCGGGGCTGCGTTCCGGGCCAGGCCGAGCATGCGCTCCGCCAATCCTCGGATCTCCCACTGCGCCCGGAGGCAGCAGCGCAAGGTGAAAAAGTGCCTGAGTTCGCGAGCGTTCATCGTGACGATGATGCGGGTGGCCGCCGCGTTGGGGAGAACGAAACGGGCGTCCTCGGCGGGAATCCCCGCCGCCAACAGCTCGCGATAGCGCTTGCCGGCATCCCGCATCGCCCTCGCAAACGTGCGCGAGAGTTCCGGCCGCGCGGCGATCGCCGGCGGAATCACATGCTCGAAATCAGTGCCAGCCGCGACATAGCGCTGACTCTGCTGCGAATAGGAGGCGACGCGATGACGCACCAGCTGGTGGCTCGCGGCCCGGGAAATACCCTCGATGCCGAAGCTGAACACGGCGTGTTCGAGCACGGAGAGATGGCCAAGGCCGATGATGCGTCTGATGAGAACGGTCGCCCCGGCCGCGTCGACCCCGCGCTCGAGATCTTCGATGCGGTCCGGCGAGTAGCAGAGGCGGGCCGCAAGGGCAACGGCGATCTCGGGGTCCGCGGTCCGGCGCAGAAGCGAAACGCGCACACGACCGTTCATCTGGTGATCCGGCGCCGGGAAGACCCCGACGGGACTAGGCCGTTGCCGCTTCCTTCTGCCCGTACTTTTTCCGGAAGCGATCGACGCGGCCTGCTGCATCGATGAGCTTCTGCTTGCCGGTGAAAAAGGGGTGGCATTTCGAGCAGATATCGACCTTGTAGCTCGGCTTCGTCGAACGGGTATGGATGACCTCGCCGCAAGCACAGGTGATCGTGATCGCGTCGTAATCGGGGTGGATGCCCTCTTTCATACTTTCTGCCTCCTTGTTCTCAACCATGCGTAAAGAGTTGGAAGATACCTCTCCAATCACTGAAAGTCAAGCGGTGGTGGAATAATTCCGGCTCAAGGTGCTATAGTTTGCTCACGGGTTTGATCGTGCCGCGGGCAAGAGCCGCTCGCAATCCGGAGGTCGGTGGGGTGTGATGGAACGATTGATTCGCGTCGCGCCCGCGCTGCTCGTGGGAGCCCTCATTTATTGCGCTGCCGAAGGCGTGCTCGGCGGGACTGGAAAGGGTTATGCCGCCGAGGGACCTGCCGACATCGAATTGCGGAAATCCTTCAGGTCCATCCGCCGAGCCGGCAGTCATGCATCCCGGTCAGTCACACGAAGCGGTGTGGGAAACGCTCCGGGAGATGCGGAAGATTCGCGCGAGATCGTTCCTGCTCAGCTCGGGGCGGTTGCGGAGGCGCTTGGCGAGCAACTCCAGTCATCCGGGACGCTCCACCTGCCAGGCATTGGCGAGAATGGAATCGTGCTCCGGGTGTCGACAACACCGATCCTGGAGACCGCCGCGGGACGCCATCTGATCCTCGATCGCGATCGAACCATCGACCCGGGTGTGGTTGACGGGATCAGCCGCCGCTGGCCGGGCTTCTCCGTCGTCCAACCTCCCGCCGGGGCGAACCTGCGCGATGTCATCGGCAGCACGCTCGACGCCGCCGGGTACGACTCGGTACTGCGTTCGACGCCCCTGATTTTCGGTCGGGGAGTCACGATCCGGGTCAGCCCCGACTTCGTCGTTCTTCGCAGCGAGCGCGATCTCCTTGCGGGTGAAACCCGGGCAATTTCCGTCGTGAACCCCGCCGACGCCCTCCCCGCCGAGTTACGTGAACTTGCCAGCGAACATCGGGTGCGCATCGTCGAACTGACGCCTGACGGTGCCCTGGCAGGCGTCGACCGTAGCCCCTGGCGCGCCCCCGCGGGCCGGGTCACCTCGATTGAGGCCGCCCGGTTGGCGCCGATCATCGCAGGAATAGCCGGCGTTTTTGGCTTTTCGGTCGAGCGGAACGTGCTGCTCCCGGCCGCTGCCGGTGAGCCCGGCATCAGCGCCGAGTTGCGGATCAGCCGCGAAGGTGATGCGACATTTTTCTTCGAAAATGACGACCCGCGCATTCTGGAGCATCTAGCCAGCCGTGGTGAGACGGCGATTGTGATGCATTCCACCGCCGATCTGCCGGAGGCGATCGCTGCGCTGCTCAGGCGCTTCAGCATGACGGCGATCGGCCCGACGGTTGAGTTTTACCGCGCCCCGCCCCCGGGCTCGCCGCCGCGGTTTGTCATCAGCGTCCCGGGTTGGCTGGCCGAGTTCGCCGGCCGCCGGCTCCTGATCACCGGAACCACACTCCCGCCCCCGGTGCGTCTCTATCTTACGAGGGAAGGTATCGATATCTTCGAGTACCGAATCCGTGACGGCCGCGGTGTAAGACTCGACCTTAGAGGCAGTAATTAAACGGCGGATTGAAGAACCACCTTTTCGCCGAGTGCTTCGATGCGTCTTTTCATCCGACGAACGACACCCGAGCGATCGCACTGATAAAAGTAACTGCCGCCAAGATCACACGCGCCTGAGATCTGACGTGAACGGCGGAGGGGCACATCCCTTTTCACCGCATGGTTCAGTCGCAGGGGCGGGGTTGACCCCCGTCCGGCTTTCCCTTGTGGCGCGCTTGGATCGTCAGGACACTTTTGAGGAATCCAACCGCCCCGGTGCTGACCCCCTTTTCGAGGAACCATTCGTCCCTGAGCGGGCTGCACGGTCCTTTCGCTGCGGTCTTCCATCGTGCTCGTGGGAAGCACGTGGAAATAGCTGAGGGTGCGTGACCCCCAGTACCGGTTCGAGCGGCCGTCGGAATTGTTCGCCTGGGAAAATCACCTCCTCGAGGAAAAGACCCGAGGGTGGGGCCGTGGCCCGGGCGGGGTACGGCGAAGAGCCGATAAAAAGTCCCTCAAAGTCCTTGACGGAGATCTCTCCGCGCCCCACGCCGACGAGACAGCCCACGACCCGCCGGACCATCTTCCAGAGAAAATGCGACGCCCGCAGTCGCACAAGGATGAGATCCCCAGCCTCGGCGAGCAACACTTCCCGCACAAGGACCAGCGTCGAGGTGTCTTTCTCGATGCGTTTGTCGGTGAAACCGGCGTAGTCGCGCATGCCTGCGAGCCCCCCGGCAGCGCGGCGCATGGCGCCGATGTCGAGGTTGTCCTTGACCCACCAAACGAAGGGTTTGCCGAATGCCGTGCGCCTGCGCGAGATCTGGTAGAGATAGGAGCGCCCCACGGCGTGATGGCGGGCGTGGAACCGGTCGTCGGCGTGTCGGGCCTCTATGACATTGATATCCTGGGGAAGAAGATCGTTGAGCCCGAAGACGAGCTGCTCAACGGGCATGGCCGTCGGCGTCTCCAGGTGGGCAACCTGCCCGATAGCGTGTACACCGGCGTCAGTCCGCCCGGACCCCTGGAGGTCGACCGCCACGCCAAACAACTCGCGGGCTGCCCGCAGCAGGTCACCCTGAACGGTGCGGGCATTCTGCTGCCCCTGCCACCCGTGGTAGCGTGTTCCCTGGTACTCGATGGCAAGGCGGTAGCGCATTTCCGAAAGAGTACCTGAGAGCCCCACGGAATGCTTGACAAAAATGACTTGCCACGCAAGTATGTTGCACGCTTTTCATCAGGGTTGGGGCGAGAACCTCATTGAAGCGGTTTTCTTGAACCAGGTCAGTCGGACGGAGGCTGCTGTGCAACTGATTCTGCGACGCCCGGTGCTGTTTCCTGCGGTTCTCGCGCTGTTGACGATCTTCCAGCCCGGGATTCGCGAGTCCCGCGCCGGAGATCCCGGCCCAGCGGCAACATCCCCGACAGCCGCAGCTGCCACCCCCCTGCCCGTCGTCATGGCGATCGACGTGTTCAAGAGCCAAGCCGGCACGCAGATCACCATCAGCGGCAAAGGCAATCTGACCTACGAATACTTCGTCATCGGGGGCAAGAGCCTCCTGATCGACATTCCCGGCGCCAGCAGCAGCGTCCTGCCAGCCGAGCGGCAGGTGGATGACGAGTTCGTCAGCCGCATCCAGGTGGCCTCACAGACTGGTGAAAAACCGGGTGTCCGCGTCGCCCTCGCTCTGAAAAGGCCCGATGATTTCACGATTCGCGGCGAGAACAGCAGAATAGTCGTGTTGTTCGCGACCCGTAAAGACAGCGTTTCCGCGAGCCAGCCTCCGCTCAACCGTGTGCTCGAAGTCACCGCGACCAGGATCGCGAATGCCTTCCGCGTCGCGGTAAAAACTGATGCGAAGCCTGCATACCGCATTCTGGAGTCCAACGACCAGAAAAAGATCACCGTCGCCATCGACAGTTCCCGGCTGGAGCCGAATTCGCCCACAACCAGCGACTATTCCGGACTGGACTCACCCGTCACGCGCACTTCGAGCTGGTCCGAGCCCGAGGATCCCACGGTGGTTTTGGTCGCGATCGAACTTCGGCAGCCATTGCCTTTCCGCGTCTTCACCGACGGGCATGGCCTGAACGTCGATTTCAGCGGCGCCGTTTCCGGCGGGACCGGGTCTGTTCCACCCCTGCCGATTGCTCCGACGCTCGCCCCGGGATCGACCCTCCCGGGCCTTCCCGCGGCGGCCGTCACCGATGTGGCGAGTCTCCCCGGGAAATATACCGGCAAGAAAATCACTCTGGAATTCCTTGATGCGGACATCACGGATATCTTCCGCCTGATCGCCGATGTTTCCGGCATGAACATCGTGGCAACCGACGATGTGAAAGGCAAACGCAGCGTCAAGATGGCCGAGCTCCCTTGGGACCAGGCACTCGATCTGATTCTCAAGACGAACATCCCCCAACTCGTACAGATCGGCGAGTCTGACACCGTCATCAGGGTGACCACCCAGCAACGCGTGCTGGATGAACAGGCGGCAATCGAAAAGCGCCGGCTCGAGCATCTTCAACGAGCCCTGGCTGAACAGAAGCAGGGACTCGAAAAAGCTGAATTTTCCCGTAAATTCGAGGCAGAGAATCAGAAGCAACTGCTGGACATGGTCAAATTCGAGCGTCAAAGAAGCAAGGGGTGGCTGGAGCGGACCTTTGCCGTTTCCTACGGTGACACCAAAGAGGTGGCAGGACGCCTCGAGAAATTCTATTCCGGGTGCGCGGATGGCTGCGTTTTCGAGTCGGGCGAGCGCTCCAAGACAATTTTCGTGCGGGATTTTGTCGACAATATCGAACAGATGAACGCCGTCTATGTTGCGCTGGAATCGCCTACAGCGGCCGTCATGGTCGAGGCAAGAATCGTCGAGGTCCAGAGCGACTATACAGAATCCATTGGTATCCAATGGGGGGCGACTGCTGTTGCTGACGCTGCTCACGGCAACGCAACCCCGTATGCGTTCCCCAACTCCATCAACATTGCCGGCACCCAGGGCGCCGGGGCGGAGAAGTTCCTCGTCAACCTGCCTGCCACCGGCGCAGTCGGCGGCGTCGGGATAGCCCTTGGCCACATCGCCAACACTTTCTCCCTCGACATCAGGCTCTCGGCGCTGGAGAAACTCGGCAAGACAAAAATTCTTTCGAACCCCAAGGTCCTCGTGATTCAGAATGAGGAGGCCAACATTAACATCGGCAGCCAGTTACCCGTCCTCAAGACTGACGCCGAGGGCAACCAATCCGTCGATTGGAAAGATGTCGGCATCGTGCTGAGAGTCACGCCAAACGTTACCAGCGATGGACGCGTTTTCATGAAGGTCAAGATCGAAAAATCCTCCCGTGGTGTGGACGTGAAAACCACGGAAGGAGAGATGTTCTCCATCGAGCGGCGCGGCGCGGAGACAAAAGTGCTCGTCGGCGACGGCGAAACGTCGGTCATCGGCGGGATTTTTCAACAAACGGACGCCACCAGCGGCGACGGAGTGCCTGGATTTTCCAGCATTCCGGTCATCGGCTGGCTCTTCAAATCAAGAGCATCGAGCAACAGACGCACGGAGCTGATGATTTTTCTCACGCCACGGATCGTGAACGCGACCGCCGAAAAAAGGTGATCGCAGCCGAACCGCAGCCCGCTACATCGTAAACGGCGCCGGCGTCAGCGTCAGCACCAGCAGCGATGCGGCAATCACACCCAGCACACGCTCCCGCAGACCGAGCGGCGACCCCTCCGCGAGCACCGGCGGGTGGCGCAGTCCCAGCAGCAGCAGCACTCCTCCCCACAGGAACCAGCCCCACCACAGAAAACCGAGCGGCGCCAGCACGAGTACAACTACCCTCGATATTCCTTCCTGACGGTGTCCCGCCAGCGCGTAGAGCACGTGTCCACCGTCGAGTTGCCCGACGGGAAGGAGATTGATCGCCGTCACGAAAAAGCCGATCCAGGCTGCGAATGCCACCGGGTGCAGCAGCAGTGAGGCGTTCTCCGGGAGCGGCCCGAACACCAGCCTCTCGAGCAGCGCGAAGAGCAGTGAACTCCCCAACCCGATGCCGATTCCCCCATGTGATCCGGCTGCCGCTGCCGCGGAGTGGACGACAAGAGGGGAGAGTTTCAGCCCGGCCACGGCAACCGGCAGCGCCACGAGAAAACCCGCGAGCGGCCCGGCAATGCCGATCTCCAGCAGCGAGCGGCGATCCGGGATCGGCGACTCGATGCGGATCACCGCGCCGAAAGTTCCGGCCAGGGTCGGCGCCGGAATGAACAGCGGCAAGCTCGCTCGCACGCCGTGACGTTGCGAGATGATGTAGTGGGAGAACTCGTGGGCAAGGAGGATCAGGAGCAGCGCGGCTGAAAATGGCACCCCCTCGACCAGCGCGGCGGGATCGGAGAACGGGTCAGCCCCGGCCATCAGGGCGCCGGCGCCGAGGGTGGTGGCCACCGTCGCCAGGAACAGGAGGACGGGTATCCACCGCCTCATATCAGACAAATTTGGCGCCCGTCGTCCGTGATGTCGTCGGGGAAGCGTCGCGCCATCTCGTTCTTGACGTACTCCTCGACTTCCCAGGCCGTACCAAACTGTCCGATCGCGGCCGCAAGCTGCTGCGCATCCGCCAGGCGCGTGGCCCGGACGATTTTCTTCACGCGCGGCAGCGAGACGGCGTTCATGCTCAGCGAGTCGATCCCCATGCCGATGAGCAGCTGGGTATGGATCGGCTCGCCGGCCATCTCGCCGCACATCGCCACGGGGATGCCCTGGGTGTGCGCCGCGCGGATCGTCTCCCGAATGATCCGCAGCACCGCCGGGTGCAGCGGACGATAGAGGTAGGCCACATGCTCGTTGACCCGGTCGATGGCCAGCGTGTACTGGATCAGGTCGTTGGTCCCGATCGAGAAAAAGTCCGCCTCGCGCGCCAACAGGTCGGAGATCATCGCCGCGGAGGGCGTCTCGATCATGACCCCGACCTCCAGCTGGCGGTCGAACGGCTCCCCGCGCCGCTCCAGATCGAGGGCGACCTCTTCAAGGATTTCCCGCGCCAGCCGGAGCTCGCCGAGCTCCGAGACCATCGGAAACATGACCCGCAGCTTCCCGTGCGCGCTCGCCCGCAGGATTCCCGCGAGCTGGGTCTTGAACGCCGTGACCTCGCGCAGGCAGAAACGGATGGCGCGCAGACCGAGTGCGGGATTCATCTCCTTGGCGAGAGGGACTTGCGAGATGAACTTGTCGCCGCCCAGATCGAAGGTGCGGATGGTCGCCGGCCGCGGGTGGATCGACTCGATCAGGTGCCGGTAGAGGCCGTAGTGCTCGTCCTCGGTCGGCATATCGGTGCGGTTGAAGTAAATGAACTCCGTGCGGTAGAGACCGATCCCGGCGGCCCCGTGCTCGAGCACCGAGGGGATCTCCTCCGGCAGTTCGATGTTCGCCTCCAGCCCGACGCGATACCCGTCGAGCGTCTCCGCCGGCAACTCGCGCAGCTTGTGCAGTTCGACGTCGTACCGGTGGTAGCGGCGCCTCAGCGTCTCGTAGTGCCTGACCGTCTCCTCGTCCGGGTGCACATAGACCTGGCCGGTGTTGCCGTCGATGATCAGGGGATCGCCGTTGGCGACCCGGAGGGTGATGTCCTCGAGGCCAACGACCGCCGGGATCTCCAGCGAACGCGCCACGATGGCGGTGTGCGAGGTTTTCCCGCCCATGTCGATGGCGAAACCAAGCACCCACTCCTTGCGCATCTGGGCGGTGTCCGACGGCGAGAGGTCGCGCGCGAGGACGATGACGCCCTCGGGGATCTGCGTGACCTGCTCGTGGGTGGCGCCGACCAGGTTGTGCAGCAGGCGCTGGCCGATATCCTCCATGTCCCCCGCCTTCTCGCGCAGGTAGGCGTCCTCGATGGACTCGAAGGCCGAGCGGAAATGCGCGATCACCTGTTGGAGAGCCCACTCGGCGTTCACGCGCTCGCTGCGGATGATCTTCGCAACGCCGTCGAGCAGCATGCGGTCCTTGAGCATCAACAGGTGCGCATCCAGGATGTAAACGTGCTGCGGGCCGAGATCCCGGGCGAGGCGACGCTTGAAGGTGCGCAGCTGGGCGACCGCTGCGGCCACCGCGGCACGGAAACGGCGGACCTCGCGAACAACATCAGCCGCCGGGATCTCCCAGCGGTGGGCCGTGTAGTCCGTTTTCTCGAGAACGAAGGCCGGGCCGATGGCGATGCCGGGCGAAACGCCGATGCCGACGATGCTGACCTTCTGGTGCGCCATCGCCTACTGATCCTCGTGGAAGCGGTTGCGGAACAGCGCCGCAACGGCAGCGAGCGCCGCAGCCTCGTCCTCGCCGTCGGCGGTCACCGTCACCGTGTGACCCTTCGCGGCCGCCAGAAGCATCAACCCCATGATGCTCTTGGCGTTGGCGCTGGCGCCGGATTTTTCGACGGTGATCCGGGATTTGAAGTCGCACGCCGTCTTCACCAGGTGGCTGGCTGCGCGCGCATGCAGCCCGAGTTTGTTCACGATCGGCAGTTCCTTGCTGATCATGACGCGCCCACCACCAGCACGACCCCGGCAAGAGCCGCCAGGGCGGAGAGGCAAGCCAGCAACCGCCCCTGGCCGAGTCCCCGGCTCTGGACCGCCATGAGCAGCAGGAACACGGAGACGGCCACCCCGATTGAGACCAGGCCGTGGCCGGGCAGCAACCCCCATGTCCGATCGAAAGCCGCCGCTCCCACGAGAAATCCGACAAGGATCGCGGTTGCCGCTCCCAGTGCCGGCTGCAGACGGGACAACGGCAGTCGTTGGAGCATCTCGACGACCCCGCCCCCCCCTCCAAGGCCGGCCCTGATACCCCACGCCCGGACGCTGAAGTGTGGAACATTGTAGACGGCGAGCATCAGCAGGGGCGCCCAAACGACCCCCGCGAGCGCCACCGGCAGTGCGACTACGGCAGCGAAGGGGCGCAGGGTGGCCCAGAAGAATTCATCGCCGACGGCACCGAGGGCGCACATCAGCGAGCGCTTGAGGCCCTCGACCGCTTCGTCTGACCCGCCGCTCTCCTCGTTCCGGATCACGGTCGCTGCCACGAGGCCCGCGAAGTAAGGGTGCGTGTTGAAATTTCCCAGGTGCCGCGAGCCGGCGCGTGCGAGCTCCGCTGCCGCCAGGCGGCGGCGGGTGAGCGCCGGCCAGGTCATGAAGAAGAACCCAAGATTCTGCAGTCCGGCGAAATTCCACGAGGACTGCACGAGCAGGCTGCGGAAAAAGATGCGCCAGCCGAGTTTCGCCGCCATGTCGCGCTCACGCAGCCGATTGCATAAAGAGTATGCTGGCAGCGATCCCCGCGGCCAGCGACAGGGGCCAGCCGGGACGGTGGCGCTGCGCCAGCAGGGCCGCCAGCCCGATGAGCGGGACGCACCGCGCAAACAACGCGAAAGCCGGCGCAGCCCCTGCGGCCAGGTCCAATCCGGCGCCATCCCAGAGCGCTACCGCATTGAGCAGCACCAACGAAATGATAAACGCACGTAAAAAGAAGAAGAGCAGCCCGCCGTTTGCCGCCACCTGGGCGAGACGCACCCGCCCGTGCTCCAGGTGCTTTTCCGTGATCGGCAGCCAGATCAGATTTGCCCGGCGCACCCACACGTCGCCGACCCTGGCCAGGATGGCAACCGGCAAGAACCCGGCAGCCAGCAGTCCGAGGAGCGCTTGATCCCCCCACCCGGGTGGGTGTCCGAGCAAGAGGAACATCGCAACGCCGATGAGTCCTGCCAGTGCGGTATCCGGGGGGATGCTCGCACCTACCGGCAGATCGGTCAGGCAGAGGAACTGGAAAAAGGCGCCGGCCAGCAGGCCCGAACCAGGATCGCCGGCGCTCCATCCCAGGATGACGCCGCCGACCAGCGGTTGTGATAACAGCACTTGGGCGACAGCCGTCTGGTCAAGCCCGAGCGCGCCGACGATCAGCGCGGCGCCGGTGGCGTTCACCCGTTCCCCTCATGAAGCTGTCCGGGCAGGGCGCAGGAGCGATCGTGCGGCATGAGACGCACGTCCACCTCAACACCCCGTCTGGAAAAATCTTGCAGGATGGCGCAATCCTCGTTGTCCAGGGTAACCCCGTCGCAGAGGCAAATACGCCCCGCGTCGTGTCGCAGGCCCCCAAGGTTCAACCGGGCCACGACCAGGCCCGCATCCATCGCCCGCCGAGCATCCTGGAGGTTTTCAAAGAGCATGATCACCGTCTCGCTAGCCCAGTCGGCGCCAGCGCTTCGGCGGGCGGCTTCCGCGACGGGAACGACTTCCACGCGAACACCCAAGGAACAGGACTGAAGGATCCCGGCGAGCAGCGGATCGGCGGCGATGCGATCGTTGGCGACGACCACGACGGTTGCGTGCAGGTGCGGCACCCAGCCGACGGAGACCTGCCCGTGCATGAGGCGATCATCCACGCGGGCCAGCGCGATCATGACCGTGAACCAGTCGGCGGCGACTCCGGACCGGCGAGCACCTCGCTGGCGACGATGATCGCGCCGCGACCGACCTTTTTGACCTGGGCAGCCGTCTCGCGCAGGTCGGACTCGCGGCGCGCCTGCACGGCCTTGAGCAGCATCGGCAGGCTCACGCCGGAGATCACTTCCACCGGGCGCGGCCCGCCGATGAGCGCGAGACACAGATTCGAGGGGGTGCCGCCGAGCATGTCGGTCAGCACCAGGACGCCGTCGCCCTCGTCGGCGCCGTCGAGCGCCTCCTGAAGACGCGTGGTGGCGTCCTCGATGCGATCCGCCACCTGGAGCGACAGCGCCGCGACCAGCGTTTGGGCGCCGACGATCATTTCCATGGCTCCGATGAGCGCCCGCCCGAGTTCTCCGTGAGTCGCGAGCACCACTCCGATCATCTCACATCCCCCTCACGCCGGCGACGCACGGGAATCGCCCTGAATGTCCCTGTTACGCATCATGACTCGCAACGCCGGCCCGGCGAGCGCCTCCGCGGCGGCCCTGGCAATGACCGGGGAGCGATGCCGCCCCCCGGTGCAGCCGATGGCGATGGTGAGATACGCCCGGCCGTCGGCGCGGTAGAGCGGAACCAGGAAGGACAGGAACGGGAGAAACGACCCGAGAAAAGCGACGGTTTCAGGACGCCCGAGAACGAAATCACGCACGGGGTCATCGAGACCGCTGAGGTGTTTGAGACCCTCCTCGAAAAATGGGTTGCGGATGAAGCGCACGTCGAATACCAGGTCGGCCTCCGCCGGAATCCCGTACTTGAAACCGAAGGAGAAGATCGTGACGGTCAGGTTGCCGTCCGACCGCACCTCGTGGGCGATGGAAAGCATGCGCTCGCGCAGTTCCCGGATGCGCATCATCGAAGTGTCCACGATCTGATCGGCCAACCCCCGCAGCGGTTCGAGCTCCAGTCGCTCCTGTCGTATGGCCTCCACCAGAGGAAGCCCGCCGCCCAGGGGGTGCACGCGCCTCGTCTCGCTGAACCGGCGCACGAGGACGCTCTCCGAGGCCTCGAGAAAGAGCAGCCTGATCCGGATCCCCCGAGCGCGGGCGGCACGGTAGACACGGGGAAACCGCTTCACGAAGCCGCGCTCGCGGATGTCCATGCCGAGCACGACGAAATCCAGCTCCAGCGTGCTGCGATGCGTGAGTTCGAGCATCTGCGGCAGCAGTTCGGTCGGCAGATTGTCGACGCAGTAGGCTCCCATGTCCTCGAGCGCTTTGACAGCGGAGCTCCTGCCGGAGCCGGAGAGTCCGGTGATGACGAGAAATTCGGTTTCCGTCGATTTTGCGACCGCCTTGCGCACCGTGCCGCCCTTGCGCCCCGACTTCGTCATGCCCCACCCCCCAGCGTCTGCCGGAGCAGGCGCCGGTTCAATTCGCGCGCGGTGTGATACCCCTGCTTCTTGAGCAGGTGGTTTCTCGCGGCAACCTCGAGAATGACGGCGATATTTCGTCCCGGACTGACCGGCACTCGCAAGTCCGTGACCGGTATGTCGAGCATCTTCCGGTAGTGCTCCTCGAGACCGAGCCGGTCGTAGTGAGCGCCGTTGTTCCACTCCTCGAGTTGAACGACGAGCTCGATCTCGACGGTGGCGAGCACCGCGGCCACCCCATACAACTCCTTGATGTCGATGATGCCGATGCCGCGAATCTCCATGTGATAGCGCGCGAGCCCGGAGCCGCTGCCCATTAAGGAGCGGTTCTCCCCGCGGTGGACGATCACCATATCGTCCGCGATCAGACGATGACCGCGGGTGACCAGTTCGAGGGCGCTCTCGCTCTTGCCGATGCCGCTCGGGCCGAGGATCAGGACACCGACGCCGAATATTTCCACGAGAACCCCGTGGACGGTGATCTCGGCGCCGAGACGGTTGCGAAGAAAAAACGACAGGCGAGAGAGGCTGGTCGCGAGCGACTCGCGCATGAGGAGCAGCGGCAGCGAAACCTCGCGTGAGAGGGCGACGATACCCTCGGGAACCGGGCGGCTGCGCGAGAGAACCAGACCGGCGACCGGGGTGGCGGTCAGTGACCGCAGGAGCCGGCGGCGGTTTTCCGCGGCGAGTCGATCCAGCCGCGCCAGCGCCGCCGGTCCGACCGCCATGAGGCAATCGCTCCCGCTGAAGCGCGGGGCCCCGTCGGTCCCGAATGCGAGCGTGCGTACGCTCGAGCAGCGGATCGGACGCTCGAGACCCTGGCTTCCCGAAAACAGCTCCAGGCCGAGGTGCGGCGTGCCCAGGAGCTCGCGCACCGTGAGGTACGAGGCAGCCGGCGACACCCGCCCGGCCGGGGCTTCGCCCGGACGTCCCCGCCCTGGCGGTGCGGCGCGGTCTTCACTGACGGACACCACGGCGAATTCTCGCTGCTGACCGTCGCGCTGCAAATTGTGCGGCTCAGGCCGGGGGCTGGACAAGTCCGAAGGTGCCGTCGCCACGCTTGTAAAGAACGTTCACCAGGCCGTTCTTGGCGTTGTGAAAGACGAGAAAGAGATCCGGACTGCCCTGGAGCGACTCGACTGCCTCGGTGACGCTCAGCGGCTTGGGCGCGAACGTTTCCGCCACGAAGACCTGCGAGCGGGGCGGGCTGACCTCATCCTCGACCTCGGCGGAACCGACCACCTCGGCCACGTGCTTGCGATCCTTGATCTTCTCCTTCAGACGCTTGGCCTGCGTCTCGATTTTGTCGACCGCCTGATCGATCGAGGCGTACATGTCGTGCGTCTCCTCCTTCGCATGCAGCGTGGCTCCGTGCGAATGGATGACGACTTCGACGATGTGCCGATTCTTCTCCACGGAAATGGTGACGTGGGTGGAGGAGATCTTCTCGAGCAACTTGCAGGCGTGACCAAGCCTCTCAGTCAGGAGCTCTCTGATCGGGTCGCTGATCTCGATGTGCCGGCCGGTGATCGTGATGGGAACGTGCATGGTCGTAGCCTCCTTGGTGTGAAGGTAGCACTCCGGGGGGAAATGTTCAACGCCGCAGGCGACCGCCGTCAGTAGAGCCGGCGGCGGCGGTTTGCGGGGGGGAGCCTGAGGATGGAGCGATACTTGGCGACGGTGCGACGGGCTATTTCCAGACCGTGCTCCTGGTTGAGGCGCCGCACGATCTCGAGGTCGCTCAGCGGCCGGCGCGGGTCCTCGGTCGCGACGATCTTCTGCAGCAGGTCCTGGACCGAGACCGACGCCATCGAATCTCCTCCCCCGTTGCGCCCGATGCCGCTGTTGAAAAAGTACTTGAGCTCGAAGAGCCCCTGGGGTGTCTGCGCGTACTTGTTGCTCGTCACGCGGCTGACGGTCGACTCGTGCATCTGGATATCGTCGGCGACCGTGCGCAGCACCAGCGGGCGCAGGTGGTCGATACCGAGATCGAGAAAATCCCGCTGGAACTTGACGATGCTGCGGGTCACCTTGAGGATCGTCTCGTGACGTTGCAGGATGCTCTTGATCAACCAGCGGGCGGAGTTGACCTTCTTCTCGATGAACTCGCGATCCGACGCCTCGAGCCCGCCCCTGCGGTACATCCTGCGATAGAAGCCGTTGATCCTCAGCTGGGGCAGCCCGTCCTCGATGAGGCTCACCTGGTACTCGTCCCCGTCCTTGGTGATCGTGATGTCCGGGACGATGGTCGACACCATGTCCCCGGCGAAGAGGCGCCCGGGATGGGGCTCGAGTTCGCCGATCGTCCGCGCAGCGGCAAAGACCGCGTCGAGCGTGACCTTCTGGGCGCTGGCGATGCGCTTGTAGCGTCGGGCCTCGAGATCGGCCAGGTGCAGCCGCACCAGCCGCTCGGCAAGCCCCCCGGCCTGGCCTCGCTGTTCGAGTTGAATCGCCAGGCACTCGGCGATGTCGCGCGCCGCGACCCCCGGCGGGTCGAAGGCCTGAACGATGCGCAGAACCCGCAGGACCGCCTCGACGGTGACACCGAGGCGGGTCGCGATCTCATCGAGCGCCGTCTGCAGGTAGCCGTCATCGTCGATGTTGCCGACGATTTCCGTCCCGATCATGCGATCCTCGTCGGTCGAGACGGCAACGTTCAGCTGCTGCTCGAGATGGTCGGCGAGACTTTCGGCATGCGAGAGCGCGCTCTCGTACTCGGGCGCTTCCTCGGAGCCGCCGCGCTGCTCAAAGGACTCGTCGTAGCTCTCCAGATAGCGGGTCCAACTCTCGTCGTCGCCGTCGGGCGACGGCGCGGCATCAGGCTCGCCGGCGACGGCCGCAACCGGCGGGACCTCGGGAGCCGGCCCGATCGGCTCGGCCTGCAGTTCCTCGAGCGTGGGATTTTCGAGAAGTTCCTGGCGGATGTACTGCACCAACTCCTGACGCGAGTACTGGAGCAGCTTGATCGCCTGCTGGAGCGAGGGCGTCAGCACCAGGCGCTGGGTCAGACGCAGATCGAGACGGGGTTGCTGCATCAGCTAGGGCCCGGGGCTTGCAAGACGGAAGCTCTCGCCGAGGTAGATCTTCCGGGCCCTGTCGCTGCCGGCGATCTGGGCCGGAGTACCCTCCTCGAGGATCTCGCCGGCGTTGATGATGTAGGCGCGGTCGGTGATCTCGAGGGTCTCCTGCACGTTGTGGTCGGTGATCAGGATCCCAATGTCCCTGGCCTTGAGGATGGCGGCGAGCTTCTGGATCTCCATCACCGCTTTCGGGTCGATCCCGGCGAACGGCTCGTCGAGCAACACGAAGCTGGGGTTGGTCGCGAGGGCGCGGCAAATCTCGACCCGGCGCCGCTCCCCGCCCGAGAGCGAGTGCGCCTTGTTCTTCGCGAGGTGGGTGACGCCGAGGTCCTGCAGCAGCCGCTCCATCTCCTCATACCGCGCGGTCTTCGAAAACGGCATGTTTTCAAGGACCGCAAGCACGTTTTCAGCGACGGTCAGCTTGCGAAAGACCGAGGGCTCCTGGGGCAGGTAGTTGATGCCCTTGCGGGCGCGCAGGTACATCGGCAGCGATGTGATATCCTCGCCGTCGAGAAGCACGCGGCCCTTGTCCGGGTGCGCCAGCCCGACGATCATGTAAAACGATGTCGTCTTTCCGGCCCCGTTCGGGCCCAGTAAACCGACAATCTCACCCTGGCGGA
>Ga0315283_10000970_pt1 | contig 22200 bp, 19 predicted proteins | sample YL17G09_0_MG_FD_204541 | JGI IMG/M metagenome (GOLD analysis project Ga0315283, IMG submission 204541) | Sediment microbial communities from Yellowstone Lake, YNP, Wyoming, USA - YL17G09_0 | ecosystem: Environmental > Aquatic > Freshwater > Lake > Sediment | place: USA: Wyoming | collected...
CCCAGGTTTGCGGCGGCAGGATGAACAGGATCGAGGCGGCATAGCGACTCATGATTACCTCACGCCGGGGCTTTTCGATAATGCGCCTTACCCGCCAGCCGGCGTCCACTTCCACGCTCGAACGAGCCATCAGTTCCTCGACAGGGCACTCCTTCAGGCTCATGGTGATGTCGGCGTGGCCTTGCTCGTGAGCCCGGGTCAATGCGAGCAGGGAGTTCTCGTCCAGGATGTAATCAGTGGCCACGACCATCACCGGCTCATCCTGAATCCACTCCGCCGGGACGCTCATCAGCGCATCGCCATTGCCGCGCAGGGTGGTTTGGTGCGCAAAAGAAGCCTCCAGGCCCCATCTGGAACCGTCGCCGACGAAGGCGATGATCTGCTCTTCGAGGTGGTGAATGACGATGCAAACCCGCTCGCCCCCGGCTCTTTTAACGGCGCACAGGACATAATCGAGCGTCGGGCGGTCATCGACGGGCAGGAGCGGCTTAGGTGTAGTGTCGGTGAAGGGGCGCTGGCGCTCTCCGCGGCCGGCGGCGAGAAGGATGGCCGATCTAACCATTCCGGCTCACTCCCATTCCTTCCTCTGCAGGGGGAGGAAAATTGGTCCCTCCTCTCGCCGGTAGAGAGACCGGATCAGTGAACAGGCCGTCACCCATCTCGGCCACAAATACCCGGGAGTGAAGTTCAGGGTGCCGCACCGCCAGCTTTACCGCGATTTCGTGCGCCGCGCCCTCGGCCTGCTCCCGGTTCGCGAGCGCGACCACACATCCGCCATAACCACCGCCGCTGAAACGGCTTCCGTACACCCCGGCGGCCTTACTGGCAATTTGGTGCAGCTCCACCAGCACCGGGCTGCCGGATTCATAGTTGTTGATGGACGAGGCGCAGGATTGATTCATCAGCCGTCCAAACAACTCCAGGTCGGATTCTTTCCAGGCTTGTGCACCTTGTTGGACTCGTTCCACTTCGGTGTAGAAATGATTGGCGCGGCGGCGTAAATTCTCAGGTAATGACGTATTTTTCTCCCTGTAGAGTTCGCGCGGTACATCGGACAGCTTACACGCGCCGGGGTGCAGCAGAGAGGCGGCTTCGCGGCACTCCGCCACCCGGGTGTTGAATCCACTTTTGGTCAGCTCGCGGGAAATTCCAGAATAGGCAACAATCCACGCAGCGGAATCAGGTTTCGGATCGGGAATGGGGGTGAATGCTCCAGTTCCCGTATCCATCCACAATAGGGCATCCTTTTTCCCATGGACGATGGTCAGCGGGTCGAGGAGGCCGTTCTGCAGGCCGAGTTGGCCGTTTTCAAGCTGGAAATCGAGCCAGACCAGTTCCTCCGCGGTGACCTCGAGGCCGTTGACATCCGCCAGCGCCTTGAGGTAGGCCAGCCCGACCGATGCAGATGAGCTTAATCCCGCGCCGACCAGCGCCCCGTTGACATGGGCGCGCATTCCGCGATGCAGCTTGTCGCCAAAGACCAGCGCGGCGGCGCGAGCGTAGCGCGCCCAGTGAGATTCGTCGACCTCATCGCCAATTATGAAACGCGTCTCGCCGAAATGTTCGCTGATGAGATGGATCTCCCGCGAGAGGATCGGTTCATATTCAAGTGTCGTACCCAGGCCGAGCGTGCGGCTCAATACCATTCCCCCCTGGTGGTCGATGTGGGCGCCGATGGGGCAAATGCGGTAGGGGGAGAAAATAGTGGGCATGGTGTGGAAACAAAGATCATTGATCGTGGATGGATGACGGTTGACCACGGCACAACGGCAGCGGTCGGTCGTCCACCCTCGGCGGTCTTCCTTAAAAAACCGCCTTTACCTGAGCAATCACATCGTCCTCCCACACCACCTCGTCCGAGTCGGGGATGCGGCCTTCCTGTGCCATCACTTCGAAGACCTGCGCCATGCCCTGCTCGAGAGAGACCTGCGGGCGGAACTCGGGAACATCGCGGAACAACTTTTCGGACGAGTAATAAACGTGGTGGGCGAAAATCTCCTCGCAGATGCCAAACTCGGGGATATCAAGCCGTTTCAGGATCTCAAAAGGCACGCCGACAAGTTCGGTTTCGTGCCCCAGGATTTTCCCCGCCAGGTGGTGGTACTCCGCCCAGGTGGTGTAGCCTCGGCCGACGGCATTATATACCTGCCCAGGTGTGTGTTCTTTGCCGATAACGCCCACGAAGGCTTTGGCGATATCATCCACATGCAGGTGCTGGTGCAGGGCGTTGCCGTCGCCGCAGACCAAGATGGGTCTGCCTTTTTTCACCCGGTCGATCCACTGGAAATCCCAGCAGACTTGGCGTACCATGCCCTGAACGGGACCGTAGGTGGTGGATGGCTTGATAATCACCACCGGGAATTTCTCCGTGTGCCAGGCGGCCAGGAAGAATTCGTCCGCGGCGGCTTTATCACGCCCATAGTCGGTGATGGGGCGCAGCGGATGGGTTTCGTCGGCGGGGAAGTAATCGTATTTGATGCCGTAGGTGCAAACCGTGGAGGTTTGCACGAACCAACCCACACCCCGAAACGCGCAGATACTCGAGGCAGCGTCCTCCGCGTTGAAACAGATCATGTCAATTGCCGCATCGAACTTTTCGGCCTGCATCAGGCTCTCGAAACGGGGGCTGTCGCGGCGGTCGATTTTTACCAGCCGCGCGCCTGGGTGGATTTGGCGGGATTCACCCCGGTTGGCACACACCACCTCGTGCCCTTTTTCCAACAGACGTTTGACGATGGGCTGGCTGATGTTGCCGGTGCCGCCGACGATGCCGACTTTCATTTGATCTCCACAACTTTCCCGGTGAGGCTGGATTTATAAGCCGCATCCACAATTCTCATATTGACCAGTCCCTCCGCAGCACCGGGGATGGGCGTTTTGCCAGTATTGATGCAGCTCATGAAGTACTTCATCTGTGCATCGTACATGGATTGCGGGCAGTGTTCCTTGCGCGGGAACTTTGTGCCGGACTTGATCTCGTCGATCCTGCCCTCGGTAAGGTTGGGCATCAGCAGGCGGGTAGGGAAGAGCTGCCCGAAGCCCTTCTCGCCGTAGAGTTGGGTCCCGGCTTCCGGCCCGTCGCTATAGGGCTGCCACCAGCCGGATTCGATGTAAGAGGTCGTGCCGTTATCCCAGTTGACCAGGATGATGCCTGTGTCATCCACGTCGAAATCCTTGTAGTGGGTGCCGATGCGGGCATAGACGCTCACGGGCTGAGGGTCGCCCAGCAGGAAACGCGCCGTATCGAGCGCATGGATGCCCATGTCCGCCAGCGCCCCGCCGCCTGCGAGGCGCTTCTGCGTGAACCAGCCGGCAGGCCCCCAGTGGGTGTGCACGCCATAGCCCTTGGTTCGAATGACTTTTCCCAATTTGGGAGTCTGCTTCTTGAGCCAGTTCACGTCTTCATCGAAGCGCCAGCAGTGCGCCACCATCAGCGGCGCGCCGCTTTTCGTGCTGGCTTCTGCCATCTTCTTTCCCTGCAAGGAATTCATCGCCATGGGTTTTTCGACCATCACCGCCATACCCGCCTTGAGCGCGGCGACGGCCTGAGGGGCATGCAGGAAGTTGGGCGTGCCAATGACCAACGCATCTGCGCCGTCTGCCTTCAATAATTCCTCAACAGTGGCGAACTGCCGTTTGATACGGAATTTTTTCGCGAACGGTTCCGCCTTGTCGGGATACTTCTCAACCACCACCGCAATTTCTCCGCCGTTATTCTTTATCGCTTTGGCGTGGATGGCGGCGATATAGCCTGCACCAGCAATTGCAAATTTCATACCACCTCCTTGATAGACATGGAAGTTACATTATTGGTTTAGTGTGTGCGCCAATCCAAAGGCCAGTTTGTGTTTTTCACAGTAGAAGGGGAGCGCCTTGAGCGTTTCATCCACAACCCTGGCGGGAATCTTATCGAGCGGAATATTGCAGGCTCTCAGCGCGAATTCATAACGCCCCGTGTCCTGCCCCTGCAGCCGGGACATGATCATGATCCCCGGCCCGACCAGGTCGCCGTGGGGAAGTCCGTGCCCCATGTGATTTTCGACGCAGTAGGCAAAGTAATGCTCGCTGCCTTCCTCCGGCCGGGCGTGACCGACCTGGTTGCACAATTGAACCTCCATCGCCAGGCAGTCGTAAAGGGTTTTCAACCCGTCCCTGTCGCCCCGCCCCGCCGCTTCGGCACAATCCAGCACACCGTTGAGAATGGTCTGGGCATTGTCGTAAACCCAGGGGATGAACTCCATGCCCTCGGGATTCCTTCCTTTTTCGTGGGCGAATTTCCAATCCCAACAGCCGGTGGCTATGGACATGACATCCGTGATACCCGCCGCACGGATGGCGGCAGGCGCCTGTGCGATCACGTCGAGATCCAGGATGATGTTTTCCGGCACCTTGGTCGGGATGTAGTACACGCAGCCATCACGGCGAATCCCCGAGGCGGCGGTGATAAAGGCGTCCACGGAGAGGGCGGTCGGCACCACGATGAGCGGGAGATCGAGTTTGGCTGCGAGATATTTGGCAGCGTCCGCCGTCAACCCACCGCCGACGGAGTACACGATTTCTAATTGGGTCTTCGCAGTCTCAGCTAGCAATGCGTCCCAGTGCGATGTGTGAGCCTCCGTTGCTTCAACTTGAGCAGAGATATTCAGCCCCCTTAATTTAGCTTTCACCGCATTCCACGCTGGCGCAGATGTAACCAACAAGGTTGGACGCTTCTCGTCGATTTCAGAGAAAGGCTTGATATAGGTAATCGGAAGATTGAATAGTTGGTTCATAAGCTTCTACGCGGCAACAGGAGCAATATGATGTTCAGTGTGATGGTGGTGATTATTGGTTTTCTCACATTCGCACGGGTCCACGTGCACCGTGACATCCACCAGCGCCGGTAATACATGGAACAGCTCATGGCGCACCTCCTCCGCGATGTGATGGCTCTCGTGGGTAGGAAGATCACAATCGACGGTGATGTGCATTTCGGCGCGCTGACGGTGCCCCACCCAGCGGATGGCGACATCGTGAACGGATTGTACCCCTTCCACGCCTTCAGCCGTGTGTTCGACGAGGTGCGTGATCTCAGGGTCGACCGCATCCATAACGCGGAAGTACATGTCCCGGGCGGAGCTCCACACGATCACCAAAATTGCGATGCCGATCAGCAGGCCGATGATGGGGTCAAGCAGCGGATAGCCGATCCAAACTCCGATGGCGCCGGCCAATACGGCCAGCGAGGTGAAACCATCCGTCCGGGCATGGTTGCCGTCAGCGATCAGCGCAGCGGAGCCTATTTGTTTGCCTACGTTGATGCGGAAAATGGCAACCAACTCATTGCCGAGGAAACCGATGATGGCCGCAGCGGCCACCCAGCCCAGGGCGGTGATGGGCTCAGGGTAAATGATCTTCATAACAGCCTGGTAAATGGCTACAAGCGCGCTGAATAGAATCATCAGGACGATGATAGCTCCGGCAATGTCTTCGGCTCGTCCATAACCATAAGTGTAGCGTTTGTCCCGCGCACGCCGGGCGAGCGTGAAGGCGATGCCCAGCGGGATGGCGGTCAGCGCATCCGAGAAATTGTGGACGGTATCGGCAAACAATGCCACGCTTCCGCTCATGTAAACGATAAATACCTGGAAGAAAGCTGTGGCAAGTAAAGCGACCAGCGAAACCTTGACCGCCCAGATTCCGCGGTCTGTTGCCAGGGCAGCGTCCAGCGCAGCTTCCTGGTGACCATGCGAATGGGGAATTATGGCTTGCTTGACCTTCGCCCAAAATCCTTCGCGGGAATGATCGTGTTCATGTTCATGTTCATGGCCATGGTCGTGTTCGTGTACGTGATGATCGTGTGCGTGCGTCATTAAAAACCTCCATGAGATTAAGTTGTGGAGGTTATAGGGTTTGAACTTTACGCGGGAACCCTCAACCATCGACCCGCGAGAGACTTCATTCCCAGAATTGAGGCAGGTATTCCTTGTAGGTCAATAGATAATCATCCAGGATCAACTTTGCCTGTTCGATGTCCGTGATGACCGGGTCGAGCAGCAGGCAGTGCAGCGCCTTCTCGCGTGAGCCCTCCACGGCGGCGTCGACACACAGCCGGACGGCGGTCAACTCGCGGCGGCAGAGTTCAGCGATCGGCTCGGGCAGCGGTCCGACCGGCACAGGATGTATTCCCGCACCGTCCACCACCACAGGTGTCTCGACGATGGCATTCAACGGCAGGTTGGGGATCTGCCCCACATTGGGACGGTTGGCTGCCAGGTGGTAGTGAGTGCCGCCGCCGGCGATGTTCTCGATCATCTCCAGAGCGCCTTCGCTGTCGCTGCCACGCAAGCCATCGATGGTCATGGCGCCGCTGGCCATGTCGTTCATCCGGTCGAGATCGAAATCGCGCAGGTTGGCAGCGAAATCCCAATCATAGAGACGGATGTTGTATTTTTCCCAGGGCCTGGTGTCGGGGTTGCTCACCCAGGGCAGGTACTCGCACAGGTGCGTGTCGCCGGGGACAGGGAACAGGCCGAAGGCATCGAAAACACGGCGGGTGAGGGGCTCGAAATCCTCGGGCATGGCGAACCAGCGCTCGCGGAACAGCGGATACAGGTCCTCGCCGGTGCGCCGGTCGCGGATGGAGAGAATCCATGAGAAGTGGTTGGTCCCTGCAGCGCGAATGTCGATGAGGGGAAGGGTCTGCTCGAGCACCCTCTCCCTTCCCGGAGTTGCCAGCGGATCGCCGGCGTGCATCCCGCTGATGCCCTCCGGTACGTCCACGTCGATGGTTTCGCCGAGGGTCATGCCGACGAAGACGTAGCCGATCATCAACTGGTGGCACAGCCCGACGGACTTAATGGTGCTGTGGCGGTTGACCAGGTCGCAGATGCGCACCATCGGGTTGGTGTAGTTGATGAACCAGGCGTCCGGACAGGCCTGTTCCATGTCACGCACGATCTCAAGGATGGGTCCGGCGTTGCGGGCCGCGTGGGCAAACCCGCCAGGACCGCCGTTCTCTGCATAAGGCTGCCGCACGCCGTATTTGAGCGGGATCTCAAAGTCGGATTTCCATAATCCCTCACGCGGACCGACCTCGATGGCGTTGACGACGAACGATGAACCGTCGAGCGCATCCTTATGGTGAGTGTGCGCGGTGATCACGATGCCCGAGTCCCAATCGCGGTTGAGACGCTCTGCCAGCCTCTTGACTATATCGAGGCTGGAGGGGTTGCGGTCCACCAGCGCGAGCGTTGAACCGCGCAGTTTACGGCTCTGCATGAGCGCGGCGAGGGTATTCTCGCCAAAACTGGCACTGCCTGCGCCGATGACCGTGATCTTGGTGGGCAATGACATGGGTGCGGTTAACTTTCCACCTGGTTGTTACGGATCACTTCACTGTACCAATCAGCTGAATCCTTGAGCGTCCGTTTCTGTGTTTTGTAATCCACGTGGATCATACCGAAACGTTTTGTGAAACCATGTGCCCACTCGAAGTTATCGAGCAGTGACCACACGAAGTATCCGCGGATGTCCACGCCGTCCTGCATGGCGAGATGCACGTTGATGAAGTGCTGCCGCAGATAATCGAGGCGGCGCTCGTCATGGACTTTTCCGTCAGATGTAACCACATCCTTGAAAGCCGCGCCGTTCTCAGTGATGTAAACCGGCGGCAGGTGGTAGTCGTTGTTGATCTTGACCAGCATGCGTCTGAAAGCGGGAGCGCAGACCTCCCAGCCCATTTCGGTATACTCCGAGCCGGGGATATTTTCCAGCCTGCCCTCTTTTGCGCTGATGACGCTTCGCGAATACGAGTTGATGCCCAGGAAGTCGAGCTTCTGAGTGATCAATGCCATGTCGCCGGATTTGATTTCAGGGAGCTGCCCCTCGATGGCTTTCACTGTTTCGGGATGATAATGGCCTGTGAAGATAGGATGCAGGAAGATGGTATCTCCGGCATTCCAGGTGTGCTCGGCGGCGGCGATATCCGCCGGGTCATCACTCGCCGGATCAATGCCCCATTGGCTGAGGACAATTCCCACTTCAAGGTTAGGATCGACACCGCGGATCGCCTGTAATGCCAGCCCATGAGCGACCATCAGGTTGTGCGTCACCTGCCGCCCCTTGGCCGGATTCTTCTCGCCCGGAGCATGTTCACCGCCAATATAACCATCCCAGGCGATGACACCCGGCTCGTTGAAGGTAGTCCAGCGGCGGATGCGGTCGCCGAGCCGCTTGGCCATAACAGCGGAATAATCAGCAAAATAGCCCAGGTTGTCGCGACTGGCCCAGCCGCCATTTTCATAAAGCGCCTGCGGGTAATCCCAGTGGTGCAGGGTAATGAAGGGCTCGATGTTGGCAGCCAGCAGCGCATCGGTCAGGCGGTCGTAGAAATCGAGACCAGCCAAGTTGACTTGTCCAAACCCGGAAGGGAAAATGCGTGGCCATGATACCGAGAAGCGGTAGGCTTTAAGCCCCAGCCGGCGCATCAATGCGATATCTTCAGGGTAGCGATGGTAGTGGTCGCAGGCCACATCCCCGTTGGATTTATCTGAAATCTTGCCGGTCGTGTGGCTGAAGCGGTCCCAGATCGATTCGCCCTTGCCGTCTTCGTTCCAGGCGCCTTCGATCTGGTAGGATGCGGTCGCCGCGCCCCATAGAAAATTGACAGGAAATTTATGGATGGAAGTCATAAGTGTTTTTTGAGTACCTCGGTGAGTGGTTTATTTTCTTTGCAGTTCTTTAACTTGAATGCGCTGAGCAGGTCGTCCAACTTTTCTTCCGGCATGTCTTTGAAAAGGTTGGCATAAGGCACCTGCAGGAATTGCGCCAGGTAACCGAACAACGTATATTGAGCAAACCAGCGCCGGTCAATTTGCACGTCCAGGTTTGAGCTGGATAAATAGGCATCGATTGCATCGGCTGAGTTTACCAGCGCCTTTGCAACAGGTCCTTTGGGCATTTCGCCTTCCCAATCGGCGGCTTCGCGTTTTGCTTTTAGAATCGGTTTGATCAGACGGACATAGTCAGACTCGGAATCCAGATTATAGGACCCCATCGAAGCGATGTCCTTCCAGGTCCAGATCGCCCAATGGACCCCCGCTGATTCGAAAACGCCGAGCTGGTCGTCCAGCGCCGCGACACGATATTTCAACGCTGACGGGTATCCGGCATACCAAGTCCCGAACTCACCGACGAAAATGGGTTTACGGTGTTTGAAAGCCAGGCGTGTCCCGCTGTGCATTCCCAGCTCCGCCGCCACGATGTCTCGGTTCCAGTACAGGCCGTCGATGACGCCGGGATAGGGTTTGCCGCCTCCGGTGGGGGACATGTAATTATGCGTGCTGATGACCAGGTTGTCGTCGAAGGTCACGTCCAGTCCGTCGTATTCGCACGAGAAGTTATCGCCTTCGACAAAGATGATATGCCTCGTATCGATGTCGCGGATGGCTTTCGCAGCTTTGCGGTGAACTGCGTTGAGAGCGTCCCAGTCGTAGTCGCCTGAGTCATAATTTTCGTAGCGCACACGCGTACAGGGTTCATTCATCAAGTCATAGCCGGCGAGCGCGGGATGGTTCCCGTACCGTTTTGCCATTTCCTTCCACAACCCGATGAAGCGATCCTGAAAGTGTTTGTGTTGGTAAAGCAAAATGTGCACGTGGGCATTGTCGCTGTGCCAGTCGGGGTTGTGCCAGCCCTGCACCGCGTGAAAATCCAGGATGATGTAGATGCCATGTTTGGCGCACCAGCTAAAAGCCTGGTCGAGTCGCTTGAACCCGTCTTCGAGATATTCGAAAGGCGTTTCATCCCGCTCGAAATGACGGTAATTGAACGGAATGCGAATGACATTGGCGCCGAGTTTTTTCATCGCCTTGACATCGTCTTCGGTGAAGAAATGATCCAGCAGTCGGTCGAAGAAAAACTGAGCTTTCTCCCTGCCCAGCGTGCGCGCCATGGTGGCACGCAGATTATGCTCGGCGCCGACGAATCCGTCGATGAAGTCTTCCATGTTCATCCACCCGCCGACATTCCAGCCGCGCAGGCTGATGGGCTTACCGGAGGCGGTGACGATTTGATGGTTTCTTACATTGATAAGTTCCATGTTGAGTCCTATGATGTTCCTTATTCCTTCGAACCTGTCAGCTTGATGCCCTGGATGAAGGTTTTCTGCGCGAAGAAGAAGGCGATGATGATGGGGATGGTGAATACCACCGCTGCTGCCATGAGCTGATTCCAGATGATGATGTTCTGCCCCTGAAAATCCTGCAAACCGAGTGCCATGGTAAAGTTTTTCGGGCTGTTCAGGAAGAGCAGCGGTCCCGTGAAATCATTCCAGACATAAAGAAATGTGAAAACAGTGACCGCAGCGATCACAGGCGTGGAGAGGGGTAAGACAATTCGTGTGAATATCTGCCACTCGCTGGCGCCGTCCACCCGGGCGGCATCGCACATCTCCTCGGGGATGGTCCTGAAGAACTGCCGCAGAAGAAAGACATCCCAGGCATTCGCAAAGAAAGTCGGAATAATCAAGGGTAAAAATGTATCGCCCCAGCCAAGGGTGTCGTTAAACAACAAGTAGATGGGAATCATCGTCACCTGAAAGGGGAGCATCATCGTAGCCAGCACAAATATAAATAATGCGTCCCTGCCGGGAAAATTAATCCGGGCAAAGGCATAAGCCACAGGTGTGTTCGATATCAATGTGCCGATGATGACAAAGAAAGCGATGATCAGGCTGTTCTTGAAATACACCCAGAAGCTAGCACCAACTCCCGGGCGGCTGCCCCGGTTCATGGCATCGGGGAAATTCTGCCAGCGGAAGGAAACTTGCATGACAGCCTCGGCGATGCGCTCCTTACCTTGCTGGAGTTCGTAGTCAAAGATTACAGCAGGATTCTCAGGGTCCACGAACGTCCCGACGCCCTCGAGGATTTTTACAGCAGCCAGCCGCTTGATCGTTCCATCCGGTAATTTGACATCATAAACCGGAAGCTGCTCCCCATTCACTTCCACGCGCAGATTGTCATACGGCAGCCAGCGCGGAGGGGAGTGGAAAACATCCTGATTCGATTTGAATGCAGTCATCACCATCCAGATAAAGGGTACTGCAAAGAACAAACCAACGAAGATTATGAGTCCGTGACTGACCGTGGACTTAAAAATATCCCGAATTTTTTTGGCCTGCTTGTCAGAGGTGCGTTTGGCCTCGTTTTTGCGAGGCAGCTCGACCTGGGAGGGAATGGTGTTTGTCATCGGCTTATCCCGAATAATACGTGAACTTGTCACTTACTTTGAGAAGCAGGATGGTGAAGATCAGGATTATGATGAAAAGGATCCAAGCCATGGCGGAGGCGTATCCCATTTCGAGGAATAGAAATGCTTTCTGATAAAGGTACACACTATAAAAGAGGGTTGAGTTCAAAGGGCGGCCAAGGCTGTCTCCTCCACCGACGACATAGGCCTGGGCGAAATACTGGAACATGCCGATCATGCCGGTGATCAAGATGAACAGGGTGATCGGAGAGACCATGGGGATGGTGACATACCACAGGCGCTGCCACCAGCTTGCCCCATCGAGTTCCGCCGCCTCGAGCAGGCTGACGGGGACATCCTGCAGACCAGAAAGGTAAATCACGATGGTACCGCCCATGCCCCAAAGCCCCAGCAGGATGAGCGCAGGTTTGGACCAATTGGGGTCGGCCATCCAGTTGGGTCCGTCGATCCCGATTTTGGCAAGCAGCGTATTGACCAACCCGACCTGTGGATTGAGCAGCCAAAGAAAAAGGATGGTGCCAGCCACGGTGGGCACGATGGAGGGCAGAAAGTAGACTACTCTGTAGAAAGATTGTCCTCGTACTTTTAGATTCAAGAGAATCGCGCAAAAGAAGGATGCCGCCATTCCCAGCGGTACTGCAATTAGCACCATGTACATGGTGTTGTAGAGTGCGGTCCAGAATTTTTTATCTGAAATTAATTCAGCGTAATTTTGGAGCCCCACCCATTCGGGTGCGATCTTGGAGTGGTAAATGGTAAAACTGTAATAAAAGGAAACGATCATGGGGTATAGCGTGAATGCGACAAACCCGATGATCCAGGGGGATAGGAAAAGCAAGGCGATTTTGAAGTTCGCTTTATCTCGTCTTGACCATTTTCTTCTGGCTGGAATGGCAATACCAAGAAATTTCCGCTGAGTCACTTGAGGGTTTTCCATTATTGTCGCACTCCGCTTCGAGTTCAGACCCTAAAGGTTCTTACACCTTTAGGGTCTGTTTGCCTGCCTGGGCTGTTATTTGCCCATCATCTCGTTAAATTTTGCTTCGAACTCAGCCTGAACGGCATCCAGTGTCGCTTTCGGGTCTGCACCTGTGTAGAGAATGGCTTCTTCAGCAGCGGCCAGTGCTTCATTTATTTTGGACGACATGGGTGTGTTGATCATCGCGAAGGCATTCGGGCTGGACATCAGGTCGACAAATACCTGGAACTTGGGACCCAGATCTTTGAAACACTGAGCTTCAGCCGCCTTCTTGCTCGTGGGCAGGTTGGCATTGAAGCAGAATTCCTCTGCCACGATGGCGGGTGACATCATCCAGGCTAATAATTTTGCCGAGGCGTCCTTGTCCTTGGCGCCGGAGGGAATGACGACGACCGTGCCCTGATTGACAATGGTTCCGGCACGTTCGGGGTGGTCAGCAGGAGGCGGGAAGGCGGTCACGCCGTAATTCAGTTCGGGCTTGAGAGCCGGGATGAAGTTCGGGCCCACCTGCCATTCGCCTTCGACCATCATGGCGACCTTGCCTGCATTGAAGGGTGCGTCAGGGGACATGTATTCGCCGAAACCCGACCTGAACGCCTGCAGATTCTCAACGCCGTACTTGTTGTAGAACTCCTGCTGCCATGCCATGGCATCGACCATCGCCTGGCTATTGGCCGTAAGTTGCGTCCCGTCGTCGTTGTACCAGAAGCCTCCAAAGTTACGGGCGTACAGATCGCTGTGACTCCAATCGAAATCGGGAATAAAGCCGACCTGCTCCAGTTTGCCGTCTGCACCGACGATCGTCAGCTTGTCTGCCATTTCCACCAGCTCTTCCAGGGTTGAAGGCGGTTTTTCCGGATCCAGGCCTGCAGCTTCAAACATATCCTTGTTCCAGAATAATGCGTAAGCATCCGTGCCCCACGGGAGGCAAACGACCTTGTCCCCTTGCGCGCATTGGCTCAAAGGCGCAGCGTACATGTCTTCCGTGTCGATGTTGCCTGTCTTGATCGCTCCAGAGAGCTCATCCACAAGGTTTTCTGCATAGAACGATTTCGCAAGATCACCACCGCTCAAGACAAGGACGTCGGGCGGCGTGGAGCCTGTCAAGGCTGGCAGAATCTTGTCGTCTTCAAGAGGAGCTGTCACTTCGACCTTGATTCCTGTTTCTGCAGTGTATTTGTCGAAGAGTGCCTGGATCTGTTGTGGATTATCGCCCCACTGGATCCACACGCGCAGAGGTTCAGACTCACCCGCCTGTCCTCCACCGCCGGCTGCACCGCAGGCTGAAAGCGCCAGGCTCATGACAATGACCAAACTTAATAAAGCTAATAGCTTCTTCATCTTTTTCTCCTTGTAAAATATCATTTAGGTGGCAGGGACAATGGTTTGAGGGTAGGGTATTGTATGATTTCCGGAGACCTCCTCGCTGACAATAGATGATTTATTCGCATCCACAAGACTGGCGTATCACCAATTCGGTGGGTAATAGCACGTTCGACTCACAGTGTTTCTGCCGGATGTACTTAACCAGCAGTCCCACCGCTTCCCGGCCTACATCCTCGATCGGGGCGCGGATCGTAGTCAGCGGCGGGCTTATGTATCGGGCGAAGGGGACGTCGTCGAATCCGACCACGGAAACATCCTCAGGAATACGCTGGCCTGCGTTCTTTAATGCCGAGATCACACCAATGGCGGAATCGTCATCCCCGGCAAAGACCGCATCGAAGGCAAGCCCGTCAAGTAACCAGCTCTGAATGGTTTCCCGGGAGACCTTTTCGTCGAAATCACCATCCCCGGTCAGATCCTGTTGGAAAGGGATGTTATGAAGCTGCAGGGCAAGCCGGTAACCGCGCTCACGCCAAATGGAATCCTCGTGTCCGGCGGGCCCGCGTAAGAATGCGATCCGCCGCCTGTCATGTTTTTCGATCAAATGAGAAACAAGCATTTCAGCGCCGGATCTGTTTTCGATGGTAACAGTGGGAATATGCAGATCCGAGGAAGGTGTTTGATGAAGGAGCACTACAGGAAAATTCTGGCTGTGCAGCCTGCGAAGTTCAGCCTCATCGACGCTTTCGGGGAAGATGAGCAGCCCGTCGGTGTTGTGTTCGGCCAGGGCTCGGTCTCCCCGCCGATGGACATCGTAGGTCGAGTGGATGAGCAGGCCATAGCCGGCTGCCCGCACCCCGGCTTCGATTCCGCGAAGCATGGGTGGGAAGAACGCCCCGCTGATCTCCGGCAGCAGCAGCCCGATGGTGTTCGTCCGCCGGTTGGCCAGCGTCCGCGCGGCCGGGCTGGGGACATAATTCAGCGCTTTGATCGCATCCTGGACACGGCTGGCGGTCTCGGGGTTGACCGGTGTGCTGGCATTGATCACCCGGCTGACGGTGGCGATGGAGACCTCAGCCCGTTGGGCGACATCTGAGATGGTGGGGGGACGGTTATTTTTGACGACCATATGAAAGCGCTTTCATATTTTAGCAAATTGGAATAGCAGAGTCAATGAGCCGGGACGGCAGGAAGATCCGGTTGTTACATTTGTCCAACTTGAACATGCCAATTGTTACCGGGTTCTTCGATGGCCGGTTGAATTGATGTCCATGAATACTATAATGAAAAAGGTGAGTCACTATTGCCGATGGATGGACCTGGCATGCCTTTTGGAGAATGAAATTACCAATCCGTCCCTTTCCAAATGCAACAAAAATCCTGTGTTTCCTGTATTAAAATCTAGGCATGGATGACTCCTCTGACAGCGACCTGATTCTGCGTGCCCGTCGCGGCGAGTCCGAGGCGTATGGAGAACTTGTGCGCCGTACTCAAACGGCTGTTTTCAATGTTTGTTACCGCCTGACGGGAGAACGGCGCGAGGCCGAAGATATGGCCCAGGAGGCTTTCATCCGCGCCTACGAGCGGTTGGGGACGTTCGACGTGGAGCGGCCTTTTTTACCCTGGATCCGGCGTGTGGCGGCAAATCTGTGCCTTAATCGTCTTTCGGCTCAGACACCCGACCAGGCTGAACTTGAAGAGGAACGCGATAAAGCAGACATTGGTGAAGGTCCCTCATCTCTTGTCGAGCAGCGTGAACAATCCTGGCGGATCCACACCGCACTTCTGGCCCTCCCGCCCCGTTATCGAGTGGTGGTCGAATTACGCCATTATCAGGAATTGAGTTATGATGAAATTGCCCGGACTCTCGACCGCCCGATGAGTGATATTAAAAGCGACCTGTTCCGCGCCCGCAAAATGCTGGCAGAAAAACTGAAAGATGATTCATTTCTCTGACGAAACCCTGAACGAATATCTGGACAATGCTCTGGTATCTGCTGTTCTTTCGGAAGCGGAATCGCATCTCGCTGTCTGCCCTGAATGCGCTGGCCGGCTTTCAGAACTACGCAACCTGTTCGCAGAAATCGACCTGCTGCCCGAACGGACCCTGGAGAGGGACCTCGTCCCGCGGGTGCTTTCCCGCCTGCCGGAATCAGTTTTACCGCGCTCAGTTCGTTGGCTGGCCGCTGCCCAGATATTGGCTGCAGTCATTGCTGTGGTTATTGCCTGGCCGCTGGTCGCCGTTGTGCTCCCGGTGGAAATGATCCCCCAACTACCGTCGCTGAGTGAAATTATTGCATCATTGGCGCTCCGGTTCAGCACACTTGGCGCTTTTCAGCTTTCGACCTATTCGTTTGACATTCCCTCGTTTTCCCTCGGCATCCCATCCGCCACACTGGCCATCGCCTTGCTCGGGATGTCGCTCCTTTGGCTGTTCAGCAACGGGTTGTTGCTTATTCCACGTTCTCGGAGACATCCATGAATGATTTTATGATCGTTACCCTCACTGCCATCAGCCTCGGTCTGCTCCTGATCCCGTTTTTTATCGTGCTGAGTGCCTTGTTCCCCGTGCGCACTGCAAAAATCATGGAAGTCATCACCCGCATGCCGGGACGTTCTTTCTCTATCGGACTGGTCAACTTTTTGTTTTTCCTGGCAGTGGCAATGCTCCTGTTCTCGCTCTCTGAGCAGGCGAACGGACTGCTCAAAGGCATCCTCTTCGTCCTGGCGTTGGCCATCACGATCATCCTAAGTGTTTCGCTCAGTCTCGGATTGACGGGTATGGCCACAGTCATCGGAGAACGGATTACCCCAACCCAAAGCCCCTGGCGGCGAACGCTATGGGGCGCGCTCCTGCTGGGATTGAGTTGCGCTGTCCCGCTGTTGGGCTGGTTCCTGCTCCTGCCTGCCGCCGCATGGGCAGGCATGGGTGCATTTATTATTGTTATTTTTCAGAAACCGGAGAAATAATTCCTGCCAAGCCCCAAAATACGCGCCGATCGGCGCGTATTTTTATTATTACCAAAAAGTTAAACAATCCGGTTTTCCTTCGTGCCGCGTAGTGTCCATCGTGGTTAAGGATTTCAACTTTGCAACATTTTCCCCCGGCTGCCTGTATTCCTTGATATAGACCACATATGAAAGGATATTCCCATGGCTGATGTTTCCGCGATCTTTGGTATCCTGCTTATCTTTGGCATCGCCTTCCCAGGTATGCTGATTGCCTGGTGGCTGCTATTCCCCTCCACGGTGGAGCGCGCCCGCCTGCGTCTTGAGCGCACGCCCTGGCAGTCGTTCTGGTTTGGCGGTATTCTCACCGCCGTCTTTGTCATCCCAACCGTCATTCTGCTTGCGCTGCCTTTTGGTGCGGCGAAATTCCTCGGCTGGGCTACCATTGCTGTCGTGCTGTCTCTCTCCAGCCTTGGTGCTGCCGGGATCGCCGCAAAGATGGGTGAACGCCTGACACAGTTATCCACGACCGGCCCGTTCTCCGCTTTTCTGCGCGGCGCGATTGCTCTTGAATTGGCAGTCTTTTTCCCTGTGCTGGGGTGGCTCATCGTATTGCCGTTGACCATTGTCACATCGATCGGCGCCACCGGCTTTGCCCTCCTGCGCTGGACACCCAGGACGATTCAAACTCCTGCTGCTTCCCCCAAGCCTGTGCAAGCATGATAAACCGCCTTTTCCTCGCACCCATCCTTTTGATTATTCTTACCAGTCTGGCCTGCGGAAAGAGCGCATCGCCTTTTCCAGACCCGACCTACACCCCCGAAGCCTCGGTTTTCGAGAGCGGACGTACCGCCTTTGGCTTTTTCCCAACTCCACCGGAGGTCTCGCTGGAGAGTGTTTTTGAGCACTTCAAGGTCATGGGTAAGCATGCTGACGTTTCACTGGTGCAGGAGAGTATCCCCTGGAAGGATTTTGTCGATGACATTGATGTTGAGTCAAAAAATATCACCGACATGAAAAACGCCCAAACGCTGTCGCTGGCTAATAACCTGGATTCCATTTACATTGTCGATCCGCTCAACGGCTTCAACCGACGTGAATTCATGGGATTGCCTGATGATTGGGAAGCCTCTTTTGGCAATCCTGATGTGCGCAGCGCTTACCTGAATTTCACCTTGCGCATTCTGCGAGAATTCAAGCCGCAATACCTGGGCCTGGCCTCTGAAATCAATACCTACATGGAGAGCCATCCTGAGGATGCCGTTAACTTCATCAGCCTGTACCAGGAGACCTACACCGCCATAAAAGCCGAATCCCCCGAAACCCGGGTTTTTGTCACCTTTCAATGGGAACAACTCAACAACCTCGTCGGGTTCGAGAACGCCAGAGTACATAATCAGATCCAGTGGGACCAGATCGAAGTATTTGAACCGCAGCTCGACCTGTGGGTGATTTCATCCTACCCGTTCATCGCGTTTCGTACCGGGGCTGAAATCCCAGCGGATTATTACACCCCGCTCCTATCGCGCACTGACAAGCCGCTGGCCGTCGCCGAAGGCGGATTCATCTCCAAACAGACGGGGCAACTCCCCGGCAATCCCCAGGATCAGGTCGATTATCTCAATGCCATCCATTCCCAACTCGGAGAACGCCTCGACTTCTGGATTTATCTGCTTCTGAGCGATTTGAATGAAGGCTCTTACGCCCGCTTTTTCCGCCAGCAAGGTATGAAAGAAAACGATATCACCACTCTTGGTTTTTTCGTCAACGTTGGTCTGCTCGAAAAGGACGGCACACCCAAACCGGCCCTCCAGGTATGGGATTCTTTCCGCGCAGACTCTCCTTAATTTTACTGAACCCTCCAAACTATGACCCTCTCCCGTCGTGATTTTCTCAAACTGACCAGCCTCGTTGCTGCGAGCGCTGCGTTCTCCTCCTGTGCGCCGCTTTCCCGGCAGTTTCTCGGAGAACCGGCGCAGGCTTTTCCTGACTTGAACGCGGCGGACTTTCTCGCCCTCAACCGGCTGACCTTTGGCGCGCGCCTGGCTGATCGCGCGCGAGTTGCAGAGATCGGCCTGCAAGCCTGGGTCGAGGAGCAATTCGCCCCAGATTCAATTGATGATCTGGCCTGCCACATCCGCCTGCGCAACCTCGACAGCCTGAATATGACTGCTCAGCAACTTGCCGACGTGAGCAACAAGCTGTTCGACGACGTTGACCGCGAGACTGTCCCCACCGAACTGCGACAAGGGACGCTCATCCGCCAGGTCTACAGCCGCCGGCAACTCTACGAAGTGCTTGTCGAGTTCTGGAACGACCACTTCAATATCTCCACCGACAAGGGAAACTGCTTCTATCTCAAGACCGTGGACGATCGCGAGGTCGCTCGCAAGCACGCTTTCGGTTCTTTCCGCGATCTGCTGTGGGCTTCCGCACATTCACCGGCCATGCTTACCTATCTCGATAACCAGGCCAATCACAAAGGAGCGCCCAACGAGAATTATGCCCGCGAAGTAATGGAACTCCACTCGCTCAGCGTTCACGGCGGCTACAGTCAGCAGGATGTGATGGAACTTGCGCGCTGTCTCACCGGATGGACGGTTAAAGAACGCTTCTGGACTGGCGATTTTACTTTCGATAACGCGACCCACGATCCGGGTGAGAAGCTTGTACTCGGGGTGCGTATCCCGCTCGGTGGGCAGGAAGAAGCCGAAAGCGTCGTTGAACACCTGTCGAAGCATCCTTCTACGGCAACGTTTGTGTCCGCCAAGCTCGCCCGCCGTTTTCTGGCGGATGAACCGCCTGCTGAAATTATTGCAAAAGCCGCAGCCGCTTATGAAAACTCGAATGGCGATATTCGCGCCACCTTGCGGGTCATTCTGCTCGACGGCCTGCCTCAAGCGAGAGCGAAATTCAGGCGACCCGTCAACTATGTCACCGCTTCGCTGCGGATGCTCAATGCTGAAAGCGATTGCGGTGCCGCCGTGCAGGATTATCTGTTGCGCATGGGGCAGGTGCCTTTCAACTGGCCCACGCCTGATGGCTATCCCGATCGCTCGGAAGCCTGGCAGGGCAACTTGATGCCGCGCTGGCAGTTTGCCTTTGGGCTGGTGCGGAATGAACTTGGCAAAACTGAAGTGGACTTGCCGGCGTTGATGTCTGCCGCCGGTGCAAATGACCTGCCCTCAAGTCTGGACTCACTTTCCACGCTCCTCCTCGGCTCTCCGCTCCCGGGGGTTGAGCGCGACAACCTGATCGCCTCCGTCCGCAGCGCCGGAGGCTCCGACGATGAATTGTTGCCAGTACTGGCAGGAGGCATCCTCGCTTCGCCTGCTTTCCAATGGCGATAGAAATTCAAGAGCCTTAACAACAAAGGGCACGAAGAAACACATATATTTCTTACTTCGTGCCCCATCGTGCTATTGGTGTCTTTTGTGTTAAAGCCTTTGAACTTAAGGGTTCATCTGCACAAATCTTAAAAACTAAAAAAGGTATTGATATGACTCTCACGCTCTCCCGCCCTCCTTCCTGGTTACCCCGCCTGGCTTTTACCCCAGCCCAGACTGCTCCGCGCGGCGACACATTAGTGGTGGTTTTCCTGCGTGGCGCGGCGGATGTGCTCAACATGGTGGTGCCCCACGGTGAATCGGCGTACTATGCGTTGCGTCCCAGCCTTGGCATTCCCCGCCCGGACGACTCCCGCGCTAATAAGAACGATCGCGCTCTCGACCTCGACGGTTTCTTCGGGCTGCACCCCGCCATGTACCCGCTGCTGGAAAGCTGGCAGAGTCAACACCTCGCCATCATTCACGCTTGCGGTGCGCCTGACGAAACGCGCAGCCATTTCAAAGCCATGGAATTGATGGAGCGCGGAGTGGATGACGAGCGCGGTCCGGGTTCAGGCTGGATTGGCCGCCATCTCGCGTCGCTCGACACGGGCAATCCCTCCCCGCTGCGCGCCATCGGCTTGGGACGTTTGCCCCAGCGTTCGTTGAGCGGTTCCGTGCCGGTCACCGCACTTCGCTCGATCACGGATTTTCATCTCGGCGGCGATGCCCGTGCCGTTGCCCGGATGCGCGCTGCGTTAAATGCGATTTATGCTGAAGATGATGCCGGGCAGGAAGCCCTCACCATTCTCGATATCTTGCAGAAGCTGGATCCCAATCAATCTGGCAATTCTCAATATCCCGATACCGAATTCGGGCTGGCATTGAAACAGACTGCCATGCTCATCAAAGCCGAAGTCGGTTTGGAGGTGGCTGCCATTGACCTGGGCGGCTGGGATACCCACTTTGCACAAAGTGGAATTCAAGCCAGCCTCATCCAGGATCTAGCACAAGGTTTGGCCGCCTTCCACGCTGACATGGCGGATCACATGGACAGACTGACCATCGTGACCATGTCTGAGTTTGGCCGGCGCGCAGCTGAAAACGGCTCTCTGGGCACCGACCATGGCCACGGAAGCATGATGATGACGCTGGGAGGTCATGTCATTGGCGGAAAAGTCCATGGCATATGGCCTGGACTAGAAAAAGGTCAACTCATCGGTCCCGGTGATCTGGCAGTGACGACCGACTATCGCGACGTGCTGGCAGAAATACTGGCGAAGAGGATGAATAATCCTTCAGCGGGCGAAATATTCCCCGGCTATGCTCCCAAGCTGCATGGGATTTTGACCTGAATGGGCTATAAAGAAAGATACACCCGCGGAGACGTTTACTCGTTTCCGCGGGTGAGCATTGACGTAGGCGAACTTCTTCAAGAAAAGCTTACTTCCCGGGTATCTATCGATACGAATCTATCAGCGACCTGACCTGCAGAGCCTTCTTCGCCCGATCGAGCGTCCATCCTTCGGGCAGGGGAGCTGTTACTTTCACCGTCGCACCGGTGGGGACATCAAAGTAATTGTCGCTGAAGACTACGTCCAGGCCATCGAGCGCGAGTTCGACGAAGCGTGCCAGGGATTTTGTGGAGACTTCAAGGGTGAGTGTTTCATCTTTCATTCCAACATCCACTTTCAAACCGGGATCAGCCAGTTCAAGATGTTTGATCGGTGCGAACCCGGAGACGCTTGTGGCGATCCGCTCATTTCCCTGCCATAGCTCTGCTGCGAAGATGACGTTGCGCTTGTTGGAGTCGGTAACTTTATCAGCGAAGTCCAGCGCTGCGACAGCCGTATCCGCCAACGGTGCGGCATCGACAGCTTGTTCACCGGAGGCAAGCACTTCGCCGCGCACTGTCTCCAACCGCCAACGGACGAGCCCATTCCAGCGTAAGGTCAAATCACTGGTGACGTGTACCGACATACGAGGTGCATCATCTTCCACTGAAAGAAGCACGGGCGCGTAGAACCGTTTGGCAGCGTAATGCAGCGCCTTCCAACGGCCGAAATAATCCAGCGACGACCATGAAGCTACCGGCCAGCAATCGTTGAGCTGCCAGATGAGTGCGCCGCTGACGCGGTCCATATTTCGCCGCCAGTGCTCGACGCCATAACGGATGCCTTCCGCTTGCAGCAGCATGCTGAGGTACGTCAGTGATTGGAAATCTTTCGGCATGCGGAAGGTATCGGTCATCTGCGCGATCATCAACCCGTTGCCCGAGCCGCTGCGCTGGTGATGTTCCATGATATAGGATGTCATGTTCTGATCTTCAGGCGCGGCGTAAGTCTGGATGGTCTTGTATGGTGGTAA
>Ga0315283_10000971_pt1 | contig 22195 bp, 9 predicted proteins | sample YL17G09_0_MG_FD_204541 | JGI IMG/M metagenome (GOLD analysis project Ga0315283, IMG submission 204541) | Sediment microbial communities from Yellowstone Lake, YNP, Wyoming, USA - YL17G09_0 | ecosystem: Environmental > Aquatic > Freshwater > Lake > Sediment | place: USA: Wyoming | collected...
TGAGGCTTCGCTGTTTCTTCTCCCCGGTCCCGGGTTCCATGTTCCATGTTCCATGTTCCCGGTTCCGCTGTTTTCTTTTCCCGGCTACCGGCCTGCCCCGTTGGGCTTCGCGGCCTCCGGCCGCTTTGGCTCGCGCCTGTGCATCCGCGTCCTGTACACATGCAAGCCAAAGCGGCGAGGTCGCCCCTGCCCCGTTGGGGCCGCGGGGGATCGACGCCGCACTCCAAAGGCTTCGCCCCCGCCGCGCCGGGTGAGGGTGCCGCCGCCGGGAACGCCAATCTCCCGATTGGCACTCCCCGGCCTCCGGTCGTGCCGCCGGTGCCCTCACCGGCGGTCTTTTCCCGGCGGCACTGCCAGGGATTCCGCCAGTGGGGGCACTGGCGGCACTTGGACGCGAGTTTCTCCTAACTCCGGCCTGCCCCGTTGGGGTTCCGCTGTTTCTTCTTCCCGGTCCCGGGTTCCATGTTCCATGTTCCCGGTTCCGCCGTTTTCTTTCCTGCCTACTGGCTACCGGCTACCGGCTACAGGCTACCGGCCTGCCGCGTTGGGGCTATTTTGAAATATACTATTGCACCATAACTACTGTATTAACAATGACTTACTGTTGGGGGGGGATTGCCGGAATTCGGCAAATATTCACCAGAATCCTCTTGCAAATTATGCCTCCTGTGGTACAATGCTGACTATCGGATCGATCATTGGGTCGGTGGAGGAATCCATCGGATCCCCAATCAATTCTAAAGCGAGCAAGAAGAGGAGCAGGCGATGAGGTGAGACAGTTCCATGAGGCAAGTCAATTCCATGAGTCCGGTCAATTCAGGGCAAGCAAAGGAGATAGCGATGAGTCGTTCAACAAGTTCAACAAGTTCAACAAGAAGTCGATTCCTCGGCGTTTTATTCGTTCTATGCATGGCCGCGGCGCTTTGGGCTACGCCGGCCTTCGCCGCAAACGGCACGTGGACCGGTGCCGCTGGCACCCAAATCTGGGGGGGCACCGGGAACTGGGTCAGCAGCATCATTGCTGACGGCGCCGGCTTCACGGCCTCCTTCGTCTACGGATACACCACCAACCAGACCCTCTCAGTCAATACCAACCGAACGATCGGCAATATCACGTTCACCGACACTGAGGCGGGGACCTTGAACAACCTGACCCTGACCAAACACGCGAGTGACTACACCCTGACCCTCAACAACAGTGGCTCTTCCCCGGTGATCAACGTCACCCAGAGTGATCGCACCCTAACCATCTACCCCAAGGTTGCGGGCACCGCCGGCCTGACCAAGAGCGGCCCCGGCAAGCTCGTGCTCGCCGGCGCCGACGCCTACACCGGCGCGACGATCATCAGCGCCGGCACGCTCAACCTCACCGGTTCCCTGACCGGCGGCACGGCGATTTCCACCAGCGGCACAAGCATTCTCGATGAAAGCGCATTGGGCGTCATCAGCGGTGCGGCATCGATCACCCAGGGCAGTTCTGTAACCAGCATCCTGGCCGGCGCCAACTCCTACACCGGCGCGACGATCGTCAGCGCCGGCACGCTCAGCCTCACCGGTTCCCTGACCGGCGGCACGGCGATTTCCACCAGCGGCACAGGCGTTCTCAATGAAAGCGTAACGGGCCTCATCAGCGGTGCGGCATCAATCACCCAGGGCAGCTCTGGAATCAGCACCCTCGCCGGCGCCAACGCCCACACCGGCGCGACGATCGTCAACGCCGGCACGCTGGTCATCTCCGGATCGCCCACCGGCAACAGTGCGGTTACGGTCAACGGCGGCACGCTCACGCTGGATTACACCACGAACACCGGCAAGATCTACAACTCCGCCATACTGACCCTCGGCGGCGGCACACTCAATCTCAGCGGCGGCAGTCACTTGGAAGTCGTGGGCTCGACCACGCTTACGGCCGGCACGGCTTCCATCGTGACGCGCCCCTTGGGCACGGCCGTGTTGCAGATGAACGCCATCACGCGCGGCGCCGGCGCCAGCATCAACTTCGGCGCGGCCAGCATCGCCGACACCGATACGCTCAATACCAACGGCATCCTCGGCACTTGGGCGACGATCGGCGGGACCGACTGGGCGGCCAACTCCACCAACCTTGCCAATGGCCCGATCACGGCCCCCGCTTACACGGATGTGACCCGTCTTGACATCGGACCGAAAGTGATTGTCGATGACTCGGCCACCAATGTCCGCATAATCGAGGGCACCGGAAGCCTGACCAACATCACCCTGGGCGCCGCCACGACCACGATCAACACGCTCAACCAGAGCGCTTCGGGCGGCCTCGCCACGATCGACCCTGCCAGCCAGACGCTCCTGACCAACGGCATCCTCTTGGGCACGGGGGCGGGCGGGCTGACCATCGGCACCGGGACCAACAACGGCACGCTGACCACGGCCACCGCGGGGGGCGACCTGCTGCTCATCAACAACACCGCCAACGCCCTCACGATCAATTCCGACATCGCAAACAACACCTCGACTTCGACCCTGACCAAGAAGGGCACCGGCCCGTTGGCACTGAACGGTGCGAACTCTTACGACGGCGCGACGACTCTCCAGGCCGGCACTTTGACCCTGGGCAATGCCAGCGCACTCGGCACAGGTGCGCTCACCATCAGCGGCGGCAACCTGGACAGTTCAGTCGTGGACCTCGTCAATATGAACAACAACGCGCAGGCATGGAACGCCGACTTCACGTTTGGCGGTACGCAGAATCTCAACCTCGGAACCGGCGGCGTTACGATGAGCGCCAACCGCCAGGTCACCGTGACCGCAAAAACCTTGACGGTCGGCGGCGCTATTGGCGGCGGCGCCTTCAGCCTGACCAAGGCGGGCGCCGGCACGCTGGTCCTGACCGGCCCCAACACCTTCACGGGGGCCATCAACGTCAACGCGGGCCAGCTCAATCTGACCAACTGGGGCGCCTCCACCCTGGGCACAGTCACTGTGGCTGGGACGTCAATCCTGGAAATCTCGGGCGGCGCCACCTACAATATCGCCACCAGAATGTCTGTGGGCGCTACGACCAACGGCACCGTGAATCAAACGGGCGGCACCGTGTCTTTCACGGCCAGCGATTGCTTGCTGGTCGGCACTGGCACCGGTTCTACCGGCATCTACAACTTGAGCGGCGGAACCATCACCAGCTTTACCAGCGGCACTCGCGGGGTCATGATCGGAGTCAATGCCAGTAACTCGGGCACCTTTAACTTGAGCGGTGAGGGTAATTTAAGCCTGTCGAACTCCATCCTGATGATCGGACGTTCGGATTCCGTGGCAGCCAACTGTGTAGCCCTCTTTAGCCAGACGGGCGGCACGGCGACGGTCGGCACCCTGACGATCGGCGGCACCGGGGCAGGCAACACCAACTCGACCATGAGCCTCACCGGCGGCACTTTCGCAGCGACCAACTTCACCAAGCTGGCCATTGCCACCAACGATATCACGGCGATCAACATCGGCGTGGCGGCCGATGTGACCCTGCCAGCCTTCCCGACGGCCCGCGGCTCCGGCGCGACGGCGACGGTCACCTTCGACGGCGGCACCCTGAGACCATCGGCGACGAGCGCGGCTTACATGGGCGGCCTGACCAATGCCTTCATCAAGGCAGGCGGCGCCAAATTTGACGTCGCCTCAACCAAGGACATCACCATCACGCAGTTCCTGCTGACCCATGGGAGCTCGACCGGCGGCGGCTTGACCAAGGCGGGCGCCGGCGCGCTGACCCTCACCGGCGGCAACACCTACACCGGCGCGACCACGGTCAACGCCGGCACGCTGGTTGCCGGGACGGATGCTCCTTCCGGCAGCGCCGGCGCGTTCGGCAAGGCCACCTCGGAAGTCAATCTCGGCGAGGCAGGCGGCAGCAGCGATGCCGGCATCCTCATCGGCGGGGCCTTCAACATCTTCCGCAACGTCCGTATCCGCACGGCCGACACGGCGGACGCCGGCGCGAGGGTTCTGACCCTTGGCGGCAACACGGCCAATACCTCCGAGTTTGCTGGCAATATCTTCCTGGGTACTGCCAACCAGGCTGGTCGCGGCGTCACCCTGACCGCCGCCAGCGGCGGACAGGTAATCTTCTCCGGCGTGATCCAAGACCCGGCCGGCATGGACGTCACCGCCTACACCGTAACGAAGGCGGGCCTGGGAACGGTGGTCCTTTCCGGCGCGAACACCTACACCGGCGCGATGGCTGTCAGCGCGGGCACGCTCACGCTGGATTACAGCACGGAGAACAACAGCAAGCTCGCCGACGCCAACGCGCTGGTTCTCGGCGGCGGCACACTCGATCTCAAAGGCGGCACGCACACGGAAATCGTGGGCTCGACCACGCTGACGGCCGGCACGGCTTCCAGCGTGACCAGCAGCACCCCGGGTTCAGTGTTGCAGATGAACGCCATCACGCGCGGCGCCGGCGCCACCATCACCTTCGGCGCTTCCGGCATCGCCACCACCGACACGCTCAATACCAACGGCATCCTCGGGCCTTGGGCGATAATCGGCGGGACCGACTTCGCGGCCAACTCCACCAACGATGCCAATGGCCCGATCACGCCCCCCACTTACACGCCTGTGACCCGTCGCGACGGCGGAACTCAGGTGATTGCCGATGATGCGACGACCAATGTCCGCATCATCGAGGGCTCCGGAAGCCTGGCCAGCATCACGCTGGGCGCGGCCACGACCACGATCAACACGCTCAACCAGAGCGCCATTGACGGCAACAGCGCCGTCACGATCGACCCTGCCGGCCAGACCTTCCGCACCAACACCATCCTCGTGGGCACGGGGGCGGGCGCACTGACCATCGGAACCGGAACCAACAACGGCACGGTGACCACGCCCACCGCGGGCGGCGACCTGCTGCTCGTCAACAACACCGCGAACACCTTGACGATCAATTCCGTCATCGCCGACAACGCGACCACCCCGTTGTCCACGACCGGCAACGTCCTGCTCACCGGCGTGAACACCTACACCGGCGCGACGAGTGTCGGCAGCGGCACGCTCGAAATCGGCGGGGTCGGACAATTGAATAGCGGCAACTACTCAGGGACTATCACGATCTTCGGCGGCGCCACCTTCAAGTACAACAGCGACGCCAACCAGATCCTCGGCGGCGCCGTCAGCGGCGGCGGCGGCCTGGCCAAGGGCGGCGCCGGCGAGTTGACCCTCTCCGCCGTCAACACTTACACCGGCGCGACCTCCATCACCGCCGGCACTTTGAAGATCGACGGTTCCGGCCAGTTGGGCGGTGGCGCCTATGCGGCCGCCATCACGAACGACGGCGCGTTCAACTTCGCCAGTTCGGCGGCCCAGACCTTGAGCGGCACCATCAGCGGCATCGGCTCGCTGACCGTTAGCGGCGCCGGCACGCTGACCCTCACCGGCGCCAACGACTACAGCGGCGGCACGACGGTGAGCACGGGCACTCTGATCGCGCAAACCACCGCGCTGACCACCAACAGCCTCGGCACCGGCGCCGCCAGCATCGGCGGCGGCTCGACGCTGCGACTCAACAACCTGCAAACCTCGGGCACGACCGCGATCGGCAACACCTTCACCGGCAGCGGTCGCCTGATCGTCAACTTTGCCGCCGGCACCACCGCCCGCAACACCGGCCTCACGGGCGTGGCTGGTTTCACCGGCACGATCGAACTGGCCAACGCCGGCGCCAACGGCGACAAATGGAATCTCGACAGCGCGGGGGTCAATGCCCCCGGCGCGACGGTCCAGGTCGACAGCGGCAGCACAATGTATTTCCCGGGCGGCACCAGCACGTTTGCCGGCATTACCGTCGCCGGCGCCGGCAACACCGAGAACCGCGGCGCATTCCGTTTGTCAGGCTCTTCCATCCTGAACGGCCCGGTGACCTTGAGCGGCGATGCGACGATTGCAAGCGATTCGACCGCAACCCCGTCCCCCGAGTTGAGCGGCAACATCAGCGCCACCGGCGCCTACACCCTCACCATCGGGCACACCAGCGCCGCCGGCAACATCACGTTGAGCGGCATCCTCAGCGACGGCACCGGCACGCTTTCCCTGACGAAGACCACCGCGGGCACCCTCACACTCTCCGGCGCGAACACCTACGGCGGCGCCACGACCATCACCGCCGGCACCCTGCAATTCAAAGGCGCGGCCAGTCTGCCGGCCGCATCGGCGGTCAGCCTCGGTGTGGCCACCCTCCAGTATCTCGACGACGGCGCCGGCAACAACGGGACGATTACGCGGACCTGGAACGACATCACCCTCTCGGCGGCGGGCACGGCAAGCACGATTATTAACGTGGGCAACAACGGCAGCGCAAACACCGGCAACACCGTCGCCTTCGGCGCGCTGAACAACGGCACCGCGCTGAACAACTTCGCCAGCACGATCAACTTCACCGCTTCCAATGGCTATCTGCAAAGTTACAGCAGTCTGGGCCTTTCGGGTCTGCTCGGCAACAATACGACCCTCAACCCCACGACCACCTCGGTAATCATCACCGGCAACGTCACGAATCAGGAATCGAGCACGGTGACCGGCCATTACGATACGCTCACCCTCGGCGGCACGAGCACCGGCAACGCGATCAACGGCGCTATTTCCGACAGTGCGGGCTACGTTTCCGTGGGCAACGGCGATACGCGAGTGACCAAGTCCGGCGCCGGCACCTGGACGCTGAGTGGCGCCAACACGTACAACGGTCCTACCACCATCAGCGCGGGCACCCTGCGATTTGCCAGGCAAGTCTCGCTTTACAACAACAACACCGGTGGCGGCTGGACGGCGGCTAATATCAACGTGAAAAGCGCCGCCACATTGGCCTTGAATGTCGATTCCGCCGGAACTGACGGATTCACCAGCGCCAGTTTAGACACCCTGCTCGGCAATATCTCGGTGGCAAACACTGCTACGGAGGGCTTGCAGGCCGGGGCGATCCTCGGCTTCGACACCAGCACCGCCACCGCCGGCACCTTCACCCACGGCAATGCCATCGCCAACTCCACCGGAGCCAGCGGCGGAGCGATCAGCGTGACCAAACTCGGCACCGGCACGCTCACCCTTTCCGGCGCGAACACCTACACCGGCACCACCACCATCGGCGACGGCACGCTGGCATTCACCACCACCGACCAATGGCTCACCGGCGGCCTCACCTTCGGGATCTCCAACGGCAGCACGACCACCGGGGCTTTGGATTTGCCCGACGCCAGCGCGACGTTTGGCGGGGCCTTCCTGGTGCGGACCAACTCCGCCACGGCCAATACCATCAGCATCGGCGCCACCAAGACGCTGACGCTCAGCGGCGGGTTGACCTTGGGCTACGATGCTGCAGGTGGCACAGGGCAGACGGACTCAAAACTGACCGTCACCGGCGGGGGAAGCATGGCGGTAAACGGCACGACGATCAATATCAGTGTGAACCAGGCTGCGACTAACGCCGCCTATTGGAGCAAGGGGACTCTCGACGTGAGCGCACTGGCGGCGTTCAGCACGAACGTCACTGATTTCAATATTGGCGTGGGTAACAACTCGCAGGGACCGGGCGACGTAATTCTTTCCAATACGGCCAACACGATTCTCGCGACAACGCTCACCGTGGGGAACACTGGTGCCAACAATGGCCGCGGCACCAGCACGCTTACCCTGGGCACGGGCACAAACGTCATTCAGGCCGATACCATCAACATCGGACGCAATAAAGGCTCAGGACCCGGCGTCGTGACCTTTGCCTCCACGGCCCCCGGTAGTCCCGGCACCGTGACCATCACCGACAAAGCCGGCAGCGGGCGGGCCAATATCGATATTGCCAATCAACTGACGAACGGCACGGCAGTTGGCGCCGTCGGTACCCTGGATCTCAGGGGTCACGTTGCCACGGTCTCCGCGGGGACGGTCGCCATCGGTTCCGTTGCCGCAAGCGGCGGCACAGGAAGCCCCAGCGGCACGCTCTCCTTTGACGCCGGCACCTTTGACGTCAATACGCTGAACCTGGCCCCCAAAAGCGGTAACGGCACCGGCACCTCGAGGGCCACAGTGAATATCGGCGGCGGCAGCTTTACGGTCAATACCGCCTTCACTCTCGGCTCGCAAGCAGGGAATGGTGCCTCGGTTGCCACCTTGAATCTCACCGGAGGCACCCTGAGCTCCGCCGTCAGCATCCTCGATGGAGGCGGCAACACCACCAGCAAGATCACCCTCGACGGCGGGACCTTGAACATGAACGGCAATGCCATCGGCGGAGCGGTCGCGATCGACACGCTGGAGTTCAAATCCGGAGGGTTGCAGAATGTTTCTCAAATCAACGATGGCGCCATCGGCCTCACCAAGACCACCACGGGCACGCTGGTGCTTGCCGGCACGAACGCCTACAGCGGCGGCACGACGGTGAACGCCGGAACCCTGCTCGTGAGTGGAGCCGTTGCCATGCCCACGACCGGCACGCTGCAGGTGAACGCGGGCGGCAACTTCAGCCTCGCCAACGGCCCCGCGCTGGCCACCACCACGACCGCCGCGCTGGGACTCGCCTCCGGCGCCTTGCTCACCTTTGACTGGAATGGGGGCAGCTTGGACATGCTCACCTCCACCGCCGCCGCAACGACGGCCGGAACGGTCGGCATCAACATTAACAACAACAGCCCCACCGGTTCCGGCGGCATGCTCATCAATTCACCTTTGGGCGGTCTGACCACGGCGGGCGGCACCCAGTATTTCCTGGCCAACAACACCAACTACACGGCAACCCTCGCGGTGACGGACACGGACGTCAGCATCGACGCGCAAAGCGCGGTGACCGCGCTCACCAACGCCTACTGGAAGGGTGGTCAGTTGACGGGAGGCGCCCTCGGGGCCATGGCCCTCTCCAGCGGCACCTCGAGCAACTGGGCCACGGACGCGAACGGAACTTCGGCAGGCGGCGTGGTTCCCGGCGGCAGCGCGGTCAACGTCATCTTCGGGGCCACGGGCGCCACGGAGCAGGCCAGCGTCACCACGGGCGCGGACATGAACCTGGGCAGCATCACCTTCAATGACAGCACGGCGGTCACCATCGGCGGCAGCCACATCATCACCCTCAACAGCACCTTGGCCACGGCGGCCACGTCATCGGGATCGGGCACGACGGTCATCACGCCGGGCAGCGCCATCACCGTCACGTCATCCGCCAACGCGGCCAACACCATCAATGCCAACATTCAGCTTGACGCCAACCAGATTTGGAACATTTACAGCGGCAAGACCTTGACCGTCGGCGGCAGCGTTGGCGGGACGGGCACCCTGACATTGGCCGATGCCGGAACGCTGATCCTCACCGGCGCCAACACCTACAGCGGCGCGACCACCATCAGCGCGGGCACGATGCAGTTGGGTGACGGCACGACTGGCAAAGACGGCACGATCGGCAACACCAGCGGAGTGACCAACGACGCCGCGCTGGTTTTCAACCGGTTTGGCAGTTCCATCGCCGGCTATGCCATCAGCGGCACCGGCACGGTGACCAAGCTGGGCGCGGGCACCCAGGCCCTCTCCGGCACCAACACCTACATCGGCGCCACGACAATTAGTGCGGGCACGCTGCAATTCGCCAAGGAGGTTTCCCTCTATAACAACAACACCGCGGGAACAGGCTGGACGGCGGCCAATATCGTCGTCGGCAATAGCGGCACGCTGGCCCTCAATGTAGGCGGGACCGATGAGTTCACCACGACCGACGTGACCACGCTGCTTACCGCCCTCGGCGGAGCCAATGGCACCAGCACCGCCGGGTTCGCGGCGGGCTCGAAGATCGCCTTTGACACCACCAACGCCTCCGGCGGCACCTTCACCGTCGCGGATCTCATCGCCGACTCCAGCGGCATCGGCGGCGGCGCCATCGGCCTGACCAAGCTGGGCACCAACACCCTGACCCTCACCAACGCCAACACCTACAGCGGTGTCACCACGATTTCAGCAGGGACTCTGGCGCTGAACGTCAACACCGCCACATTGGGCAATACCGCGGCAGGCACCGTGGTCCAGAGCGGTGCGGCGCTGAAGCTCACAGCCAACATGACCCTCGACGAAGCGCTGACTCTTTCCGGCACCGGTGTGGGCACAACCGATAGCACCTATGGGGCACTGGTGTTGAATGTGAATACGGCCGCAATCATCCTCAACGGGGCCATCACCCTTAGTGGCGGTGCCGCTATCAACACCTACAACGCCGGTCTCGCCAACGTCCAAATCGCCAAAGGGATCGGCGGCACCGGCGACCTGACCCTCCGTGCGAGCGCGGCCGGTAACGGCGGCGCCCTCTACAGGCTGCAAGACCAGTCCAACTACGACGGCAATACCACCTTCAGCACCCAAAATACCAGTAGCCAGGGCATCACGGTGCAGAACGAGATCGAGAACGCCCTGCCGACGACGACGGTCCTCACCATCGCGGCCGCCGCAAGCCAAAACGCCATTTACAGGCTCAACGGCTACAACCAGACCGTGGCAGGCATGCAAATAAGCGGGACAGGCACCCTGAACGCCATCGTCGGCGGCTCCGCCACCCTCTCCACGCTCACGGTGAACAACAGCGGGAACTACACCTTCGCCGGCAAACTCGGCAACACCGGCACCGATGAAAACAACCTGGCGCTGGTCAAGTCCGGCGTCGGCACGCTGACCCTCGACTCCAACACCAGCACGTTCACCGGGGACATCACGATTAACCGCGGGACGCTCGTGGCGGCCGTCGCCACTCCCAACAACACAGCCCCGGCCACGGCCTTGGGCGATGCCACCAGCAGCGCCCGGACGATCACGGTCAACACCGACGGGACGCTGGAGTTCGACGCCGGCAATGTCATGACCCACAACTTCGCCTCGAACAATGTTCCCTCGCTGGTCGTCGCCGGCGGCACCGTGACCAATGGCGGATCGGCGACCAACAACGCCCTGGGCAGCGTGACCCTGAACGGCGGCACGCTGACCGCGACTGTCGGCAGCACGAGCGGCTACGGTTCCTGGAACCTCAACGGCACGGTCGCCTCCACCGGCGCCTCGCTCATCTCTTCGACCGCCAGCGTCCCGATCGCCCTCAGCGCCGTTTCGGGCGATGACAATACCACCACCTTTGATGTCCAGAGCGGCACGCTCACCGTCTCCGCCGCACTGGGCCAGGTCACCGCTTCCGGGGACGAAAGAACCAGCGGTCTGACCAAAACCGGAGTCGGCACGCTGGTCCTGGCCGGCGTGAACACCTACACCGGAAACACGACCGTCAGCGACGGCACGCTGGAGTTGGCCGATGGCGCCGGGCTGAAGTTCGTCATCGGCGCCAACGGTGTGAACAACAAGATCACCGGCACCGGCACGGTGGATCTGGCGGGCGATTTCACCTTCGACCTGACTGCCGCGGTCGTCGCAGTGGGCAACACGTGGAAAATTGTTGATAATGCCGTCTTGGCCGAGACCTACCAGAGCTCCTTCTCGGTTATCGGATTCACCGGGGGGGAGGGTGCAGGCGTTTTGTGGACGAAGTCTGCTGGCGGCGGTTTGATGTGGGAGTTCAGAGAATCCACGGGCGAACTGCGTAACTTTGTGCCCGGCGACACCAACAACGATTTCGTGGTTGACGCGGCCGACTACATCGCCGTTAAGACTAACTTCGGCATGCCCTCGGGCGCCACGAGGCTCCAAGGCGATCTCGACGGCGACTTCGACGTGGACTGGGACGACCTTCAGGACTTGATGAACGCCATGGCCACCCGCAGCGTCGGCGGGGCGCCGCCGGCCCCGGAACCCGCGACGCTTGGCCTGCTGGCCATCGGCGCGTTGGCGCTGCTCCGCCGCCGCCGGAAGTAGGAAGGCTGAAGGCGGAAGGCAGAAGCGAAAAAGAAGAAGATATCAACGCAGAGCACGCAGAGGGCGCAGAGAAGAAATAGATAGAACTCTTTGTCTTTATCTTCTCTGCGTTCTCCGCGGGCTCGGCGTTGGAACTGTCTTTTTCTTCGGTTGTGTGCGATGTGTATGACAATCTGAAATCGGCAATCTGAAATCTGAAATGATGCACCCCCAAGGGCCGCCGAGGGGATGCCGCGCGGGAAAAACGTGTCTAAATGACCTGCTCCGAGAGGTGCCTCCCTCTCCACGACACAATGTCCCTGTGCGGCTCCCCTCGGGCCATGGGCCCAGGGCGGCTCTTGCGGCTCGCCGTGAGCTTCAGCCGAACAGGCTCGCCATTCGTTTCCCGCGGCAGTTGAACTGGCCGCCGGGGCCAAGGGCCTGACGGCCTGAGCACACCCCAGCCTTCCACCGGAGGCGCCTATTCTCCCCAGGCCGGCTCAACCCAGCCCGCCGCCGGGCCGAGACCGACCTTGCGACTCTTGGCGCCAATTTTTTTTCATGGCGCCCTTTATGTTTGTTTGTTTTTGCGGGAAAATCGGAAAGTGGTAGAATACGCGCAGGGAGCCGTTGGTCCATGATGAACTTGCAGCGTGGAATCCTGGCGGCGGTGGTGCTGGCAGTCATTGGCGTTGGCGTCGGCATCATCGGCTGGTGGGCTGCCAACCGGGGTGATCCGGTCGGCATGTTGACATCCGGCGACCCGGGCCAGCAGAGCCGCGCCGTCGCCAACCTAAGTGCCTCGGCGGACACGCCGGCCGGGCTTGAGCGCATCGCCGAAACCCTGCGGCACAAGGACCAGGCCGTGGCGTGCTCGGGCCTGCGGGCACTCGCGGCCACCGTCGAGCCCGACAGGCCGCTGCCGCCCCCGGCCGTCAAGGTCGTCGAGTCCGCCGTCCAGGACCCGCGCCCGGCCGTCCAGGTCGCGGCCATCCAGATCCTCGAAGCCTCCACGCCGCCGGCCCCGGAGGACCCCGCGGTTCCCAATATCGTGCTCCAGGCGTTCCTGGCCGAGAAGGCCCCCCAGACTCGCGCGGCGGCCGCTGAGGCGCTGGGCAAGTTCCAGCACTGGCAGGCCATGGAGGGCCTGGTGGATGCCCTGGAGGATGAGTCGGTCGAGGTGCGCAACTCGGCCGGCATGGCGATCCGCCGCATCCTGGGCCTGGACTACGGTTTCAGGGCCAAAGCCCCGCTGGAGGAACGTCAAGCCGCCATCGCCAGGATACGCAGCGGGTGGAAGCTCCAGTTGATCTTCCACCTGGACAACGTAAGGCGCATCAGGGAAAAGAGGAGCACTCAGCCATGATTGGCCGTGGCCGAAAAGGCTTTACGCTGGCGGAGCTCATGGTGGTGATAGCCATCGTTGCCCTGCTGGTGGCAATGCTGATGCCTTCATTGTCGAGCGTCTTTACCATCGTTCGCCAGAGCCAGTGTGCCAACAACCTGCGGAATATCCGCGTGGCGGTGGCAACTCTGGCGGCCAGGGACAAGATAGCCCGCACCGGCGCCCTTGCGGTCGATGGATGGCGGAGCCAGCTTTCGGCCTACGACGCCAACAGCCTGGAAGTCATGATTTGCCCGGAGGGCTACACCCTCTCCGCCGACTGGGACAGGCCCGATGTGCTGGGCAAGTACGCTCTGAAAACCCTGAATGGGACAACCTTCATCTACAACATGCCGTTGATTGAAGGCCCGGCCTGCCGCAAGGAGAACATTACCAATGGCGGGCGCAAGTACGACCTGAGCTTCGAGGACCAGCGAACCAGCACCGGAGCCCCCACCGGAGACTTCAGCTTCAACAACCCCAGCCTGACCATTGAGCTTATCGGCCACGACGCGAAGGTTACCGTAAAGGGCGGCGGAGGGGGGTATAATTGGCACCTGGTCGACATCACGAACGAAACGGTTTACCTGCTGAATAACATACTCAAGGCCGCCGGCGCCATGCCGGGCGATTCGGTGCTTCTGAAGGGCGCCTGCCCGCTGGGCGGCAAGTTCAGCTATGGCATGAACTCCATCGTCAACGACATATCCCCGACGGAATCCCGGATCCTGGCCCTGGACTACCCCGCGGAAATAGCCCGCATTGCCGGCGCGGACGAAGTCCACGACAACTGGATGACCTGGGTGGGCACAGACGGCATCTATAAGTTCGCAAGGCACAAAGGCCGATGCAATGTCGCTATGGTCGATGGCAGTGTCGTGCCGATGTATCCAAAGGACATAGACCCCACGGTCCCGGAACTGCTCAAGAAGTACTGGAAGCCGTGACGGCGGGTATTTTTCGCGAATGGTTCAAACGGCGCAGACGGCGGGGCCGGCCCCAAGTGCGGTTCGCGGAGTGTCCGCGGAGTTGACCAGGCCTTGGCACAAGGATAAGATAAGATGTATGGCCACGGGCGCGTTGCTGCGCGCAGACGATTTTGGAGATGTCGCTCATGCCTGACAGACGCAAACGAATGTTGATCCTGGCTGGCGTTGGAGTAGTCTTGGCGGTGGTGCTGGCATTCCAGCACCTGTGGCCGCGGGGCGATGAATCGCGGGAGAAAGCACCCCGCATGGCGCCGGCCGAAAGCCAGGACGGCAAGCAGGCATCCCCCCCCGCCGCCGCCAGTGGCGCCGCGGCGGCGTCCGAAGCGCAGTACGCCAAGCTGTTTGCAATTTCCCAGCAGCCCAGCCCGCAAGATGTGCCAGTCCTGAAGAAGGCGATCCAAAGCCCGGCGTGGGAAGATCGCCATGCCGCCGTAACGGGCCTGGGCCGGCTTAAGGACAAGGGCGACCCGGCAACCCTGCTGGCCGTGCTGACCAACACCCAGGAAAAGCCGGAGGTCCGCGCCGCGGCGGCCGAGGAACTGGGGGCTATGAAGTACGCCGAGGCCGGGCCGGCCCTTATCGACGCGATGTCGGATGAGTCGGAGATTGTCCGCGCCGCCGCCGGCGTGGCGATCTCCGCGATCATGGGCATGCGGTTCGAATTCTCGGCTCGCGACCCGGCCGGCAAGCGAGAAGAGGCCGTCGCGCGGGCCAGGAATTGCTGGCAGCGTTTCTACCCGGAACTCCAGCGAATGCGTAATCGTGGAGGCTGACACATGAAAAAAAACACAAAACGCGGGTTTACGCTTGCCGAACTGTTGGTGGTCATCGGGGTCATCGCCCTGCTGGTGGCCGTGATCATGCCCACGCTGAACAGCGCATTTGTATACCAGAGGTACGTCAACTGCGCGCACAACCTCAGTGAACTGGGCGTCGCCTATGGGACGATGGCCGCCAGCCGGCGGATGAACCGCGAGACCGGAATCGGCTCGCTGGACTCCGGCTGGCCAAAGCAGTTCGAGACCTTTGTCTCGGGCTCCAAGTCGGTCTTCTGGTGCCCGGCCGCCGGAGGCGAGAACGTCATGGAAAAGGCGTCGCTGGACCAGTACTACAACGAGGTCTACATCGGGGGCAACTACCAGGGGGCAATGTCGCTCAGCGAAAGCGCCAGCATCTGGGTCTGGCGGCTCTCGCAGACCCAGTTCGACGTGTTCCTGAGCAGTCCCGGCAAGGGCCAGGGCTACCCCTACACCGGCTACAAGCCCGACAGCAACCCGAACCTCTACTACTACCTCCTGGAGGACAATGCCTGGGCCGGCGGCGGGGACAAGGACTACTGGGACATTATGTATAAGGTCGAGACCGACGGCATCAATTACAAGCTCACCGTCACGCGCGGCTACACTGTATACATGCACAACCTCACCCTCGGAACGGGACCCGGCAAGAAGATTCTCATCGCCGACTGCTATAACAACAACGGCAAGACCGTCGAGGTCAAGGGCAAAGGCGTCGCCAGCTACGGCGTCAACACGGTGGCCGACCAGGTCCAGCCCGGCAAAGGCGGCAAGATACTCATTCTGGACTACGACGTTATCACCGCGGCCGGGTCGCCGTACGACGAGACCGGCGACCGCGCCAAACAGCTTGCCAAGGACTGGCAGCCCGATCCCAACAACCCCGCCAACGGGCCGCGGTTCGCCCGGCACATGCGCAAGGCCGACGTGCTGTTCACCGACGGCTCCGTCCACCTTATGCCCATTGCGGACATCCACCCCGGCATCCCCAAAAACTGCGCCCAGTACTGGGACCCCAAATAGCCCGACACATGAAAGACCGATGCATGAACAGATTCGCAAAACGCGGGTTTACGCTTGCCGAACTGTTGGTGGTCATCGCGGTCATCGCCCTGCTGGTGGCCGTGATCATGCCCACCCTGAACAGCGCATTTGTATACCAGAGGTACGTCAACTGCGCACACAACCTCAGTGAACTGGGCATCGCCTACGGGACGATGTACTCCAGCCGGCGGATGAACCGCGAGACCGGCATCGGCTCGCTGGACTCCGGCTGGCCAAAGCAGTTCGAGACCTTTGTCTCGGGCTCCAAGTCGGTCTTCTGGTGCCCGGCCTCCGGAGCCGAGAACGTCATGGAAAAGGCGTCGCTAAACCAGTACTACAATGAGGTCTACATCGGGACAACCTACCAGGGGGCGATGTCGCTCAGCGAAAGCGCCAGCATCTGGGTCTGGCGGCTCTCGCAGACCCAGTACGACGTGTTCATCAACTTACCCACCCACGGCCAGGCCTACAACTACACCGGATACAAGCCCGACAGCAACCCGAACCTCTACTACTACCTCCTGGAGGACAATGCCTGGGCCGGCGGCGGCGACAAGGACTACTGGGACGTCATTTACAAAATCGAGACCGACGGCATCAACTACAAGATCACTGCCGGTGCCGGCTATACCGGGTATCACCATAACCTGACGCTGGGCACCGGGCCCGGAAAGAAAATCCTCATAGCGGAGGCCCAGGATCACCGCGGCCAGAGCGTCGAGGTCAAGGGCAAAGGCGTCGCCAGCTACGGCGTCAACACTGTGGCCGACCAGGTCCAGCCCGGCAAAGGCGGCAAGATACTCATCCTGGACTACGACGTTATCACCGCGGCCGGGTCGCCGTACGACGAGACCGGCGACCGCGCCAGCCAGCTTGCCAAGGACTGGCAGCCCGACCCCAACAACCCCGCCAACGGGCCGCGGTTCGCCCGGCACATGCGCAAAGCCGACGTGCTGTTCACCGACGGCTCCGTCAAGCTTATGCCCATTGCGGACATCCACCCCGGCATCCCCAAAAACTGCGCCCAGTACTGGGACCCCAAATAGCCCGACACATGACATCCAGCAAAACCACGTCCGCGATGCCTCCGCCGATCGTCATACCATGCGCGGGCAGAGCCATCGAGGATCTGCTGGCCTCCGAGTGGCTTGCCACCAACCAGATCGGCGCGTATGCCTCACAGTCCGTCACCGGGTGCAACACGCGGCGGTACCACGGGCTGCTCGTCGCGGCGACCAAGCCGCCGGTCGGGCGGCTGGCGGCGCTTAGCCAGCTTCACGAGCAACTGACCGTCGGCGCCGGCACGTACGAACTGTCGACCTTCGAGTTTCCAAACACGATCCACCCGCGCGGGGCGTCGAGCCTGCACGAGTTCGTCAACGACGTCGTGCCCCGGCTGGTCTTCCGCATGGGGGCACTCACGCTGACGAAGGAGATTATCCTGGCCCAGGCCGCCAACGCGGTGGCGGTCCGCTATACCCTCCGGGGCGCCTCCGGCAAGCTTCGCGTTCGCCCGCTGGTAGCCCTTCGCGACTTTCATAGCCTGCGCAAGGCCCACGACCCGCACCTGCTGACCTTCGAGCGGATCGACTCGGGCGCAGTGGTCAGCGACCGCATGCACCCCGCGGGGCCGCTGTACCTGGCCGCACAGGGCGCCGCGTTCGAGCCGGACCCGCAATGGTGGTATCGCTTCCACTATCGCGCCGAACTGGCCCGCGGGCAGGACGCCGACGAGGACCTCTACTCCCCCGGCTGCTTCGTGATGCGGCTTGCGGACGGCAAACCCGCCCAGTTCACCGCGAGCCTCGGCAATCCGCGGCGGGTGGACTTCGACGACACCGCCGGCCGGCGGCTCAGCCACTTGCAGGAACTGGTCGCCAGCCTGGGAAGCGATGCCGATGAGTTCAGCCGGCACCTGGCCGTGGCGAGCGACGCGTTTGTCGTCCGCAGACATTTTCCGAACCTGCCGCCGTCGTGGACGATCCTGGCCGGGTATCACTGGTTCGCCGACTGGGGACGGGACGCGTTCATCGCGCTGCCGGGACTGCTGCTGTGCACCAAGCGGTTCGCCCAGGCCCGCGAGGTCTTCCGCACCTTCGCCGGCAACATCTCGCAAGGCATGGTGCCCAACCGATTCGACGACTACTCCACGCTTGCCCACTACAACGCCATCGACGCCTCGCTGTGGTTCATAATCGCCTGCGAGCGCTACGTCCATGCCACGGGCGACATGGCCTTCTGGCGCCGCATCCTGCTGCCCGCCATCCAGAGAATCCTGGACAGCTACCAGGAGGGCACGCGGTTCGACATCCATGCCGACGCCGACGGGCTGATCATGGGCGGCAGCTACGACACGCAGCTTACCTGGATGGACGTCAAGCTCGGCGACGAGGCCATCACGCCGCGACACGGTAAGTGCGTGGAAATCAACGCCCTCTGGCACAGCGCACACCGAATCCTCGCCCATCGCTGCCGCGAGATAGACCCGCGGCTTGCCGAACGAAGCGCCGCCAAGGCCGAGATGATCGCCCAGGCCTTCAACAAGGCCTTCTGGTACGACCAGGGCGGGTACCTCTACGACTGCCTGCCGGATGGGGCGCCCGACGCGTCGATCCGCCCCAACCAGATCCTGGCCGTCTCGCTGCCGTATAGCCCGCTGACGGCAAAACGCCAGGCCGCCGTCGTGCGCCTCGTCGCCGACCGCCTGCTGACGCCCATGGGCCTGCGAACGCTCGACCAGGCCGACCCGCGATACCGACGCGGATATGGCGGGTCGCGAGAGTCGTGCGACCGTGCCTACCACCAGGGCACGGTCTGGGCCTGGCTGATCGGGCCGTTCATCGAGGCATACCTCAAGGTCGAGAACTTCAAGCCCTTCGCCCTGGCACAGGCGAGCAAGTGGCTCGACGGATTCAACGAACACCTCCGCGCCGCCGGCGTCGGATACATAAGCGAGATATTCGACGGCGATGCGCCTCACAGCCCGCGAGGATGCATCGCACAGGCGTGGTCCGTCGGCGAAGTCCTCCGAGCACGCCGCCTGATCGACGCGGCAAGGGGGACCAACAGAATCGGGTAACAAATACCGGACCAGTCTTGACGAAATCAGACTGACCGCTATACTACCAGGTAGTATAATATGAAGATGACTTTTATCGAGATGACTTGGTTTACCAAGCGTCTCAAGAGCAGGCTTGAGGACGCGGAATACCAAGCGTTCCAGCAGGAATTGCTTGTGAATCCGGAGCTTGGAGATGTCATGCCGGGTTGCGGGGGCTTGCGCAAGGCCCGGTGGGCCGAAGCCGGGCGAGGCAAGGGCAAGCGATCCGGAGTGCGAATCATATACTTGGCAATACCCGAGGCCAAGCGGATCGATCTGTTCGACATCTATGGCAAGGACGAGAAGGACGACCTGTCTGCCCAAGAGAAAGGCGAATTAGCCGCGATGGTCAAGGAAGTGAAGAAACAAGCAATTGCGGCCTACAAGCGATCGCGAGGTGAGAAATGAGCGAACACGAGAAAGCAAGTCCGTTTGACCGACTACGGAGGGGGTTGACGGAGAGTATCGCATACTCCAAGGGTGAGTTGACTCTCGTTACAACGGAGCTACCGGTACCGCCCCCCAAGCCTGGGCCCGAGGAGATACTGTCTCTGCGCAAGGAGTATCATATGTCGCAAGCGGTGTTTGCCGCTGTCGTGAATGTCTCCGTCAAGACGGTGCAGAGCTGGGAGCAGGGACAGCGGGAACCGAGCGACGCGGCGCTTCGGATGCTGCAAGTACTGCGGCGAGAGCCCAATATCGTCTGTAAGATACTCACCTGGGTGCCTGACAAAGGCACATTCTCGCGACGTCGCGGGAAGAAGCAAGAGGTGGGTTGAATCAGAATTATCTCCTGAAGGCTCTTGGGAGAGGAGTCCTGATGCTATTGCCCTGTTAGCGGATTCCCGCCAAACTGGCCCACCGCAAGGAAACGATATTCTCCAACTGAAGATGAAGCAGGTCGCCGCCGTCATACTAGTGCTCATCTCTCTAACCTCGGCCTCCCACGCCGCCGTCGAGGTGCGCTTGACCCCCCTGCCCGCCGCGGCCGTGACGGCCGAGGGATTCATCCCGGCCGAACTCACCGTCGCGGACCCCAATGGCGAGTTGCCGCGGGCGGCCCGGGCGCTGGCGATTCGCCGCGCAGCCGGCGGGCCGACCATGTTCTACGAGACTTCCATGGCCCCGGGCGCGCTGGGCACCTTCCGCGTGCTGCTGCCGATGGTTTCGGTCCGCGAGACTTACGTGGTGCGCCTCCTGGCCGAGGCATCGCCAACCGCCCCGTCCGTTCTGCGGCGCGACGTTACGGCCGAGACTGACAACGTCGCCGCCGTCGAGGCCGCACGCGACAAGCTGATCGATCCGCCCGCCTACGACGCCTACATCGAGGACCTGCCCCGCTGGCCGACGTGGGTGGCGCGGAACGTCCTGCTGGCCGCGGCCCTGCTGCTGGTGGCGATGGGCGCCACACTCCTGATCCGCCGCCGGGGCTGGCGCCTCGTGGCCGTGGGCGCGGCCGTCGCCGTCGCCTCGGCAGGCATGTACATCAGCCTTTCACAATGCCCGTCGGTCCTGGAGCGCCGCGGCGGCGACATCCTGGCCGTGTCGTGCCGCCGAACCGCCACGTGGTTCGCGCCCGCCAAGGGCATCGGCCCCGTTTACTGGCGGCCGCAACAGATGAACCAGGACGACATGGTCTACCAGCCCGACCGGGCCCTGACGGTAACCCTCCACCCCGCCGAGGTCCGACTCTTCCGCTGCCGGGCTGAAAGGTAGCGGTCAGTGAAAGTTGATTTGCTGGGTCGGGGGTCGTGGCACAGCCACCTTCGGCTGCGCATGCTATGCAATCTTAAGGCCCGAAGGGCCGGCAGCATTTAGCCGGGGGTGAGCAAAGCGAACCCCCGGAACTCTTTGGCCCCGAAGGCCTTGGGCTCCCAAGGGGGGCCTGCGGCGCATAGCCGGGGGTGACCGCAGGGAACCCCCGGAACCTGTCCAAAATTACACAGAGCCCCGTAGGGGCGATGGCGTGCCTGGCATCCCCCCACTTCGTGGACTCGCCATCGCCCCCAGCGGGGCTCTTGTTCTAATCGCTTTTCTACCGGGACTTACGCCCTTGTCATTACCCACATCTTCCGCTGTGCCCTGGGCGAACTGGCGCTGGGGGTTGTTGGTGCCGGCCTTTGGAGCCCCCTGGGCGACTGCTGATAGCCACGCGGCGCAAGCCCGTGGAACCGCAGACGTTATGGAGAGAGCCCGCGTAGCGGGGCGATTGAAACGGTCAATCGCCCCGCTACGGGGGCTCTGGATCAAAGAATGCGGCAGTCCACGGGCTTGCGCCCGTGGCTATCAGCAAACGCCTCGCTCCGGGGGCTAAGAACCAATGGCACTTAATTGCTCTGCGCATAAAAGAACAATCCTCCCAAATGCCGATGTGTTTGTTGGTTACGAAAAAACACGGCATTCATGGAGGATTGCCCATGGTCGCCACTTATATCGGCAAGGATCGGCCGAGAACAACAGAGATTCTTCGCACCCACGGCCTGACGCCGCTTCGGTCTATTCTCACTCCGCAGTTGTTCCGCCTTGCATACGCCGCAACCCTGACAGCCAAGACCATCCTGATACCAGAGGTCGTGTTCTGGCTGATGGCCCTTGCCGCTTTTGGCGAAGGCTCCATGGCGGGATGCGTCACGAGCTTCTGGGCTTCGCTGCGCGCCGTCATGCCGTGGTTGCCCTTGAAAGCCGTCACAGAGGAGGCATTCAGCACCGCCCGAGGAAAGCTGCCTCTGAGGTTCTTCCTTCAGTTGTTCACATACATCAGCGAAGCCTTTTTCAAGCAGTTCGACACGCGATTTCGCTGGAAGGGCCTGCGCCTGCTGGGTATCGACGGCATGGATGTGAACCTGCCACGACACCCGCACGTGCAACGCATCTACCCCCCAGCCAGCAATCAGCATGGCGGCCGGGGACGCCCCCAGGCACGCCTGGTCGGTCTGGTGGGGCTGCTGGACGGCGTCTGCTATGCCTTCCGCTGGACCAGCCTGCACGTCGGCGAACAGGCCTCGGCTCGCCGTCTCATGCGGGATCTGCGGGCCGGCGATCTGCTGCTGGCAGACCGCAACTT
>Ga0315283_10000972_pt1 | contig 22178 bp, 17 predicted proteins | sample YL17G09_0_MG_FD_204541 | JGI IMG/M metagenome (GOLD analysis project Ga0315283, IMG submission 204541) | Sediment microbial communities from Yellowstone Lake, YNP, Wyoming, USA - YL17G09_0 | ecosystem: Environmental > Aquatic > Freshwater > Lake > Sediment | place: USA: Wyoming | collected...
CTGACCGAGGATGAGAAGGATGAGTATGGGTAAGACACTCAGGACCGAACCTGCCATCAGCAGGTCATACCTCGTCGTCATGATGCCCGACTGCAGATTTGCCAGTCCGATGGTCAGTGTGGCCTTCTCCACGCTCGAGAGGTAGACCACGGGCCCGAGCAGATCGTTCCAGTAGGTCATGAATGTGAAGAGGGCGAGTGTTGCCAGGGCGGGTTTCGAAAGCGGCAGAACGATGGACCAGAAGATCCTGAACCTCCCGCATCCGTCGAGCCGGGCCGCCTCTTCAAGATCCGGAGGAATCGTGGCAAAGAACTGCCGCAGGAGGAATGTCCCGAACGCTCCCCCGAAGAACGCCGGCACGATGAGCGCGTAAAGCGTGTCGATCCAGCCGAGGAACTTCATGATAAGGAAGACCGGAATCATGGTCACCTGCGCCGGGATCATCATCGTCGCGAGAAGGACGAAGTACAGCGGCGTGCTCCCCCGGAACTTCATCCGGGCAAATGCGTACGCGGCGAGGGCGCAACTGAAAAGCTGCCCGACCGTCGCGCTCAGGGCGATCGTGAAGCTGTTCAGCAACATCCTTCCCAGGGGAAGAACGTCCATGATCGTACGGTAGTTCTTCAGACTGACATGATCGGGGAGCCACCCGGGCGGATACCGGAAGATATCGGCCTGCTCTTTCATCGACGTCGAAACCATCCAGAGGAACGGACCCACCATGAGTCCGGCGACCGCGATGAGCATGGTGTACCGCAGCATGGTCCGGATCGTCCTAGCCATAGAACACCCATCGTTTCTGGACCCGGAACTGGATGAGCGTCACGGCGAAAATGACCGCGAACAGCATGTAGGAGATGGCCGCGGCCTTCCCCATCTGAAAGAACTGGAAGGCGTTCTGATAGATGTAGTAACTCAGAGTAAGCGTGGAGTTCGCGGGCCCCCCTTTGGTGAGGACATAGGTCTGCTCGAACACCTGAAACGCGTTGATCAGCGTGATGACGAGAATGAAAAAGGTGGTCGGGGAGAGCATGGGGAGCGTGATGTGCCGGAACCTCTTCCAGGCCCCGGCGCCGTCGATCGTTGCCGCATGGTACAGATCCCGGGGGATGTTCTGCAGGCCTGCGAGAAAAATCACCATGGAATAGCCCAGACCTTTCCAGACCGTCACGATCACCATCGCGGGAAGCGCCCAGGCCGTGTCATCCAGCCAGGCCGGCCCCCGGATACCGAAGAGGGCGCGCAGGAGATAGTTCAGCAGACCGAACTCGGGGTTGAAGATCCAGCTCCAGACGAGCGCGACGGCGATCATGGAGGAGACCACGGGGAGAAAGTAGGCGGTGCGAAAGATGGTGATCCCCCGCATTCCGGTGTTCACCAGGAGCGCGAGAGCGAGAGAGCACACGACGGAGAGTGGGACGGCAAGAAGGATGAAATAGAACGTGTTACGGAAAACCTCCCAGAACAGATCCGACCCCCACAGGCTTGTGTAATTGGCGCACCAGACCCATGCCGGGGGGGAGATGATGTCCCACTGCGTGAAGCTCATGAAAAATGAGGCCGCGACGGCCCCGGCACTGAACAGAATCAGGCCGACGATCGTCGGGAGGAGATAGAGATAGGGTTCGAGGATCCGGAACAGCCTTTTCATCACCCCTCCAGATTCATTCCCTGAGGCGATACCGCTCCACTTTTTCGGGATCAGGCTCCACCCCTATCCCGGGCGCGTCGGAGGGGGGAACCATCCCTCCGGGATAGTCCAGCGTCCCCGCGACCATGTCGTCCCGGAGGAACTGCGGGCCGTTCAGGTCCGCGGGCATGCTCAGCCCGAACGCACCGAAGAAGTGGGCGCCGGCGGAGAGGGCGATGCGTCCCTCCGTAAGCCCGCTCCCGAGCAAGAGGAGATCGGCCGAGAGTGCCATCTCCGCCATCTGACGGGCCCAGAAAATCCCGCCGGCATGGCAGAGCTTGATGACCAGACCGTTGATGGCCCCCAGGCGTATGTGCTGGAGAAGTTCTCGGGGGGTCGAAATCGATTCATCCAGCACGATGGGGAGGTCGGATCGCCGGACGAGCTCCGCATATCCGGTGATGTTCCCGGCGGCCAGTGGCTGCTCAAGCACACGCACGCCGAGGATGGCCATTTCGCGGGCAAACCTGACCGCCATGTTGAAATCCCACCCCTGGTTCGCATCGACCCAGACAGGCTTACCCACGGCAGCGCGCATCACCTCCTGCATCATCTCCAGATCGGAGCCGGGATGAATTCCTGCTTTGACTTTAAACCCGTGGTAGCCCTTCGCTGCGCCCGATTCCACCTGGCGCACCGCTTCTTCGATCGAATGAGCGGAGACGACGTAGCAGAGGGGGACCGGATCCCCTCCCCCCCTCCCCATCAGGGCGCTCAAGGGAAGTCCCCGCTGCTTCCCGAGAAGATCGTGCAGCGCCATGTCCACCGCCGACTTGGCGATCGGTCCCCCTCTGTCAACGCCGGAAGCGATCACCGCGTCCATGATGGCATGCAGACGGGCAATGTCGGACTCCTCCTGGCGCAGCAGGGGAGGAGCCAGATAGGTGCGGATCGTCGTCACGACCGTCTCTTCGGTCTCATACGACCAACGGGGACTCGGCCTGGCTTCTCCCCATCCCGTGCGTCCCTCCTCATCGGTTACTTTAACCAGGATGTGAGGGGCCCCCGCGGAGGGATCGGCCGCGACGCCGCGTGAGAGCGTGAGCGGCGCCGCAACCGGAAGATGGAGTGGGATCACTTCGATGGATCGAATCATTGTCCTCTCATGGCTTCACAGAGGCGCTCTGTCGCTTCGACGCGGCATACTCCGCCGCGAACGCCCGGCCATCGAATCCCTCGAAGCCCGGAAGATCGTTTGGCATAACGGTCCCCCCCCCGGCAAGCGAGAGCTTCGCGGCAATGTGCACCCGCACCGCTTCCACCGGCCCCGCGAGGGTGTCATCGACGCTCTTTCCCTTCACCAGGGTGACAAAATTCCTGAGGAACGGTTCATAGAGGTTGCCGGGGTTGACCGTCGCTGTGCACAATCCATGGTCGGTAAAGGCACAAAGCGACCATTCGTGGAACGGCATCTCCAGGTGAAGGAACGCGACCAGACCGTTCTGATAGGTCAGGGCCAGTACCGGCCGGCCCTTCTCCGCGACGGCCTTCACCGTCCGGACCCCGATCCCCGCACATCCCTGGAGCATCTCCGTCGTGTGTATCCCGTAGCTGAAGAAATCCCCCGGGCCGGATGCCACGAGGGAGATCAGGCCCCCCCCGATGGTCTCACGTAGCGCCGTGACCTCGTTCGCGCACCGAAGGGATGAACCGCCGTAGACGAGCGTGCCATGCTTCGCCTGCAGATCCATCAGACGGTCGCAGTCGCGGACCGAGCCGACGATAGGCTTGTCGATCAGCACCGGTATGTTCGCCTTCATAAAAATAAGGGCTTTGTCGATATGGGTGTCCCAGTTTGTCCCGTGAATCATCGCGGCGTCGACATGCCCGGGCATCTCTTCGAGGCGTGAACAGACGACCGGAATATTATGCTCGCGCGCAAACTCTCTTTCGTATCCGCGGGGCCAGACGTCGTGACCATCCCAGAGTGCGCTCACCTCGACATCAGGGAGCGTGCGGAGGATCCGCGTAAACGCCTCCGGGTGGGACGTATCGAGGTCGACAAGACCGATGCGTATCATGCGTTCTCCGCTGTAATAGTCACTCGGGGTATATCCGCGCGAGGACGGCATTGATCCTCCGCTGGGCGTCCCGCGCGCACTCCTCCGCCGTCTTCTTTCCCTGGATCATCTGCATCATTTCCGGCGTCAGGTTGTTGTCGCGCCATTCCTGCCAGGCCGGCGTGAACAAGGGAAAAGAATATCCCTGTTCAAGGTCGACAAGGAGACGGCGGTTGTGCGCCGGCGGGGAGCTGAGCCAGACGGGAGATTCGGTGAAGGGTCTGTACGTGGGCATCATCCCCATATATTGATCATCGAGATGGTCAACGGGGCTTTTCGTCAGTATCCAGCGTAGAAGCTCCCAGGCCTCATCGGGATGGGGTGAGTTACGCGGGATCATGAACGCCATGGAGAAGCGTCTCGAACGGCGTATGCCTTCGGGGCCCTTCGGGGGATATGTCATGTCCCACCTCATGCTGGACTCCGCCAGGTTGATCGAGCCGAGCGAACCGATGAGTATCATAGCCGCCCGTCCGCCGACGAACGACTCCCAGGGATTGACGAACGAGGTCGTGTTCGAGGCGATTTTGTGTTTGACGAATATGTCCTGAACGAACCGGAGCCCCCGGAGCGTGGCCGGTTCGTTCAGAATCGCTCGTCGGGCGTCCGCACTCAGTGTGCGCCCACCGAACGAGTAGAGCACGGTCTCCAACCCCGTGTAATGGACGTCGAAGGAGAGCCCCCACCGCTCCGGGTTCCCGTCGGCCTCGACGGTCAGTTGCTTCCCCACCCTGACAAGATCGTCATAGGTCCAGGTCGTGTCCGGATAGGGAATCCCCCCCCGGTCGAAGAGATCCTTGTTATAGAAGAGGACGGTCAAACCGAGGCAGGCCGGGAAGCCGTAGAGCTCATCCTCTTTCTGCCCGGCTCCCCGCCATTCGGTGAGCACCTCGCCGTTGAACTCTTCGAGGTGAATGTCCCGGCGGACGTACGGCATCAGGTTCCGCGTGTACGATGTCCGGATCAGTTCCTGTCCGAACCAGTCCTCTGCGAACATCAGGTCTGCCAGCCGGCTCCCCGAAGCGATCGAGGTGAGACTCTTGGACACATAGAGGCCATAGGGAGACGTCTGCAACACCACGTGAATCCCGGGGTGAGCCTCCTCAAAGGGCTTGATGATCCCGGCTTCCCACAACGCCCGGTCCTTCTCCATCCAGTGGTACAGCGTGAGCGTCACGCCGCTCTCCGGCTCTTTTTTGCCAGGACCACAGGAAAACAGGCCGACAGCCAGAAGAATCGCAAGCGTCCAGTGGCGAGAGAGCATCAATAGTACCTCTTCTGCTTCCGGGAAAGCTTCGCGTATTCCGCCGCATACAGGTCGAGGCGCGTGATGCTCGCCAGGTCCTCCCGCATCCGGTCAGGTTCACGGATCAGAACACACCAGGAGGTGAGGCGGACCTCGTCAAGGTCCACCGTCGCAAGTGCCACCCCGTGGCGTCTTCCGGTTTGCGCGAGAATATCCCCGTTATGGTCGAGGATCCGTGCCGTTGCGGGGCGGAAACGACCGTTGTACGGCGCATAGGGGGGATGGCTCGCAAGGTTGGACTCGACCACGACGAGTGAGTTGTCGATCGCACGGGCGCTGAGCTGTGTGCGAAGCGCTTCCTGCGTCGGACCATGGGAGACCGTCGGCCAGAAGAGTATCTCCGCCCCTTTGAACGCATAGATGCGCGGGATCTCCGGAAAATAGATGTCCATGCAGATCATAACGGCGACCCGTCCGACATCGAGATCGAACACCGGAAGCTCGTCCCCCAGGGCCACGTGGCGGCTCTCCTGGGCCGTTGGCTGCACCTTGCGGTAGAACCCGACGATCTTCCCCTTCCTGTCGATGACGGTCGCCTGGTTGTACACCTTCTTCCCCGACCTGACAAGATAGGGAGCGATCAGATTGATGTCGTGTGTCCGCGCGGCCTTCTGGAACGCCCGGGTGTATTCTCCCGGATATTCTTCTGCATGGTATTCGAGCGACGCAGGGACGTTCGCGGTGGTCACCATCTCAGGAAGACAGACGATATCCGCTCCCCCATCCTTCGCCCGCCCGATGTACATCACCCCCCTTTCGACGTTCATTTCCGGAGTGTGCGGTGTGTCCTCCACAAGAAACGCCGTGGTCCCGATCCGTACGTTGCGCATAGTCAGTCCCCCTTTCCGACACAGACGAGCGTCCCGTTTCCGCTCACGACCAGAAGTTCGGGGAAGCCATCCCCGTCCGCATCCGCGATGACGGGATTGCCAAGGGCGTACCCGAGCTCGACGCTCCACCGGATGACCCCCCGTCCGGAGGTGTCGGCGCCGATGGCGATGAGCCGGCCGTCTGTCGTCCCCGCGATGAATTCTTCCTTTCCGTCCCCGTCAATGTCGCAACTGACGATGTCCGCGGTCGTGCTCCCGAGATCGATGCCCCAGAGTTCTTTCCCGGTGGCAGCGTCGAGGCAGTTGAACGCTCCGTTCGACCTGCAGATGCCGAGACAGAGCCTTCCGTCCCCCTGCACATCGGCGATCCCGGGGAGCCGCAGCATCATGTCGGTGAACGGGGTCCGCTTCCACCAGAGTATCGAATAATCGTCGCGCAGTACGCCGAACCCACCGAAGCACCCTGCGACGAGTATCTCGTCTTTGCCGTCACCATCCGCGTCCAGAAGGAGGGGAGAGCCGTAGGCGGTGAACGGGTCTTTCTCCGTGCCGAAATCGGCCTGCCGGTCCTTCGTGAAGTCCCACTCCGGTTGATTCATGACGGAATTGGTCGCACGCCACAGAATCCAAGGCTCCCTGATCCAATCCCCCGAGAGCGCATCCAGGCGGCAGAGGAGATCCTTTGCAAGAAAGAGAATGTGCAAAGCCCCTTCCGGGGTCGTCAGGACCGAGAAGGCGCTCCAGGGGCCGACCCCGCGTCCCCACTCCCCTTCACCGTACTCATTCCGGTGCCACCGTTCGTTATTGGCAAGGTCGATGGAGACCGTCCGTTCGGAATTCATCGAGTATGACGCGTACGAGGAGGCGGTGATCCCCTCATCCCCTTTGCCTCCGGTGACGACCCACTCATACAGTCCGATTCTCGTCGGCGCGGGGGGTGGGACACCGCGGAACAGCCACGATCGTTTCAGGGTGTTGTCGGAGGCCAGGGCGAGAAGCTCGGAGCAGTCGTCCCTGTCAGGATTCACCGCCATCACCTCGAACTCTCCGTCACCGTCGACGTCCCGCACATACGCGCTATGGTAAGAGTTGTCGTACCCCATCCAGCCCCGGCCCGGCCTGTTCCAGCGCTCCACGATATTCCTGCCTGATGCATCGACCTGGAGCTGATGAAGCCTGTTTGTGTTGTCGGGGATGGTGATGAACGGCGCTTGCTGCTTCGGCGACCGGTAGACGACGGGGACCGGACCGGGACGCGCGGCGGAGAAGCCTTCGAGCTGGAGCCTGATCCCGGCTCTCCAGGTCGACTGGACCCCTTTCCCCCCCCGGACGACGTGGATCCTGCCGTTGTTTTCGGAAAGGATGCACTCGGACACCCCGTCCCCGTCGACGTCAGCAAGGGCAGCCATGATGAACTCTCCCGTCGAGCCGAGCGGCACGGTGCCCAGCGGCGTCGCGCGCACCGACATCTGTTCCCCTCGCCAGGAAACTTCAAGAAGGGAGCGGCTCCGGCCGGCCGCCGCGGTGAAAAGAAAGAGGGTCGTCACGCCGGCTGAGGTCTCGGTCCACGTCTCATCGTGCCCGAACTGCATCGGGCGAAAATTCGATTTCCATCCGGAGGGGCGGAGTCCTCGTCCGGCGAACCTTGCGTTGTCGCAACTCCAGATGGTGACGGGCTTCAGTCCTTTGAGGCTCACGACCTCCACCCGGGAGAAGGGGAGGGGATTGCGCTGGCGTTCGGTTCCGATGAGCAGCTCACCGACCCCGTCCCCGTCCACATCCTGCACTCCCCAGAGATAGGTGTCGGACATCTCGAACTTGAGTTTTCCGGTCATCGGGTCGAGCACTTCAAGCCACCACCGCGAGTCGTTCCGCGCGTTGAAGAGGCAGACCACGAGTTCGGGCCTGCCGTCCCCGTCCACTTCCTGCACGGAATTCCCCGTGTGGCGAAGCTCGGTCGTATCATTGGGATAGATAAACTCGATGAACCGGTCCCAGAGGGGGGAGAGCTTTCCCCTCCCGTCGTTGTCGATCACCGCGATATGTCGGGCCACCCGTTCTGCGACAATGACGACCTCCCGTGCGCCGTCTCCATCGATGTCCAGAAGCTGGAGGAGTCCGTAGTTGCGGTGCCGCTCGCCGTTGGAGGTCCAGCGGACCGATTCTTTCATGACTCCGGTCAGGACGTCGAAGACGTACAGCCCGCAGAGCTTGGAGACGACAAGCTCGTCACATCCGTCGTTGTCCATGTCGGCCGCCGCAACGGTGGGATGAAACGCGTCATCCATCCAGAGCGTGTGCGCCAGGACTCCGTTGCGCCTGCCGTCGCGGAAATCAAACACCAGCACTTCTTTTGCGCTCATCAGGGGGGCGATGAGATGCATCCCCCGTGACGTCTTGTCGAACCGGTGACAGAGGAGCGTGCTGGCCTGTGTCCCTGCGGAGAGGGGGAAGCCGACGTAATACTTCATGAGGAGCTCGCCTGATTCGGCGGCGAGAACGATCACCTCGTAGCCGGTGCTACAGACGATTTCCAGTCTCCCGTCTCCGTCGAGGTCCTCCAGCGCGCCGACAGCGTTGATCCCGTAGCTCGGGCTCTTCCAGACGGTCCTGCCGCTCCCGTCGGTCCGAATGACGCAGCCCCCGTAAGAGAAAAGGAGATCGCTCCGCCCCTGGTTGGGGGGGAGGGGAAAACACTCGTTTTCCGATCCTCCGAGAGGGTAGGTCCACCGGATTGCCGGGCGGGAAATGTGTCCGGGTAATGGTGACCGGCCGCTCAAGCGGTGATCGCGCCGGTACATATGCCATTCACCGGCGGGAACAGCGAGGGGGTCGTCAGGGGAAGGTTTCAAGAGAGTCTTTCACCACGAGAGGGTTTGTGGGAGGCCGCTTTTCAGCGACTCGAAGGCCCTCAGAACGAGGAGTGTGGCACGGAGTCCGTCGCGGTGCGTTATCGGAGGGGGAACCTTCTTGAGCAGCGAACGGACAAAATCGGCGTTCTCTTCAGGAAATCCATATTCCTCGGGGTCCGCCACCTCAGCCGTCTTCTCGCCGTCGAAGAGGGTGGCCGTCTTCAGCCTGTTTCTCAGATGGGCCGACTTTCGTCCGTCGGTGAGCTGGAAAGAAAACTTGGAGACGAAGGGAGTTTGCCCCGAATCGCCCTGCGCGACGCTTGCCACGCTGCCGTTCTCGAACCGGATAGTCGCGACAATGTTATCGACGATGGTCGACCCCGGATGCGTGAAATTTCCCCCTTCGGCAAATATGCGCACCGGCGTAGAGGCATGGAGATGACAGACCAGGTCCATGGTGTGGCACCCCTGCGAGAGGACGTTCCCCCCTCCTCTGACGGGATCGTTCGCCCAGAAATCGTCGGGCCACCGGGCGTCCATCATCTGCGCGATGGTGACCAAGGGGGATGGGATGAATTGCCTGACGCGCGCGACCGAGGGATAATAACGCATCTTGAAACCGGTCATGAGCGTGATGCCGTGCTTTTCGACCGCGTTTCCGACGTCGTAGCATTCCTGAAGGGTCAGAGCCAGCGGCTTCTCCATCATCACGTGCTTATGTTCCTCGGCCGCTCTGATGGCGAGGGAGCTGTGCGTATCGTGATGAGTGCAGATGTAGACCGCGTCGACGGCGTCATCGTGCAGGACCCGTTCAGGATCCGCGGTCGCATAGTCTCCCGCGAATTTCGTGCAGAAGGCCCGTGCGCGACCTTCCTCCGTATCGCAGAAGGCGCGGATCCGGACGCCGTCAATCCGCGAGAGGCATTGGGCGTGGGTTTCTCCGATGCTGCCGCAGCCGATGATGGCAACCTGGAGGGGGGAGGGCATTACCGGTCGAACGTCATCTGAGGTGTTTCATAGGCTGTTCAGGCTTCCTCGGTTTGAAAAATAAGGGGAAAATCGTGCAGAGAATCAAGCGCCGTTCATCGGGAAATGCGTGTAGCCAGAGATCCTGAATGACGCTGACCGGGGAGCTTTCGCCCAGGGGACACCTATTTCGCTGAAGAACTTCCGCTCTTCCGTGGCCCTCTTCATGTCGTCGTCGATCCCCCTGATGCGCCGGAATGTCCCCCGGGTGTTCGGCGGAAACATTTCCCAGTCCTCCATGTCGGTGATATATTCCTCGGGGATCGCGCCGATCTCCCGGGAACTCTCATGCATGGCGTTGATGGTCAACGTGTGAGCACGGGCGAGCGCAGGCGTGCACAGAGGGTTCCTCCCCTCCCGCACCGCGTGCGCAAAATCCCTGAATCCTTCATAACGCCATTTCTCATGAGTCAGATTGTCAAACTCCTCCGTCCGGCCGTCGTTGTACCGGACGGTCGTCTTGCCGTTGTCGGTGAGCCATGACACCGTCCCATGTTCACACGCCAGGTGCATCGCGGGTCCGTTCTCCTTCCCGTTGGCGTGCGTGAGTGTGATGAACACATCCGATCTTTCCGTCGTGGTGAATCGCAGCTGCACGGTATCGGAGCCTTCGATCCTGTGCGCGCGGTAGAGCTCGGAGCGAAGCTCTGCGGGTTCCGCCGACCCCCGGGGGTCGGCGGAGCAGAGATAAAGCGTGTTCATCACATAATGCGCATGAGCGTTGTTCGCCGGACTGTCAAGGATCCAATCCCCGCCGGAGCGCATCCGTCCGGCCCACTCATTCCGTGAATAATATTGCCGGCTCCGCGGCCATCCGCACATCAGGGTGATGGAATCGACTTTCCCCAGCCGTCCATCGCAGATGCGCGCTTTGAGTTGCTGTATGGAATTGCTGTACATATGCTGGAAACCGATGGCGACGGCCCGGCCGGTCTCCTTCTGTGCGGCGATGAGCCGGTCAACCTCCTGGACGGTCGCCGCGGCCGGTTTCTCACAATAGACGTGCAGCCCCGCCCTCATTGCCGCGATGCTCACCGGAACGTGCATGTTGATGCCGATGGGAACCGTCAGGACGTCGGCTGTGGAAAGGCCCGCCGACGTGAAGTGCTCCACACTATCATAAAGGACCACGTTCTCCCCGACAAGCCTATCCACCAGATCCGGCCTCTGTTTCCTGTCGATGTCCAGGGCGACGACGCCGGTGAGCTTCCCCATTCCCTGCTGGGCAAGCCACCGCACGGCTTCGATGTGGACCAAGCCGTATCCACCGAGTCCGATGACGACGAAGCGTAATGGTTCCATAGGTCCTGACGTCCTCCTTCGATCACAATATAACAATTGCGCGTATTAATAAGGACCAGCACGACCTAAAGGGGCGTGATATGAGCCAGCACGGCGAAACGGGATACATCTGATGGCGCAGACTCAAGCGTTGTGATGTGCCCGATACGGCGCCGGGTATTCCGGTGCTGTTTAACGGCGGCGGCTCACCTACGGCGAGCCAAATCTCCCGTGCCGCACAGGGCTACGACGTGATGTTGATTTAGTTGTGCCAAATATCATGACCTGGGTTCAACGTAAGGAGTTCCACCAGCTCACGTCAATCCGTCAGGTTCAGCCGCTGGCTAGGCGGCTCATCATTGAGGATTCAATGTGCGATATTCAGATTGCACGACTTCCGTCCCGTAAATTCTCTCAAGTCGACGAACCGTGAAATGTCCTCGCGCGATGTCTTGAAAATGATCGATGAACGCCAGATTGATGAGAGCGCCCCCCACGGCGCCAACGGCGGGGACTGCTTGTGCGGCAGCCTTCTCTGTGACATTGACGCCGAAACGGGTAGCGATTTGTGAGATTAACCGAACGATGACGGGTGCCCCTTCCTTTGCGAGCCCCCGCTCTGCGATGAACTCGACAGCCTCAGAAACCGCCTTTGCAAGAGCAGCTCGTACAGCGAGATATCCCGATTCGGCTGCATCATCTTTCAATGTTCGACCGCCCAAGGCGAACACTTCGAGACATGCGAGCTTTGTTTCGGCCAAACGTATGTCTTCGCCTTCGCTACGGGCAATGTCGGCTATAGATCTCAGCATGATTGTCGTGGAGACTGGCAGTTCAATCACCAGCGCAGGGAGTCCAAAAGCGCCCCCGCCTGCGCCGGTTGCGGTTGCTGCAATCTTATGCCATAGGTCATTCGATCTCAATTGACTATGCTTGCCGATGGTCATGAGTGCGGCATCAAAGGCCGTTTCCAAAGACTTCCTTGTCGCAACGTTGATGGCTTCAGACCACGTGTCGGGAAGCAATTCCATTCCCTTCTCGATCGGTTTGCCTATGGCGTTTGCTATTTTTGCGGTCAGGCCCGGATTCTCCAGAACCTGGTGTGCTCTCCGCAACTGTTCGATATGCTCTGGTTTCATTTGCCCGAATTGCCTCTGTCCGTTGATTGGCTGCCGAACCGATCGCAGACCTCATATCGCAGTCATAACAACTCGGCGCCGTTGCCGTGTAGCATTCGCAGCTCAATCTATCGGCGGTCCCATACCCACAATGCAATCGTCGAGGCGAGGGTCCCCTTGCCATCAACGCCATCGCGCAACCACAGATGAACACCACGACCAGACCAGGCACGGGCCACCGGTGGGTTCCGTCGGCCGCGCTCATCAAAAAGATTCATCTGCTCCTGAGTCCGGAGTCCTCATGGCGTGAACTCCCCTTCCCCCGTGGCAGGAGCCGCAGAGGTCCAGAGGATCCTGCCGCCGTAGTTCAGATATGTCCCTCCGACAATGGCATAGGAGGAGGCCCCCTTACTTCTGACACTCACCAGCGCGAAGATGCCGTCGGTGTCAATGACTCCGTCGGAGTATTGTCCGTTCGCAAAGCAGAGATGGTCAAAAGAACCGGGAGATTTCACGAGATAGTGCCGGTCTGAAATCTTCTCTGCTGAACGCGTTTCCTCCGGCCCGCGAAACGGGGAGAGCAGTAGAGCAAACTGTTGGACGGAATCCCGGACTCCCGTCTGATCAAATCTGATCCACCCTATCTCCTCCGTCTTGCCGGGGATCCTTTCGGTGCTGCTCGCCGCCCACCCTTTGCCGGTCCGGGTGGCGTAGTTTGCTCCGGCGGGGAGTATGCGGATCCCCGGCGCAGAGGCGCTGACAAACCCGCCCCCTGAAGCGAGAAGTTGCGCAGGCGAATGAAGATACCAGGAAAGCGTATCGCCGGAACGCGTGCAGGAGAGGTCATCCAGGATCATCCAGTAAGACGGTTTCACAAATGCGATTTGTCTGGTCTGCTCAACGCCAAATCGCCGGTACCCCCGGTTCTTCCCCGAAAAGAAATCCAGCGAGCGGGTTGACCCCCAGCGGACGTTCTCCCCCTGGAACCCATCCCTTTCCATGACGCTGTCGTTGACCACGACCATGTTATGCGCCCGGGAGGATCTGTACCATACGTTATAAAGAGAGTCGTCGTAGGTCAGCCCGAGTCCCGCATCGACGGCCAGCGGTTGTCCGTTCGCGTAGAGTTCGAAGTCGAGCATGTCGAAGTGGGAATGAAATCCAGCGAACGGGCCGTAGTTGACGGTCATGTACAGCGCGTCGGGGGTCCAATCTGTCCGCATGACGGTGAACCCTGAGGCCGGCATGTGGCGCGATGTGTAGTCCGGAAGAGGATCGCCACCGTCCCCCGGCCTCTTCTCTCTGAACAGGTTTCTGAGTATACCGTACACCTCCGGTTTTCCGAACGCCACGGCGGCGTCGTGAAGGATCATGGTGGGAAAAAGCCCCCGGTGGCTGTCGTTGATCGCAGGCACCTCCCCCGTGGGGGCCAGCATGGCGATCCACCAGTCGATCGTCCGTCCTATCGATGCCTTGATCCGCCCGCTGACGTCCTTCCGGACCCGGTAGGCGTCCAGGAGATAGGCGATGTTGCGATAGTTGAGATAGGTGGCCTGCGTGTAGTTCCGGGGACACCGTTCCGAATGCCCCCCGTCAGCAAAAAAGTCCCGGTCAAGATGTTCGGTCAACCGCCCGAGACCGATGCGGAGCCATTCGGAGGATTCGCGGAATTCGGGGAATACCAAGGCCAGCTGGACGAGCATGTAGGAGCCGTGGGTTTGCCAGTTGCCGGGGCGATATCCTTCCCACCTCTCCAGCTCGAACAGCCACCGCCCCGCCGCAAGTACGGTCTTCAGCATCCGCCCGTGTGTCTCTACGGATCTCTCCCCGTACGGGAGAAGATAGTTTTCAATAAACATCCGGTTCCGGACCCCCAGCCCCAACTCGTAATAGACCACATCCAGATCAGGAATGCTGGAGCTGATCGAGTTGCGTTGCTCGTACCAGATGGTGAACAGCTGATCGAACTTCGCAGTATACTTCCGGTCCCCCGTGAGCACGGCAGCCATAATGAGGGGTCGGGACCACATCCAGTAATGGAAGCCGTACTTCCCCGACTGGCCCACCTCCCTGTTGAAGTCGACCCGGTCCCCGAAGGGGATCACCACGTCCCCCCAGGGACGGATAATGTTCTGCAGGATCATCCCGGCCCGGGCAATGATGGTGTCCCGCTCCGCGGGAGTCTGGTCCATTGCGGCACGGAAATCTCCGGATGTTTTCAGGAGGTCGGTGTCCAGAAGTAGGTGATCGGTCTGCGTGATATAGGATGGCTGCTTCTTCGCCTCCCAGTATGCTCCCCAGGCCTTCGCGGCTTCGCTGAACTTTCCGGCCCGGACGAGGGTTCGGACTTTCTCCAGACCGGGATGATCGACATCAAGGGACCCCCAGAGGTCAGCGTCGCTGATCTCGTGGATCCGCTCTCTGACGTAGGTGGGATCTTTCAGACGTGAGCTGTCGGAGTACGAATGCTGCGCGAGCCCCCCGGTAGTTAATCCGACCAGAAGGAACGACAGTATGCATGATCGACGCATGTGATCTCCTGGGAGTATGGAGGAAAACATAGGCAACACAATCCCCTAAGTCAAGAATCACCCCGGTAACCGCCGGGGGGGGTGGGCAGCCGGGGGGTTGGGCAGAGGGAACATGTTGCTATTTCCTGTCACGTTGGCTACTTTCACAAAATGACGAACAGAACACTCCGGCATGCCCTCATCGGCTATGCCTTCCTCCTGCCGAACATCGCCGGTTTCATTCTCTTCACTTTAGCACCGATTTTCTTCTCCTTTTTGATCAGTTTCTTCGATTGGAACCTGTTCTCCGGTCCGGTCTTCGTGGACATCGGGAATTATGTGTCGATGTTCGCCGGATCCGGATTCTGGAACTACCTCGGGAACTCCCTCTTTTTCCTCGTCATCGTCCCTCTCCAGATGGTCATCGCCCTGAGTGCGGCACTCCTCCTGAACGAGCGTCTGAAGGGCTCTCTCCTGTTCAAGGTGATCTTCTTTATCCCGGTCGTCCTCTCCGTCATCCCGATCGCGATCATCTGGGGGCACATCCTCGACACGGAAAACGGACTCCTGAACACACTCCTCTTGCTTCTGGGGGGGACGAAAATCGCCTGGCTCTATGATCCGGCCTGGATCAAGGTCGGAATCAGCCTCATGGCCGTCTGGCAGGGGTCGGCATTCAGCACCATCATCTACTACGCCGCCCTGCAGGGGATACCGGACCAACTCTATGAGGTAGCCACGATCGACGGGGCGAGCCGGTGGAGACAGTTCCGGAGCATCACGCTCCCTCTCCTGATTCCAACACATGTCTTTCTCGGGATCACAGGAGTCATCGGAGCTCTGCAACTCTTCGCCCCTATCTATGTGATGACACACGGGAACACGGGGGGGGCGCACAACCTCATCGTCGAGGTCTATCTGAAGGCGTACCAGGAGTTTCAGGTGGGATATGCTTCCGCCCTGTCGTGGCTCCTCTTCGTTCTCATCTTCCTCCTCTCGGCGGTCTACTGGAAGTACATTAAGAAAAAGGCTGAGTATGCCTGAGGCCGGCACACAATGAAGCGCAGCGCCCTCACCACATCGTTCTTCTACGCGCTCGTGCTGGTGTTATCCGCGTGGTACGTTGTCCCCTTCGTCTGGGCGCTGGCCACGTCGGTGAAGCATCCGGGAATGGTCTTCGACGGACGATGGCTCCCCTACGAGCGGTCGCATGCCATCACGGTGGAGGGACATGAGGTTGAGATGCGGATCGTTGAGGAACGAGGGGATGCCTTCCTGGTCCGGCTTTCCGGAACAGGTGAGTTGCGTGAAGTCCCGAAGCGGGAGATCGAAAGAATCTCGCCCAACTGGAGTAACTATGCCGAAGCCTGGAACATCGTCCCCTTCGGCAGATACATGCTCAACAGCGTGTTCATCAGCCTTTGCATCACACTCGGACAGCTCGTCACCTGTTCGCTCGGCGGTTTTGCGTTCTCCCGGCTGGAGTTCCCGGGGCGGAACGCGGTCTTCCTCCTCTATCTGGCGACGCTGATGGTCCCCGGCCCCGTCCTGACGGTGCCGATCTACCTCTTGCTCCGCGAGTACCATCTCCTGAACACGTACCAGGGAGTCGTGCTGCCGGGCCTCTTCTCAGCCTACGGGACGTTCCTGCTGAGGCAGTTTTTTCTGACGATCCCCAGGGATCTTGAGGACGCAGCCCGGATCGACGGCGCGGGGAGGTTCAGCGTCTACCTGCGGATCATCCTCCCCCTCTCCGGTCCCGCACTCGCCGCTCTTGCGACGTTCGTCTTCATCGGATCGTGGAATGATTTCTTCTGGCCTTCTATCGTGCTGACCGAGCCGGATATGGTGACGCTGCCGGTGGGACTGGCCCACTTCAACGACATTTTTGTGTTCGAGTACGGAAGGCTGATGGCCGGGAGCATGATCAGCATCGCCCCGGCAATTCTGATGTACATGCTCTTCCAGCGGTTCATCACGCGCGGGGTGGTCATGACGGGCCTGAAGGGATAAACATATGTCCCGGGGAATTCTCATAACCTTCGGTGCGGTTCTCGTTTTTGGTGCGGCACTCTTTTCGTACCTCACGTCGGACGACGCATCGCACTCTCTCGTCTTTTCCACCTGGGGGACCTCGGCCGAGGTCGAAAGCTTCCAGCGTCTTATCCAACGCTACAACGAATCACGACACCCCAGGCACGCTGTTAAGCTATCGCATGGCGAGCAATACCAGTACACCGAGCGGCTCCTCGTGCAGGCTGCCGCACGCGCTTTTCCCGACGTGATCCACCTCGACGGAAAAGACCTCCCCCTGTTCGTCCAGAAAGGACTGCTTGACGACCTCACCCCCTCGATCGACCGCGATACGAGCATCGATACCGGAGCGTTTCTTCCCGAGCTCCTCCCCGGCTGCAGGGTCGGCGCCCGGTACTACGCACTTCCCCACAACTTCTCGACACTCGTCCTCTACTACAACAGAGACCATTTTGATGCAGAGGGGATCCCTTACCCCGACGGCACCTGGACCTGGCAAAACCTCCTGGAGGCGTCGCAAAAGCTCACCAAGAAGGACCCTGCCGGAAAGATCGTCCGGTACGGATGCCTCATGCAGATAGCATTTTCCACGCTCATCTATCAGAACGGGGGGAGCGTGCTCAACGAGACGCTCGATTCCTGCGTCATCGCCTCGCCCGGGGCGGCAGGGGCGATCCAGTTCGCCGTCGACCTTTCCGAGAAGTACCATGTCACATGGAGCATGCTCTCCCAGAATCTCCAGTGGGACGACATGGTCGCCGGCGGCCGGCTCTCCATGATCGCCAACGGACGCTGGGCCGCCTCCTACTATACGAAATCCGGGACCATCGATGTTGCCCCTCTCCCCCGGGGCAAATTCCGGAAGGGGGGGGTGACAAGCCATGTGATGACAATCTCCTCTCAGAGCGCAAAGAAGGAGGAGGCATGGGAATTCCTGAAGTTTCTCGTAAGCGAGGAGGGCCAGCGGATGGTGAATCAGGACGGGGTCAACATCCCCGCCCTCCGGTCGGTTGTCTATTCCGACGAGTTCCTCCGTCATCGCACGACACCGACAATGAACAATCAGGTCTTCCTCGATGAGCTTCGCTCTTCCGTCGGGTGGACCTTTGTACAGGGTCCCTGGGTGAGCTCGTATGTGCTCCAGTCGCAGCTTGAACTCGCGGTGAGACGGGTGCTGCTGGGTCAGGCGACAACCATGCAATCGCTGAAGATCATGGACGACGAGGTCAATAGAAACATACAGACTCAGCGCCGCGTTGCGGAGCCCAAGCGGTTCGCGGGGAGCGTGATGTTTTACCTGTGCCTCACCATCGTCGCGACCGGATCGCTCATCGTCTGGAACATCCGGGGAAGGAGGCGTTCCCACGATGACTGAGGGCCTCCGTGCGGCGGCGGTGGGCGTCCATGCACACGGGATCTGGTGCAAGGGAGAGGAACGGCCGAGGAATTTCTACGGGAGTGGCTGTTGTCCGGTAAAGCCCAGGGGCCGGTACTTATCCGTGCGGCTTCCCGTCTTTCCGCTTCCCGGTACGGCTCAACAACTGCCGTAGCTCCCCCATCCCCCGGATCGACACAACGATGGCGATTCCAAAGAAGAGCACCGCGGCGACAGCGGAGACAATGAGCCAGAAGAGGGCGCCATCGGTCATCATGCCGCCGGTCATGATAGCGTCAGTCATAACACCTCCAGCGGTGAGAGAACCCTGGGGGGGGATCTGCGTTGTGTGGCAAGTGAGCCGAGTATCATCCCCAGTGCCGCCAGGAGGAAACTGAGGAGTCCGGCAGTGTTCACATCGGTGACGAAGGAGAGCCATCCCGGGAGAACGTCGCGCGATTTCTCAAGCAGCAGGAAGGCAGCCGGAGTGATCGCTCCGAGGGTGAGCGAGGTATAGGCCCCCACGTTGTTCGCTTTAGGCCAGTACATCCCCGCGGCAACACAACCGAGCGCCCCCGAAGCGTACATGGTCCCGGTCAGGTAGAGGTACTGAAACGCGGTATCCGGTATCTGGTACCAGAGTCCGAACACCAGGAGAAAGACTCCGATGACCCCCGCGGTGACGCGTGTGATCGTCACGGTGGTCTTCTCCGGAAAATCCTTCGCCCGGGTGCACGCGATAACGTCACGCGCAAGCACCGAGCTCCATGCCAGCAGATAGGCGCTGTATGTCGACATGGATGCGGCAAGCATGCCGGCGACAAGGAGCCCGAGAAATCCGGTCGGCACGATCTCACCGAGGAGTTTCGGCATCGCCGCGGCGGTTGATTGCCCGGGGCCGAAGTAGGCGAGCGCCGCAACCCCCCAGAACATCGGGATCATGGCCCTCCCGGCGAACGTGAGTCCGGTCCAGAAGAACACTTTCCTCGCAACTGCCGGGCTCTCCGACGAGAGCGCCTTGGAGGTCCCCGGCTGCCACAGCGCACCGGAGGCCAGGTGGCTTAGCAGTATCCAGACCACGAATATCAAACCGAAACGCGGATTGACAAACGGGTCGACGCCGGCTGCACCCAGATGCGTGGAGACGGCGCTGCTCATGCTCTCCGGGGAGACCCGGAGAATGACGGCAATCGTCGCCACGATCATCCCAACAGACAGGACAACAAACTGCATGTAGTCGGTGACCACAATCGAGAACATCCCCCCCAGAATCGTGTAGGCAACGACGATGACGAGCATCAGCGTCATGGTGACGGCGATCGCACCCGGACCAAACCCCATTACTTCGGAGAGGAAGATCCCGTCAAACTTGAGGAATATCCCCATGTTCAGCACTCCCCCGAGGAACAAAATGAGGCCCCCTGAGAACCTCACCCTGCGGGAGTACCGTGCCTCGTAGAATTCCGGGATGGTCATGACGCCCCGGCGGCGCAATCCTTCGATGATGAACCCGGTCCGCCCGACGATCGAATACCCCACCGCGGCCAGGATCCCGATGAAGAATCCGGAGAATCCCGCCACATAGCCTATCTCGCCGAAGTAGACGAACGTCACCGTGCCGAGCTCGGTCGCGACGAACGTGGCGATGCCGAGCGAGAGCTTCACCTGCCGCCCCGCCACCATGTAGCCGGCGAGGTTTTCGACGTAGCGCTTCGCCCAGATCCCGAGCGCAACGCTCGCGATCAGGTAGGCGATCGTCACCAGCCAGTCCGCAGTTCCGAAGTTCATGGGGCGAACACCTTATCCTTACTTCTCCAACCTGAGCGGCGATTCGATGCAGGTCTGCCGCGACAAGATGCGGAATTTTTGATCTCTCCGCAACTGCGTAGAGCTTCTTTCGCATAATTTCCTTTCATTGACAACTCTCCGGCTTCTGCATACATTACCGTCGGGAACAGACCCCGGAGCCCTCGTGAGACCTGACATCGATGAGTTCATCAAGACCCTCAGACGCGGAAAGGGACGGCATGTCCCCGTCGCGGAGCTCGTGATCCATGCCAGTATGAAGGAACGGTTCCTGGGGCGGCCGGTCGCGACGCTTGCCGATGAGGTCGCCTTCTGGAGCAAGGCGGGCTACGACTACGTCAAGCTTCAGCCCCTGGTCGACTTCAATCCGGCCAACATCGGAGACGGCCGGCATCTCACGTTCAGCACCGACGGCAACACCGTGCGGAAATGGGCCTCTGAGGGGAAGGGGCTCATTGCCTCGGTCGAAGAGTACGAGCGGTACCGGTTTCCGGAGAAGGGGGATTTCGACTATACACCATTCGAGCAGATTCGCGGGCTCCTCCCGGAGGGGCTCGGGGTGATCGGCCAGTACGGGGACATATTCACGATGACCTGGGAGCTGATGGGGTTCGAAGCCTTTTCGATGGCCCTTTACGAGAACCCGGGGCTCGTGGAGCGACTGAACAACCGGCTCGGCGAGCTGGTCCTGAGCATGTATGAGTATTTTGCGGAATCGGACGCGGTCGACGTGCTCTGGTACAGCGACGACATCGCATACGCGTCGGGACTCCTGGTCTCACCCGCCGCTCTGCAAAAGTATTTATTCCCCTGGCTGAAGAGAATCGGCGACCTTGCGAGAAAGTCCGGGAAGCCGTTCATGTACCATACGGACGGCGTCCTCTGGGATGTCTTTGACGAGATCATCGCCTGCGGGGTGGACGCCATACATCCGATCGAACCGAAAGCGATGGACATTGCGGAGGTGAAAAGACGTGTCGGAGACCGGCTTTGCCTGATGGGGCATGTGGATGTCGACCTGCTGTCCCGGGGGAGCGTCGATGAGGTACGGGCCCAAGTCCGGCACAACATAGAAGTGGCCGGGTACAATGGGGGGTATTGTGTGGGGTCCGGGAACAGCATCCCGGAGTACGTCACATTCGAAAACTACATGGCTATGATCGATACCGCCCGCGAGTTTGACACGTAAAGCCGGTAGGTGCATCCTGCACATCGCAGGATGCGCTATTGTCCGGTCCCGGGTTCTGGCAAGGGGGCCTTCATCAAATGACCGCCGCGGGCAAAGTAGACTGAACCGGACGTCACGGCGCAGGCCCAGCGACTCCCCAGGGGGGAGCTGCAGAAGTGAATGATCCCCCCGTTGGTGAGATCGACCGTCGCGAATCCGCTCTCACCTCCGACAATTATCCGGCCATTCCATTCGATGACACGGGCACAGGCAAACGGAAGGCTGATTGTCTTCACGATGCGTGCCGTCCCCCCCCTTGTGACGTCGGCCACGAGGAGATCGTGGGTGCCAGAAATCATAAGCACCGAACCGGGGCCGAGACCTGACATGCAGGCATCAATGCATCGAAACGGCAACTTCACGATGGACGATGGTTTGTTTGTCGTGGCGTCCCACCAGCGGATGAGCGAATCGCTGCAGACCAGAAGCTGGTTATCAGGCAGGGGCAAAACGGTATGCGGCACATCCTCAAGGGCTGTTGTCTTCATCTGTTTGTTATCAGAATCGTATCGGCCAATCCCTCCCCCGACACTCCCCCACCCGGCGGGACCGACCGACCAGATACCATCGTCGTCCGAAACAGACGTGGAGAGAGGGCGATAGACCTGTTGCCCCATAAATCCGAGAAAGCGGGGATTCCTCATCGCTCCCCGCTCGCAATCCCAGGAGCTGTCCGGACGGTAGGCCACCAGGGCACCCGAGGTATAACTCGCGCATATCAGTTCAGCGCCGCGTACCGCATAACTGTAGGTTTCTCCCGACCACCCGGGATGATGGTCTCCCAGCACCACGGTCCTGTCGGTGGCCGGGTCACACCGGAACAGCAATGTGCTTTGATACGCCCCTCCGTACACCTTCCCGTCCGGACCGGTCCCCAGGGAGAAGATATTCCGTTCAACTCTCTGCGGCTCCGCCTGATACCTTGCCACGACACGAGAATGTAAGAGATCATATTCAAGTACACGGCAATCGCTTGTCACTTCGAAGCGGATGGCGAGATCGAGTGAAGGATCGAGCTGTTCCGGTACAACATGGGTGACCTTCGGCGCCAGGGTCGGATCG
>Ga0315283_10000973_pt1 | contig 22167 bp, 15 predicted proteins | sample YL17G09_0_MG_FD_204541 | JGI IMG/M metagenome (GOLD analysis project Ga0315283, IMG submission 204541) | Sediment microbial communities from Yellowstone Lake, YNP, Wyoming, USA - YL17G09_0 | ecosystem: Environmental > Aquatic > Freshwater > Lake > Sediment | place: USA: Wyoming | collected...
GTTTAGAGGCGGGTAAAATTGGGTTCGTTTGGGTTCGTTTTGACCAAGTGTCCATTGTCCATTTTTTGCTGTAATTAGTTGTTGTTATTAAGTTTATAAACATTTGACTTTTTGAAAAATTGGGTTCGTTTTGCATAATTAACTCTTTTTGATTGATTTTTCCGCCCAAGGCAGACAATCATTGCCTCCGCCTTCGTCCCGATTAAATCGGGACTACGGCGGATAAGTCCGCCAAACGAATAGGCGAACAAATCCGCCTGCGGCGGACAAGTTTTTTATCGAATTTTGTTTAACACAACATCGAGACGTAGAGTCTCCCTATAATTAAGCGGAAAGGCGTGTTTGAGGTGACCCGGCTTCGCCTTCGGCTACGCCGCGGCAGGTAGAGAAGAGATAAGTCATTGTGAAATAAGGAGTAAGGAAGTTGTAAAAAATTTTGCGGGTTTGGGATTTTTTTAAACAGGTATCCCCGCATTTGATTGATTATTGATAATTGATAATTTCAAAAAAAGGCGGGGCAGTGGAATTTTTGATTGTCCGGCCTTAAAATTTGACAAAAAACAGGGCTTGAAAGACAATGGTTAGGACAGTTTTTTGGGAAAGATGGTTCTTGTTTGGGGAAAAACACAATGAATGACCCGTGCATCGCCAGAACACTTTGAAGATAGTATCGAGGGTCTAAGGCTTCTTCACCTTTTCCCAATGAACCCGCCCACTAATTTGCAAGGGGCCATTACCAAAAAGGTTTGTCCAAGTGCCGAAATGGTCTTTGCATAAGACAACCGGCAGGTGTTGACAGATACATGCCAATCGCTGATAATCCAGACAATAATATGAAGGGATAGATAGTTATGGACAACGACAAGGAACTGATTAGAAAAGCTTTGATAATAGCATTTTTGCCCCTTATTGTTATTGTGTTTTTATTTTTACCCCGGCCTATTTTGCGTATAGTCCTTCCGATATTTGTGACTTTAGTGGTTCTTCGTGCGTGCATGGGACAGGTGAATGTTTTACGGTTACTAACAACCCGCAAACGGTCCACCGGCAGCGTATCTCAATCGGATGGCCATCTTTACTGTGACAAGCTTATTTATATAGATGATAACGCTCTTACCATCCGGCTTTATTATTTCCCCTTCGGTTCAAAGAGGGTCAATTTTTCAGAAATCGAAACCGTAATAGGCTATAAAGGCTGCTGTATGCGCCTATGGGGGACAGGGGATTTTCGGACATGGTTCGGCTGTGATTGGGGGCGAATGAGACGAGAGATGGTATTTGTCATAAAGCGCAAAGGCAAATGGAGTCGCGTAGGCTTTACCTGTCAAGATTGCGATGCTGTTATAAAGATTCTGCAGTCCAGAGGCCTTTACGAAACCCGATAATTTGCCAAACGCGCACCTCAATTATCCCGACCATCCGAATAGATTAAACCAATCCAATATGCTTTTTAATCTGTGCCAATTCGTGTTCATTCGCGGCTAAAGGCTTCAGTTGATAGTCGTTAGTGGATAGTTGATAGAGGGAGAATTAAATCTGTGTAAATCTATGTCAATCCTTCGATTACTCTCAAGACAAGTTCGTGGTTGACTTATTATTTTATACACAGCCGGTGGGTTTGGGCAGGCCGGCGGTGTTTCGGGCTAGGGGTTTCATAAGGAAAAGATAGAACTTTGTGAACAGCAATTATCAAATCTCTCTGAGCATTCGCTGGATGGTATTAAGAAGCTGAGGGACATCCCGGCGGCAGATTTTGAAAATTTCCTCCTTGTCTATATCGAAATAGTCATGAGCAAGGACGTTTCGAAGACCGATGACGCCGTGCCAGTCGATTTCGGGATATTTTTCAAGGTATCGGCCTTCGGTTTCGATGTTTATTTTCCTGAAACTTTCCCCTACTGCGATGAGCATCATAGCGATGGCATCAAGCTTGTCGAGATTGTCTTCATTAGCTATAAAGTCATCCGGCGATTGAATATTCGAAGAACGCCTCCGGACACGATGCAGCGATTCTTCTATCTGGAGGAGTTTTTCACGGATAAGCGACATATCAGGCATAGCAGGCCTCCCTGTCAATTCGTGCCTTGAGGTAACGATTCATCGAACTGCGATAGCGGATGACATCGACCGGCCGATGAAAATCGTTTTCGAGCGTCTCTTTTATATGCACAATATAAAACAAATCCGGCTCTTTCATTTCGACTACGATGTCGATATCGCTGTTTTGGCGAAGTTCATCCCTTGCGGCGGAACCAAAAATCCCGATTTTCGTAACTCCATACAGGCGTTCAAACTGAGAGAGATAATTTTTTAATTCCCGCAATATGGTCTCACGGCTTAATTTGCTTTCGTTCATATACGGGCGAATAGTAACAATAAAAGAGATACAAGGCAAGGGGAAAGGGGGATGATTTGTGTCGAAAAGGCCTCAGCAGGCAGGCTGGTTACGCATTTTTTCCGCAGCATTTTTTATACTTTTTCCCGCTCCCGCACGGGCACGGGTCGTTTCGTCCGACCTTTGGCTCTTCGAGTTTTATCTGCTTGACTTTTACTTCCCCCTGCGGCGCCTGCGCCGCCGCCCGCTGGCGCTCGGCCATTTCGAACTGCCCGACCTCATCGTGTGCGACCCTGCTGACATTCCAGACGCTTCTTGCCCTGTAGCCTGCCTCAAGATGCACCTTGAAAATAATATCGGTAACACGGTCTTCGATGGTTTCGAGCATCTCGTTGAACATCCTGAAGCCTTCCCGCTTATATTCGACCTTGGGGTCTTTTTCCGCCCACGAGCGCATCCAGATGCTCCCCTTCAAATGGTCCATCGAATACAGGTGGTCTTTCCATACGCCATCGTAAATCTGCGTCAGGACATATCTCTCAAGCTCGCTCAGTTCTCTGCGAAAGAACTCCCTCGCCGACTCATAAATCTTCTCTTTGAAACCATCCGGCCCCTGCTCGCTGTCCTTTTCACTCAGGGACGCCTCGAATCTTTCGTTGGCCCAGTTTATCAGTTCGCCGGCATTTAGGCGGGTAACTCCTTCGGAGACTTCCTTGTCTAATCTGCCGTTATTATAGCTTTCGCTCAACTGGAGCAGTTGCTCATATAAAGCCTTTGGCTTGGCGTTCTGCACCTGCTCAATAGACAGGCCGGCGTTATATTTCTTATTCGCCCAGTTGACCAGCGATTCAAAGGCATACACATTTGTCCCCTGCGGCCCATAGACCATATTCATTGCAAACTCAACGGGATACTCAATCTCTCTTTTCCTATAAATGGCAGCGGTTTCATCCTGAAAAAGCCGGCGAATTTGGGCAGCGTTGAGGCCTTTCAATCGCTCGATATCCAGATTTATGCCGAACTTGCCCTGCGCCCATTCGGCCAGCCTGCGGAGGGCAAAATCTTTCTTCAAAAAATCGTTTAGCTGCGAACAGTCTTTTTTATCGACCTGCTCGGCTGCTGCTGCGACTAACTGTTCCTCGATTTCCTCCGGCTGCTGAGTTTTGACCTTTGCCGGGCTTAAACTGACGTGGAACGCACTCATCGCCCATTTACACAGACCGGGGACATCCCAGCTCTGCCGGTCTTCGTAATCCTCGAGATACTCGCCTATTGAAATTGATATCTCATTGGCCACATTGTCCTTTGCCCGCTGCTTGACTAAAGCTTCAATCTCCTCGGCGGAAGACTCGGCGACGTCGGACAATTTCAAATCAATGCTGAAGGTGGTTCTGGCCCATTCAACAATACATTTGAGCAGATAGCTTTCATCGAGAATGGCCCCGCAATTTTTCTTAATAGCCGAATCAATCATCTCCTCTATGATTTTCTTCAAACCCCTGCCTGTCAGAATTTGCCGCCTGCGGGTGTAAAAGATTCTCCTTTGGTAATCCATTACCTCATCGTATTCGAGCAGGCTCTTTCTGGTCTCGAAGTTTCGCTCCTCCACTTTTTTCTGTGCTTTTTCAATGCCCTTGCTGATTCTCTTGTGATATATCGGCTGGCCTTCCTCCCACCCTATCCAGGCAAGCGCTTTGACCGTCCATTCGGGAGCAAAAATGCTCATCAGGTCGTCGTCAAAACTAAGAAAGAACTGGCTGGAGCCGGCGTCACCCTGCCTGCCTGAGCGGCCTCGAAGCTGGTTGTCTATCCTTCTGGCCTCGTGGCGTTCTGTGCCGAGTATATGCAGTCCGCCGATTTGGGCCACACCGGTCCCAAGTTTTATATCGGTGCCTCTGCCTGCCATATTTGTCGCTATCGTTACATTGCCTCGCATTTGACCGTCGCGGCCCTGGTGCTGATGGCCGGCTTTGGCGACTATAAGCGCCTCCCTGGCGTGCTGTTTGGCATTTAAGACTTCGTGTTCGATGCCGAATCTGCTCGTCAGCGACGCCGAAAGCGCCTCGCTTTTTTCTATACTGATTGTCCCCACAAGAACCGGCCTGCCGGCGCCGCTGATTTCATTGATTTCATCGACTATCGCATTAAATTTCTCCTGCATCGTTTTATAAATCACATCTTCCCTGTCGTTTCTGATACAAGGCTCATTGGTCGGTATCGTAACAACTTCAAGCTTGTAGATTTTCAAAAACTCCTCGGCCTCGGTTATGGCTGTGCCGGTCATCCCTGCTATCTGGTCGTAAAGCTTGAAGAAATTTTGCAGCGTAATGGTGGCCAGCGTCTGCGTTTCTTCCTTCACGGCCACTGATTCTTTCGCCTCCACCGCCTGGTGAAGCCCGTCCGACCACTGCCTGCCGTGCATCAGTCTGCCGGTAAACTCATCAACGATGATGACCTTGCCCTCCATTACGACGTAATCTTTTTCCCTTTCAAACACAACGTGTGCCCGCAGCGACTGCTCCAGAAGATGGGGCCATTCCATATTCGACCCCGTAAAAAACGACCCTACACCGGCTATCTCCTGTGCAGCCCCCACTCCCTCGTGAGTCAGATGGACCGCTTTCCTGTCGTATTCGACTTCATAATACCGCGTGGTCCTCGTCAATTTTTCCTGTGCCGATTCAAGTTCAGCCTGACTTTTTTCGGTTATTTTCTGGGCCTCTTCGACCCGCCGGCCATCTTTTTCTCTTTTTGCATCGGCCTGTTCACCCTGGGCGGTTGCGATGGTTTTCGCAAGTGAATCAATCTGTTTTTGTATGCGGTCATAGTCGCTTTGCAGGGTAATCAGCCTTCTTCCCACCTGGTCGGCCTTTTTGTATCTGTCAACGTCATCAAAGGCAGGCCCCGATATAATCAACGGAGTCCTGGCCTCATCTATCAGAATCGAATCGACCTCATCGACTATGGCATACTGCAGCGGCCCCTGCACCATTTGCTCAAGTAACAGTTTCATATTGTCGCGAAGATAATCGAAGCCAAACTCGTTGTTTGTGCCGTAAGTTATGTCGCTGTCATACTGACTTTTTCGTTCTTCGCCGAAGCTCTCCATATCAGCCTGAATAGCCCCTACGGTCAGGCCCAAGGCTTTATAAATCGGCCCCATCCATTCCGCATCGCGTTTGGCAAGATAATCATTGACGGTAACTATATGTACCTTTCTGTCTGTGAGGTGAACAAGATACACCGCCAGTGTCGCCACAAGCGTCTTGCCCTCGCCGGTAGCCATCTCGGCAATTTTACCCTCATACAGCACGCTGCCGCCGATAAGCTGCACATCGAAATGCCGCATCTGGACATTGCGCCTGGCAGCCTCGCGAACAACCGCGAAAGCTTCGGGCAAAATATCTTCCGGCCTGGCGCCGGCTTTTATCGCGGTCTTGAACTGCACGGTTTTTGCTTTAAGGCCCTCATCATCGAGCCTTTTGAGTTCTTCTTCAAACTTCCCCGCCTGCCCGGCTATTGCAGAATAAGACTTTACCAGCCGCTCGTTGCGAGACCCGAAGATTTTTATTAGAAATTTTGTCCCTTTGCCGGGCGGCATAAATATTTATCTCCTTCTCTTTCCCTTTCTTGAGCGTTGTGGTGAGCCTGTCGAACCGCGCCTTTCAAGTTTTGCCCTGCCTGCCCTCGAATATTGTAGTCGAGGGCCGAACTTCTTAGGATGTTTACCTTTCTTTTCCCGGTCTTCGATTTTGACTAACGGCTCAACGGGACAAAGACTCATCTGCCTCGCCGGCACATTCACAGACACTATACGCACCTTCATAGCCCAGCCGAGCCGAACGCAGCGTCCCGAATTAAGTCCTACGATACATTGCGGCGTCGGTTCGTATTTCCAGTCGTCCGGCCCCAAATCAGCCATCTGGATAAGGCCCTCGACGCCGAATTTTTTTGACCGTGCAAAAACTCCGAAATTCGCAAGGCCGCTGACAACACAATCAAGCTCTTCGCCGATATGACTGCTTAACATCTGCAATATCAGGACCGTCTTAAGCTCTTCTTCGGCGTCATCCGCCCGTTCTTCCGTAAAGGTTATGTGTTTGCCGACTTCGAAAAGTTCCTGCTCAGAAAGAACTGTGGCACGGGCTTCCAGCCCGTGAAGACACGGCCAAGATGGCCGTGCCACTAAACTATTCTTCAAATGACAATCCAAAAGCCGGTGAACGAGCAGGTCTGCATATCGGCGAATCGGGCTGGTAAAATGACAGTAGTGCCTCGAAGCCAGTGCAAAATGCCCGATATTCAGCGGCGAATACTGGGCCTTCTCAAAACTTCGCAAAACCACAATGTTTATCGCAACGGAACTGTCAGAATCCTTAACCGCTGCCAGCAGATTCTGTATTGCAATACGGTCGGGCGTTTTTGGCAAAGTGCACCCGAACGCCTTTACTACCTGCGAAAGATTCTTCATACTCAGGCTGTCAGGCTCAGGATGAATCCGCCGCATAAAGGGTACATCGAGTTTATCAAGAAGACCGGCGACCGCCTCATTCGCCTCGACCATAAACATCTCGATTATGGTATGCGGATAACTATTGTCCGCAGGCCGAGCGTCCACAACCCGCCCGGATTTATCCATTATCAGTTCCGTCTCCGGCAAATCCAGATGTATCATCCCGTTTTTTGTTCGCCGTTTTTCAATCGAGCGGCTTAATGTCTCCATATCTTTGAGCAATTCGACAACCTGCGGCTCGATGTCCTTGGTATGCCCATTCAGAATCCTGTCGACCTGCTGATAAGTCAGCCGGCGAGTTGAAACCATAACGCTGTTGGCAAAACTTCTGTGCAGGAGCTTGCCCTGCTGATCGTAAGTCATATACACGCTTTTAACAAACCGCTTCTGGCCCGGCTGAAGGCTGCAAATACCGTTGCTCAGCATCTCAGGCAGCATAGGAATCGTCCTGCCGGGCAGATAGACGCTGTTTCCGCGATTCTTTGCCTCGGTATCCAGCTCAAAGCCTGCCGGCACAAAGTTGCTTACATCAGCGATATGAACTCCCAGCACCCAGTTGCCATCGCGGTCTTTTTCAAGGCTTATCGCATCGTCAAAATCCTTTGCGTCAGGCGGGTCAATCGTAACGATTATCTTGTTCGTTATATCTTCTCTGCCGTCAAATTTATCGGGGTCAAATTCATTACTCGTCTGCCAGGCCTGATTTATACAACGGTCGCTGAATTCGCTGGGCAAATGATATTGGGCAATTACAGACTCTATCTCGCTCTCATACTGTCCCGCCTTGCCCAGCACCTTGATAAGCACACCCTGGGCCGGACGGTCTCCTCTCGGCCAGGAAAACACCTCAACCACAACCTTGTCTTTATGATTCGCATCCTTTGCGCTGACATCGCCGACGCTAATCAGGCCGAAAAATCCCTTTCCGTCCGGCTGAACTACCCATCCGCCGCCCTGCCTTAATAGGGTCCCGACAAATTTGTTGTTTGCCCGCTGGAGGATTTCGACTACCTCGCCGGTGAAATGCATCTGCCCAGGCTGTCTGCCCTTTCTTACGACCCTCGCTGCAACAATATCGCCGGACACCGCATCGCCTGTGGCGCCTGGCGGTATAAACAAATCGCCGTGAGAATTAGGCTCAAGCGGTATCACAAAACCAAATCCCCTCGGGTTCGCCCTGAAAGTGCCTACGACCTTGCCGGACATAGCGGGCAGGGAAATCAGATTTCCCGAACCTATCACTACCTGCCCTTCCCGGCAAAGCTCCTCGAAGGCCAGTTTAAAAAGCGGATAGTCCTCGTTGCTCACGCCCAATGCCCTTGCCAGATGTGCCAGTTTAAGGGGCTTATAATCGTGGTGCCTGACCAATCTGATTATATTTCGTTTGAAGATTTCCGGCATCTGCTCAGCCTTAGAAAACCCGCTCTAAATTACCATCAACAAAAAATGCCACAGATAAACATTATCGCAATAAAACAAATAAATCCTCAGAAAATCTGTGGCGATGGAAGCAACTGATTATCAGTAATATATCCGATTATTTTGGGGTCGCTGTCCCCTTCTCTGCCTTAAGGCTGTTAAGCCTTTTGGCAAGACGGGATTTCTTCCGGGCGGCGGTCCTTTTGTGCATAGTGCTGGTGGCGGCAATCTTGTCCAGCTTCTGGGCAACGAGCCGATACTGTTCGCCGGCCGCCCCTAAATCACCACTGCTCAGGGTAGCCTCGAGATGTTTGATTTGCGTCTTTATCTGACTCTTGCGGGCGCGGTTTATCGCCCTTCTTTTTTCGTTCTGTCTTACTCTCTTTTTAGCCGATAACGAATGTGCCACTTCAATCTCCTAAAAAAATGATAAGTGTTATTTATTCTTTCCTGTCTTACTTTTCTCGCTAGCCATATACCACATATACAAATGATATAAGGGATTTACAAACCTGTATTCGCCGTAAGTTTCCGCGTCTCTCATAATTCCAAGCTGCTTGACCTTAACCAAAAAATTATCCAAGTTTTTCTGTTCCTCCGTCGAGACGCTCTCTTTTATAAGGTCTTTACGTTTGAACGCAGCTCCTATCGGCAGCTTCCTGCCTATTCGCACGAGTATCGAAGAGTATGTTTTGTTTTTAAATACGCTTGCAACTTGAGTGCCTATATATTTTCCCCCCACGTTTCTTGCGGCCTCGGATATTCCAAGTTTTGCGTCCTTTATGTCTATACGGTTATCCTCGTCTTTCCAGAAAACCGCGTCGCCGACCTCATGCATAAGCATCGGATAACCACCTGCCATATTTACCATCATTGTCAGGGCGTCATCGGCGACCGTTATCATCTTTTTATTGAAGGTCTTGTTGAAAAACTCTTTACACTCCTGTTCATTCATCAGGGCCAAATCCACGATATCAAAAATTCTCGCCACGGACGGTTGATGTTTAATCAAATCTTCTCTTCTTTCAGGAATTCCAACGAGAACCAATAACAAGGGAAGCGGCCTGTTTGAGAGCGCCAGCCCGTCAACGAAACTTTTCAAAAACGGCGAAAATTCCGGAACGTCTGTAATCCCATTGAGGTCGTCGAGTATCAACAGTAAGCCTTTCTTGCCATATTCTTTTGTATCATCGTAAATTTTGCGTAACGCCGGCAGGAAGTTGTCAACTAAACCTCTCAAGTCGGATTTGTCGTTGGTAAACTCGACCCCTACCCCAAACAGCGTTATATCTTTTATGTATTTCTGAAAAATATTTTTCAGCTTGTCAAACACCGTTCTCTCGACACATTCCCTCATAAAGCTTTGAAAGACCGTTCGAGCCATATCTTCCAGATTTTGGGCGCCGCCCAGCGGGCAGTGTGCCCCCACAAAACTATGATCTTTCTCAGCAAGATATTTAACAAAGCCGGCCAAAGAACTCTTGCCAATCCCCCGCGCACCCGTAATAAAAATGTTCTCGTTTCTTCCCGAAGATGACTGTCGAATAGCCCTTTCGATTCTTTCGATTTCTTTTTGTCGAGCTACGAAATACTCCACCGACACCGGCCTGCCCGGCGAAAAGGGGCTTTCTTTGTTTCTAATGTCTGCTGCCATTTTTAATTACAACTATCACCTGCACATCCAAAATTATGTGCTTTTTTTCCTTAAATTATCCACTCGCTTTCCGACATCCTTGTATGCGAAGTCAAGCTGGGCGATTTTACGATAAATCTCCAGCGCCTTGCCGGTCTCGCCCTGCTCTTCATAAACTCTGGCAAGATTATATCTTAATTCCTTTGCCACGTCATCATCTTTTAATTCATAAGACTCTATCGTCTGGGTGAAAACATCGACCGCATCCGTAAACCACCCCTTCAGGAAAAAACACAATCCCACTTTATCCATCGCAGAAATCTTGTTTCTGGGGTCTCTTTGCGCCTCCTGAAACAGCGGTATCGCCTCATCGTATCTTTTATTCGCAAGCAGCCGAAGCCCATATTCGTACTTGACCTGCAAATCGGTGGGGTAGTTCTGCACGCAAAGCCTATAATGCTCAAGCTCAAACCCATTTAGCTGCGCCGACAACTCAGCAAGCTTTGCCTTGGCCTCTGCATCATCCGGCCCGGCCTCAAGAACGACCTGAACACTTCTCATCCGGCGCCTGAGCTGTTTCATCTTTACCTGGTCGGCACGCTGCTTAAAACTAAAATCTCTTCTGGCCTTATAAGCATTTTCCAAAAGCGCTATCGCCTCATCCTCAGCCTTTTCATCTTCCATATCCGACAAGGCATCCGCCAACCTCAATATATTTCTGGGGACGTTCGGCCCTTCCGCCAGCGCCTTGCGGGCATCCTCAACCGCTGATACGGTATAAGCCTCCGTTTTGACAATGCTTTCCTGTGACTGAAGTTTTTCCTGAGCTCCGCGGTCTTTGACTGACTCTCTGAAGTCCCCCTGCTGGTCGTATTTGCCTTTTGAAACCGTCAGTTCCGCCGACAGCCTTTGATGCTCATCCTGCAATGCCTTGTCCTTTGGCTTAAGGTTGACCGCAAACTGCGATGCCACAACCGCCCTGTCCAACTGCCCGATGGCCTCGTAGGAATCTTTCAACAAAACATACATCTGCAAAGAAGGCTTCTCCGCAGCGGTGTTCGCCTGAAACAACAAATCCGCAATCCACTGCGCCGTCTTTTTGTAATCGCCGGCCAGTGCAGCGGTCAATATCGCCTCCGCATACTGCAAATTATCAGGGTCTTTCGCAAAAAGACGTTCGGCGTTAAGCATTCGCTCCAGAGGCGCCTTGCCTCGCACTCGCCGCGCTGGCGCGACGGCGCAGCGGGTAAACCTTATCTTGTCCATCATCGAAGGCTTCCTGCCGCCCCTGACCTGCCTGACTAATGCCATCTCACGCAGCTTGCCGTGCCCCTCCATCACCTCGTCCGGCGCCTGCCGCAATCCCTCCATATACAAATCAATGGCGTAATCGAAGTTGTTCGTCTTAGCAACTTCTCTGGCACGGTCGAAGAACCGCCACGCCCGGTCAACCCTTTGCTCATCTGCCTTTTCTGTTTCCTCTTCGTGCATAACTACCAGCCTGCCCCAGGATGGCTTTACCTGGGGTCAAATCACCATTTCCGAAGCCTTTGTGAACCAGTTTATCGTAATCTCCGGCTGAAATTTGTCAATGAATAAATACTTGTGTAAATCGACCATATCCTATAAAATGCGGAACTATGATGTCGGCACTCGAACAATATGACCCGCAAATCTGCGAACTCATAAGGCAGGAAAAAGCCCGCCAGAGCGGCTCTATCCGCCTTATCCCCTCAGAAAATTACGTCTCCGCAGCCGTTATGACCGCTACAGGAAGCTGCCTTACAAACAGGTATTCTGAAGGCTATCCCGGCAAACGTTACTACGAAGGCCAGCAGGTAACCGACCTTATCGAAACGGTCGCAAGGGAACGGGCAAAGAAAATATTCAAAGCCCAGCACGCAAACGTCCAGCCTTACTCAGGCTCGGTGGCTAACCTCGCTGCGTATTTCGCCCTGGCAAAACCCGGCGATACCATTATGGGCCTTGCCTTGCCCCACGGCGGTCACCTCACGCACGGCTGGAACGTAAGCATCACAGGAAAAATATTCAATTCGGTTCAATATACCGTCAATCCGCAGACAGGCAGGCTCGACTACGACCAGATTAGAGAGCTTGCAAAACAACACAAACCGAAGATTATTATTTCCGGCGCAACTGCTTATCCGAGAAAGATTGATTTTGAGGCATTCGGGCAGATTGCGAAGGAAGTCGGCGCATATCACGTAAGCGATATTGCTCATATCGCAGGACTGGTTGTGGCAGGCGTTCATCAAAGCCCGGTGCCGTATGCCGACATTGTTTCGACAACAACGCATAAAACCCTGCGAGGCCCAAGAGGCGGTATGCTTTTGTGCAAGACTGAGCTTGCGACGAATGTGGACAAAGCCGTCTTCCCCGGCCTGCAGGGCGGCCCGCATATGCACACCATAACCGGAATCGCCGTTGCGCTGGCCGAGGCCGACACGCCTGAATTTATCGCATACGCCAATCAGATTGTCAAAAATGCAAAAGTGCTGGCCGAAAAGCTGCTCGAATACGGCTTCAATCTCGTCTCCGGCGGAACTGATAATCATTTAATCTTAATCGACCTGAGAAATAAAAACATACCAGGCAAAAAATTAGCAAAGGCTCTCGACAGGGCCCGCATCGTTACAAATTATAATACTATACCCAATGACCCTGCCCCGCCATTTAACCCAAGCGGACTGCGGATAGGCACCCCTGCCGTTACCACAAGAGGAATGAAAGAAGAACAGGCTGCGCAAATCGCAGCGTTCATAAATAAGGTCGCTCAAAATATTGACAATGAATCGGTAATCGAAGAAGTGGGAAAGGAAGTCTTGCTGCTCTGCTCGCTATTTCCAGTCCCTGAACACTTCATCATTAATCCGTGTCTAAGAAATTTTTGACAGGATAACAGGATTATCTTGTTAATCCTGTCTAAAAAAAGTATTGGTCGGTTTGACTGAAATTAAATAATGCTGCCTGAAAATCAAAAATTGAAAACCGCGGTGCTCGGCCTTAACGAGGCAGGTAAAGAACTGCTCGAAGCAGCAGCCGGTATTGATTATTTTCAGGTCCAGGCTGTTGCAGACAAAGATACCGAGACCGTTGAAAAAATCGCAAAGCAATATAACTGTACCGGCTATGACGATTACCGCCAGTTTGTGTCGGCAAATCAGTTTGACTGCCTGCTGGTGGCTGCTCCGATTCACACCTGCAATGAATACCTGCGAACGGCAATCAAAAAAAAGTTCAATATCTTAAAAACTGCACCGCCGGGGAGAAATTTTGAAGAGGCTGTCGAATTTGTCCGCCTTGCCAAAGGAGAAAATATAAAATTTGCTGTTGCCAACCCGGCTCGGTTCGCCCAAAGCTTCCTCGCACTCCGGCAGTTTCTGCAGGAAAATCAGGCAGGGCAGCCTTTTCTTATAACCGCTGTTTGTAATGCCGGCGACCAGACGCATCCCGCATGGCAAACCGACCCGAAGCTGGCCGGCGGCGGCGTCCTACTGCACAACTGCTACCAGATACTCGACCAGATAATGTGGAATTTCACCACCCCGCAGCAGATTTATTCTTTAAATACCAACCAGGCAACAGACAGACAGCAAAGGCTTTATTTAACTGAAGACACCGCCGTGACAACAATGAAGTTCACAGACACCCTTTTCGGCAGCCTGATTGCAAATAAAACGGCCGGCCCAACCGAAGAGCTTTTACAGGTGTATAGTAAAGACAAAATCCTGACGGCCAGTTATGGTTCGTTTATTATCAGCGACCATCTCGGAAAAATTATAGAGCAGCGGACTTACAGAGACAATTCGCAATCCCGGACAGCCGATTGCCTGAAAAATTTTGCCTTAAGTATATTCTTGCCCGATAAAAACAGGCTTTGCAGCAGCGGGGCGGAAAATCTCAAAGATATGGCCGTTCTCGAAGCCGCCTATCTCTCGGCCCGGACCGGTATGCCGGAAGAACCGGCCAAAATCCTGCAAATGGCTAATATTGAGCCTGCAAATATTTTGCAGATTAATAAATCAAATATTTGACATATGACACAATAGCTGATAAACTATTGCCCTATATTCGTTAAAAATATTGGTGAACCACGTAGGGTTCACTACCATAAATCCAGTGCGGTTTATGGTTTTGTTTAATTATTCTTGGAGGTCTTTTTATGGAACAAAGTAAGAAAAAACAGATTATGATAGGAGTTATTGTTGCCTGCATCGTGCTGGCTGTTGCAGTAACGCTTATGAGAAGCTCTGAAAAAGCAGGCCTTGACAGTGTTAGCGACAGCGTGAAGGTATGGGTTAAATGCAGTAACCCGGAATGCAATGCTGAATATCAGTTAGGAACCAAAGAATATTTTAAATTAGTCCAGGCCAATCTTGACCCTAATTCTGCTGCAAGAACGCCGGCGCTGACCTGCCAAAAATGTGCAAAATTAAGCGTCTACAGGGCCAGTAAATGCGAAAAATGCGGAAAAATCTTCTTCCCCGGCGTTGCCAGTAAACAATTCCAGGACAAATGCTCCGAGTGCGACTATAGCAAAATAGAAGAGATAAAGAAAAAAGTAAGCGGCGGCAAATAAGCCGATAATTGACCTGCTGCGCCAAGTGCCTGCCACGACGATGCGTCGTTGGCACGGCGGGCGCAGCACGGCGAGATAAAAAACCAGAATAATGAAGCCGTCCTGCAACCAAAACACGGTTGCAGGGCGGCTTTTTGTTAAGATGGGTAAAATTTGCCGACTGTTGGGGCTGGATTTGGTGCGTTCTAACTGTTATCAGTTGTTATCAGTTGTCATCAGTTGTCATCAGTTGTAATCAGAAGGTATCCAGATGTAATCAGAACACATTCAGAAGCACTCCAAAGTGCATCAGAAGACGCCAGTGTTTTTGCTTAAGTATTGTCATAACAAAGACTTAAAGAAAATCAAACCACAGATTTCAGCAAAAAAATCGAAATCCACCTTCGCTGAAGCTTCGGCGGACAAGTCCGAAAACTTGATGGCCGAAATTTTAATGACCAAAACAAATCTACCATAGCACACTTTGCTCCCAATGTGGGGATATAGAATCCCCCATAATTGGGCGGAGATGCGCATTTGAGTTGACCCTACTTCGCCCTGCGGGCTACGCAGGGCAGGCAAAAAAGAGATAAGTTGTTATGGGATAAGGAGTAAGGGGATTTGAAAAATTTTTGCGATTTTGGGATTTTTTTGAAGGGGTACTGTCGGAAATGATTGAAATTCAATCAAAAGCGGAGGAGTGAAAATGTCCGCCGAGGGCGGGCAAATTTTTTTGGCTATGTGCCGGTTTCGATGATGGCGATTTCGTCTGGGGTCAGGCCGCTATAATTCGCCTTTGAAGGACTTGTCGAGAATATCGGGGATGTCACTTGGATTATATGAGACTTCGCTTTTCCATTTTCCAAAACCGCCTTTTTCATTTACCGCTTGAACCCATTCGGCTAAAAATTGTCTTTTTGTTTTGTCTTCGGCAGACTCCTGACCTTTGGTTTCAAGAATCAGATATTCACCGTTGATAAGTTTAATCAGAAAATCAGGCCAGTATTTTTTTACAATACCTTTGAATATATATGTAATATCAAAACCTAAATGGTCATTCTTAACCCAGGCATTGACATTTTTACTTCTATCAAGTTGGAACGCTTCTGTTGCCTCCCATGTGCTGTCAAAGACACAGAAATTAATGTGAGATTTTTTTGCAGGCTCGCAGGGCTTGCTTGTGTACCAAGTCCTCATATCGGCAGTTGAACGAATGGGTCTGTCTGAATCAAACACAGGCTCAAGGGTTTCTATATTGTCTGGACGGATAGCATTAGCAATATGCTGAACTACTTTATTCATATTCAGCGTGAGGATAATTCTTTTTTTCAAATCGTCTTGATGAAATAGTGAAGGTATGATTTGTATCTTGCCAGCAGATATAAATTGTTCGACAATCTTAATCAGTTGTGCAAGCAGGTTCTGTTTACTCCCTTTCCAGCTTTTGCTCATTCTTTCGTAGTTTTCCGCAGCCGCTTCGAAAATAATTCTCTGGTATCTATACTTTTCACCAAGTTTTTGAAGGTCTATTTCCTTGATTTTTGTCAAATCCTGTTTGCCGTCAATAGTCGGCGCCATTTCTGCAACCTGCGGAGTATCAGAGGCGTTTAACTCCAGAGGTTTAACTTTATCCCAATCAAGAATTAGTCTTGGCTTGAAAACTGCTTCTATACGGATGATGTTCGGCCAGTTAATTTCAAATTCTTTTTTATCATTAACCGGTTCAATAGCTGTCTTTGGCTGTGGTGGAGGCGGCGGTCCGCCATCGTCTTCTTTGGATTCGTGGGGCAGAAACGTAAACGGCACGCCGAAGATATTGACGTATTCCGGCCTGAACATTTTATTTTCATCGAAATCATCATAAGAAGTCCTGCGCAAGCCTCGTCCGACAACTTGTTCGCAAAGCAACTGACTTGTAAACGCTCGCAGACCCATTATGTGAGTTACAGTTTTTGCATCCCACCCTTCAGAGAGCATACCAACGGATATAACATTTTGAATCTGTTCACCGGCTTTACCTTTTTTGCCGATAGTGTCAACTGCCTTCCTTAACTGTTCTGCAAGTTGTTTTTTAGTAAGTTTCTTTTCGGGTGTCTCCGTTTCATCGGAGCTTTCATCATTTTCATCAACAGAAACAACCGGCTCATCCTGAGATTCGGCTATTTCGAGAACTCTTGAGTCAATATGTAATATTTTTTCAGGTACGCAAAGTTCGTCAATTTTTACTCGTTTATGGTCAAAAGCATATTTGACACGGGCAGCGGTATAGGTCATATTTGCAACAGTTATCATTACCGGCGGTGTTGTGCGACCGCTTTCCTCCCAAAGTTTTGCTGTTTCGAGCCAGTCTGCTCCAAGGAGTGTATAACCATTTATTATCAGGTCAGGCAAAGGCTCTTCCGGTTCAGCCTTGCGGCCAATATCATCCTTCACTTCCGGATAGATGTGATATAGTTTTGATTTATAGGTATTGACATTCGGCAGCGCATCATCACGAACAACAACGCGAGGAGTTTTTACAAGACCTGATTCGATAGCATCATTTAATCCAAAATCACTTACAACCCAGCCGAAAAGGTTTTCTTCGGTGCTTTGTTTTCCGGAAGGCGCAAATGGAGTAGCCGAAAAATCAAAACAGGTCATAATTCCTCTTGCCCTGTGAATTCTGTCAAGACCGCCGACCCAGATAGTAGCTTCTTCGGCGCTATCCTTCATATCTCTTTGTCTGAGATATTTTCCGACAGCTTCCGGATTAGAACGCCAAGCGTGATGGGCCTCATCATTTATTACAATGATATTTTGGGCGCTGGACATATCACCGAGAACTTCACGGACATAGACCTCATCGCTTTTTACGCCGCGTTTATCGACTGTTTTCTTCTTTGCAATTTGTTCCTCGGTATCCCAGCCGAGTTTGTGCCAGTTGTGAATGACGACTTTTCCCCCTCTTATTTTCTCATATAAACCGGCAGGCAGGATATTGAACTCATCGTAGAAATTTCCAGCCGAATCAGGAACAAGAACACCTAATCGACTTTTGACAGTCAAACCGGGCGCAATAATAAGCACATTTTTTGAAAAACGTGTGTCCTGCGGGTAAGTAATTTTGTTAAGAACCTGCCAGGCGATAAGCATTGCCATTACAATGGTTTTTCCGCTTCCTGTCGCCATTTTGGAGCAAAGCCTTGTAAATTCTCCGCCATCGGAGGGAATCCCAATTCCTGTTTTTTCTGCTGTCGGCGCTTCTGCCAGCCAGATTAGCGTTTCTATCGCTTCTATTTGACAAAAAAATAACGGATATTGCCTTGCGGCCTTGTCGTTCCAATGTTCAAGTAATCTTTTGGTTATGCCTGTGGTACCGGGATAATTTTGTTCTTTCCATTTTTTTACTCGCTGTCTGATTTGATTAACCAAAGGCAATTCGTTAAAAATTCCCGGGTCGTCAAAACCTCTTGAATCTGGTGAAGCAGTTATATACCCCGCAGGTCTTCTGCCGGTTCTTTTTTCAAATTTCCTGCTTTCTCTATGATAGAACCAGTGAAGTTTCGGCTCTTCAAAAGGCGAGTTGATTATCAAATGGTCTATTTTACCCTGACTCATTTGCCGCCTTTCAATAACTTTCTATCCTGTGGACTCCCCAGGTAATTCTGTCTTGAAACAACTCTTTTTCGCGTCTTGGTTTCAAGTGCCTTGCGAGCATCTCCCGCAATTCCGCCTCCTTCTGCAGCCGCTTGTTTATTTTCAACAAATCCCTGTGTATCGCGATTTCTGGTTATTTCCGTTGTGGCTGCCTCGCCGAGCATAGAAAAAATTAGCTCAAGGTCTGTCATATGGTCTCGCAAATTCTGGCGGTCAAGCCCCTTGAGTTTCTTATACTGGCTCGGCGTTAAACCAAATGCCGCCTTTGATATCTCCGCTGTTAATATAGCGTATTCCGTTTGTTCTTTAACCCCGCGATTATTCCATTCATCCGTCAATTCCTCACGGATTGCGATACCGCGCATACGCTTTTCAATCCACGCATCGGAATAGCCCTTGGCTTTATAAAGTGCGCGGGTTCTTTTTGTGGCAAGCTCAGGGTCTTCGATTTCCTGCACCCGCTCGTAGCCGACCTTTGCCAGCCAGCGTTTGAAGGGTTCCGCCTTGGGTGATGGAATAGTTTGAATAATACGAAATACGGTTTCTGTATTAGTGCCGTCTGTAAGTCGCAACTTGCCGTCAGGCGCCTGAAATTTCAACTGTCCGATTTTTTCGGACACTTCAAAATAGCCCTCTTTTATCAGCTTTTTCTTCAGATCATTCCAGTATTTTCGAGGTCTTTCTGTTCCTGTCAGAGCTTCGATAACATCTGTTATAGAGAACCACCATTCATTGTTATGAATCGTTTTTCTGATTTCTTTGCCTCTGAATACCGCTATTTTTGTCGTTTCCATCAGTCAAGCTCCAGTATTCTTAAACTTTCAATTCCCCTGTCGTCAATGATTTTAACGGCAACTTTTTTATTATCACCGGCCTCAAACAGCAGCGATACAGTTCCCCTGTATGCCTCTATCAGGTCCTCGTCGATTTCGGCTTTTAAATTTCTGGCAAGTTTCGTCCAGCCTTCACTTTCGCCTGCCATCGGGAAGAATACCTGTTTAGGATAAAGACTCCTGCCATCATAATCAGTATCTAAAAGCCACATCGCGATTTTATCCGTCCCGCCGGAATCAAGTATTCCAGTCCGTGTATTGTAATAATCAAAACCGCGAACTTCGATTTGGTATTTCTTTTGAGATTGCTTCGCTTCGCTCGCAATGACGGACAGGCGCACGTCGGGCTGGCCGATAAGCCAGAAACTTTCATTGCTTGACCGTTTCTTTTTCAAATCATCTGTAAGCAAATCAGCATTCATCTGAACCTTCAGCAGTGTAACCCCCGGCCAATCCGTTTCATCTATATCTTTGGCTGCTTCAGGGTCAAATTGAAAGGCGGCAAATACAATTATCTTAGGCGTCGGCTTAAGATGTTCGGCCTCATCAATCGCCTGTTCCACCTGCCTTTGTTCTAATGGCGCATGTTCCGGCCCAAATGATATAACCACTCTTTGAGGTTTGTCTTCTTTCGTTTCCGCTTCAGCCTGTAAATACCTTGTCCCGCCAAGGGCTTCTACCCTGCTGAATTCTATCTTTTGTCCGCCTTTGCCTCTTATACCGGCTTTCAATAATTCGCTCCGCCATTCATCCTGCCTTTTTGTTTCACCGCTGCGAACAATCGAGGCATCCGCTACCGGCTGAACTTCAATATCATCTATCGGTTTCACCATTGGTGCAGGCACCGCTTCAACTGTGAAAGGCCCCGTAACCCTTGCCCTTGAATTATCGACAAACGGCTGGTCGTAAAGCGTTTCATCCGCCGCAGGTTCATTATTTGCAATGGATTTCAATGTAATATGCGGAACTGTTTTATACTTAAACCCGCTGCCAACCCCTTCTGCAGGATGCGCAAGCTGATAATAATTAAAAACAGTCGTCATCAATCGCTGCTTTGCAAGTGTGAGAGCCACACGCGAAGTATCACAGGTAATCCATCTCCTTCCCCATTGCTCCGCCACATAAGCCGTCGTCCCGCTCCCACAAGTCGGGTCAAATACCAAATCCCCGGGGTCAGTCGTCATTAGCATACAACGCTGAAGTGGTATTTCACCAGTTTGGACTACATATATTTTATTTGATGCCCCTACGGTTTTTTCCCATAAATTATCAAGCGGTGATACAGGAAATTCATCAAGATAGATTTTTCTCTCGAGCGTGGGGCCAACTGCGATAAGATATCCTTTGCGAGCTAAAACATCCAATCTATCTTTAGTTGTTATCCAACTGGATTTACCAGGAGGAGAGTAATTTTTACCTTCAAATTCATATTGATAAACACAATTTTCGTTAAATCCCGCAGGCCGAAGGTCTGCCGTTCGGAATACCCTCGCTCCTTTTGGCAATAGTTTATGATTATTGTTTTCATCTTCTGTTAATTTGCGATAGGTTCCATTCTCTAATTCAACCCATTTCCAAATAGTGTCTCCTTCAACATTTTTATCTACGAACAATTGCCTATATTTTATTTGGAGTTTGTCTTTTGAATACCAGATAATTTTATCGCACATCGGCTCTAACAATTTAGCACTTAATTGTCTAGATTTCGTTCGATAAGATATCTGACTTATAAAATTATTAATTCCAAATATTTCATCCATCAAATTTCTAACGAGGTGAACATTTTCATCAGAAATCTGGACAAAGCAGGAACCAGATTCAGTGAGCAGTTCTTTTGCCAGTAAGAGTCTGTCTCGCAGATAAGTCAGGTATGAATGAATACCAAGTTCCCAGGTATCGCGGAATGCCTTTATCATTTCCGGTTCGGCAGTTAAATCTTCATCTTTGCCATCTTTGACATCGCGTTTATTTACAAACGGCTGGAAATTGCTGCCGTATTTGATGCCATAAGGCGGGTCGATATAAACCATTTGCACTTTGCCGGACAAGCCTTCTTTTTCCAAAAGCGAATTCATAACAAGCAGGCTGTCTCCTGCGATTAGGCGGTTAGACCAGTTATGGGCGTGTTTATAAAATTCTATTGCCTCTCTTAATGGCAGATTTTCATCTAAAGAATCGAAAAGTCCCGGCTGTTGAGAGCCGTTTTTCTTTCTTACTGCTTCGATTATTGTTTTTGGGTCTATTCTTTCGTGGACGTGGAGTGAGCGTGTAGGCACTTCAAAGGAGATATGTTCAGCCTTGCCTGCCCAGACTAATTGCGGGTCTAAATGCGGGTCATATTTATATTGTTGTTTTGTTCCTGTATCTTTATCGGTATCGGGAGTAACAAGTCCGACCGGCGGATTATTTATGCGTTTTTTACCTTTATGGTTGTATTGTTCGATGTTTCTTTTTGCTGCTTTTTTTGCCATTTCTTTATTTCCCCTGCAATTTCTCTAAAGGCAACCTTTGCCGAATCTTACCACTGAAACCGGAGAATAGGGAGCCGACTTCGAATACGCCGGCGGCGACGTCCAGTTTTTGAAGACTTGGCAGTAACTTTCGAATCGCATTTAGAACTGTATTATCGCTGCGATTATCGAGAATAACCGGTAATTTAGCGGTCATATAGTCCTCGCCCGTAAGTAATTCTTAAAAAGGCGATTATAGCACTTAAGCCGTTGTAAAGCAATTGGATTTGGGTAAAAAGGGTAATTGGTCGGACCCCGGCCAACGGATTGCCGGGGCAGGCCCTCAACAGAGGTTCTCACGAAGCTTGAATTGAGGGCAGGCAGGTCTGACCCCGGCCAACGAATTGCTGGGGCAAGCCCCTGCCTACGACGTTGCGGGGGCAGGCTTGCAGGACATTTCGGACGGATGTCGCAGCCTTACAGGAAGATTGGAGCTTGGCGATAATGAGTGGTAAGTGGTTAGTGGTCTGTGGTCAGTGATTAGTGGTAAGTGATTCGGGGGAATAGTGCTCAGCCGTTTAAAGGTGTCGATGTCTCTGAAGATTTTGTGTTTATCCCATTCCTCTTTGTTATATCCCTTATCCTCTGTTGGCCTGAAGCAGGCTGAGTGTGCGAGGCGGCTTTTCCCGAAACCGCACCTTTCATCAGAGATATAGACTTAATACAGGCAGCTTTGGTAGTGCGGTCACGATGTTTTAGGCCCTGC
>Ga0315283_10000974_pt1 | contig 22162 bp, 20 predicted proteins | sample YL17G09_0_MG_FD_204541 | JGI IMG/M metagenome (GOLD analysis project Ga0315283, IMG submission 204541) | Sediment microbial communities from Yellowstone Lake, YNP, Wyoming, USA - YL17G09_0 | ecosystem: Environmental > Aquatic > Freshwater > Lake > Sediment | place: USA: Wyoming | collected...
GGATCCCCCGAAAACAATTGCTATGAATGCGAGGTTGCGGCTAGCCGCCGGCCTTCGTCAACCAGAGGCAGCCGGTGGAACCGGCCGGCACTCGCGCCCGCAGCCCGGGCAACGGCACGGCGGCGCGTCCGGCCGCAACATCGCAGGCGACACCGGGAACCAGCACCCGCAACCGTCGCAGCAGAGCCAGACGGTGTTGCCTCTCTTCTCCCAGTGCGGGCCTGCCTCATCCGCGATCTGCCGCGTCATTCAGGCCTCCGGAAAGTCGCGCGGGCCGACGCCATCGAGCAGCGCACGGGCGCGCAGCACCGCCGACGCCGGAACTGTCGCCCGCGGCGGAACGGCGCGAGGCTGCCCCGGCGCCCCTGCCGGCGGCAGCGTCGCATCCACACCGATTTTCGAGCCTGTCTGCGCGCCGGCGGGCAGAGATGGGTCCAGGGTCGAGGTCGACAGTCCGTCGAGGATCATCGAGTCGCGCGACCACTGCACACGGGTGGCGAGCGCCCAGAAGACCTCGTCCGGCGAGAATATGTCGACGTCTTCGTCCACGGCGAACACCGCCTTACAGCGCCGATAGGCGAGCGCGGCAGCGAGCGCATCGCGGACCTCGCCACGCGCCGGTCGCTCGAACTGCAGGCAGGCGTGGAATCTCCTGCCCGAGACCGGCACGTGCACGTTGACCAGCGACGGCGCCACCGCCTTCACCAGCGCGTAGAGCTTGCCCTCCATCGCGATGTTGTCCGGTACCAGCATGTCGGTGAGGCCCGAGCCGTAGTCGTGATAAATCGCATCGGCCCGACGCGTGATGCACGCGATCTCGCACACGGCTGCCCGCGTCTGCGGACCGAGGTAGCCCGTGTACTCACCGAAAGGCCCGTCGGCAGTCTCCGCACCTGGCTGTACCCACCCCTCGATCACGATCTCGGCATCGGCCGGCACCATCACTCGCATCCCGTGCGTGATGCTGGGTACGAGCCGCAGCGGCACGCCGGCGACGCCGCCAGCTGCCGACCAATGGCTCTGCGGATAGTCGAGCTTCGCCTGCGTGCCGATGACGACTGCGGGGTGATGGCCGATCCAGAACGCCACCGGACACGGCTCACCGCGTTCGCGAAACTTGCGCAGGTTGCGCGCGTTGTGGGACGCGGGATAGGCCATCCAGCTCATGCGCCGCGGGCCCATTATCCAGCAGCGCTGGATGGCCGTGTTGTCGGTGAGCGTATCCGGATCCAAGGTGGTCGCGTGCGCGGCCGTGAGGTAAGGACCAGGCTCGAGTTCGTGCTGCGTCAGGACTGGCAACTGCGTAAGGTCCGCGGCGTCGCCTTGCAGCACCAGTTGCTGTACCGGCGCGTCCGCGCGCTCGACCACAATCGGCTGGATTGCGGCAGCACTGCGTCGTGCGAACTCGGCCGCACAGTGTCGATGATCTGCGACACCGAGCGCCCTCGCGGTCAGCATGCGGCTCGCGGTCAGGTTGTTCACCACAGGAATCTCGCTCGGCCTGCCGCTGGCGAGCCTCGGCCGCGCGAATCGCAGCACCGGGAAGCGTCCGGCGCGATCGAGCTGGTGCTGCAGCGCAGTCATCTCGTGGACGACGGACACCGGCTCGCCGATTTCGAGCAGGTCGCCGCCGAGACTGTCGAGGAACGTGCGGAGATCCACGGCGCTGTTCGCTGCCGCGTCAGGCCGCAGCCGGGCCCTTTGCAAAACGGGGCGCCGAGCGCAGCCGCGCATCCAGCGACTGCAGCAGTCCCTCGGTCGTCTCCCAGTCAACGCAGGAGTCGGTCACCGAGACCCCGTACATGAGTTCGCTGCGATCCGCCGGGATCGGCTGGTTGCCCCAGTGCAGGTTGCTCTCGAGCATTATCCCGACGATCGAGCGGTTGCCCTCGAGGATCTGGTTCACGAGGTTTTCCGCCACGAGCGGCTGCAGGCCCGGATCCTTGGCGGAGTTGCCGTGACTGCAGTCGACGACGACGTTCGGGGGCAACCCGGCCTTCTCGAGCTCGCGCTCGCAGAGCGCGATGCTTACCGAGTCGTAGTTCGTGCGACCGCCGCCGCCGCGCAGCACGATGTGGCCGTATGCATTGCCGCGCGTGCGGAACACGGCCGACTGCCCGCCCTGCGTGATGCCGAGGAAATGGTGCGGATGTCGCGCCGACTGCAGCGCATTGATGGCCACGGTCAGCGAGCCGTCCGTGCCGTTCTTGAAGCCAACCGGAGTCGAGAGGCCGCTTGCCATCTCGCGGTGCGTCTGCGACTCGGTCGTGCGGGCACCGATCGCGGTCCAGGTGACGAGCTCCGAGAGGTACTGCGGCATGATCGGATCGAGCGCCTCGGTCGCGGCCGGCAGCCCGATCTCGGCCTGGAACAGCAGCAGCTCGCGCGCAAGCCGGATGCCTTTCTCGATGTGGAACGAGTCGTCCATGTCCGGATCGTTGATGAGGCCCTTCCAGCCGACCGTCGTGCGCGGCTTCTCGAAATAGACCCGCATCAGCACCAGCATCGTTCCTTCGACGCGCTGCGCCAGCCCCCGCAGGCGCGTGGCGTACTCGCGTGCGGCCACCGGGTCGTGTATCGAGCACGGCCCGACCACGACGAAGAGCCGCGGGTCGTCGCGGTCGAGGATACGGCGCACCGCCATCCGGCTCCTGTAGACGAAATCCTCGGCGGCCTGCGGCAGCGGGAGCGCGCGCTTGATGTCGTCGGGCGTGGGCAGCAACTCGCTCGAGAGGACGTTGATGTTCTGCAGACGTTCTGGCATCGCGTTTGACCGACCCGACAGGTGGATGTGCGCCGACATATTACACAGCCCGGGCCGCCCGCTGCATCGATGCGCGCTGCGGCGTCAGGGGAAGACCCAGGCCGGCACGTGACGCCAGCCCTGCAGCAGTTCCTTGTCCAGCATTCGACACTGCGGCTCGAACGATTCGACGAGCTGCCAGAAGCGCGGCGAATGATTCATGTGCCGGCGGTGGCAGAGCTCGTGGATCATCAGGTAGCGCACGACCTCGGGCCGCTGGAACATAAGACAGACGTTCAGGCTGATCGTGCCGGCCGAGGAGCAGCTTCCCCAGCGTGTGCGCTGGCGGCGCAGCAGCAGCCTCGAGTAGTCGAGGCCGGTCTCTCCGGCCACCGCGTCGAGACGTTCGACGAAGTGGACCGCGGCCTTGCGCGACAGCCAGCGCAGCAGCGTCAGACCGACCTGCCGGTCCGTGCCGCCCGCGGTCCGCACGCGGAGCGCCGGCTCTTCGGTCTCGGCGAAGGCCGAACGGTAGCCCTGCTCGTACGCAATCGGCCAGGACTGACCGGAAGACGCCAGCGTCACTTCCGTCGGCTGCCTCTGCGCCGCCTGCGGCGACTGAAGCGAAAGTTCGCCCGCCCGCCTCTCGGCCCAGTCGCGATGACGCGTGACGAAACGTTCGACTGCGGGAATGCCGACGCCGGGCGGAACCACGACTTCCACGCGGCCGCCCGGGAAGACCCGCATCGAGAGGCGCCGGGCGCGCCGGCTGATGCGAACGTTCCAACCCGGCGATGCGTCGCGCGCGGACCAGAGCGGAAGCTGCAGTGGATGCGCACCCGGCTCAGTCGCTCGCTTGTCGCTGGTGCGATTTCGCATTCCGTCAGAGTTCCCTGAGACCCACCGTCACCGGCAGCCGCGCCGCACGCAATCCGGGCAGCAGGCCGCCGACGAGCCCGAGTATGAGTGAATAGACGAGGCCCGTCACGAGCAGCCGCGGCGTCACGGTGAAGGCGAACGTGATCTGGCTGAAGCTCGCCCAGTTGAGCGTCGAGGCCTGGTAGCCGTTCAGCCCGAAGTACACGAGCGCGCCTCCGATGATGCCGCCAAGAAGCCCCAGGACGATCGCCTCGAGCAGCACCGACACGACGACCGGCGTCGAGCCGAAGCCGAGCGCGCGCAACGTGGCAATTTCGCGCGTACGCGACGAGACGGCGGAGTACATGGTGTTGAGCGCGGCGAACACCGCACCGATGCCCATCAGCACGGCGATCGTCGTACCGACGTAGCGGATCAGCGTGATCAGGATGCGCGACTGGTCGGCGTAGAACTCGCGCTCGCTTCGCACCGACACGTTGACCCTCGGGTCGTCCTCGAGCGACCGCTTGACCGTGGCCAGCGCGGACGAAGAGGTCAGACGCGCCCTCACGACCTGCACGGAGTTGCCGCGGCGGTAGACGCCCCGCAGCACCGTCAGGTCGGTCCAGACCTCCGATTCGGAGATGCTGCCGCCGGCCTCGAACACGCCGACCACGCGCCACAGTTGAGAGCCCCACTTGACCTCGCGGCCCAGGTCCACGTTACCGAACTGCGCGAAAGCACCGCGCCCGACGATGACCTCGTCCTTGCCCGGCTCGAACATGCGTCCGGCGACTATCCTGAAGCCCGTCCGGACGTCGGTCGCGCGGCTCGCCACGCCGCGGAACGGCACGTTCGCGGCCGTGCCGGTGCTGCGCATCGGCAGGTCCACGATCGTGTAGAACTCCGGTGAAGCCACGGGTCCCAACGCGTCGCGCAGGATCCCGGGTGCCGAGACGATCACGTTCACCTGCTCGCGATTGAAGGAACTGGACAATTCGTCCGAGGATCCGCCGCGCAACACCAGCGCCACGTCCTCGCTGCCGGAGAGATCGAGTGCCGCGCGGAACCCCTCCCCCATCGAAAGCAGCGAGACGAGGACGGCGACCACGCCGCCAATGCCGATGACCGCCACAAGCGACGTGCCGACGCGCGCCGGAAGGTTGCGCAGGTTCATCGCGGTGATTGCGGAAAGTTGATTGAACCAGGAGCCGATGGCCATGTCAGTCGCGTCGCAGCGCCTCCACGATCCTGAGGCGCATCGCCTGGGCGGCAGGAACGGCGCCGGCCACGAGACCCAGGACGACCATGTACACCGCGCCCATGACGATGGCATCGCGCGGCACCTGGAATCCCGGCAGGTACTGGCGGAACACCGGCTCGAACTGCACGCCGAGCCACCAGGCGGCCGCGAGGCCGATTACACCACCTATCACTGTGACCAGCACGGACTCCGCGAGTACCATGCCGAGCACGCCTGCGTTGGTGAACCCGAGGGTTTTCAGGACTCCGATCTCGTTGGTGCGCTCCCTCACGGACTGGGCCATCGTGTTGGCCGTGACGAGCAGCATGGTGAAGAAAACCGCGGTGACGATCGCACCCAGGATCTTGCCGACGTTGCCGACCTGGTTCACGAACGACTGCGCCATGGCGCGCTCGGACGAAGTCTTGGTCTCGGCCGGTGAATTGGCGAAAAGGAGGTCGATCTGCCGCGACACCCGTGTCGCACGATCGGGGTTGTCGACCTGGACCAGGTACCATCCGACCAGTCCCTTGCCCACGGACTTGGCCTCCTCGAAGTAGTCCTGGTGCAGGATGATGTTGCGCGTGTCGCCACCGCTGGGCAGGTCGAAGATCGCACGCACCGTCACGTCCCAGGTGTCGGACCCGTCCTGCCTGCGCCAGATCGCCGAACGCAGCGGAACCTTGTCGCCGACCTTCCACCCGTACAGGTCCGCAAGCGCACGGCCGATCAGGATGCCGGTGCGATCGGCTATCCACGCCTGCTTCTGGTCCTCGGGAATCTGGTACTCGGCGTACATCCTGAGAAAGGCCTCGGGCTTGGCCGGGAACGCGGGGATCTGGTTGCGCTCGTCCCGGTACCACGCGCCGAACCAGGTCTGCGGCGTCACCTCGATGACGCCGTCGATCGCATGGATGCGGTTCTCGTAGCTGGCCGGCAGCAGCTGCGTGAACGAGACCTTGTGCATCGTGATCAGCCGGTCCGCGCCCGCAATGTCCACCCCGGACTGCAGCGCATAGCGCATCGACTCGGCGAGGCCGAACAGCAGGAACGCGATCATGATCGAGGCGACCGTGAAGAATGTTCGCAGCCGCTTGCGGCGCAGGCTCGACGCCAGCAGTGGCAGGTACTTGCCGATCACGCGTGGTCTTCCCGCAGCATGCCCTTGTCGAGGTGAATGGTGCGGTGCGAGCGCTCGGCGGCGTGCGGATCGTGCGTGACCATGATGATCGTCTTGCCGTACTCGCGATTGAGCGCCTGCAGCAGGTCGAGGATCTCGTCGCCCGACTTGCGGTCGAGATCGCCGGTCGGCTCGTCGCACAGCAGCAGCGTCGGGTCCGTCACGATCGCGCGCGCGATGCCGACACGCTGCTCCTGGCCGCCCGACAGCTCTCTCGGCCGGTGCTTCGCGCGATCCGAAAGACCGACGAGCCTGAGGGCCGCGGCGACCCGGCGCGCCCGCTGGTCGCGCGAGAGGTCCTTGAGCAGCAGCGGCAACTCGACGTTGCGCTCGGCCGAAAGCACCGGCAACAGGTTGTACATCTGGAAGACGAAGCCGACGTGATCAGCACGCCAGCGCGCGAGCGCACCATCGCTCAGCGTGTCCACGCGCAGGCCGTCCACTTCGAGTACGCCCGAAGTCGGGCGGTCGATGCCTCCAATCAGGTTCAGCAGCGTGGACTTGCCCGAGCCCGACGGGCCCATCAGCGCGACGAAATCCCCGGCGGCGATCTCGAGCGACAGCCCGTCGAGAACGCGCACCACCTCGGCGCCGCGACGGTACTCCTTGACAAGATCGCGGATGCCTACGATCGGCGTCGCCACGGTCACGAGGCCTCGAGCTCCACGGCCGCGCCGTCGCGCAGGCGGCGTGGCGCATTGATGACAACGGACTCGCCGCCCTCCAGCCCCTCGAGCACCGGCACGTTGCCGTCCTTCGGCGTGCCGAGCACGACGGCGCGCTTCTCGACCTTGCCGTCGCGTACCACCCAGACGCTGGTCGCCTTGCCGTCCCGCACCACTGCCGCCTCGGGCAGCGTCGGGTGCGCCGCCGCTGTCACTCCCGCCTCCTCGAGGAACCGCACCTTGATGCCCATGTCGGGCAGGATGCGGTCGTCCAGCTGGTCGAAGGCGATGCGGACACGCACCGTGGCCTTCTGCCGGTCGGCCGTCGGCACGATGCTGATCACGTGGCCCGGGATGGTCCAGTCGGGGTATGCGTCGAGTACCGCCCCGACTTTCTGTCCATCGCTGACGCGGTTGATGTAGGCCTCGTTGACGTCCACCTCGATCTCGCGCGAGTCCATGTCCACGATGGTGGCGATGCCCGTGCGTGTGAAGCCGCCGCCCGCCGACATCGGCGAAACCGTTTCGCCCGGCTGCGCGTCCTTGGAGATCACGACACCCGAGAACGGGGCGCGGATCGCGAGGTCGTCGAGGCCCTGCGCACCAAGAGCCACCCGGCTCTGCGCCACGCCGATCTCGGCCTGCGCCGCCGCGAGGCGTGCCTCGAGTGCCGACACCTCGGCCGACGACGTGTCGAGCACACTCTGCGCGACGAGCTTGCGTTCGACGAGGCTCCGGTTGCGCACGTCGGTGCGCCTTGCATCGGCGAGCCGAACCTCGATCTCGCGCAGGCTGCTGCGTGATGCCTCGAGCGACTGGTTCATGACGTTGTATTCGGCCCGTGCAGTCGCTGGATCGAGCGTCGCGAGCACCTGCCCCTGCTTTACACGCGCGCCCTCCTCGATGAGAACCTCCGACACGCGTCCGGTGACCTTGGAACTCACGGTCGCGATGCGCCGGGCCACGACGTAGCCCGATGCGTTCAGGACGGCTCCGTCGGCCGCCCCGGCGGCCGTTTCGACCATCGCGGTCTGCACTGGCACGGCGGAGTTCAGGACTCGCCACGCAACCACCGCTGCGATCGCCGCGGCGACGGCAGCCACGATCAACCACCGGAAGCGTCGGGCCGGTGAATCCTGGTAGCGCTGCGGCTCCGACGCATGGTCGAGCCGCAGACTTTCGAGGGCAGCCTTGTCGAGGGGCATGGGGATTCCTGTTACCTGTTTTCGTCGGCCAATGCGCTCCCGGACCAGGCTGGCTAGAATGCCTGCCGCGGAACGTTACCTGACCAGCGTTGCGAAGCCGCGAACCTTAGCACAGCGTTCCGAGCATGAGCCTGACCCTCGTAGACATCGGCCTCAACCTCGCCCACGACAGCTTCGACCACGACCGCGACGCCGTCGTCGCCGCGGCCGTGGCTGCCGGCGTCGACCACATGGTCATCACCGGCAGCACGCTCGATAGCACGCGCGCCGCCATCGCGATCGCGCGCAGCGCTCCGGGGCGATTCCGGGCAACGGCCGGCATCCACCCGCATCACGCGCGCGAGTTTCACGCCGCGGACGTGCCGGAACTGCGCCGCCTGATGCACGAACCCGGGATCGGCGCCGCCGGCGAATGCGGGCTCGACTATTTCCGCAATTTCTCACCGCACGAGGACCAGGAGCGCGTCTTCCGGCTGCAGCTGGAACTCGCCGTGGAAACTGGCTTGCCCGTGTTCCTTCACCAGCGCGATGCACACGATGCATTCACCGCCATCCTCGGCGACTACCTGCCGCGCATTCGGGCCGGCGTCGCGCACTGTTTCACGGGCGAGGCACACGAACTCGACGCCTGCCTTTCAATGGGCCTTTCGATCGGGGTCACCGGTTGGATCTGCGACGAGCGCCGCGGGCAGCACCTTCGGGATCTCGTCAGGCGCATCCCGCTGGACCGGCTGATGCTCGAAACGGATGCGCCCTACCTGCTGCCACGGGACCTGGCGCCGCGCCCGAAATCGCGCCGCAACGAGCCACGCCACCTGCCCCACATCCTCGCGGCGGTCGCGGCCTGTCGGGGTGAACCAGCTGCGGCCATTGCCGAGGCGACGACCCGCAACGCCATGGCATTCTTCGGCTTTCCATCCTGACGCTAATGCGTGCGCCAACTCGAATCCACTCTCGATATAACTTGTAACTAACTGTTTAATAGTATTTTTTATGGACGCCACTAAAGCACTCGCTGCAATCGGTCGCACCTGGGACGAGTCGATTCTCCCGGAACTCATGGATTACATCCGGATTCCGAACAAGTCCCCGGCATTCGACCCCGAGTGGGACGCGCACGGCCACATGGAAGCAGCCGTGCAGTTGATGCGTCGCTGGGCCGAGGCACATGCGCTGCCTGGCACGCGCATCGAAGTCCTGCGGATTGCCGGCCGCACGCCGCTGCTGATGCTGGACGTGCCGGGCCAGGTCGACGACTGCGTGCTGATGTATGGCCATCTCGACAAGCAGCCTGAGTTCACCGGCTGGGCCGACGGTCTCGAGCCGTGGACACCCGTGCTGCGCGACGGAAAGCTCTACGGCCGCGGCGGGGCCGACGACGGCTATGCGCTCTTCGCCTCGCTCACCGCGCTGCGCACACTTCACGAACAGGGCGTGCCTCACGCACGCGCGGTGATTCTCATCGAGGCCAGCGAAGAAAGCGGCAGCCCGGACCTCGAGCACCACATCGAGGCGCTCGGCGACCGCCTCGGGACGCCGTCGCTCGTCGTGTGCCTGGATGCCGAATGCGGCAACTACGACCAGCTCTGGGCCACCACGTCGCTGCGCGGCAACCTGATCGCCACGTTGCGCGTGGACGTGCTCACCGAAGGCGTTCACTCGGGGACGGCGAGCGGGATTGTCCCGTCCAGCTTCCGCGTACTGCGCGAGATCCTCGCCCGGGTGGAGGACGCGAGTTCCGGCGCCATCCTGATCGAGGAACTGAACACCGCCATCCCGCCAGATCGTCGGGCCCAGGCCCGAGCTGCGGCGGGCGTTCTCGGCAACACCGTCTTCGAGAAGTTTCCGCTGCCGCCGGGAATGCGGACGGTTTCAAACGATCCCTACGAACTGCTGCTGAACAACACTTGGCGACCGACGCTGAGCGTCACCGGAGCCGATGGCCTGCCTGCGAGCCGCAGCGGGGGAAACGTTCTGAGGCCGCATACCACACTGAAGCTTTCGTTCCGACTGCCGCCGACGCTGGATGCCGGTCGCGCGACGGAAGTCGTCCGTAGCGCACTCGAGCGCGATCCTCCCTACGGCGCGGCCGTCAGCGTCCGGATCGAATCGGCGATGGCGGGGTGGAACGCGCCCGAGGTCGCCCCCTGGCTCGAGCAGTCGATGCAGCAGGCGTCGCGCGAGTCCTTTGGCCGCGAGGCGATGCACATGGGAACCGGTGGGAGCATCCCGTTCATGGGCATGCTCGGGCTGCGTTTCCCGGGCACGCAGTTCCTCATCACCGGCCTGCTGGGGCCGAAGTCGAACGCCCACGGCCCGAACGAATTCCTGCACATCGAGACCGGCAAGCGCCTGACGGCCTGCGTGGCGCGGGTGCTGGCGGATCACGGCCGCAGGTAGGGGAAATAGGGGACATTCACCTTTTCGTGTAGGCGAAAAGGTGAATGTCCCCTATTTCCCCTCCTACCGCGCCTGCGGGTTCGGCTCCGCCGCTTCCTTGATCTGCTCCCACACCGGGGCAAACGCCGCGGCGGCGCCGCCGGCCGACCTTTCGACGACCGGGAACTCGTCCTGCAGCGCATCGAGCCGCAGCACGACGTCGGGCCGGCCCTTTGGAAATTCGCCGCGCATCGAGAACAGGATGCGACCTTCCACGGGCATGTCGCCCGCGAAGTGACGGACAGCGGCCATACGGTCGTAGAGCATCGGCAGCGGGTTAGTGAACGTGAAATGGCGCTTCGGCCCGAACACGGACCACTGCTCCATCTTCTCGCCGGCGAAGATCATCCCGGCCACGTCGAACAAGTCGAGCACCAGCAGTCCGCGTTGCGTCAGCAACAGATAGTTGACGTGGATGTGCTCGCCCGTGCCGGTCGAAATGAGCACGTTACGCAGTTCCTCGAAGGCCACCGAGGAAATCACGTTGTCGATGGCCCGGCGTGCACGACGCTGCCCGAGCAGGTCGCGCGCGTAGTAGACGCCGGCCGCCAGCACGCCGAGACCAAACACGACCCACAGCCATATGGGCAGCCCCAGCAGGTCCTTCATGCGCGCTCTCCGAGAACGATACGCAGTTCCTCCATTTCCGGCCCGATCTCCGTCTGCACGGAGGGCAGCGCGAGCAGCGCCGCAAGCGCCGGTGGAACCGACACTTCAGTCCCGATCAGCGGCTCGACGATGTCGTTGAACTTCGCCGGGTGCGCGGTGGCGACTAGCACCCAACGCTCTGCGGCGCGCCGCACGCCCAGGCGCTCATAGACGCAGGCCGCAGTCGCCGTGTGCGGGCACCACGTCTGCCCGAGCCGCGCGTAGTCGCGCTTGATGGCCACACGAATCCCGTCGTCGCTGACCGAATGGGCTGTCAGGCGACCACGCAGCCCGTCCCAGTCCGGGAACAGCCAGCGCAGTCGTTCCATGTTGCTCGGATTGCCCACGTCCATCGCGGAAGCAAGCGTAGCGACGCTCGGACGCGGACGCCACTCCCCGCTGCGCAGGAAATCGGGCACGGTCACGTTGGCATTGGCAGCGAGCACGATCTCGCCGATCGGCAGCCCGATCTCGCGCGCCCAGACGCAGGCGAGCGCGTTGCCGAGGTTGCCGGTCGGAATGATGAAATTCGGTGCACGTCCATCGGCGCGCCACAACTCGAGGCTCGCCTTCGCGTAGTAGACCATCTGCGGCAGCAGCCGCCCCACGTTGATGCTGTTGGCGGATGACAGGCAGAGATCGCGGCCGAGCGCCGGGTCCACGAACGCTTCCTTCACCATTCGCTGGCAGTCGTCGAACGTGCCGCGGACGGCGAGCGTGCGGACGTTGCGTCCCCAGCAGGCGAGTTGTTTTTCCTGGCGCGGCGAGACGAGGCCTCGCGGGTACAGCACCACGACGTCCACCCACGGCCGGTCGTAGAAGGCCGCGGCAACGGCGCCGCCAGTGTCGCCCGAGGTCGCGACCAGGATCGTGAGACGGCGCGGATCGTCGCGCGGAACGCGCTCGAGCGTCGCGGCGAGAAAGCGCGCGCCAAAGTCCTTGAACGCGGCCGTCGGGCCGTGGAAGAGCTCGAGTACCGAGAGTGGGCCGGCCGCACCGTGCACGTCGACGAGCGGCGCCGGGAAAGAAAAGGCGTCGTTCGTGATGGCGGGCAGGAAATCCTCCATCGCGTTGCCGGCAGCGAATGGCGCGAGCAGGTTCGCCGCCAGCCCGGCAAGCGTGGATTCGCGAGCGAGCGCGCCGGCATCGACACGCGGCAGGGACACCGGCACGTAGAGTCCGCCGCCGGGTGCGAGGCCCTGCGCGATCGCCGCGCCGAGACCGACGCGGTGCGACTCGTCGCGAGTACTCTGGAACTGCATCAGGCGTCCACCACCCTCGCGCCCTCGAGATCGATCGCCGACACCCAGCTGTCGGTCTCGAGGCCGTGCTTGCGAAACGCGGCGACCATCCGTGCCCGTACCTCCTCGGCGTCCTGGACCTCGGCCCACGCAAAAACCGTCGGTCCGGCCCCCGAAATGGAGCAGCCGAGCGCACCGGCTGCGAGCGCGCCCTGCTTGACGTCGGCAAAGCCCGGGATGAGCACCTGGCGCTGCGGCTCGATGATCACGTCGAGCAGCGACTCGCGGATCAATGGCAGGTCGGAGCTGTAGCAACCCGCGAGGAACCCCGCGAGGTTGGCCTGCTGCCAGATCACGTCGGAGAGTTCGACGGTCTTCTTCAGGATCGCACGCGCCTCACGCGTGGCCAGCACCATGTGCGGGTGCACGAGCACGCAGCGCACGCTCTCCGGCACCGGGATGCGCTTCACGTGCGGGTTGTCGATGCCGACGGTCAAGACCAGGCCGCCGAACAGCGACGGCGCGATGTTGTCCACGTGCACCGAGCCGCTCGCCACCGCCTCGCCCTGCATCGCAAACTTCAGCAGCTGCGTGCGGTCGACCGGCCGGTCCACGAGCGCCGCGCACGCCACGACGGCAGCCACCGCGGAAGCGGCCGACCCGCCGAGGCCGGAGCCTAGCGGAATGCCCTTCTCGATCTCGAGCTCGAACCCGAACGGCAGGTCGAGTTCTCGCTGCAGCGCGAGCGCCGCCATGCCGGCCGTATTCTTTTCGGGCGCCAGCGGCAGGTCGCTCACCACTCCCTTGATCGAACGAATCACCACGCCGGGCTCTGCCCGCCGCGTGGCACGCACGCGATCGCCGAGCGCGGCGACACTCTGGCCGAGGATGTCGAAGCCCACCGCGACGTTGCCGACGCTCGCGGGCGCAAATGCCGTCGCCGAAGAACGAGTGCCGCTCAAAGCTTCGCCCCGAGATACGCGCACACCCGGAGCAGGTCGGCGAACACGCCCGCAGCCGTCACGGCCGGACCGGCGCCCGGTCCCTGCACGATGAGCGGGTTCTTGTCGTAGCGGGCGGTCTCGAAGCGCACGATGTTGTCGGTGAGCGCGATGTTCGCGAACGGATGCGACGCGGGGAGCTCCACGACACCGACCTTCGCCTTGCCGTCCGCGTCCACAGACCCCACGTAGCGCAACACCTGACCGCGTGTCTGTGCCGCCCGAAGGCGCGCCAGCATCGGCTCGTCGAATTCAGACAGCCGCTCGAGGAATTCGTCGATGCCGCACTTCTGCAGCGCCGACGGCACGAGGCTCTCGACCACGACGTCGCCCATCTCGAGTCGCTGTCCCATCTCACGCCCGAGGATGATCAGCTTGCGGGCCACGTCCATGCCCGAGAGGTCGTCACGCGGGTCGGGCTCGGTGTAGCCGAGCGACTTTGCCTGCCGGACCACCGATGAGAACGACTGGCTGCCGTCCCAGGTATTGAAGAGGTAGGCGAGCGTCCCGGAGAACATGCCCTCGATGCGGCGGATCTCGTCGCCGGTCTCGCGCAGGTCGCGCAGCGTCTGGATGACCGGCAGCCCTGCGCCCACGGTCGCCTCGTAAAGATAGTGTGAGCCCGCCGCGCGCCGCGACTCGCGCATGCGCTCGTAGTATTCGTAGCCCGCGCTGTTCGCCTTCTTGTTCGGTGTGACGATGTGGATGCCTTCCGAGAGCCAGTGCGCGTAGCGATTCGCCACATCCGCATTGGCGCTGCAGTCGATGATCACGGCGTGCGGAAACTGGTCCGCATGCACGTGGTCCGCAAAACGCTCGAGATCGACGGGGCCCTCGCCTGCGGCGTACTCCTCACGCCAGCGCGCGAGGTCGACCGAGCCCTGCACCAGCCGCATCGCCCTCGAGCCCGCGATGCCTCGAACGCGCAGGTCGATCTTGAAGTCCCGGCGCAGTCGCTCCACCTGCGAGGCGATCTGGTCGAGCAGCGCGCCGCCGACGAGGCCGGGCCCGATCAGTCCGATCGAGACGGTGTGCGCGGAAAGGTAGAAACTCGAGTGCACCGAGCGCAGCGCACGGGCACTGCCCCGCCCGTCGATCACGACCGAGATGTTGCGCTCGGAGGCGCCCTGCGCGATGGCGCGCACGTTGACGCTAGCCTTGCCGAGCGCGCTGAAGACCTGCGCCGCGACTCCGTGCGCCCCGGCCATGCCGTCGCCCACGACCGCGAGGATGCTGCAGCCGTGATTGACCTCGATGCTCTGGATCTGCCCCTCGCGCAACTCCGGGTCGAACGCGCGGCGCACGACGCGCTCGGCGCGCTCGGCCTCGACCTCGGGCACCGCGAAGCAGATCGAGTGCTCCGAACTGCCCTGCGAGATCAGGATCACTGAGATCCCCTCTTCCCGGAGCGCGCCGAACAGGCGATGCGCCGTGCCCGGAACGCCGATCATGCCGGCCCCCTCCAGGTTCAGCAGCGCGATCTTCTCGACGGTCGTGATGCCCTTCACGAGCGGACTCGGCGCGGTGCGGTCGTGGATCAGCGTCCCAGCCTTCTCCGGCGCAAACGTGTTGCGGATCCAGATCGGGATGCGCTTTGCGACCGCCGGGGCCATCGTCTGCGGATGGATGACCTTGGCGCCAAAATAGGCGAGTTCCATCGCCTCGTTGTAGGAGATCTCGTCGATCACCTGGGCCTCGGGCACCAGCCGGGGATCGGCGCTCAGCACGCCGTCCACGTCGGTCCAGATCACGATCTCCCCGGCATCGAGCAGCGAGCCGAAAATGGACGCCGAGAAATCGCTACCGTTGCGCCCCAGCGTCGTCTGCAGCCCCTGGGTGTCGGTCGCGATGAAGCCCGTAACCACGAGCGTGCCGGTAAAATCCTGGGGCACCTCGGCATGGAGATTGGCGCGCGACTGGTCCCAGCGGATGCCCGGACCAAGCGGCCCCCATTCGACCAGCAGTACGCGGCGCGCGTCGAGCCACTGCACCCGGCCGCTCGACACGCCGCGTCGGCGCAGCAGTCGCTCGAACATCCGGGTCGACCAGATCTCGCCGTAGCCGGAGATGAGGTCCCGTAGCGTGGTGGACGCGGAACGCACCAGGCGCACGGTCTGCAGGATGCCCGCGATGTCCTGGCAGTCGCGGTCGAGCCCCAGCACGAACTCGTCGTAGAGGTCGTCCTCGAGCAGTTCGCGGGCGATCCCGACGTGACGCAGACGCAGTTCTTCGATCCGGTCTTCGAGGGCCGGATCCTGCCGTTCGGCAATCGCTATCAACGTGAGCAGCGCGTCGGTCACGCCGCGACAGGCGGACAGGACGACAGCCTTGCGGCTGGCCGGGTCGGCCTCGACGATGCGGGCCACCCTCTGCATGCAGGCGGCGTCCGCGACGCTCGACCCGCCGAATTTATGGACTTTCCAGGCTTCCACGGTCAACACGCTCCCATCCAGCCGCCCACGCAGGCACGCCGACCGGTCGCAGGGCAGCGACGGGCCAAGCCGGGTGCGGACTGATGGGAGACTCCTCGGTTACAGTCCGCGGCACTCTATCTTCTTGCAGCGCGGCAGGCAAACTAGCGGGCTATGAGCGATTCAGCCTACCCGGGCGTCCATGCGGCCATCCTTGCCGCCGGGCCCTCCACTCGCTTCGGCAGCCCGAAGCAGCTCGTGCGACTGGCCGGAACCCCGGTGCTGCACCAGGCGATTGCGAACGCCGCGCTTGTCGCCGGCCACTCGGTCACGGTCGTCCTCGGGGCCCATGCCCGCGACATCGGGCCAGCACTGCGGCAGTCGGCCGTCGCGGTCGCCGTGAATCGCGACTGGGAAGAAGGAATCGCAAGTTCAATCCGCGTCGCCGTGCATGCAGCGCCATCCGGCTGCGAAGGCCTGATGCTCGTCCTCGCCGACCAGGTGGCGGTCACCGGCGACGACCTGAAGCGCCTGTACGCTGCCTGGCGACGCCATCCCGTCCTGATAGCCGCCGCGCTGTATGGCGGTGCACCCGGCCTGCCGGCGATCTTCCCGCGCTGGGCTTTTTCGGACCTGCTGCAGGTACGTGGGGATCGAGACCCGCGTCTCGTAATCCGGCGAAACGTGGACAGGGTGGTACGGGTCCCGATGCAGAATGCAGGCATCGACCTCGACACGCCTGAGGACCTGCTGGCTGTCGAGGCGACGGTCAGTCGCACGGAACTCTGACCACCGTTAGACTGACTGACTTCAACGATCTCCGGAGACCTGCACATGCGTCGATCCTCGATCCTGACAGCTGTCACCTGCGCCGGTTCACTGCTGGCCAGCGGGCTCGCGAACGCTGGCGCCGTGACGGACCTCTACCGCGGTGGAGCATTCGGCTTGCCCTGGAACGCGGGAAAGAGCGCGATCGAGGCGAAGTACCCTGGCGGCAAGTGGGACGACGACGGTAAGGGACACGCGCGCTACTGCATCGCAAGCAAGCAGGCTCTTCTCAAGCTGCCGCCGCCGCACCAGACGAAGGAACTGTGCATGCTGATCGGCACGGACAACACGCTGGCCAGCGTCACTGCCGTGATGGAGCCGTCGCTGCAGGCACTGCTGGCGGTGGTGAACCGCTGCCGCACGACCTTCGGCGATTTCGATTCGGTCGTGCGCGACGAGACGGCGATCCAGTCGCGATCGAATGGGATGCTCTGGACCGGCGACGCGCCCTACGTGGTCCGGATCGAGAGCCAGAATAACGAAGTCGGGAGCCCGACCCGGGTGACATTCACCGTCGCCGACGAGGCGAACCTCTACACGGAAGGCTCGAAGAAAGTCTCGAGCCGGCCGGGCTCGTAGAGCGGTTCAGCCGGAAGCGCTAAGCGTATCGGCCGGGGGTTCGCCCTGGCCGGTCGCTGGCGCGTCGTCCGTCGGAACCAGCGAGAACGAGCGTCGCTCGAGCCACTCCACGAGGGGGCGAAACGTGTCCAGGTCCTCCTGGAGCAACGCACCTTTCATCTCATGCAGGCCCATGCCGGTCTCGGCTGAGCGAACGTAAGCCTGCGAATCCCGCAGCACCGCCGCCACCGGAATCCTCATGCTCTGCAGGAACCGCATCAGCGACTGGTAGGCCTTCGTATAACGGCGCGCGCGATTCGCGACGATCACCAGCCGCTTTTCGGAGCGATGCACCCTGCCCACCAGCAGCAGGTCCGCGATGCAGCGCGACGCCGCATGTATGTCGATGTCGGACGGCAGCACGGGCACGACGATGGCGCTTGCGTCGCGCACGACATCGGACATCTGCAAGGCCGTGAGGGCGGCCGGCGTGTCTACGATCAGCCGCTCCGTTCCGGGTGGCGCCCGCAGCGCGAAAGACCGCGTCACCCCCATCCGTTGCTCGTAAGCCGCGATCGGGTGAATGGCGGAGCACTCGGACGGCCTGACCTTGAGCCAGCGGATGCTGGACCCCTGCGGGTCCATGTCCATCAGCGAGACCCGGAGTCCCTTCCACGCATAGTAGGCAGCGAGATTCGTCGCAACCGTCGACTTTCCGGAGCCCCCTTTCGGGTTCAGGACCACAATCTTCTGCATGGGTGAGGGTTGCTGGATCATCCGAATCGGCTTCCGGTGCCGACCGTAACCGACTCGGGGCAATCCGGCAAGGCACCTGCCGCCAATTGTGATGCATGACAGCCTCTACGCCGCGCCGCCTGAGGTTGAGCCGGTTCGCTACTGCCCGGGCTCTACGGCCCGGAGCTTCGCGACGATGAAAGCGCGGTGCGGAACGTGCAGCAGATCGGCGATGCGGCGGATCAGGTGTTCCTCGTACTTGTGGATCACCGAGTCGGCACTCGCGACTCGCCAGAGCTGCTCGACCAGCCGCAACTTTTCCGCCTCGTTGCAGGCCCGGTTCACCTGCGACGTGAACTGGTATAGATCGTGCGACGCGTCGACCCGCCGTTCGGCCAGCTCGAGCAGTTCGCGGCCGTCGGATTCATCGAGCCCGAGCTGGCGACCGATCGACTCGATCACCTGGCGTCGCTCCACCTCGTCGGTTTCGTTATCCGCGCGCAGTACTTCAACCATGAGGGCCGCGACCGCGAGCCGGAAGCCAGCGATGTCTTCGGCTGCCGTGCTTTCGCTACCCGACAGGCGGTCCGAGATCCACTTCTTCAGATTGCGCACGTTGCTTCGCCCGTAAATCGCCGTCAGTGAGTAATCCGCTGGATTCCCGGCATTCGCCAGTCACCGTTCAGGATTGCGTCCTCCGGCCAGTAGAGCCTGGCCGTGATCCGGAACGCTCCTTGCCCGTCAACCGGCAACCAGTTATTGCGGCGGCCCTGTTCCGGCGGCTCGGCCTGCATGTAGATGTCGAGGGATCCGTCGGCGTTGAACGTGAGCGGGTCGCGGTCTCCGAGTGCGTAACGGCCGGCCGGATTCGCAATCAGGAAGCCGTCGCCGTCGTACGCGGTCACTGACCAGAAGGCACGCACCGGCGGAAGCCCTCCCGCCGGAAAGTGCAGTACGTAGCGCCGTTCGCCCGACAGCGGCTCGCCATCGGCGTCCCTTTGCGCATTCGGGTAGACGGCGTCAGCCGGCAGATTCGCACCGAGCCCCGCCATGGCAACGACCGCCCGCAGCCCGTAGTCCGTGCCGTATGCACCAATGTTCATCGGCGGGACCGACCATCCCGCATCAAGGTCCCTCGGAGCTGCGGCCGCACGCTGCATCCGCCGCTCCGCGATCCACATGCCGAGCGTGATCGCCCTGCGCTCGAGCCAGCCCCAGGCCTCTACTGGCCCGCCGGGGCTTACGCCGAGGTTCGCGAGTTTCTCGAGCGCAGGTCCGTCCGCGGTGGCCGGCGGATTGTCCGGGAGCAGGCGCGCCAGCGCCCCGAAATACGTCTCGGCGTTCATCGAACGCATCTGGAAGAGTGGCGGCTCCGGCGCAGTTGCGGCGCGCTGCCACCCGGTCGGAGTTGGCGTCCTGCCGGCCAGGAAGTCCTCGAGGCTTCTCAGGCGCAGCCTGGACTGCAGGCCATGCACGAATCCGTAATCCGCAACGCCGTTCGTCTGAATGCGCCCCAACAGCCACGCGATGCGCGTGGGCGAGCGCAGCAGCGTCGCTCCGTCGGGAACAGCCCCGTCCCAGCCAGGTCCGGCGATGAGGAAAACGCCGGAACCTCGCCCGGTCGTGCGCGGACCGATGGACGCAAAAACGTTTGTCCAGCCGTCCAGGAACTGCATGACGTAGTAGCGATCCGTCGCGGGCACCTCGAATACCCGCGGCCCGTCCGCGAGATCGAGCCAGGCGATCGAATACAGCGTGTCGACGTTGGGCCGGACGACCTCGCGGAAGTCCGAATCCGGGAACACAGGCACGTTGAAGAGCGTATTCGGAGCGGCCCGTGTGGCAGTAAACGCCCGCTGCGTAACGTCCATCAGCACGAGAGGGTAGCCGTAAACGTACGATTCCGCGGCCTGCCGGATGGTGCCGCGCGTCGCAACCAGCAGCACGACGACGGCAGCCACCGCGACGGCGAACGCGGTCAGCCAGGATTTCAACTTCATGGACCCCGCCCAAGGATCACAGCGAGGAATCGCATGAAGTCAGTGTATTGACGCGATGCCTGCCCCGCAACAAGGGCACGCTGGATTTCCACGCGCCACCGGCCGATGATCACCTCAGGCCGGCGGCGAAACGCATGCGCAAGGAGTTGAAGATGAACGGTGCACAGTCCCTCGTACAGACGCTCGTAAACTGCGGAGTCGAGGTCTGCTTCAGCAATCCAGGCACGTCCGAGATGCATTTCGTGGCGTCGGTCGATACGATCCCCGGGATGCGTCCCGTCCTGTGCCTGTTCGAAGGCGTCGCGACCGGGGCAGCCGACGGATATGGCCGCATGGCCGGCAAGCCTGCGTGCACGCTGCTGCACCTGGGCCCCGGTCTTGCGAACGGTCTCGCCAACCTGCACAACGCGCGCCGCGCCGCGACACCGATCGTCAACGTCGTCGGCGACCACGCCACCTACCATCTGCAGTACGACGCGCCGCTCACCTCGGACCTCGTCGGGTTCGCGCGACCGGTTTCGTCATGGCTCTACGAGTCGAAGAGTTCGCGCAGCGTGGCCGCGGATGCCGCAAGGGCGGTGCAGGCCGCCACCGCGGCGCCCGGAGGCATCGCAACACTAATCCTGCCGGCGGACACAGCCTGGAGCGATGCGCATCACGCCGCACGACCACTGCCAGCCATTGGCCCGCATCCCGCGTCCCCAGATGCCATCGAAGAAAGCGCGGAACTGCTGCGTAACGGCAGGAAGACCGCGATCCTGCTGCGTGGCCGGGCGCTGCGCGGCGCGGGCCTCGAGGCCGCCGGCCGGATCGCGGCAAAGACAGGCGCCAGATTGCTGTCGGACACGTTCGCACCCCACAGCGAGCTCGGCGCCGGCCGCGTACCCGTTGAGCGCCTGCCCTATTTCGCCGAGCAGATCGTCGAGACGCTGGCGGGCATCGAGCAAATGATCCTGGTCGGCTCGAAGCCGCCGGTGTCGTTCTTCGCCTACCCCGGCAAGCAGAGCTGGTGCTCGCCCGAGGGCTGTCGCTTTGCACAGCTTGCCCACGAGCACGAGGACGGTGCGCTGGCACTCGAATCGCTCGACCATGCGCTCGGTGGCGGCGCGCCGCAGCCGGCCCGAATCCCGCTTGCCCTTCCGGACCTGCCGACCGGCCGCCTCACGGCGCTCGCCGTTGCGCAGGCGATCGCGCACCTTACGCCGGAGAACTCGGTCTTCTCCGACGAGTCTGCGACTTCAGGATTTCCGCTCGCGATGATGATGTCGCGGGCGCGACCGCACGATCACCTGGCGCTCACGGGCGGCTCGATCGGACAGGGCCTGCCGCTTGCAACCGGTGCGGCGATCGCCTGCCCGGACCGCAAGGTGGTCTGTCCGCACGGCGATGGCGGCGCCGCCTATACGCTGCAGGCGCTGTGGACCATGGCCCGCGAGAAGCTCGACGTCACGACGGTCATCTTCGCCAACCGCTCCTACGCGATCCTCAATATCGAACTCCAGCGCGTGGGCGCGATTGGAGCCGGACCGAAGGCGCTGTCGATGCTCGACCTGCACAACCCCGAGATCAACTGGACCAGTATCGCCTCGGGGCTCGGCATCGAGGCGAGCCGGGCCGAGACGGCCGAGCAGTTCAACGCACAGTACGCCTCGGCCATGAAGCAGCGCGGACCGCGACTGATCGAAGCGATGATCTAGGCGGCCGGCGGCGTGAGTGAAGCGCTACGGCGCAGATCCCTCCACGCGGTCACTTGGGCACAGCGCCGCCCTTCGCGACGATGATCTTGTTCGCCTCGGACATCGCACCGTCCACGGCGTTCTTGATGCAATCGGCCTCGCCGTATCCCTCCACCGGGAACTTGACGTCCATTTCCTTGCACGATGACGTCGCTGTTTCGCGGATACGCTTCCCAAGCTCCGCCGCGCCCTGTTGCGTCTTCAGGTCCAGGTCCGCGTAACTGACACGGCTCGCGATCGTGATCTCGCGGACCGGAACGCCATAACGGGTCTGCGCAACTTTCTGGGAGCGCGCGGCCTCGACCGTCACCACCTCCATGGGCTCGGCCCGGGCCATGCCACCAACCATCGCGCAACTGCCCGCCACGAGCATGGCGCAGGTCAGCGAATGAGTGAGTTCCTTGCCTTTCATCTCGAGTCTCCTGCAGATGACCAGCCACACGGCCCCGGCAATGTGGCCGGGCCCTGAATCTCTCAGATCGTGCCGTCGGCAACGACACGTGGCCTACTTTTTCGGTGCGGCACTGGCCGCAGCGACCACTTCGCGCACCCTGACCATTGCCTCGTCGACGGCCTGCTTCGCGCATGCCGAACCGCCCGGCTCTGCCTCCGGGTAGACGCGTCTCACTTCCTTGCACGCGGCCGCGGCGGCGGTCTGAACGCGCTTCTCA
>Ga0315283_10000975_pt1 | contig 22160 bp, 17 predicted proteins | sample YL17G09_0_MG_FD_204541 | JGI IMG/M metagenome (GOLD analysis project Ga0315283, IMG submission 204541) | Sediment microbial communities from Yellowstone Lake, YNP, Wyoming, USA - YL17G09_0 | ecosystem: Environmental > Aquatic > Freshwater > Lake > Sediment | place: USA: Wyoming | collected...
GTGGGGCCCCTGTGGGGGGGGGGGGCGCCCGGGGGGGGGGGGGGGGGGGGGGGGGGGGGGGGGGGGGGGCGGGGGGGGAGGAGGCGCGCGCCGCTCGCTCTCCAACTCCCTGCCCACCCCCCCTCCCTCTGCAGGCGCCCCTGTCGGCGACCACCAGTGCTACATCGTGCAAGCGTACGTCCCCGGCGGCACGCTCAAGCGCGCGGTGCACGCCGCGACCGGAACGCGGCCGGGCGAGCCGCGGCCTTACACGCACGCCGACGCCGCGGCGTGGGGCGCGCAACTGGCGCGCGGGCTGGCCTATCTCCATGGCGCGAATCCGGTGGTGCTGCACCGGGACTTGAAGCTGGAGAACGTTTTGCTGACCGCGCGCGCGCCCGCCGGCGACCCTCTGTCCTACGCCCCCGGCCGCGGCCAAACCGCCCAACTCGCCGACTTTGGCCTCGCGGTGTCCTTCACCTCGCCCGACATCCAGACCCGCCGCTCGAAGCTGCCGCCGAGGGGGGGCGCGGGCGGCGACCGCCTCGGCGACCGCCGCGCCTCCGCCGTCGCCGAGCAGATGCAGCGCGCCGACGCGGGGCAGGCCATGACCGACGGCGGCGTCGCCAAAGCGGCCGGCGCGCTGGAGAGCAGGCTCAGCGCGTGGCCGACGTCCGCGCCCGCGCCCGCGCCGACGCCGGCCCCCTCCTGGGGGCGCCTCCGGTCCCTGCACGCCACCAACCGCGCCGTCTTCGCCCTGACCGGCAAGACGGGGTCGTACCTCTACATGGCGCCGTGCGTCACGCTCTCTTTGCCGTACAACGAGCAGGCGGACCTCTTTTCTTTGGGGTGCGTCTTGTGGGAACTCTTCTCGGGGCGCACGATTGCGTCCGTCGTGCTGGCGGGGGGAGGGGGGGACCCAGGTGAGGGGGTGAGAGGGGAGGAGGGAGGGGGAGCGAGGGGGAGGGAGGCCGACCCCCGTCCCCCCTCATCAGCCCGCGTCGCCGAGCTGTACGCGCACCGCGTCGCGCGCGGCTTCCGGCCGCCCATCCCAGAAACCTGGCCCGAGCCCATCCGCTCGTTGGTCGCGGCCTGCTGGCGGGGAGCGCCAGGCGAGCGGCCGCGGGCGCGAGAGGTCGCGGAGGCGCTCGACGCTGCGCTTTCCGACGGCACGCTGGCCGCCTGGGACGAGGCGGCGGCCGCCGAGGACGGCGGCGGTTGGAGTGGGGGCAGGCTGTGCTGCGCGTGCATGTAAAGGGCGGCGACCTTGTGGGCGTTGTCGCTCGGGCGTGGCTCACTCCCTCGGCCCCTTGAGCGGCCGCACCACCCTCCCCGCCCCCGCGACCCTCATGACGCACGCGTACGACTCGACCACCTGCACGACGATGCTGCCCATGGTGCGCTGGCGGCGGGCGGGGAAGTCGCGGCAGGATGGCGCGCGGTCGCGGTCGCGCGCCGGCGGCCGCGACCGCCGCCGGGCCGCACCGTCGCCCTCACACGACGCGGGGAACGCTTCCGCGGCCGCGGCGGGCGCGGCGGCAGTCTATTGGCGGCGGAGGCCGCGCGGCGGCCGAAAAGTCGCGCTGTCTGGGTGTGCCCGCCTGCGCCCGTTGAGCCCGCCGCCGCCGCCTCCGGCCGCGGACGCCCCCGCGGACGGCCCGGGCGCGCGTCATTGACTCGCGAGGGGGGATGGGCGGCGGCGGCATCCCTCGCGCGGGCCGGCGCCGCCGCGCCGCGCGCCCGGCCGCCGCCGGCCGCACACGGTGCGTCCGCCGCGCTCTTTATGGCCCACGGCGCGCCCACACGCTCCCACACTCGCTCCCCAGGCCTCGCTCCCCCCCCCCACCCTCGGCGCCCACTGCTGCGTCGTCCCCGCCCACCTGCCGTCCGGCACGGGCGGCGCGGCCGTGCCCCGCGCGGCGGCAGCGGCGGCCGCGGCCAAGTTTTTGGACGTGAGCGCTCTCTTGTTTGTTTGTGTTTGGTGGCGACGCGGGCGGCGTCGCCGGAGGCCCTCTTTTTTTTCTCGCGCGGTGCGACTCACTCGCCCCCTTTTTGCCGTTCCTCCCTTTTCTTCAGATCTTCGATTTCGACGACGACGCGCCCTCCCTCTTTGCGTCCGCCGACGAGTTCGACTCCCTGGACGCTGCCCTGGCCGCGTCGGGCGCGACGACGGCCGACGACCTCGCCGCCTCGTCGGTCGCCCCCCGCCGCGCCCCCGCCGCCCCCCCGCCGTCCGCCGCCGACGGCGCGTCCGACGGCGGCCGCTCCTCCTCCACCGGGTGCGACGCGACCGGCCCCGCGGCCGCCGTCTCGCGCCACGCCGCGTCGTTTGCAGCGGCGGCCGCCGCGCTCGCCGCGCGCGCGACCGACGCCGACGCCGCGCCCCTGTCCCGCATCGAGCGCGTCGCGCGCTACCGCGCCAAGCGCGCGCGCCGCTCGTTCCGGAAGACGATCCGGTACGAATCCCGCCGCGCGTATGCTGAAGTGCGCCCGCGCATCAAGGGCCGGTTCGCCACGCGGGACGAGGTCGCGGCCATGCGGTCGGGGGCCAGCCTGTCGCTGTGAGGGGGGAGCGGGAGGAGAGAGGGGCGACCGAGGCGACGCCCGGCGCCCGCCACTCGGCCGACGACGCCCCCGCCCCCGGCCACATGGCGCCCCGGCCACGCTCATTCCTACCGAGGCCGGCGGTCGCCATACGGGGCGGGCGGACCGGCCGACACACCAAAGAAGAGGGCCCCGCGCGGCGGCGCGGCCCCACCAAAAAGAGAGACGAGCGACGAGCCCGACCCCCACCACCACCCCGACAAACACCCCCCCATTCTTTCCCCCACCCTTGCGCCCCTGCCGCCGCCGTGGCGGAGGGGGCCGACACGCCCCCGCCGCCCGCCCGCGCGCGCGGCGCGCCTTTCTTCATTCCACCGTTCCCCGACGCCCCCCGTCCCGCCCCCCCCGCACACGCCGCACCACCCCCTCCCGCCGCCTAGACCGCCCCGCGCGCGCACACGACGCTGCGCGGGGCGTAGCCACCAGCGGGAGGAGGGCGCGGGCTCGACTGCTGTCGGCCCACGCGCACACCCCTCGACCCCCACCCTTTCCCACTCGGCTTTGTGTTTCCCGCACGCCCCGCCACCCGGCGCCCCATTGATTGGCCCCATTTTTGCGCCCTCAAAATTTTTGCGCGCCGCGCCCCGCCCCTGCGCCGCGCCGCCGCGCGGTGCGGGAAGGCGGGGGCGCGAGCCTGCCGACCCCAACCCCGACCGCGCCGCCCCACACGCCCCGTGCAAGGCCAGGCCGAGAGAGAGAGCGCGGGGCGCGGGGCGCGGCGCGGCGTCCCTCTCCTCTCTCGTCACGCTAGGTGACGCGGAATAACACGGGCGGGTGATGCATGCGCAGCGCACACACGGGGTGGGGGAGTGGGGGATGAGGCCAGCGTTGGGCCAAGGAAGAAAAAAAATGGGGCGCGCGGTGTGCTCGCCGCCACCACCCCGCCCTCCTCCCTCCCCCCTTCACATACCGCCGCTCGTCACCGGCGAAAGCGACGCCGCCGAGCGCGCGACAGCCGCGCCCGCGCCCGCGCCGGGCGGCTCGAAGGAGGAACACGCGCCAAAGGGCGACGGCGGCACCGCGGGCGGCGGCCGCCGCGCCGGCGGCGTCGCCGCCCGGGGCGGCTGGGGGTCGCACGAGAACGGGGATTTCGGCAAGCTGGCGGGCGCAGGGGAAGACGCCGACGGCGCAAACGGCGACGGCAGCGGGAGCGCGGGGGGGGGCGGCGCCGCCGCCGCCGGCACCGGCGCCAGCGACCCCACCCGCTCCCCCAGCAGCCCCCCGCTGAATACGCCGCTCAGCGCGCCGCTCACGGTGCGCGGGGGCAGGGTCTCGATGCCGTCCGCGATGCCCGCCTCGTCGGGCGTGAGGGATAAGGCGCGCGCCACACCGCCACCGTCGCGCGTCGCGGACGGCGCGGGCACCGTCCGGCCCGAGAGAGGGGCAGCGGCGCCGCCAAAAGTGGCGCCCGTCCAGGCGCGCTCTTTGGGGGCGGGCGACGCGCGCGCGCGCGCGGGCGCCGGCGCGGACTCGGCCGGCAGCGGCGCGACCGAGTCGAGCGCGCCACAGTCGAGCGTAGGAATACCGTTACCATCTCTGCCGACCACCATCGACGCATACGACACCCCCCAGCGGGTGCCTACCGCCAGGTCGAGCGCCGCGACCGACCGCACGCGCCGCCCCGACGCCGCGTCCGTCGCGGCCAGGGTCGCGACCAGCGTCCCGCTTATGTCTGACCGCCGCACGCCGTGCAGGGGCGAGTGGTGGGTGATGGCGTGGGTCAGAACAATGGTGGGGCCGAGCGTCGGCGGCAGCGCCGCGAGCGCGAGGGCGCGCGGCGGCGCGCCGCCGGGCGGGCGCCACTCGAGCGCCGCGACCGGGTCGGTCGCGGCGCCGTGCCCGGCGGCGCGCCAGGCGAGGGCGGGGGGGGCGCCGCCGACGGACGAGACGACCGCGGTCGCCGCGAACGTGTGCGCCGCGCGCGGCGCGCGGGCGCGGGCCGCGGCCGCGGCCGCGGGGGCCAGCAGGAGCCAGGCCAGGCCGAAGGCGCGGGCGGCGGCGGCGGCGGCGAGGAGGCGCGCGGTCGCGGGCGCGGGCGCGGTCGCGAGGCCGGCGAGGTGCGAGACCGCGAACTCGGCCCCGCCCACGGCCGCGAGGGCGGCGGCAGCCACCGCCCAAACCACCAGCCACACGGCCACCAGCGTCGTGACCCGCGCGCGAGAGAGCCGCGCGCCCGCCCGCTCGTCTGCGGGCGCCTGCGTCCCTTCCGGCGCGCCCACCAGCGTCCAGGCCGCGGGGTGCGCGTCGGCCGCGTCGTCCGGGGGCGGCGGCGGCTGGCGTGGGCGGGGAGGTGGGCCGCGTCGGGGGCGCCGCGGCCATCCCGGGGGCGCCCGCCACCGCTCCCCCGCGCTCACCGGGTCGCCATCGTCGGGCGGCGCCATGGCGGGCGACCGCGGCCGGGAGGGCCGCGGGCGGGGCGAGAGTGTGGCCAGACGCGTCGACTGACGACGGCGCCACTGCAGGCCGCCATGCCGTTTGCTGTCCGTGCGGGTGGCGTGCGCGGTCGGTCGCCGCGATCGCGGCCGCCGGAGCGCGGCCCGGACGCCGCGCTTCCGCGCGGCGCCCGCCCACCCCCTCGCGCCCTCGTCTCCTTCATTCCCCGACCCCCGCCTCCCCCCGCCTCCCCCCCCCCGCAGGTCAAGCAGTACACCCTGACCCTGCCCGCCGCCAAGCGCGGGTGCCACCTCGTCACCCGCTACATCAAAGAGGTCGCGGGGGCGGGGATCAAACGCTGCACCGCCGGCACCGCGCACGTCTTCATTCAGCACACGTCCGCATCCCTGACGCTCAACGAGAATGCCGACCCGGACGTCAGGGTCGACATGGAGACCTTTCTGAACCTCGCCGTGCCGGAAGGGCGGGCGGCGCCGTGGGTGCACACGGATGAAGGCGACGACGACATGCCCGCGCACTGCAAAGCGAGCCTGCTGGGCGCGTCGGTCACGGTGCCCGTGACGCGCGGCGCGCTCGCGCTGGGGACGTGGCAGGGCGTGTGGCTGTGCGAGCACCGGGACCGCGGCACGCCGCGCTCCCTGGTCGTCACGCTCACGGGCGAGTTTGACGCGGGCGGGTGAACAAGGGGGGCGCCTGGGGGGCGAGAGACGGCGCGGCGGGCGACGGCCGGGGTGTGCGAAACGCGCGCTTGCCTCGCGCACTCTCGCCCCCTCTCCAATGCCGCCCGCGCCCCGGCTCCGGGCCCGCGCGCCAGCGCCGGCGCCCGCGCCCGCGGCGCCGCGGACGTCCCGCCGGCCGCCGCCCGCCGCGCTCTCGCGCCGCGCCGCGGGCGCCGGCCTCGCGGCCGCCGCCGCCGCGCTCGTCGCGGCGCGGCCCAGGTGCGTGTGGAGCGGTGGTGGGGATGGGGAGCGCGCAATGCGCGAGGGCGGGCGCCGATTCCCGACCCCGACCCGCGCAGCGCGGCCGACCCCGCTCCGCCGCCGCCCCGCCCCTCTGAAACCTTTTCCACGCCCGAGTTTGACCTCGCGGTGCCGCCCGGCTTCGCCCTGGCCTCCACGGGCCCGACCGCGGGCCCTCCGGTCACGGCCGAGGAGCGCGGCCGGCGCGGGCGCGGCGCGGCGCCGCCGTCGAGCCCGCTGCTCGCGCGCTTTGCCCGCGCGGCCGACGGCGCCGAGCTGACCGTCGTCGCGCGCCCCGCGTCGAGCCTCAAACCCACGCTGCTGCAACTGCTGGACATCGGGGCGTGGGGGAGCCCCGCGGAAGTCGGCGCGCTGGTGCTGCCGCGCGGCGCGGTCGCGACCCGGCCGCCGCGCGCTCTCGTCGTCCCCCTCCCCCCGCGCGACTCCGGCTCCGTCATCGGCGTCGTCACCCCGCCCCCACTGACCCTGTACGCGTACGAGTTCCGGTTGGCAGGGTCGAGGGTGGCCCTCGCGGCCGCCGCGCGCGCGGGCCGCGTCTTTGTCGCCGCCGGCGCCGCGCCCGAGGCCGCGTGGGACGGCGCCGGCCCCGCGTTGACCGCCTCCGTGGAGAGCCTGCGCGTGACGCCGCTGCGCGCGGCGCCCAAGTGACGGGTGGGGGCGGGAGATGGACAGAGGTCTGTTTCAGTGTGCGAGTCTCCCAAATCAGGTGCCCTGCTGCTCCGCCGCCGCCGCCTTGCGCGGGCGGCCGCGCTTGCGCTTGACGGCGGGCGGAGGAGGCGGAGAAGGAGCGGGCGGCGACCCCTCGCTCTCTCCAACCCCCCACCCCCCTCTCTCCACCCCCTCCCTGTACCCCTCCCCGAACGCGACCACCGCGTCCCTGTACGCCGTCACCCGGGTCTCGTACAGCGCTTTGAGCGCGGGGCGCAGGGCGTCGGCGGAGGAGGAGGCGGCCGCGAGCGCGGCCGCGGCGTCGGCGCGGGTGACGAGGGGCGGTTCGGAGGCCGCGCCGCTGCCTCCTCCTCCGTCCTCGCTCTCCCTTTTCCAGGTGTCGAAATAGGCGCGCGAGCCGGCCCGCACGCGGCCGAGCGAGGCGACGACGCCGCGGCGCGCCGCGCGGCCGCCCGCATCGCCGCCCGCCGCCGCGTCCGGCAGCGAGGACGGCCACAGGATTTCGGGCACGTCCACGCGCAGGTAGCGCCAGGCTCGTCGGAGGAGGGGCGCCATGCCTCGGCAGAGTGACAAAGAGAGAGAGAGAGCGCGATTTCGCTCGCTGACGGCTCTCGCCCGACACGCACTGACAGACCGTTGACCCGAGTCCAGGGCAGGGCGCGGAAGGCAAAGATCTGTGCAGCGCTCTGTGCGGTTCCACTCGACGCCCCCAAAAAACACGTCACTCCCCACCCTCCTCTCTTCCTCACCCCCGGCGGTCCTGGCGCTCGTACAGCAGGATGTAGCCGTGGTCGACCCCCCCCCCGTCGACCGACCCAAACGCGGCCGCGACGGCGGCCGCGGGCGCGGGCTCGACGGTTTCGTCGTCCAACAAGAGCCACCCGCCCCCCCCCCCCCCGCGCACAAAGGCGACGTAGTGCCCGTGGTTGGGGCCGGCGCCGACGTGGACGACGACGGCGGCGAGGCGGAGCGAGGCGTCGGCGGCCGCAGACCCCGCGACGGCGACCGGCCCCAGTTTGAGCGTCTCGGGGAACACGACCCGGTGCGCCAGCTTGCGCATGCGGTCCAGGGCGCCCACATATTTGAACCGCTTGAGGTGCAGGGCGAGGACGGGCGGCAGGTCTGCGACGCGCAGGCGGCGCTCGGCTTCTTGGAGGCACCCGCAGGCGCCGCAGAAAAACTTGTCGTCCCCGCCCAGCGTCTCGCGCGTGGAAAAGGTTTTGAGGCAGGCCGAGACGGAGACGTGCGGCGCGACTTCGAGCGAGAGGTCGAAAAAGGGCTCGTCGCGGGCGGTCGTCGCCTCGCACGCCAGGCACCGCGTCTCGCACGCGAGGCGGCCCCGGAACACGTCGTCGACCCAGGTGGGGGGAGGCGAGGGGGTGGGGGTGGAGGCGGTGGCGGCGGTGGCCTCGCCGCCGTCGACCGCCCCCGCCTCGGCCTCTCTCGCCTTTTCGCGCTGCAGCGCCTCCGCGCACTCGTTCAGCAGGTAGTTTAAAAACTCGTGCGCGTCCTGGTGCATGCAGGAGCGAAACGCCTCGTTGTCGCGCTTCAATCTGGCCACGAACCGTTTCGGCGCGATCACCTGGCCCCGCCGCTTCTCCACCGCCAGGGCGGCGAAAAGGTCGCCCAGAGAGGCCAGTAAGGTGTCTTTGTCGGACGACGGGGAGGCGGCGGCCGCGGCGTGGTGCGCGAGCACGCGCTCGCGGAACGGGCGGCAGAAAAACAGGGCCTGAGGGATGGAAGGGGTCGATTCGCCGCCCGCCACACACCACCACACCCCTCCACCTCTCACTCTCGTGCCTGGAGGACGGAGTTGGCGTAGCAAGTGTTGCCGAAATTTTCCAAACCGGCCGCCGCGGGCGCCGGCCCCGGCGAGGAGCCGGGGCCGGGGCCGCGCGAGGTGGCGGCGCCCATAAGAGCGGGACGCTGCGGGCGCCCGCGGATGCAGCCAGCGGGCGGCGCCTTGTGCCGGGGCGCGCGCGTCGGCCCGGGCCGGCGCGCGAGTGCTAGCGGTGGCTGGCGCCGCGCCTGCGCGCGGGCGCGCGCGGAAGGGATCGGGGGTGAGGAGTGAAAGGGCCGCAGCGTCGACTCGACGCTCTCTCGTTCTTCACACAGTCGCCCCCCCCCCCCCTCTGTTCCTCGCCATTGACATCAATCATCGCGCAGTCTCGAGCGCGGCGGGCCATCGCTCGGCGGCGGCCGCGGCGACGAGGCCGGCGGACGCGGGGTGTTCGCCGGCAACGACGCTCGCGGGCGCCGCGAGGCGCGCCTCAAACAGGGCGGCACCGGTGCGAGGGTCCAGCGCCAGCACGCGCTCTCGCTGTCGCGGTGGCTCAGCGCCCTCTGGCGACCACGGCTCGAACGGCGCGGCCGCGAGCGCGGCCCGCTCGCGCGCCGCGGCCGCCGCCGCCAGCTTGCGCGCGTCGGCCAAACGCTCCTTGGCCTGCTCCGCCTCGGCCGCCGCCGCGTCGGCGCGCGCGGCCGCCGCGGCCGCCACCACCCGCCGCGCCGCCAACGCTTCCCCCGCCACCAGCGCCTCCCGTTCCTCTTCCGTCGGCGCCGTGTCCACCGCCGGCAGCGGCGCCGGCGCCCGGGGCGGGGCGCGGGCGGGGCGGGAAGAGTGCGTGGGCGCGGCGCGCGCCGGCCCGAGGCCGCGGCGCTGACACTTTGGGGCCGCGTCCGCCGTGCCGCACCCCCCCTTGCGCGCCGCTTTGCACGCGGCGCACCGCCCGGGGCGTGGCGCGTCGGCAGAGGGGACAGAGGGAGCCTGGGAGCGCGCGAGCGTCGACGCCAGGCCCGCGAGCCGCGCCGCGGCAGCCGCGACGGGGCCGCCGGCGCCGGACGCTGACTCGAACTTGGCCTGGATGTCGGCCAGGGCGGCGTCAGCGTTTGAATAATAAGAGCCGCCCCTTAGGCGCGCGGAGATGGAGGCCAGGTCGCCACCGCCGTCGCCGCCGCAGTCGACAAAATACGCCTGTGCGTCGGGCTGCTCCATGATCGCATCGAGGACCTGAAAGGAGAGAGAGAGACGTGGCGCGGTCGGGCCGGGCGCCCGCATTCCGCCCTCGGCACTCTCCCACCACCACCGCCCACCTTGCGCACGCGGGCCGCGGCGTCCGCGTCCATGGTCGCGGCGGCGTGAGGCGCCGGACGGGCGCACGGAAGGCAGGGAGTGGCGAGCGCGACGGCGCCCGTCTTTCTCCACGCCTCCCCGCGCCCTTCTTCTTCCGGGGCCGGCCACGCACCTACAACGCGCCCGCGGGCCCCGGCAACGTGCGTGCGTTTGGGGGAGGGGGTGGGGTTGCGGGAGGAAGAAAGGGAGGGAGCCCCGCCGCACGCGCGCGGCGGGGCAAACAGAGACGCGCGCCCCAAAATCGGCTCCCCGCTGCCGCCAACAACTCGATTCGGCGCGCGCGCAGCGCATCGCCCGACGGACAGGGGAGAAAGGCAACGGGTCAAGCGTCGCCGGCCCCGGCTTGCCGCACCGCCGTCTTCCGCATTTCCCCCTTGCGCCGCAGCCCCGCCAGTTGGCGCGCGTGGGTCTCGGGGTCGGCCCCGCCCCGGCGCGGGCCGGGGCGGGGGGGAGAGGGGGAGGGGGAGGGGGCGGCGGGGTCGGGCGGCGAGGAGGTCGCCTCGGCGGCCGCCGCGGGCGCGGCGCTCGCACTCGCCGTCGCAGCCGCCGCCTTGCGCGCCGCGGGCGGCGAGGAGGTCGCCTCCGCGGCCGCCGCGGGCGCGGCGCTCGCACTCGCCGTCGCAGCCGCCGCCTTGCGCGCCGCGCGCGCGCGCAGGCCGGCGAGCTGGGCTGCCAGGGCGTCGGCGCCGGCAGGGGCGCGGTTGGCCGATGGCGCGTCGTCGGCACCGCCGGCCGCCGCCGCTTTGCGGCGGTTGGTGCGGTCGGCCGTGAACGACCAGTACCAATCGTCAAAGGCGGACCAGACGGCGCCCCGGCCAGCACCCGCGCTGCCTCGCGCGTCGGCCGCCGCGCGCATTTTTTCGAAACGTGCGCCTCTCCCACTCAGAATCGCGTACGCCTCCGCGACCTTCATAAAACGGGCGGTCGCCGTGGTGGAACACGCGCCGGCGCCGGCGGCCACGTCGGGGTGGTGTGCGCGCGCGGCCGCGCGGAACGCTTTTTTCACTTCGGCCGGCGTCGCCGACGGCGTCACGCCCAACGTTTCGTACGGGCAGTCGAACCTGGACCGGCCGTCCGTCCGCTGGGGGGTGGAGAGCGGGGAAAAAGCGCGCTCGCGTGTGAGTTTCGAGCGGCGCAAAGCGGGGAGGGGCCAGGGCGCTCCGGCGGGCGCGCGTCGACCCACACCGCCGCCGCCGCGCCACGCTCATTCGCCCCCACCACCACTTGCCGACGCGCGGGCGCGCGGGCTCGCCGCGGAGCGCGGCGCGCCCACGCGTGGAGCATTTGGCGCCGGCGGCCGCGCCCGTGCCGCCGCCATTGCGCCGCGGGCAATGGCCAATCCGCAGGCGCTCCGGGGCAGCGCGGCGGGCGCCGTGAGGGGGGGGCTGCGCGGGGAGTGCGACGCCCGGCACTCTGCGCCTGCATGCGGGCCGCCCTGGCCCGAGCAGCCGCCGCCACCAGGCCAGTTCGTCACCGAGTCGCCCGCCACTCCCTCCCGACCCGGACGATGGCGGCCGCGGCGCCGGGCGCCGACCTGGCGGCGCGCGCCGCGGCGCTCGTGCCGCCGCTCGACGGTAAGGGAGAGAGAGAGAGGGGCACCGGGATGAGTAGGTGGTGCCGGGGCGGCGCCTAGTGGGAGGGAGGCGGCCGCCGCTCAACCGGCCACCCCTCGCCTCCTTCAAGCTTCCAAGCACAAGGGCCAGGCCGGCCGCGTCGCGGTCGTTGGCGGCTGCCGGGAGTACACGGGGGCGCCCTTCTTTGCCGCCATGGCCGCGCTCAGGGTGAGGGAGAGGGTTTTGAGAAGGGCGGAGCGGGAGGGGACGACAGGGAGAAGCATTCCGTGCACCCTCTATCTCAACAATCCCCCCAAAACCTCCCTCCCTCCCCACAGACCGGCGCCGACCTCGCCCACGTGTTTGCTGCGCCCGGCGCGGCCCCAGTGATCAAGGGCTACAGCCCCGACTTGATCGTGCACCCGTGCCTGGCCGAAGGCGAAACGGTCGGGTCGCCCGCGTGCGCGTGCGCGGTCGCGGCCGTCGCGGCCTGGCTCCCGCGCTTCGACGCCGTTGTCATCGGGCCGGGCCTGGGGCGCGACCCGGGCGTGCTCGACCAGGCGGCCCAGGTGTGGGAGGGAGGGAGAGGCAGAGGGGCGGCGCGGCGGCCGCGCGCGCGCGCGCCGCGCGCTCACCCCCTCCTCCGTCCCCCAGATCCTGGCCGCCGCCCGCTCCAGCAACACAGCCGTCCTGCTCGACGCCGACGGCCTGTCCCTCGCGGCGGCCGACCCGGGGCGGGTGCGCGGGTGGCGCGCCGCGGTCCTCACGCCCAACCCGGTCGAGTTCGGCCGCCTCGCGGCCGCGCTCGGCGTCGACGCGCGCGCGCCTGACGCGCTGCAGGCGGTGGCGGACGCGCTGGACGGGCCGTGCGTGGTGCGCAAAGGGAGCGAGGATGGGGTGGCCGTCCGTGGCGCGCCGCCCGCCTCCGTCTCCGTCGCGGGCGCTCCCCGCCGTGCCGGCGGCCAGGGCGACCTCGTCTCCGGCGCGACCGCCACGTTCCTCGCGTGGGCGGTGGCGGCGGCGCGCGAGGGCGGTGGCGCGCCAGACACGGCCGCCGCCGCGTTTGCGGGCTGCGCCCTCGTCCGCCACGCGGCCGCCGCCTCATTCCGCACGCACGGCCGGGCCTCGCTCGCGGGCGACGTGCTGGCGGAGATCGGACCCGCGTTCGGGCGCGAGTGGGAGCGGGAGGAAGAGGGAGGAAGAGGGGCGTGAGAGCCGCGCGCGGCGCCGCGCCTCGGCGGCGCCTCCCGCCGCCACCCCTGTTGATGAAACCAGACGCGCCAGACTCGACACGGACGACAGAGGGCGCCCCGCTTCCCGCGCGGTCGCGCCGCCCCTCTGCTCTCACTCTTCGCCCCCCCCACCGCTCCCACTCGCTATCCAGCCGTCGCGGGTCCCCCTCCGCATCCCAGGCAGGGGGCAAATCGGGTGAGCCAGGCGGCCAAGCCGTCGCTCTTGCCGCCAGCGCCGGCGGCCGCCGCCTTGCTCCCACGCGCCGCGGGCGCGGCCCCCGCCCCTGGCGGCGTCGGCACCGCGGGCTCGCACACGTCCCCGGGCTTCACCGGGGCTGCGGTCGCGAGCCAGGCCGCGGTGCGCGCGCGCGCGTCGGCGCGGCCGGCGCCGGCCTCGAGTCTCGCCAGCGACTCGCGCGTCAGGCCGCCCACGACGACCGCGGCGGGCGTGGCGGTGCCGGAAGAAGGGCCGGAGGCAGGAGGGCCGCGGGAGGCGGAACCGGCGGCCGCGGCGAGCGAGCCGAGCGGCGTCGCTCCAGGAGCGGGCGACGCGCCACCCCGTGGCGCCGGCGCCGGCGGCCCGGGCCTGGACGACGTCGGCCGCGGCCGCGCCGCGCCGCCCGCCGCGTCGGCCGACTGCGGCCGCGCCGGCGGCAGCGGCGGCGTCGCGGCGGGCGGCCGCCCCGACCCTCCTGCTTCACCCCCTGCCGACGGTCGCCTCGAGAACCCGTTGGTGTCGCCCGCGGCGCGCGTGACGGCCGCGCCGGCGGCGGGCGGCCGCGGGCGCAGCGGTGATGGCGACGCCGCGCCGCCGGGGGCCGCGGCGGGCGCGTCGCCGCCCTTGCGGGGCGTCGTCCCGCGCGGTGAGGACGTGCAGTCGGACAGGTCCGGCGCAAAGGAGCGCAGGCGGTCGGCCGCGGCGCGCGGCGGCGGGCGGCGGTCGCCGCCCTCCTCCATCGGGGGCGCAGGCAGCAGGGGGCTGCGGAGCGGGCCCCTTTATCGGCCGCCGGGTCCCGGTCGGGACGTGGGCCGTCGAAGAGAGTCAGGGCGCGCCCTGATGCCGGCGGTGCCCACTGCGCCGACGGCGGCCGCCGCGGGGCAGCCGCCCGCGCCCGCGATCGATCGAGGCATCAGCCGTCGTTACAGGCTGGAGCGGGCGGCCGAGCGGGCCGCTCCCTGTCGCCGCGCCGCTCAATGGACTCGCTCGACGGCGTCGTCGAGACCGGGCTGCCCCGCGACGACCCCACAGCCTTCCTGGAATCGCCGTGGGGCGACGCGGGCCGCGCCGCCGTCCTCGCCGCGGTCGCCGCTGCGTGCAAGCTCGGCCTCACGGTCGCCAACACGCTCGCCGCCCGTGGCGGCGCGCGCGAGAGGCTGGTGGACGCGGTGACGAGCCGGGAGCCTGGGCGGGGCCTGGTCACGGTCTCCAACCACACGTCCACCCTCGACGACCCCGCCCTCTTCGCCGCCCTCCTCCCCCTCTCCCTCTTCGCCACCGACCCCCTGACCGGCCGCGTGCGGTGGTCGCTGTGCGCTCGGGAGGTGTGTTTCAAGGGGAGGGTGTTGGCCGATTTCTTCCGCGCCGGCAAGACGCTCCCGGTCGAGCGCGGCGCGGGGCCGGCCCAGCCGTCCACCGCCGCCGCCGGCGCCGCGCTCGCGGCGGGCGGGTGGGTGCACATGTTTCCAGAGGGGCGGATCGGGTACGGCGGGGGGGTGCTCCCCGCCAGGTGGGGCGTCGGCGCGCTTGTCTGCGACTGTGTCGCCCGGGGAGCCCCGGCCCCCCTCCTCCTCCCTTTGTTCCACTCGGGCATGGGCGACGTCATGCCGCGGGGGGCGCGCGTGCCGCGGGTCGGCAAGAGGGTGACCGTGGTGGCGGGGAAGGAGGTCGGCCTGGCCGACCTCGTCCCCGGCTGCGCCGCGCGCGACCCGCGCCCCGCGTGGGCCGCCATCGCGGCCCGGGTGGAGGCCGCGCTGGTGGAGCTGGAGGCGGAGGCGCCGCCGAACGCCGACCAGCGGCGGCCGGGGGACGCGCCGCCGCGCGCGCGGCGGCGCGCGTGAGGGCGCGGGGGGGAGGGAGAGAGCCGGCGCGCGCGCACACTGCAACATAGCGCGCACCCCATCCATCACAGCAACCCCTCGTCCCCGTGGTGGTGGTGGTGGTGGTGGTGGCCCGCGGCGTGCGGGGAGGGGTAGGGGTCTGAAAAGAGCCACGTGAGGGTCCGCCAACCGGCCGGGAGCACCCACCCGACCACCCACGCGCCCACGACCAGCCAAGCGAGCGTGGCCGTCTCGGCCAGGGGGCGCAGGTTGACGCGCCAGCCGGCGGCGCGCGCGCGGCGGCGCGCGGCCTCCGCGGCGGGGACGGCGCGCAGCCACGCCGGGCCGCCGGCGTCGGGCCCGGGGCCGAGGCCGAGGCCGGCGTTGATGGCGTCCGACGCCGCCAGCGTGAGCGTGACCAAAGGCCCGACCTCGCGCGCGCCGACGGGCCGCCGCGCCCAGTCGCCGCGGTAGCGCGCCGCCACCCCTGGCCGCGCCTTGGCCAACGCGCCCGGCACCGGCGCGTCGTCCGCGGGGTCGGGCGGGGGCGCGTTGCGGTCGCCGGGGCTCCCGGCCGCGCCGGCGACGCGGCGGCCGAGCGCGGCGGCCGCGGCCGACCGCGCGGCGGCGAGCTCTGCGGCCGCCAACGCGCCGCCGCGCGACGCGCCTTCGGCCGCGGCCAGCGCGTCGCGCACGCGGGCTGCGGCCGAGTTGGCGTCCGAGCCAAAGGCGGGAGGAGGGGCGGAGGGCGCGGGCGGGGCTCCAAACGGGCGCCACGCCGGCGCGCGCGGCGACGCGGCTGCCGCGGCCGCCGCGCTCCCGGCGTTGGCCGTCGCCTCCCACTCGGCCGCCGCGTCCACCAGAAACGGGGCGACGTCCGCGAGAGCTGCCACGTCGGCGGCAGGGGCGGCAGGGGCGGGGCCGGGGCCGCCCGCGGCGGCCGCCGCCGCTTCGGCCGCGGCCAGGAGGTCGACAGCCCCCTCCGCCCCCGCCAGCGCGCGCAGCACGCGGGTCAGGTCGGCAAGGGCCGCCGGGCCGTCCACCGCGGCCCGCGACGCGACGAGGGCGGCAAACGGGGGGAGGAGGCCGGTCCAGAGGGGGGCGAACGCGAGGAGGTGCGGCGCCCACGCGCGCGCGTCGGCGCGCTGCGCCGCCCCGCTCCCGCCGCCCGAGCTCGGCCTCCGCGCGATCTCGTGCGCCAGGGACGAGATGTGGGATTTAAGGCCGGAGGACGTGGACTGCAGGAGGCCGCCGGCGGCGCGCGGCGGCGCAGCGCGCGGCGCGCGCGCCGCCCACGGCGCGGCGGCCGCCAACCAGACGTCCACCACCGGCGCCAGCGGCCGCCCCGGGGGCCACCCCGCGACCGCGCGGCTGAGAAAGCGGTACAGGGACCGACCGAAAGCTTGGGCGGCGTCGCCGGCGGCGGGGCCGAGGCGCGGGGGCGGGGGGGAGCGGCGCGCGGCGCCCGGCGGCGGCGCGGGGGCCGGGGGGAGCGCGGGGAGCCACGGCGCCCGGGCGAGCGCGGGCGCGGGGACGCCGCCGGGCCCCCAGTCCGTGGTCACGTGCGTCGCCAGCGTGGCGACCGAGGCGGCCTCCTCCTCGCCGGGCGGCTCGTAAGGAAACGCGCGCAGCGGCGCGCCGGCCCGCGCGGCGCCGGGCGCCCACTCGCTCCAGGCCGCGCCGCCGCCACCATTCACGGCGCCCGGCGTCGAGGGCGGCGGGTCGGGGACGTCGGGGTCGGCGAGCCAGAACTCGGCGAGCGTCGACGCGAGCACGCGCCCGCGCGCGCCGTCGCCGGCGTGGGAGGCGAGAGCGGCCGCGGAGGCGCCGCCGTCGCCGCCCGCGAGTCTGAGCGGGGGCGAGGCGGCGCCGGTGGCGCCGTCGTGGGGGAGGAGGGCGGCGAGGAGCTCCGTCAGGAGCCGTTGGTAGGGGCCGCACCCGCGCCCGCCGCCGCCGCTCCCGTGCCCGGTCAAGCGCGCGCGCACCGGCTCCAGCAGGGCGGCCCGCGCGCGGTGGGTCAGGGCGCCGCCCGCCGGCACGGGCGCGGGCGGCGGCGGCGGCGCGCGCGCCGCGCCGGCGCTCCCGCCCCCACCCCCGGGCCCGGCCGCAAAGTAGGCCGCCCAGAAGACGTAATACGAGAAGACGTCGAGCAAGACGGCGGGGCGGCCGGTGGCGGGGTCGACGGAGAGGCGGCGATATTGCGGCCAAGTCGAAAGCGTGGCCCTCCCCGGCCGGCTTGCCAGCAGCGCCTGCGTGCGCACGGGCAGGCGTTCGGCCGGGAAGGCGAAAAGGACGGCTCCTTCGTCGTCCGCAAGGCGGGCGGCGGTGAGGAGAAGGCCGGACGGGTGGAGAAGGCGCAACAACGCGTCGGCGAGCCGCGGGTCGGCCGCCGCTGCTGTCAGCCAGCAGGCGCCGTCGAAGCCGAAGACGGCGCGGAGCAGGGTGGGGAAGCAGGTCTCGAAGAAGCCGCGGAGTGATTCGCTGAGACAGAAAGGACGGGCGTGGTGGGCGCCGCGCCATCCGCCCGATCGCGCGCCGTGTTCGGCGGCACCAACGCAGCTGCAGCGGCGGGCGGCGGCGGGCGGCGGCGCGGCGCGCCGATGCCGCGTGGCCCGACTCTGCACGCCTCTTACCCGTTGACTTCCAGGCATCGTTCCACCGCGGCGCACGCCTGATCGATCGGCCACCGGGGAGACTCCAGGACGGCGATGAGGCCGGCAAACGTGTCGAATGAACGCGCGCCCGCAGGCGTGCCGCCGCCGGCGGGCATCGCGGGCAGCGGGGACGGCGGGTCCATCACGTCCCTCCCCGCCGGGGTGGGCGGGTCGCCGTTGGGAGTGGGGAGTGGGGGGAGAGAGAGAGAGCGGCGCCGGCGCGGCATCAGTCGGGCGGCGATGACGTCGCCGCCGCTGCGGCGGCCGCCGTCGTCCGTGGCGGAATTGACGAGGCTGGATGGCGCCCCCTCACCAGCCGCGCCGCCGCCGGCGTCGCCCGGGCCGGCCGGCGCGAGCGCCGCGGGCGACTTGCCCCTCGCCCGCCTTCGCGTCGGCTCCCAGCCGTCCGACCCGGGGGGCGGCGACCAAGTGGCGGGCACGCCGCCCTGCGCGGCCGCGTTGCGCGGGTCGCTCTCCCGCTCGCTCTCGGAGGCGGTGTCGGCGCCCGCCGCCGCCGCGTCGGTCTCGGCCACCGTCGGCGGCCGCGGCGGCGCGCCCGACGATGACGGCCTCGCAGGCGGCGAAGCCAGCTGGTGGGCGGCGGCGTCGGGGTCGGTCTACCCCGACTTTCGTGCCGTCCCGCCGCACGCCGCGTCGGAGCCCTTCCTCTGGCGCGACCTCCTGGAGTCGGCGCCCGCCGTCGGCGCCGACCCGCTGCTGGCGGCGTTTGTCGCGTCGGTCGTCGGCGACGCGGACGACCTGGCCGACGCCGTCGCGGCCGTCGTCGCGGGCCGGCTCGACCCCGGCCCCGCGGCCGAGCCCGGCTCCACGCCGCCCATGATGCCGCGCCACAAGCTGGCCGCCGCCCTGCGCGCCGCGGTCGCGGAGGACGTCGCGGCGGCGCACTACCGGCGCCCGCCGCCCAGGCCGTCGCTCGCCGAAACCGTGCTCTTCCACGACGGCCTCCACGCCCTCTCCGCCCAGCGCGCGTCTCACGCCCTGTGGGCCGCCAGCCGGCGCGGCGCCGCGCTCGCGCTCCAGGCGCGCGCGTCGGCGGTGTTGGGCGCGGATTTGCACCCCGCCGCAAAAATCGCTCCCGGCGTCCTCCTCGTCCACCCCCTCGGCGTCGTCATCGGGGAAGCCGCTGTCGTCGGTCCGGGCGTCGTCATCTGCCACGGCGTCACCCTGGGCGGCACGGGCAAGGTTGGAGAGATGGAGAGAGTGTTTTCTTCTCTTTTATTTTTCCGCTTCCTCCCACACGCCCTCCCCCTCCTTCCCCCTCCCCTTCTTAGGAAGCCGGCGACCGCCACCCCAAGATCGGGGCGAATGCGCAGATCGGGGTGTCGGCCACGGTCCTGGGCAACATCCGGGTCGGCGACGGCGCGCGCGTCGCGGCGGCCTCCCTCCTCCTGCGCCCCCTGCCCGCCGGAGGGCTGGCCGCGGGATCGCCGGCGGCCGTCGTGGGGCGGGTGGCGGAGCTGGGCTGGGATTTGTGAGGGAGAGAGGGGGGGGAGGGCGCGCGTTGTGTTTCTGTTCGCGCACACTTTCACTCCTCGGCAACTCACGCATGCATGCACTTAGTCACACATGCTGCCGCCCCATGGCGGCGGCGGCGGACGGGACGCCCGCCGCCGGGCGCCCGCGGCGCGCTGGCCGCCGTTGGGATAAACTTACCTCCTCTCCCGCCCCTGGGCGCAGCCAGCAAGCACGCCACCCTCCCTTCACACCGCTACTCTTCTATTTCTTGGCCAGGTCGGCCGCCTTGTGCCCCAGGTCGGCGGCAGCCTCTTTCGCGGCGCCCGCGGCGGACACGGCCGCGTCTTTGGCCTTGCCCGCCGCGTCGACCGCTTTGCCCGCCGCGTCGCGCGCGACGTCGGCGGCGTGCCCCGCGGCGTCGGCCGCCTTGTCCGCCGCGGTGTGCGCCAGCTCCCCCGCCTTGGCCGCCACCTCCTTGGCCTTGCCCGCCGCGTCTGCCGCCGCCTCGCCCGCGCGCGCGGCGGCCGCGCCCCCCGCCGCCTGCGCCGCACCCGCGGCGACCACCACTTTCTGCTTGCCCTCGGCCGCGAGCGCGCGCGAGCGCGCGAGCGTCGCGGACGCTGCCTTTTTGCTCTCGGCATACGCCGCGGACGCGTAGTAAGCCGCGCGCTCCGCCAGGTGGGTGGCGCCCAGTTTGAGGCTGGCGAGGAGTTGGCGGAGCGCGCCGCCGGCCGACGACCACACGACCTTCTCGTCCTCGTCCGCGATGACAGCGTGCCCGCAGTCGGTCACGAGCAGGGTGACGTTGCCGCGCCCCTTGCCGTCGGTGTGGGACGACCACCTGGCGGGTGGGGGGAGGGTGGGGCCCCCTCTCGCAGCCCGCGCGCTCCCCCTCCCCCGCCCCCCGCACGCTCCCCCTACCCCGCCCCCCGCGCCCTCACATGATCGTGCCGTCCTCTTGCACGGTGATGAGGTTGTGCGACTCGTCGCACAGGATCGCGCGCGCCGCGACGCCGCCGACGCCGAGCGTGTCGCCGTTGTGCGTCGCAAACGTGACGCGCTCCTTGTCGCCGTCCTTGACGTAGACGACCAGGTTGCCGTCCTTTTGCATGGCGAGCCGCGCGGCGCCAGAAGGCGAGACCAGGGCGTCGCCGGCCTCCATCGAGGCGCCCTCGCCGAGCAGTTGCAGGGTGGCCATGTTGGGGGGAGAGTGTGTGCGGGTGGCTGGTGGGTGAAGAGGGGCCGCACGCGTCGGCGTGGGGCCGCGCCGGGGAGCCGGTGCGGCGAGCGAAGCGCACACCCCACCGCGCTCTGGCGTCGGCGGCGTGGCTTGGCATCATGTGCCGCCACCGCGCCTTGGACGGCCGGAATGGCGGCCGCGGCGGCGGGCGGCGTCCAGCCGCGGCCGCCCATGCGGACGCGCGTTGACAGCCCCCTCCAGCGCCGTCCGCGCGCCAACGCTCGCGCGCCAAGACCTGGGCGTTCCTGCTACCCACTCCACCCTCTTGGCAGCCGCCGCGCACCTGGAGCGGGCTGGGCGGTGTGTGAGCAGCGCTGCCTCACCCGCGCTGGCCACTCTCGCGATGCGGCCTCGCGGCTCCGCCGCCCGCATCCGCCCGCCGGCGGCGACCGGCCTCACACGCCCGCCGCGGGCGCCGCGCGGCCCGCGGCCGCCGGCCGTCGCCCAGCCGTCGGCACCGCCGCCGCCGCGAGAGGACGACCCCGCCACCCTCGTCCTGGACGGCCGCTGCGCGCTCATTGGATTGGCCAAGGTGCGCGAGGGTGGTGGCGGAGCACCAATGCGCCGACGCGGGCGCTCGCGACGCCGCCACCCCGTTCCACCCCCTCTCTCCTCTCCCCCTCTCCAGGTCTTCAACGGCGCGTCCCTCGACTCGCTCGACGGGTCTGAATCCGACGCATTCTACCGCGACGCCGGCTTCGCGCTCGCGGCGTGGGCCTCGTTCGCCGAGCGCGCGCGCGCGCGGCCCGACGCGGCCGCCCTCTGGCGCACGCTGCGCGCGACGGCGCCCGACCTGATGGAGTTTGACGCCATGCCCGAGTTCGAGGCGGGCATCGAAACGGTGGCCGCCATGGTCGCGTCGGCGCGCGGCGGCTACACCGACCTCCCCCCGCCCGGCGTGTCGTCCCTCCCGCCCGCCGCCCGCACGCTCGGCTGGGACCTGTACGCCGCCGCGGGCGCGGCCGCGCGCGATCCGCGCACGCGGGCGCGGGTCAAGGCCGCGCTGCGGGCGAGCGGCGGCGGGCCGGCGCCCGGCGACGGAGGCGCGCTCGGCGCGCGCGCGCCGTCCGCGGCCGGCGGGCGCGCCCTGCTCGTCCTCGACGGCCTGGGCGCCCTGGAGTCGGTGCCGACGGGGGTGCGGGACGACGCCATCGTCACGCTGCTGCTGCGCAAGCTGGGCGGGTTGGGGGGGGGGGGGGGAGGAGGAGGGGGGTCTGGCGCGTGAAGAGAGCAAGGCCCGCACTGCCCTTCTCCTCTCCGCACCTCTCGCCCGCCGCTTCCGCCACCCCTGCTCTCTCCCGCCTCTTGATGCAGGGCCCGCGCGCGGCCGCGGTCGCGCCCTACCCGCCCGGCCGCCGCCACTTGCTCCCCGGCGAGGCCATGCCGCGCGGCGAGACCCTGGTCAGCGTCGACCGCCACAGCCGGGCGGTGCGACGGCGGAGAGAGGGCTCTTCCCCGCCCCTGTGTGGGAAGCAGGGCGCGCGGAGTCGGCGGCGGCCGCGGGCCGCCCGCATGCCGGCGAGCGGGGCGTCGACCTCTCCTGTTCCTCTCTCCCCCAGCTCATCAACGACGCCGGCGCCCTCGTCGTCCTGATCCACGACACACACGGCGCGGAAGTGGTCGCCTTTGACGCCGGCGTCGTGGGCGGGGTCGAGCTCCGCCTCGGCCGCGACGGCGCGTTGACGCTGGTCGACGCCGCGGGCGCCTCTGTGTGGTCCGCCCCCACCGCCGGCCGCGGGTTCGGCACCCTGGCCGCCGCCGTGGACGACGGCGGCGCGCTCTGCGTCAGCGACGCGTCCGGCGCGATCGTCTGGCACTCCGGCGGGTCGGTCTGGGCGCAAGCCTCCAAAGCCGCGGCCGACGCCGCCGACCTCGCGGCCCAGTGCGTGAGCGTGGCCAAAGACGCGGTGGGGGTGGTGGTGGGAGGGGCGGCGGGCGCGGTGGCGGGGTTTGCGCGCGCGGCGGCGGCGGCCGCGTCGCGCGCGGTGAGCGGCGCGCCGGCCGACCGCGCCGGGCCCGCCGTGTGACAGGCGTCCGCCTCCCTCGCCCCCAAAGAACCGGCATCGAGAGTCGGGGTCACAGCGTGGGGAGCGCGCGCGCGGCGGGGGGGTTCATCGGGGGTGCGGGGGCCGGCGCGCCGTTTTGGCGCGGGCCCGGGCGTGACTGGGCGCGCCGCGCGCGGCAGCAAGCCGCGCGCGGGCAGCCAAAG